>Ga0209780_1004514_pt1 | contig 10734 bp, 6 predicted proteins | sample WorMetexBAHAMAS2_FD_187384 | JGI IMG/M metagenome (GOLD analysis project Ga0209780, IMG submission 187384) | Marine gutless worms symbiont microbial communities from Max Planck institute for Marine Microbiology, Germany - Inanidrilus exumae... | ecosystem: Host-associated > Annelida > Digestive...
GGTTACCCTCCTAGTTGCATAGCATCATTACCTTTGGCCATTACCAAATTACATTGCTTGTCAAAGTGCACAGTGAAATTCTCCAACATTTCTCCAACTCTGTGGCACTCTTATGCGTGTCACGTTACCACGTCATGCATAATATATTATTGCCAGTGCTTCCAGTGCATTATTAATGTCACTGAATGTTCTGCAAAAAATATTCACTCGGATTTCATTAGCAGAAAAATCCGTAAAACAGTATATTAACAACAAGCAGTTTTCCTGGACAAAATTTTCCAATGTCACACGTGATCACGCTGAAAATGTCCAGTGTTAGCAAAACAACTATGATGGATTAATAAATTAGCAAAACGACTGGGAGCTGAGCTTGCCGATCACCAGTCCAGTGCCCTAACCACTACACTATGATGCCACACTGGTACCATGACTCATCATAACTACCCGGAAAGCAGAGTACTGGCCATGATTATGCTGATGGCCATGGCACAGGAAGCCCGGAAGGCAACTGACCAAAGCTTGCTATTGCTGGAACAGCGCTGTGTCTGTTTTGTACTCGAGTTGCTGAACTGTGCGATCAGTGTGCTGCAGATAGCATTAAATGACGAGTTTGCTTTTGTCATTACCACAACACTAACAGTGTATTTTTTACACGAGATGAAATAACTGTCATCTGTTTTAATTTTTCCTCTTCCGCTTCTTAACTTTTCGACTATCGACAGCAGTTTGACTTGCATCAGCTTCAGACCACGGCAGTTCAAATTGTCTGAAATACATAAACATAATGTGGTATGTAAACACAACGGACAGTAATGTCCGTTCACCATAAATATAGCCCATATTGTCGCCGGATGTAACTGTATTTAGCCCGCATGGCATGACGATGCCCAAGAGCTTTATATTTTAATAATTTTACTACTGTGGTTTTTCTTTCGTTGTTCTTTTTTCGATGCCTAATCTCTGAGGTCACTGAATGGATCTCAACCAAAACTTGGACACATATTCACTTATGCTCGCTGTTTGAAAAACTTGGTCTCATCTCCCTCAGGCATTAACCCCACGGGCTGGGGGGCAAAAAACGCTTTTTTGGGACTGACTTTGAACTTTGACTGAACATATCTCTGCAATGGAACATGATATCAACAATCAGAAAGAAAGTTGTTAATACACAGGGACTCCCCTAAATGCTTCCAAATTTGGTGAACTTTGGTCCAGAAACGGCTGAGAACGGTTGGCGAGTTTTGCCCCCCCCACTCCCAAATTTTTGCCTTAAGAGATCTGCCAGCCTTACTGCATAATGTTATATAACATACAGCAGGCATACTTTGGTATGTATTATATAATTGCACGAGCTTACAGTCTAGAACAACAGAATGTCAGTAGGGCTCACGCTGGGCTTTGCCATGCATCTAGTTTCATCCTTAAATGCACATAGACTTGGGCAGTGAGTATGTGTGGGTCAGTAACTCAAGTGTACAACCGTTTTTATCACTTACTGCACCCAAACAGCATAAAGCATCACACTACAAAACTGTATTGTACTGTACGCCTCTAAATGTCCACAAATTTCGTCGGTGTATTAATGTACACTGCATATGTAATATGAATACATTTACTTATTTATAACAGTAACAGTAACATATGAACACTTCACCACCTCTGACAAAGCAATATGTTTGTAATAATAAGAATTATTATTATTATAACAAGCCACCACGCAATTTTGCCTTGCCCACCTGTGCACCTGCCCGTTCTTCCGGCTGCCCGCCCGACGTCCGCCACGCGCCTGGCCAAACTCACCGACTGTCTCACCGACGGATTATGAGATATAGATTATGAATATAACTAAAGCTAATATAATAATGACATCATTGTTGATAAGACATAGTAATGTTATAACTGTAACATATGAATACGTCACCACCTCTGACAGAGACAAAAGTGACAGTAATTCTGCAAGGGGTTTTTCAGACAGGCAGTTATCAAGTTATCCTCAATATGATAGTTTGAACTTTGCCACTAATCAGTACTCGCTCCCAAATTACAGCAGAACGTTTTAAATTAGTTAAGATGTGCACAAAAAATTAAGATGAGCCAAAATGTAACAGTGTTCATTGTTGAGAAATAGAAACTGTAATGTTTGGAAAAAAGAGTACATTATATCGTTACTTACTTGGAGGAGATTCGTGGCAGAGCGTGACCAAACACGGCAACAGGAATGCAGTCATTGATGTCAATGTAACATACTAAACACACAACATTACTATGTTCAAACATACTGTTTTAAAGTTAAACTTAGATTAGAACATTTCAGTTTACTTTTCCTTGCTTCGCTAAAAATCACGTTTTCAAGGCTTACCAATGGGTTCTCTTAGGTCTTCAATAGTCCTGGAATTTTTATGTCATTTTTAAGGCTCGGAAACTCGAAAGTCGTTGAAAAGAGGTGAGATCCTTAAGTGAAGTCCTTGAAATTTTGACCAAAGTGACAGAAGTGAGGCAAGTATATTGACAACGTTGTTCAGCAAAGCAAATTTCATTCCATGATGCCCAGAGAAAGGATTGACATGCTCCTCCATTACACAATAGCCGGCTGCAAACACTAAACTTTGGTATATTACCGGGCAAATTCTGTTGTCTTATTTATTTTATTTATTATCAAATCGTACACAAGGTACAAGTAAAAAGAACACAAATACAGACAAAAAAACAGAGATACAGACACAAAAAAGGAACAGAAATAAATCTAGATGACAAAACGATTCGTGAGATCAGCCGGTGCATAGAACCGTAATAAAACATGTAATATCATCCGTATTAAACATATTGGAACAAAGTTCTGGTTTATCTCTAAACAATGAAAAGTCTTTTAGAACAGGCAGGTCAGGCATGTCTTTAAAGGGGATTTTCTGCGAATAGACAGACACATGCAGACAAGCAAAAATTCTTTTTTGGCGCGTCAAGGGCCGTGGATATAATACACAGTTCTTATTATATCAACGGCCCTTGACGTGCCAAAAAGAATTTTTGCTGTTTTATATGTGTCCGTTATGGGCCTTACACGTTGTTATAAAACGACAGTTTTTTTACTGATACATTTGAGGCTAAACAGCTCGTGACCACATTGCAGCAGTTTGTGGCACATGCAACGCTGACATGAACAACAAATAGTTGTTGGCACATGGCAGTGCCAGGCAGAAATGGCACAGAATTGGAGGAACAGAACGTTTTAAAAACACAAGCTGTTACGGCATAGAAAAGAAAAGCAGTTTTCGATGAGGTTGAGCTGTGGAAAGCGAAGAAAAAGAAGCTGAAGACTGACAAAGAATCGTTGGCTGCTGCAGATGACTATGCTCTGTGGCTGAACACAATCATAAGCTGATATTAACAGCTAAGTCAAATGCCATGAAAAAGGCAGCTACAGGGAAGGACGTTGAGTTGAGGTTGCATATCTTGGTGACAAGATGGCAGTACTCAGCAACTGTCAGTTACAGAGAAGCAGGGTAAATATTTGTAAACATGTTGATTGGTAAAAATGAACATGTTTTTGAGTATTTTAATTAGTCAGTACCATTCGTTTACTAAAATTGCTTCATATTATCTGTTTCTGTATTCTCTAGATGCAGTTAATTTTAAGTTTTAACAGCATGCTAAAGTGCATCTGGGGTTACCATACTTTATTTATGACTAACCATTTAAAAGTGCCTTAAATGCCCGACCTTGTATAAAAAGGTGCTTGAAAACACTGGGAAGAGAAACTGTAACTGCCACAGAGTTGCAACACAGTACAGCAGAATTCAGTACAAAAAGATTCAAAACCTCGGTCAGTTGAAGGCAGAAAAGAGCCAGGTTCCTGTGTCTGGTTCCGCACGTCGCGCGTTGCTATGTTCTGCTGATGTTGCTTCTGTAATAAATGCAGGTCGCGCAGACGCTGCACGTCCCAGCGCTTTCTTCGCTTCTCTTCAAGCTCGGACTTTTGATGGCGCTTCAGGAATACACCATCATTCAGGTTCTGAAACACGCCCATGAACAGCCATTCCACATTTTCAACAACGACACTTTATCAAAATGGCAACAAATCATAGTCACATTATCGGGCAACAAAATGCATGTAAACTGTACTCAACACAACAATCCAGTTCCACATTCATGTAAAAATTTTAAGCAGATACACAAATTATTGTTTCTCTACTAATTTGAACTACTCTGGCACTGTGGACCCAGACATCAGTAGACAGTGCAGCTTCATTGTCTATGGACCAAGAACATGGAACAGACTGTCTGTACACTTCATTCACCAGAACATAATGCTATGCTTTTCAATCATCAACCATTTCATTCTTCGTGTCTCATTTTGTGACTCGTGCTGGAACCACGAGGTTAGACTCTAGACAAATCGGAGTTTGGCAACTATGCCTCTGTGGAGATCTCGTGAAAGCCGAGCCTTCCGCTGCCTATGCAAGTGCACTGCGCTGTCTCACACATGGGCCAGCCACCAAGAGACTGGAAGGATTCACCCAGAAGACCGAGGACAACATGACTACGGACAACAAGTCAGACCTTCAGCCTGCAAACACTGGTCTGTTCTCTGCATGTCGAATCATATCACAGAGACAGCTACACTCCAGCCATGGAAGCGATTGCGATGATGAAGTGACAGTTATCTGGTGCTGGTGACAGACATGTTGTGTGCCATCATCTAGCACTGTTTAGCAAGTTTGGTACCAACTACAAATGTTGAGAATAACTGACAGGTTTACTTACAAAAAATAAAACATCAAAATTACTCTAGCAAATTAAAGGGCAAAAATTACCAACAATGGCATATAGGGTTCGCCAGTTACTGCCATCATTTTAAACTGTCATGGCAGATACAGCTTTCTGCCAGTGTTTTTACCAAAACATATAAGTATAGCAATATAATAAACCAACTCGCTCACTTTTTACAAAATAGACTCAAGCATTCAGCCAGGATTAAAGCAGACATACATCGAGTGATCAAAATAGCTTTTACACTTTTGTGTTTTGACTGTTATGTTCAATGCTGTTGACTTTTGTAATGTCATCAATGGTGAAACCTGCATTGTCTCTGTACCACTGTCTCTATCTAATAACATTATCATGTTGTAATATTGCTTGGACTTGGCTCTGCATCAAATTCTCCACATAAATATGTTACACACACATCTAACGATAGTTATGCTTGTCTTGTACGACTACTTTATTGCATCTTGTATCATAGTTACAGATGGCAGCACATCTGCAACAAGGAAAACTTATTACTGGCCTGCCTAATGGGCCAGTATTGTTTTGCTCGCTGGCGTCTGTCATCGTCTGTTGGGGTCTGTAACACTCCACGGCCGGCCTGCAGGCGGCTTCAGCCACACAGGCCACGCGACGATGTCATGCCACCTCCAGTCTAATTATAGCTCCATGGTAAAACTGCATGGAGGGCCAGTATGGTTACGTCCCATTAGGGCGACACCTTGTTTTACTTTGCTGCAGTTCTGTTTGTTTGTGACTATTGCTGCACTTGCATGACACATTTTAATTCAACAAACAACAACTCAATAATGCTTTCCCATACCTCGGTGCCTTCCATGACATATTTTGAATGTATCATGTTGACCCTCCAGCTTGGAACTACAAGTTAATTACACACAATCACGTCAGCAATTAACAAACACGACTGTCAAACACACATATCCATGAGGACCCACTCACACAGCACTGACAACAAGGTGAGTGACAAGGTGTTTGACCATAAAGTCAGGTAGGTCATATTCACCTGTATTGCCACTCACATTTCATCTGCAGGTATTAAGAGCCATGTCTAGGCTAGATGTGGCCTGCATAATAACACCAGTGTCATGTGGTAAAGTAAAGTGTACGTCGATTTGTGCATAGTGCATAGTCGTAACTACCTCTAACGCGCTCAGACATGGATCACACAGTTTTATCTGCAAATTACACCATGCCTTCCTTTACTCCCCAGCCGCAGAGCATCGCCGCCCTTTGGCTGGTACTCATTTTAACGTCCCACAGAGGGTAGAAGGCTAAGTCGACCTAGGTGGTTGGTTACATACTGAAATAAAGTGCCGTCTCCGGGAGTTGAACCCGGACACGGTCACCCATCCCAGTACTAACCGGGCTCAGCGTAGGTTAACCTCGTTGATCGAGACCAATGACGTTACCACTACGCCACGCCGCCACCGTACACAAATACCACTCTACACAGAACATAAATTTTAAAAAGTTAAGACGACACATCATCTAAATGAAAAATCACAGCATGTAGACTAGTACCTAGCACCTCGGCTCCATCCATTAGTTCACGCTCCACCAAGTTGTCGGCCACTGATGAGTAATATAACATGTCTGTCGTTAATATTTCTGCGTTGTCCGGACCAAATCGAGGTCCTGAAACTGATACTTTGCTCTGCGTACTTCCCACAGGAAGCCGCACTTGTCCCGGTGACAGAACACCAACAACGCCTTCTTTTGCAGTAGGGATATTCTTCTTACCAGAAGATTCTGGCAGTTTGTTAGATTTTGTATGAAGCTCATGCTTAGATGTAGCACCAACAGCAGATGCAGAACTGTCCAATAATTGATCACACGTGGCATTTTTCCTGAACATGAGCATCAAATCACCAGTTCCAAATCCTCACAATACATCTCCCAATCCTCACAGTACATCTCCCATTCACAGCAGAACACCACTAAGTATTGGTCAAACTCATATCACATATCCATATGATACTCAAAACCAAACGTCTATTGTTCAGCTCTTTTTAGGACGTAAAAATGTAAAATTTATCCAGTTTACATCATACTGTAGGTTTTGTGTTGCATTCGCCATACGTCACAGACTCCGTGGTACATCTACCTATAGGCTCAATGGCCTAAGGAAGGGAATGAACATCCTGACTATGCTCCTCTAAGGTATATGATACACTTTACCTTATACACTGTTTACTCAAGAAATGACCCACTTTGCAATTCTTCTACCTGCGATTTTATGGCACACATTTTTCTGATATAATTACAAAAAACCAGTACACATATTTAAATACAGAAGTAGAACGAAGCTAACTTGTCAGTTGATTTGAGATGTTGGGCAGCGGCAGCGGGTGACTGTGTTGTATTGCCGTCGCTCAGTGGCTGCTGTTGGACTTGTTTTTGACTACATAATGACATCCTTCGTTCTATGCGATCCAGCCGACATTTCAGCTGCAAATATGAACCAAGAATTCATCCAGTGTCTCAAAAATGAAGTTTGTAAATTTTTCTACCATTAAAAAATCTACTGCAACAAAGAATGGCAAACAGCACCCATTACTCATGGCTACTAAATGTATGCATAATTTCCAGTGATTAGTCCTCGAGGCAGCCGCCTTGCCTGTCCTGGTCTCAGCTCTGCCTCGACAGCTCTCTGCCTCGGTGTCGAACCAAGTGCCTCAGCTCAGCTCAGTCTCGTTGTTTTTGGCTCGGCCTTGGCTCGGTCTCAAAGTTTCAGTCTCGGCCTTGTTAGTTAGTTACATTTCAGGGATTTGTAGTGCATTTGGCAGGGACAGACTAGGCACTGTACTTAGCGAGACCGTCATGACCAGTGAGCAATTAGGGCATTGAGGACAGCCGGAACGATCTCATCTGGAAGCTGCGACATACACCTGTTTTCGATTAACAACCCTAGCGTTAACACCGACCGATATTCACCACCGGCACCGGAACCACGGTGGCATGTTAAAGAACACCGCCACCGACCGAGTTGCAAATTCCTGCCACCATAACAACACTAGTAAAATGCTGGATATTATTAGTAAATATGCTGGCCTAACCGTTTCATTTTCATGTTGAAGGTGCTGAATTCGCTTGTCTTTTTCAGAAAGTAGTTCCTGCTGTTGCTGAATAAGGTCGAGGTTAACCAACAGCAGGTCTTTCAAATGCCGTGTTTCACGGAAGCCTCCGTCCATCATTGAACGAAAAACCTGCAACTGAAAGAACAGTGTCTCTTTGCAAATTTTTATATTTCACTAAGGACATAATATAGAACGTCCAGAAAGAAAGGGAAATAAATATAACTATGATCCGAAATATTTTAGGGTGGTTTTCACAAATTTTAATGGAAATAATTTTGCAGGATAAATATAGTATATAAATTAGCCCCATACAAGACTGACGGTCGACTCCTACTTACTGCCAACTTCAAAGTCACGTGACACAAAAACTAGGACAAAAATCAAAATTCCAGCCCCGATACGTTTTAAGTATTGTGCCATAGTTTAAGATTCTGTGGTCATTTGCCAGCCCCCATTATAAATGGGGGAGGAGATAGCCTTTGAAAATGGCCGGATTTCCGACCTTCAATGGCTCATGACCTTGACCTTGGATCGGGTAATACTGCATACCGTCATGCATCAGTCATCGACCTCCATCTACATACCAAATTTCATTGAAATCGGTGAAAGTTTTTGTGGACAAACGAACGGACAAACATTTGAGACTCACTTTATTAGGTCGACTCAGAGGAGTCGACCTAAAAACTTAGGAACCTACAGAAGGAACATATGCCTGTCAGTGAATTAATAATTATACAGAGTGGTCAGCTCTGATTACTTTACAAGCAGCAAACCACAAAAAAATTGGCAAGACAGTTCGGCACTTAGTTCTGAACTGTCACTCAGTCACTTCAGCATTAGTGTTGAAATGTTGAGACATGTTGGACCGACGACAACACCAGTGCCAAAGTGTCTTGTGACCAAAGTGTCCACAAGCTGGTTATGGGAGCTTACTGAAGGCCCTAGAAAAGACTAACAATGGGTCACTTTATCTTTCGCTAACAAAACGTCTAAGACTTTAGTCTAAGACTGAAAATCTAGTCTGAGTTCTAATAAATGCAAAATATATAGTGACGCTAAAATCTAGTCTGAGACCAAAGTCTAATACTCAATTCACTGCTTAGACAATAGCAGACAGAAGTTAGGTCACAGACCAAACTTAGCATACTGTTATTTTATTGTTAGGTGCTAAACTTAAGCTCGGCAATCTGGTCTCATACCCAATGACCATAGGCATTTATTGGTACTCCCTTGGACTTAATACTTTGGTCTAAAACTAAATCACTTTATCTTTTGCTTACAAATGTAAATAAATATGTATGTGAAGATGTCACAATTAATAACTTCCGCAGATGAAAAGCACCTAACAATAAAATAACAGTATGCTAAATCAATCAATCAATCAATCAATCAATCAATCAATCAATCAGTCAAATCGTGGTAAAAATGAAATATATCTGCATTTGCCAGTGAGATGGGATGTTTATTCTGAAACCCGAGACCAAACTGTATTAGGTCTAAAACCAGATTTTAGCCGTTCACACTAAACTATGGTCTTAAACTAGTCTAAAGGATTGTTCATACCGGATACGCCACATTGTGGTTGCACCGCACTTTTTTTCTATAGATGGAATTAATCCGGTCAAGAGGAGATCACTTGAACAAGATTACTCTCGTCCGGCATCAAAATACAGTGCAGACAGTTCTGGCCCATTTACCTCAATGTTGCTAACAGCATCATCATTGTAAACAGACCGGAACAACATGTGTGTAAATGCTAAATTTACTGATTTAACTAGATATGGATTATGAAAAGCTATGACATCACAAACAATTTTATAAACATTACTAAATCTAACAAAAACACCACATATACATGCTTTTCCACAGAATTCCCATTCTGCATTTAGCCACGCAAAAACAGTATACAAATGGGCGTGGCACGCCGTCCAGTTTCGTCGCACATTTTGGTCAGAGCAAAGTGAGAGCGGTCAGATTCATTTCGCCCGGCGTTCGGTATCTTCGTTTAGAAGCCAGTTGACTGCCTCGGCGATGTCACTATGTCCATAGTGCACATCGTCCTCATCACCGTGATGTCCAGTGGAGATTGGTGATTACTATCCAGATCCAGGCATGTTGCATGTTATAGACGTTTGCGAGGCGACAGGTTTTTATGATTCACGTGCTGTTGTAAAACTTAATTTAAACTCCTTTAGTACAACTAGAGGCAATAAATTTAAATTACAAAACTGTAATTGTCACTACGATATTAGAAAATATTCATGTTTCCCGAGTTGTTAATATCTGGAATAGTTTACCAGATTATGTTGTGGAGGCTGACTCTCTTAATGCATTTAAGAATCGTCTGGATAAATATTGGACTAATCAAGATGTTGTTTATGACTACAAATCAGATCTAAAAGGAACCGGAGGTCTACCTGTTTGTGCTTAATGTTATGTTATTTGAGATGCGGGCAGAGAGGATTTCCTGCGCCCGTAACATCACATTGGATTGGATTGGATATGACACCGTAACCAGTGACTATAAAACCGAGAACATATAAAACAGACATCTGACACTATATCTGAAACAGTGTGGCAATTCAGTAGTACTATTAGATAGCAAAACTGTTAACAAAATACCATAATAATCTCCAAACTACATCACACGCCCAACAAATAAATATTCGTTGTAGGTTTCCACGTCAAAATTTAGAGATGGGCCTGGTAAACAGAGTTTCATACTGAAAAAACATCAAGTAGCTGACAGCCCCGATATCAATCCAATCCAATCCAATGCGTTCAGACGGGCGCAGGTAGTCCTCTTTGCCCGCATCTTGCATACATTCGATCACATACAAATTGGTATACTTCCAGTTCCAATTAGGTCGGCATT
>Ga0209780_1004515_pt1 | contig 10733 bp, 6 predicted proteins | sample WorMetexBAHAMAS2_FD_187384 | JGI IMG/M metagenome (GOLD analysis project Ga0209780, IMG submission 187384) | Marine gutless worms symbiont microbial communities from Max Planck institute for Marine Microbiology, Germany - Inanidrilus exumae... | ecosystem: Host-associated > Annelida > Digestive...
CCCCTCCCCTCCTCGTCCCTCTTCCCATCTCCTCTCTTCTTTTCTTCCCTCCGTGCCTTTAGAAGAAAGCTTCCTTAAATCTAGCTACGTGGTCTGGGGGAGCGCTGGGCCCCATGAAGTCGGCACCTATGACGTCCGTTTGTCTGTCTGTCTGTCACACACCGGTGTCGTGCCTAAACGGTGACTGACAGAGAGTGTGGCGCGCTATTCCTTTGTGATAGCTGAGCTTCGTTTAGTTTTATGCTGTTTTAGCCACACAGGAATTCTTTACATTTTCTCTCTCTCATTTTGCAGTTATTTATGCCGCATCGCAGCAATACAGGGTGGCCCAAAAATTGGCACAATTTTTGTACGCCTTAACTTTGCCAAATATTAACCGATCTTCAAAATTATTTCACTGTCAGAATCAGGAGAAAATTTGTTAATTGTGTGTTCGTGTTTGGTGCTGGAGGGGCAGGTCTGGTACGGTGGGTGGGAGGTCCCCGGGTGCTTCTTTTGGGTTTTGCGGCCTTGCCTAAGAGAAGCATTCCAAAGCCAGACCAATACGTAAAAGATATTATACAACGAGAGACGTTGGGCACTGATATGTTATAGGAACTTCCTATAACATATCAGTGCCAGGAACTGATGAACAGCAATTACACACGATATCACATTGAAATGATAAAAAATAAGTCTTGTCGTGGTTGGTTAGTTTCCACCCAGTTGTAGGCGCTAGCGTAATAAGTTAAATGAGCCTGTCCTATCCTTTCCCATTTTCGGTCGTCGCTGAACAAAAAGGCAACGAGGTCTGCAGGTTACTACAGTCGTTGGCCATCTTTAACCGGCAGAACTACATCTCCACCGTGCAAGACCTTTCCCCGATATGACCTATTTTGTGCTGAAAGGGGAACGTAAATCTCCCAACGAACCGTGTTCATTTTGCTGTGTAGATTCTGCGAAATGTCACTACGTCCGAAAAGAATCTCCTGAGAATGCTTCTACGCCCTGAGCGCTGTCCAGGTCTAATATGGCGGCGCATGGTGTCCCTGAGTCGAACGTACGGCAGTCTTGCTCGCATGGCCGTTAGAGGACGATTGATTAACGTAAGCCGTTGCGGACGTAATTGATGTGGCGCGAGCGAAACGGTTCAGAGAAGCGTTGGCGGGCAGCAAGATTAGTTCGCCGAGAGATTCCGTGGAGCGACTGCTTCGCTCTAAGCCCGCTTCCACCTGTCAGTTCAGCTCGTACGATGCCGTCCGCAGCTCGTTAATGGAATTTTGCTTTATTCTTGCGTGGATTCGCTGCCATCATCATCACCATCATCATCATCGCGACGTTGCACAAATGACAAAAACATCTCAAAAGACCACGAAACATTGTCAGTTAACATTGTTGTCGATGTCTAGCCGAGGAACGATGGCCAATGGCTAAGCTTCATTAAACATGGTGTCGCCCTAACGGAACGTAACCGTACTGGCCCCCTCCGTTCAGTGTCGGCAGCCCGACTTTCCACGCGGCCGGCCCGGGGCGGCCGACAGCCCACGCGCCTGGCCGCCCGGCGCCCACCCGCCGGCAGCGTTACAGACGACGATAGACGCCGGCGACCGTTACTAGCCTGGCCCACTGTGTGTAGGCGGGCCAGTAAAAATTTCATCGTCAAACGGTTAGCCACGCTCTGCCTATACACCCGAAACATATTTCGTGAACAACTAAAAATGCCCAGTGTGTAACCCGTCTGGTGCAAACTCGCCTGCAAAACTCTTGGGTTACTGGAACAAAGTTAACTAATTTTTCATCAGACGTGGACGGGTCACCAGCGGTGTTAACACGCGAATCCGCGTTGCGATCCTCCCGTCCGTTGTGGAATGCCAGCGCACAGAATGAAGGTGGATATGCCAACTTCGCCGATTCACGCCAAAAAACGGTTACCATAGCAACGTCCCTTAAGCGATCGCGAAAAAAGTTCAGATTGATCATGACCACCCATAATAAAATGTGTACTGTCCTTAAAATTTGGTGAAGATCAGTTTCGTACACTCTGAGTCTCTGAGATAATTTGTCTCCAAGGGGACATTTAAAAAGAAAGTAGCATCGGTAGAACATAATAGCCTTCAAATGTGCGTACAATATGTCAATGAAATAAATTCTAAAAAGCTAGACGGCGAAGCAGTTTGAAAAGCAAAAAGCCCAGCACTCACAGCAAAGAGTGCCAAAGACCCACGCCGGCAATATTTTTGTGACTTGTAACCTTGACTTTGACTTTGTGACCCCCAAAAAATAAATGGGTTTCCAGGACTCATCGTGGAACATTTCTATGTCAAGTTTAGTAATCCTAGCTGCATCGGTTTTTGAGCTATCATGCGGAAAAACAGACATAAAAACTGCGGTGAAAACCCTACCCCCGCGACTGCTGTCTTACGTGCTTGCTGAAAAGTGTGCTAATGAATGAGTCATAGACTTTGAGTCTTACTGTAGGTGTAACTTATCCAGGTATCCGGTCCTCAAGCTGCGTTGCGATAGCGCAGTAGCAGTGGTGACTGGTGACGCAGCATACAGTCATTAACATAGCTTGATGATATAATTTTTCGACGCGCAGTAGGCCCTGTTCAAAGCGTTTGTCGAAATTAAATAAGTTAGAAAGTCAGATCAGTTATATAATTGAGCGAAATCGACGGAAAGGCAGTCATGCAATATGATGCAAATTGTGAATATTTATCATTAGTCGGCCTTTGTGCATTTATGTGGTTAAATTCTTAGAAAACACGACAATTGGGCATTGGACAATTGCACACTTCTCCCTGGTGCACTGGACGCGATCGCCAACTGGTGCTGTCACCTGGCGAATACGACCGAACGTAACGTCGTCTTCGATTATGCCCCATTGGACCCAATATGTGGAAATATGGCATCATCCACAAAACTGGAAATACATAATTGCACTGTCATCACACAGGACCGAGCCACGTATAAGCCACACGTAACACAAGATGCAGTCGGAGACAGCATACTTCGACCCAGGTACCGCCACCCTGGCAAACTCGACCAAACGACGTTGTGACGTCCGACTAGTGCCACCAGCTGGCGAACTGGACGAAACATACGCGTCTTTGATTCTTTCCCATTTGCTCCATTATGTGAAAACATGATGACGTCGTCCACAAGATAGAAAGTATACATAAGATATTGCACTGCCGTCAGAGAAGGACTGAGCCACGGCCACAGGTAACATGTACGGAATATTAGGTGAAATTTGGGTGTGTGATTTTCGAGATATGCCAGCGGTCAGACAGACAGACAGACATACAGACACGCTGATCGCAACACTTCGCACCCCTCCCGAGCGGAGGGGAAGGGGCGAAGTAAAATCGATTAAACTGATATGTATATTGTACGGAATTAACACCTACATACTGAGCTTGCTAGCCATGATTTGATTATAAATGACCTGCCGCCCTCTCGTATTCAGTAGGCTACACATTCACACACTGGGCGTTCTGACGCGTGCACCAGCTGTTGTTCGATCGACGCCCCAGTCGTGCGACGCTGGCGGCTTTCTCGCAAAGCGGTGTGGTGGGCTACTAGTTCAATGAGGCGTTCTAATACAGGCTAGTTTTTAAAAGCTTGATAGTCATCACAAATGCTTGAAAAACTTTCGGTTTTTCTAGCAATATGTGACTCTATCTCGAGAACGAACGATAAACACAACAGTAGGCCTAGCAAGAATGCGGCCTATTGCCACATTAATTTGTCTTGTTATACAAGACAAAGTAATGTGGCAATAGGCCGCATTGCCTTTTTTGTCATATCACTGCTCGCCGCAGCGAATGTACATTCGTTCGCCCGTTGGCTTGGCAGGCACATTCCCCTCGTCAAAAGTGCCGCTTCCCATGGGGGATTAGGACCACCACCTAATAAATGGTTCCTTGGACCAACGTTAGTCATCCCCAAACCGCACATCCCCAAACGGAACAGCCCCCAAACGGCATATCGATCGGTTCAGCCGTTTTTGCACAGCTCACCCGAGTGCCCAATACACAGACACACACGCAGACCACGCTACGTGCGACAATTTTGTAGCAATTGGCCGCATCTATGCACTGCGTGCAGGGGATAAGGCCTAAAAACAAGCGTCCAAAGTAATTTGGCAAAAGCCGCATAGCCGTAGAAACGTCCGTCGTCTATATTTTTTCAAAAGTAAATTAAAGGCGGACCAATTATCAACACGACCTTTGCCAATCCGTACAGCTTATAAAATTTATTGTGTTCTGTAACTCACGAAGCTATGGAAAAGCAAAACGGAGTAAGCCCCCTACTTTGTTATATTGCTTCATTTTTTATTTTAAAATCTGTTTAAACAACTATGACTCCAGCACATTTGTCTATTTATTGAAAAATGTCCGCAGTTACGGAATTTGTTTTTCCCAGCAAATTTCCTACCAACTGTTATTTTGTTTGACACAAAAATTGGTGACGTTTTCTATATGCGCCACCCGGTAATAATAATAATAATCTTTATTCGCCATTAAGACAGAAACAGTACACAAAATATAAAAGAATTAAGCACTATAAAACTCAGCCTAAAACAGTAGGTTAGACAGATATATACAACGTGAACCGACAGATTAAAATACATAATGATAACTAGGCCTATATAATATTGCTTATCACAATAACCCTTCGTGCCAAATTTGTATGTCTTCACGCGTTCAAAAGATAGGAAATGGGTCCCAACATTAACAGAAAAGGGTAGTTAAGGTTAAGAATCGTTAGGTCTAATCTAGATCATCGGCAATGTCGCAATTCGGTAGACCATATGATTTCATAGTAGTTACATCCGTATGTTGCAGCATTTGCGAGATCAGATATCTAGATATTATTACTGGCCCGCCTACACATAATGTAGGGTGGGGGGGGGGCAGACTAGTAACGGTCGCTGGTGTCTGTCGTCGTCGTCTGTCGTCTGTAACACTCCCCGGCGGGCTTGCAGTCGGCTTCACCCGCGCAGGCCAGACGATGACGTCATGTGGCATCCAGTCCAATTATAGCTCCACGGCTGCACGGCGGGCCAGTCGTGTTCCGTCCCGTTAGGGCGACACCTTTTTTCAATCATCGCAATTTTTTTCATTCCCACTAGCGCATGGATCTCCGTCGTTGTTCGGCTGTCTCCCACAATTTGGCAACGATGTACAAAGTCGCCAAAAGCAGGATTTCTGCGTTAGACTGTCCACAGCTTCAGAACGCCTGAGCCATTTTCAGAATATCTGACACTTCAACGGCATTTTGTTGTGAGCACATTTGTTCTTCTATTTTCAACCGTTTAATGGCACAAGGTGGTGCTACCTAGAGAAAATCAACATCCTTGTATTTCGCTTATGAAATTAAGCAAACCACTGGTCCACTGCCCGCATCTTTAAAACGCCTGAACTGTTCGGATAGTTTTTGTCGTACTTCACCGTCGTTTGTTCCAAACATGTCTTGATTTTAATCAACTGTTTAATACCTTTAATGTTTTTATAACTATATAATGCTAATATTTTAAATTTATACATCTTTATTCACCAAATAAGGTAGCAATTTACATAATGAACAGATAAACAAAGAAAAAAGAAGTACATGCAAAAAAGAAACAATAGCGTGTAGCTAACGTGTAATTTGTGTAGCTGAAGGCCTACCGTTGTTTTAGGTCACCTGTAACTGCGTCGCAGTTTTCTATGCCTCGATGTTCCTGCTTGATTGTATATTTTTATGTTTATTCGTTCTTTCAAGCAAATAAATGATGATGATGATGATGATGATGATGATGATGATGATGATGATGAAAATGGTAGCGCTAGCACGTACGAACGTTTTTGAAGGTCTACGGCAGCTGAGATTCTTGTTACCATGCCATTCGGTGACGGATTTGCCGCGGTAACGCTAAGGCGGGCCCCGTCCACACCAGCAAGAATGTCGAAGCAACATCAGGCAACATTGTCGAAGCAACGTTCGACTTTGTCGAAGCAACATTCAACTTTGTTGCCGCAAACGGCAACAATGTCGAACGATTCTATTGTAAAATTTCGTCCTTTCGACAACGTCTAATGTTGCTTTGACATTGTTGCCCTTTTGGCAACAATGTTGCCGGTTTAACAATGTTGCCGATTTCGGCAACAATGTCGAACGAAATCTCGTCCTTTCGCTAAAGTCGAAACAAATTGAACATGCTCAATTGGTTTCAACTTTGTCGAAAGGACGAGATTTCGTTCGACACTGTTGTCGTTTTCGGCAACATTATTGCCGAAAAACGGCAACAATGTCGAAGCAACGTTCGACATTGTCGAAAGAATCGTTCGAGTTGTATAGCACTCGACAATGTTGCTTCGACATTCTTGCCGGTATGGACGGGGCTTAACGCATCGTAATGGTGTAACCCTTCGGTCGCCTTGTCCGCGCCGGGCGTCGGCGTAGTGACGCGCACGCACTGCAGCGAGCGTCGAACCGACTGCGAGCTGACGACGAGCTGTCGCAGCGCCCTGAGCCTGCGTCGACCGACAGACAGCCGGCCTGAGCCGCCGCTTTGCCCGCTAAATATGATAATAAAATCGCGATAATAAAATAATGGGAGAGAAAAGAGAGATAACTGGCGATTGTATACAAAGGCGCGCGCCGTCGTCGTGAACGGCTATAGTCGGTGCGCTGGACTCGCAAAACTGGACAATACGAGCTATAGGCGTTACTCGCAGCGGTAAATAACCGAACTGCAGCGACGCAGTGAGTTGTCGTATCACCGATTCAAAACGGTCTGTTTTCGGTGTGAGTGACTGTCTGTTGGAGGATTTTCGGCGACGAAGCGATCGACAGAAGTACACGCGAAAGAGGTCTCGTAGCCTGCGGTTATGACTAGTCGCAACAGACGTCGTTCGTTATGATCACACGGATCGCGTACGTACGCGCATGACACCTCGACGTCAAAGCTCTGTGCGATCTTTCGACTTCGCGAGCCGCCGAACGCGGCGAGTTTGGTCGCCCGTATCGACCGAGCACGCCCCGCTACGCCGTGTCGCAGGTAAACACGCTTGACGGCCCTCGAACATTTATACTTATTTGTAGACACAGATACAATAAGCAACATATAGAACAATAAAATGGAATAAAAAAGAACTGTGTCTGCTGGACAGAAAGGCTCAAAGAGCGCTTACAGCTGCCGAAAAACATAGATAATACAACATGATCCTGTGGACACGGGTGTCGCCTTAGAGATGTACATGGGAATGGGATTCCCATTCCCATGGGATTCCCATGAGGATAGGAACACATGCCAAAATGGGAATGGAAATGGGAAGAGTACACGTGACAATGGAAATGGGAATGGCCAATTTTTGCACGTGTGCCAAAATTCCTATCGGTCGTGCAAATGCAGTCAATAAAATGTTGTAACGTCTTTTCGTTTTGCATTTTGATTATTCAATTGTAACTGACAACGAGTTGAGATTTTGAGGCTAAAATAGTAGAGTGTTTGCAATTTGAACATTTATCATAGTTTGGTTATTCAGTAATAAATGTCGGACAGGAATTGGAACGGGAGGGAATGGGAATAAATTTTGGTAACGGGACGGGAATGGGAATTAAATCTGAGGCATCATGGGAATGGGAATGAACTGATGGAAATGGGAGGGAATGGGAATGTTGCAAGCCATTCCTGCACATCTCTACTCTGAGGCCCCCCTGTGTGACGTAACAAATTTCGTGATTAAACTTAAACTTAGCCTAAAATAAAAATAACTTCGATTTGTAAATTACAAAGCCAAAACTGTGCGTCGGATAATAATTTCGCGGATAAATCGAATGGTGAGTGATACACATGCGGTACAGCGCTGCAAATATTTTGGCTTTTAATGCCTGCGTAGTGACAAACAGTTGTGGTCAAAGACACAGTGGCCATACTGGCGGTGTCGTCTTTGGCCTTGATTATATACGACATGACAACTGCGCTGGCCTATAGATAACGTGCACCCAAGTGTGACCACAAGCTATACAATGCAGTATAATACAATATGGATTTGTTTATTCGGAGCCATAATGTCACAACGTGAAGCGAAGGTTGTCACTGTCAGTGGCGTGGTAAGTAAGCAGCGTTAAACGGATGTGTCTTAAAACTAAAAACAGTTTTAAAAGCGTCTTAAGCTGACAGAGTTACGGATGGCAGTGTGTTGTGACTGGTGACGGTCGCCTTTAAAGCCCGGTCTACACCAGCACCGATGTCGAAGCGACATTGTCGAATGCTACAAATCGAACGAACGATTCTTTTGACGAAGTCAAACTTTGCTTCGACATTGTTACCGTTTTGTAAACAAGTCGAAGGAGTTTTTCGCGATATTTTGTCCTTTCGACAAAATCGAAACGAAGTTAAAATGACGAAGTTTTAAAAGAAAGGAAATTTCACGAGAAACTCGTTCGACACTGTTGCCAAAATCGGCAACAATGTCGAAGCAACGTTAGACTTTTTCGAAGCAACATTTGACTTCGTCGAAAGAATCGTTAAACGACCAGCATTTGACAATGTTGCTTCGACATTGTTGCTGGTGTAGACGGGGCTTTAGTCACATCCTTGCGGCGTCTGGGGCTCTTCTGGTGCCGTCGATTCCGACTTCCACCGGCCAGGACAACTTCCTGTCGTCGGATCAAAAATATGGAACAGACTCAACTGCCTACACGACTCCGTTCAGTGGAACTTAACATTGCGCGCGTTCAATCGTCAGCCGAAGGCTCACATGTGGCAAAATATACAACAGCGATAATCCGGCATAACACGTGATCGGTGGGTCATAATTTTGTAGGACCACGTAGCATGGCGCTATCGAAGTCTGCGTAGTTTAATCATGTCAGTGGACATTTGCGCTTCTGCAATGAACTCGTGCTGCCTTCACAAACTCGACTCGAAGCGGATCTTTCATGCTAGTCGGTGTTGATTGATGATTAATTGATATTTAATAAACACGTATCAAACGTACATGTACGGTTGAGACATGACATGGAAGTAAAATATAAAAACACAAATACCATAAAAACACAAATACAAGTCACATATACCGAAAGAGGCAACGGGGTACAAATGACTTTATATATACCTCCGAATCACACCTAGGGAGTTCATATGTGTGCCCTTTGGGTCTGAGGTAGTGTGTAAAAGATTTTACAGGGGGTAATAGAGAATGAGCGCAATGATGGGTTTTTGTCATCTTATAAAACATAAAACAAGTCTATGTCGGCATCTTCTGCAATTGCGTCGATTGTATATATAGTCTACTGCAAAAACCGTACTTAAAAGCACGTTTAAGAAAGGAGTTGACTTGACTCTACAGTTCTTTTTTTCAAGCAGAATTGCCCGCATTCTTGTATTGATTAAATGTTGACGTTTCCGCATACCCTGCCGGTTTGCAATGCTATGATGCGGCGTTGCTTACGATTTCTCGACTCATTAATTTTTCACCGGTGGTTCCGTGCGGCGGACTGAGCTGGCTACCTGTCAGCTTTTCCTATCGTATCGTAATGCTGATCTCGGGCGCGACGAATCGGCGTAGACGCAAGGGCGATGAAAGGAGAATGCTGCGATTCGGTGGATAGACGGCTGCTTTGACAATCCGCGCCGTAGGTGTAATTCTCCCCGCGAAAGCGTGGGAGTATGTTTTTACCGGCGTTGGTTTGTCTGTCTGTCTGTGTGTCTGTGTGTGACCACGATAACTAAAAAGTTTGCGGACGGATTTGTCGCAAATTTTATGGGAAGGTTCCTAGAGGGAAAGAGAAGACCAAGTTCGTGTTTCGTTACAATCGGTAGAGGGATGTGGAAGTAACGGTCAAAAAACTCAGTAAAATGTAAACAATCGCCGGTTTACAGCAGCAGTCTAATACTGGGCGAGGCAAGTGTTGCCAAGTGTTGGCGACAAAAACCCCCAAATGTCGCTTTCGCGGGGAGTTGTACCTTCTCAGAGTACTTTCATAGTTATAGATAGGGTGAAGTGACAGCACAGTAGCATATGGTCGCGACACGATATCCATGTTGTGGGGCATGATGTCGTACTTTGCGAAGTTAACTGGTAAAGATGTGTCACGTTAGTTAAATAAAATTGAGTCGTTCGATTTCACAAAAGCTTATTGCTAGCGCCAAAATATCGGCGATAGCTTTCGCGGGGATTTGTACTCTCTCAGAGTACGTTCCATCTAGTTATTTTCATTTATTTTGTGTACCTTAATACAACACGAGAACGCTACTTAACACAATCGATGAACATTCGCGCTGTAAAATCGTCGGCCGTCGATGTTAGCCGGTGTATCGCTGTGTTGTCTGGCCTACGAGCTGTTTAGAAGCAGATGCAATACACACGCCATGTGGTCGTGTGTCAGTGACGTAATTACGCTCGCTCGGTGGCTGCTGCTGCTGCTGCTGCAGCTGTCTAGCCGTAGCTCGCTGGCTCGCATTATATCGTCGTCGAAACGACAGTAATGTGTACCTACACAGCGAGGAGGCCGGCCGGCACGCGCCGTGTACCTAGCTCGCGATGTCGACGACAGTAGCGTGAGCTCAACAATGGCGTAGACAGTGGCGGATCCAGGATTTGCAAACAGGGGGCCAAGGTCGAGCGCCGAAGGCGCGAGCATCGAGGCGCCGTAGGCGCCGTGTGGCTGAGCGCCGCAGGCGCCGAGTGGCCGAGCGCCGCAGGCGCGAGTCGCGAGTATCGAGGCGCCGAAGGCGCCGAGAGAGGTGGGGTTTGGGG
>Ga0209780_1004516_pt1 | contig 10731 bp, 9 predicted proteins | sample WorMetexBAHAMAS2_FD_187384 | JGI IMG/M metagenome (GOLD analysis project Ga0209780, IMG submission 187384) | Marine gutless worms symbiont microbial communities from Max Planck institute for Marine Microbiology, Germany - Inanidrilus exumae... | ecosystem: Host-associated > Annelida > Digestive...
AACTTTCAGCGCAAATTTTAGGGGGAAAGGGGTGTCTCCCACCAACGATTATTGGCATCAGAAATCTAGAGTCCCTGGCAAAAAAATTGCCGAAAATATTAACCGGCTCAGTAGGGCGCACCAACGTCACAGACAGACAGACGACAGACAGACAGACAGACAGACAGACGGAACGGCGATAGCATATAGCTAATGCGTTCGCTAAAAATACTGATGGAAATTCGAGTGACACTCCTATGATTCTAAACTGTCGATATTATGTATATCGTGTCATCGTAAGTGATATATCGCTAAAAACTAGAGGTTAATTAGGGCTACATTTCTGTCGCAAAATGTTTACGTTTATCTTCAATGACTTTGGCGCGATATGCGCCCTGGAAGCTGCCGAGTTCGGTGAGATAACGCAAAATATGGGCCATTTTGCCGTTCAAGGTCATTCAAGGTCACCGATTATGGTACCAATCGAAAGTTCACATACGACTTCCATAGTGATTAAAACTAAATTTGAAATTAACTAGCCTACCTCCTATCTTGCACCGTTTCGGAGAGCATTCCAAATGTCAAAAATCGCTCTATTTGGCTACCCCTCTTGCGTTTAAACCCACTATGTAGGGGTTCCCCAGAGACAATCTCCGTAAAATTTTTAGTGAATGTCAATGGATGGCCGAGGTACCAAACGGCGAAAAAAATGCCGAAAATTTCAACCGGCTGAGTACGGCGCACGAACGTCACAGACGACAGACGACAGACAAGCGGGCGATAGCATATAGCGAACGTAAGTTTACGTGAGTTCACGTTCGCTAAAAATTGATGTCTAGCAACTAGACGAAATGGGGAGGAGCCGGAGGACCGCCATCCGCGGCCCATACGGTGAAGCAGTTCTGTCGAGTTACGGATTAATTTACTTATTTATTACCATAAATATCTATAGCCTTCTTTGCTGCTTTACGTTTACGTGGCTCACAAACAGTGTTTTTGTTTATGTTTGAATCATTAATAATTATGTATACTCGTTTAGTGTTACCGATATTCTTCATAGTCTTTGAATGTTTGTTGCACATAAGAAACGTAGCTGGATATTTCATTCACATCGACGCGCATGCTGAAGAATGTTTCTTCGATCGTGTTACGTCTGGAACGAAGTTGAGTCTTATGTTCGAAGTGGCTGAGGGTGGCTTTCTGGACATTGACGTCAAAGTACGTATCTATGCAAGCGTAAACGAGGATCTCCGTCATTTTTGAAAAATGGCCATCCTCAGTCCATTGCTTAATTTGGTATCTAACTGTAGCCAATGGTCTGATCGAAATCTGCCAGGCAACCGCAAGTGCTAATGGTCTGGCTAAAGTTAATTCAGTTGATGAAGTTGAAAATCTAAGGTCCGACCTTTGTTGTTCGGTATTATGGTCGAAGGAGTGGCAAATGTTATTTAACTTAGAAAAGTGCAATAAGTTATGCCTATGGGGTTCAACGACCCTCGTGTTGATTATGTCATGGATGCTATTTAGCCATACAAGTTGCTTTTCAAGCATGGTTGTTCGTACAGTTTTTAATAGCCGAATTAATTATTCTGTGTTTTAGTGTCTCACGACAAGGTATTCGTGAGCCATTCGATAATGGCTTAACCAACCATGATGCTGTTTGGGGGCTGACTCGAGGTCCCAACCCCATGGAACCATGTGTCAGATGGAGGTTGAGATCCCACCATGGGAACGGGCAATTTTAGGGGTTATCTGGCCAATTGAAAAGCATTGGGAGTCTGTGCCGCGGCAGTTACCACAGCAAAAAATAATGGTGACAATGGGACTTCAGAAGCCAACTGCAGTGCTCTAGAGTAGTCGATGTCTCATTGTGTTGTCCCCATGCAAAATCACCCCCACCCCTGCAATGCGACCTTTTATCGGCATCACTGGCAAAGCTCGATGCGTTTCTCAGTGACCGTCACCAGATTGTGCACTTCGGCGCAACTGCGTCAGGTGATACACGTTGTTGTTCGGCGTGCCGCAGAGCTCCGTCATCGGCCCGAAAGTGTTTTCACAGTACGCTGAGGACGTTGAAGATATCTTCTGCCGACATAAAATTTATCATCATCTCTTTGCAGACGATATGCAAGGTCATAGCAGCAGTCTACCGAAGGACGCGGCCATCGTCACTACTCAGCTCTCAAGCTGTGCGAAGGACATTTGTAACTGGTGTGAAGCCAAACGTCTGCAGCTAAATGCCGGTAAGACAGAGCTGTTGTGGTTCTGGCACTGCCTCACAGCTGCGTCAGCTACCACAGCAGTGCAAGACTATAACAATCAACAACACTGTCATCGAGCCATCCGACGTTGCCCGCAGTCTTAGAGTATGGATCGATGCGAATCTGTCGATGCGCGACCACGTCTCCCGTGTTGCAAGGACATGTTTTTTCATCTGCGTCGCCTTCGCAGCCTCCGTCGTCAACTCGGTCAAGATGTAACAGCCAGACTAGTTTCAGCACTAGTGCTGTCAAGAGTGGACTACTGTAATGCCATTCTTGTCGATCTACCGCAGACCACACTAAGTTCGTTGCTGCGTGTCCTCCATGCAGCAGCACGAATGGTCCTCAACCTGCGACCGTGCGATCATGTCACTCCAGCGTTGCTCGAGTTACACTGGCTTCTGATCGCTGAAAGGATCGATTTCAAACTATGTCTGCTTGTTCACAAGGCACTTGCATGCACCACAGTACATTGCAGACCTTATCAGGCCAGTGGCTGATCTGCCATCCCGAGCCTCATTGCGGACAGCATATAGTGGCGATCTGTATGTGCCACGAACATGTTGAACGTTCGGAGACCGAGCATTTGCCGTCGCGGCCCCACGCGTGTGGAATATTCTACCTACTGACATCAAACTTCACTGGTCGACGACAACATCTTTCAAACGCCGTCATAAAACTGTTTTATTTAACCGGGGCTTTGCTGAATATATGTAAATGACTCTGTAATGCACTACCGGTCTTTTAGTAGAAAGTGCAATATAAATACTTTAGTTACCGTTACAGTTTATCAAAATTCTTTGATTACATGTTATATTTTATAGGTTGACTCTTTGACAGAAGTGACCTAATAAGGCTGGTCTCAAATTTCCATCCATGCGTTTATACAATGTACATACGTACGTGCATACGTCCGTCTGTCCACAAAATGTTTCTTTGATTTCAGTGAAATTTGGCATGTAGGTAGAGGTCGATGAGTGATGCATGAAGGTTTGCAGTATGACCTGATCCAAGTTCAAGGTCACGAGTCCTTAAGTTAGAAATCCGGCCATTTTCAAAAGTTCTCTTCCGCCATGTACAAAGAGACTAAGGGAGCTGGCAACTGACCATGGTCTCTTAAACTAGGGCACAATATCTAAATTTGATCATGCTGGATTTTTGATATTTGGCCTTTTTTTGTGTCATGTGACTTTGAAGTTGGCAGAAACGTCAGTTGCAAAGAGTTGACCGTCAGTCCCGTACGGGGCTGTTTTATTATATATTCGTAACGTAATCGTGACATCTATTAATTTGAAGAGTTGATGGATGATTTATGTAGATAATTGGGCCAGATGGCAAAGCGATCTATTCTGGAGAACGAGAGTCCAATGGCAAATACACGTTTGCTGCGCACATGGATGGTGTATATAAGTACTGCTTCAGCAACAAAATGTCGACGATGACGCCAAAAATTGTAATGTTTAGTGTCGACGTCGGTGAGAAACCGAAGACCGAAGTTGACAAAGATTCAGAAGGTTATTATGAATGCCGTTGGATTTCTGTGTTAATTGACGGTTTGTGCTGTATGGTTACAGACTATAGCTTACCAGATAAATGGCCCTAAATCTGCCACGAGGCTAGGTCCCCTGAAGAACGTTAGGGTTACTGGAGATTGGATCAGGCTTTTTATATGCTGTATGTCTTTTCTGCCACCCTGCTGGCAGTGTGAAAACGTCACATTAATTCTTTTTCCCTACATCCAGTGGCAATTGGTATTGCCTTGAGACAGAATTTACAGAAATATTCTTGGTGATGAACAGCCCGTATGTTATTGTCTAACATACTTCTGTGTACTGGTTTATGGATATTTTTAATATATTGTAATTATCTGAGCATAGATTTGGGATTTGTGCTTGCGGTGTATCACGGCTTCAACTGTAGTATGTCGTTAATAACTTTGCAGAAATGTTTTGTGGCAACTTTGCTATAAATTACATTTTGATGTGAAACCATTGCATGCATGCACGTAGTTTTGTTTGTGGCTTTTTCGACAGCAACACAGAACAAGTTGGAGGAAATGATTAACGAATTGTCAACGGCGTTGACTGCTGTAAAGCATGAACAAGAATATATGGAAGTACGAGAGAGAATTCATCGAGCGAGTAAGTAGATAGAATGCTACTGTTAGTTGGTGGTCTTACATGGACTGTGACGCACACACACACGTGAAAATGCTTTACGACCACTATAGATCAACTTGTGTAGGGATGTTACAGAGCCAGCCAAAATCTGCATCTGTCGGTTGCGGATTTTATGTGCACATCCATCGGGTGCGGATTTGTTGCACGATGAAAATTAATACCAGCTATTATAGCTATGCAGTTTGCAACATACACGCTCTGCTTATTCATGCATCTTGTCCACAACGATCATGCGCCGTCCTATTTGGCCGACATTGTTACCGCCACAGCCAACCTCAGCCGTCATACACGACTTCCGTCCGCCAGCAGCCTCCACTACAACCAAGAACAAGGCTGAAACTCCGCAAGCTCAGCTTCGCGTTCGCTGGTCCGGCGGCTTGGAATACTCTTTTGTCATCCATTCAAGAACTGTCTGACACTGAAAGTTTCAAACACCACCTGAAAACTGTTTTTTTTTCCAGCGATGTTACTGCTGCAGTACCTCGTTTTAATTAGTTTTAGAAATGTTTTGTAGTTTTACAGTTTTTAATATTGTAACATGCTAGTCACACTATTAGCTGTAAGCATTGGTAATTTATGAACTTATGAACTTAGTTAATGCGTAAAATCAACAGTCATAGTGGTAACTAAAATTGTACTTTCAAAAATAAGTAAATAGCAGAATTCATCTCAGCCTTTGTACACAACATGTTAACCTACAGCAGAGACTTGAGTATGCTAATAATACAGACTGAATGTTGAGTCAACGATTTTATGTTGTTCTGCTGTTATGTTTAGTCAACGACAACACAAATTCGCGTGTTGTTCTGTGGTCATTCTTCGAAGCTCTTGTACTTGTCGCAATGACTCTTGGCCAGGTTTACTATCTCAAACGGTTCTTTGAAGTTCGGAGAGTTGTCTGAAGATTACCTGCTGCTGTGTGCTGGGGATGGTTTGTGTTAATGAAGGGCAACAGAAAGGCTTCTAATGAGTATAACTGTGTAAGGATTGTTAAAGTATTTTGTGGACGGATTACGGCATCACTGGTATATTCCATGTTACGGATTTTGTTTCTACCGTGCGACACTATGCCAGCGCGGTATATGCTGTCGTCGTGTGTCTGTCCGTCGCAAGTTTGAGTTCTACTAAGATGGCAGAGCATAGGATCACGCAAATGACGCCATACGATAGCCTAGGGACTCTAGTTTGCCGGTGCCAAAGATCTCTGCAAAATTCCAACGGGTTCACCCTCAATGGATCCAATTTCGATACCCACAATCATACATCTGAAACAACTGAAGCGACAATTACCAAATTTTATATGCAGGTACAATATATGAAGTGTTTGGCTTTCGATGACAGATTACTCCCTAATGGGCGTGGTCAGAGTCACGTGGCCCATTTTTTATTTTGCCCCAATCATATCTTTGGAATCAGTGTAGCTACGAACTTTAAATTTCGTGTGCTGATTGATACATAGGAGTATCGGTGCAAGCATGATATATTTGTCCCGAAAGGGATGTGTGGTTTCACGTGACCTTAAATTTTGGGAAACCAGTGATAACGTCTCGTTAACAATGCAAGATAGAGGCATAGTTGCAATGGAACACCAATAAGAAGTCATATGTGGCCTATTGAATGGCACCATTGCCGATTACCTTGTCACTTTTGCTGTTGGAGACCTTTCTAACTCCAGTAACTCGTGAAACATAGCATGAATTTACTAACACTGCACGTCATGTGTCTGCAGTAGCAGAGCTTCTTGTGAATCTGGATGGTCAGCTTAGATTATCATTAATTTTCATCATCGTCTTCACATCATTTCATCATCTTGAGCATTATTGTGGATGTTGAATTGTCCGTCATGTGTACTATTATTCCATAATTGTACAAAAGCGTAATATTTTTGGATATTGTGACTGTTCTGTATATCCGTATGTTGGAATTGAATAGCTGTGCACATTGTCGTGCAAGTCGCTAAGGTAGCATGATGAGATGGTGCTAAGGACGGAGCATGTGAAAAGTTTTAGGGCCAGTTTTTCCACCGCAAATTAATCTCCAATTAACGTTAGTGGAATACTAACCCCCATTTACTAATGGAATTTAATCTCTTGTTAATGTTAATGTTAATGAAATATTAATTTGCGGTGGAAAAGCTGGCCCTTAATGTTTCTTGGGGTTGCATATGTCCAGAACAAATGAATAAGGATAATAGTTGGGCAGTTGGCTTAGCTCTGACTTCCTCTGTCTGTACCAGAGACTTTAGGGACAGTGTTGTATACTTCCTGTCATCCAATCAACATTGTCACCAGAGCACTGAAGAAAACACTCAATATGCTGATCCCCTAACATGGAGAATCGTGTACTGGCCTCATACATTCTTTGTCCACCAATGAACTATGGGGGATTCTCCCTTTACACTGGATGCTATTACTTTCAACTATTTATTTTTAATGGTCGGTAGGGATGTGACGGATTCCGAATCCGACACTTTTTCCATAATCCGAAATCCGTCGGATACTTAAAATCCGATCATGACAAATTCGAAATTTTTGTTTCGGTCCAACTCTACAATTATTTTCGACTGATGCAGAGATCTGTTGTTATGTTTTCTTTACTTTTTTTACAAAACTATCACAGTGATGTTAATTATTCACTGCTAGTTTGTTTGTAACTGTTTAATTTTAAGTAACTAATATTAATTAAATTGCAGTAGCTATAATAGCTGGTATTAAGTTTCATTGCGCAACAAATTTGCATCTGACGTATTTTGCACATGAAATCCACACATCCAACGGATGCGGATTTTGGCTGGCTCCGTCACATCCCTAATGGTCGGTTTCCGGGTGAATTCCAAATTAGCCAGCTGCCCCTTCAGTTTACTTCCTGTCAGCCAACCAACATTATCACCAGAACATTCAACATTCAGTGTGCTGATCCTAACATGGAAAATCATTCTTTGTCCACCAACAGATTCTGAGGGATGCCAGTACTTTTCATACTATCTATTTTTAGTGTCCGGTTTCGGGGTGAATCCGACTTAGCCATTTGCCGTTCCGTTTTCTTCCTGTACTTTTGTGGATAGGTTGAACAGGTTTGTTTTCTATAGGCTGCCTGAGGCCGGCTGTCCTTCCTGCACCCAACCAGGAGTGTCAAAGCACTGGAGGAAACACGGTGCACTGACCTCCATCCGGTGACCTGGCCTCCTTTTATGCTGGTATAAAACTCAGTGCCATTGTGTGTGGTTGCGGCACTTGTAATTGTTGTTCCACAGTCTTGTAAGCCAGCATAATTGTGCGATTGGTGTGGAATTTTGTGTATGTATATTTTAAGTACTAGCAAGTTGATTTCCTGTATATATTAGGGCTGTTGAATTAACGCATTGCAGAATTTATCACGATTTACGAAATTAATGCCACTAAACTTTTTAATGCAAGCTAATCACACTAGTAGAAAGATTCAATACAGACCTCAAGATAATCGAACTTTGCTCCTTTAATGAACAAGCATTTACTTTCCCGTTGAAGCAGTACTCTCAATTTCGTTTGATTTTACAATTTTACGATGATATTTTCTGATAATGCCATTTAAATTCTGCTGAGGCGTCATTCACAGAGATGTGCGGATGCGGATATTTTGGTGTCTACGACTGCAGAAATGCCATCCGCGTCCGCAGCTGTCCAGTGACAGGCGTCCGTAGGCGGTTGGAATCCAATCTTACTAGCAGTAATGTCAGAAGTGTACTGCGTTATATCATGGATGAAAAACTTCAATGCACAAGGAAGCAGTGATGTTATGAATTATTAGGCCTATAGAACGGTTATTTGACTCCGGAATCGAAACTGAAAATCGACGTTCGTGAAGCACACACTATGCGCAAGTGATGACTGTAGAAGTAAGCGTTGCGTCTGCAGCTACACGTAAGGTTGCGTCTGTTCGTGGACGTGTGAAAAGGTTGTGAATGCGTCTGCAAACCTCATCCACACATCTGTTCATTCATTACCTACCAAACATGTGACATAACACAATAGAACTGTGCGTTAAAACCACGATTAACACGCGATTAAAATAATTAATCACGCAATTAACGCGATCAGAAAAATTAATCTGTCAACAGCCCTAGCATATATGTATTTGCAGCAATTTATTTCTTTCTTAACCAACCAGTGTAGTAATCAGTGTTATGTGTGGAGCAGTATGTGTGTATATTTATGCATATTAGGTGAGAAGGAAGTGCAATGTAATAATATGTAGTGTTATTACAAAAGTTTACAGTCAGCTGTAAGAATGGGCCAAAGGTGACCAAACCTGGCTTTAGTTGTTTTGTGCTAATTTTGTGTTACGGTATCGTTCAGTTTATTGTTGCATGTCTGCTGTTGTTGCTTGGCTGGCAAGATCTTTTTTGAAATTACCATTTTTTGTGTGGAGTGGGTCGTCAAACCTGAACTCAGGCACCGCTTTTCATCGCCGTAAATGTAATGTTTGCTGTGTTGGACTGGAATGAATGAAAAGTGATGAAGTTCGGCTATTCCGTTAGACTCACTCTCAATTAATTGCATGCAAATGTCTGCACTTCTGTTGTATGATGATGTGAGTTGTTCCCTCTAGTTTGGGCATCGATAAAAGTTTCTGCATCTTCCCTCTGTGCTTGGAGCTGAATCAAAAGATAACCCAGTGTTCTGTCAGTCTGGCCTTAAAGCTCGTTTCAAGGTCTTAAGGTTCGTTCACACCGGATGCATAATGCATTGTGGGGTGTTGCCATGCCGCATGTCGTGTCGTTTTTGCTGCAATATGCCACAAGTTACAATAGATGTTGCAATGCTAGATACTCTTTTGGTAGTAGCACAGTTGACGAATGGAATATCCTTGGTAAGGAATTACTGAAGCTACAGCCAATACTTTATCTGATTTCAGAAGAAAACAAGGCAGTCGTAGATAGTTTGCTCGAGCTGTGCAATACCACCAGCCCCTTCACTTTCAGTCGGCCATAGCCGCATCGCCTGCGCCCAGAAATTTTCAGAATATTGTTTGTGCTTCTTGGGCATACTGAATGATCCCTTCTGCTGCATGACGTGATTGGCAATTGAATAATCCCTGTTACAGCAAAGGCTGCAGCGAAGATCGTCAGTGTTTCTGAATGGCCCTCACAACCCCTGAAAATTGCCCCTTCCCCTTGTGGGATCTGTACCCCCATTAATAATACATGGTTCATTGGCCAACCCGTATATTGCCCCTCCCCAGAAAATTTTTTCGATTTTGAGTCTGAAAATGGCGACTTTTAGTGCATTCTGCCACTTTCCCACGTGGCGAGGGGGCATGGCTCCCGGCCCCCCTTGAATCCGCCAGTGATAGCAAACGACATGCAGTAATAATTCAGCTATTTTCTTCCATAGGCCTAGAAATAGGCGTATATACTTAGCAACGACGCATTGACATAGGGCACTGCAGCGCACCACATCCGGTGTGATCGTGCGTTTAGACTGGCACTCCGTTGATCAACTCTTCAGTCAATCAAGTTGCAAAATTGTTTCAGGTTTCTCAACTGTGTTAATTTGTGTGATAAAATACAGTCATAAAGGTGACACGAGATAAATCTAATTAATGTTGAAAGCGCCGTTACATTCTATAAGGACTATCTAAATAAATATAAGGGTTCTAGACGTTTTAGTTGTCGAAACCTCTCCTCACCTCCCCTAGGCCTACCCTTAGAAAAGTAGGGCCCCCGTAGACCAGCTATAGGCGATTGCCGAAAACAAATTTGGTGCACTCTAAAGCTGTGAGAAAGCCAATAGTGGCAATAATTTTGAGTATTTTGAATGCACTTTAACGCTGATGTTCAGGTTTCATGACTATGATTTAGTACGACGCATTTATTTTAATTGTTGCCGTTTTAGATCAATTGGCTGAGGCATATATAAAAAAATTATAAACAAACATTAAATGATCTGTGACTGTGACTAGTATTTTTAGCAAACGTCAACGTATTACGTTACGTTTGCTATATGCGATCGCAATTTCGTCTGTCGTCTGTCTGTCTGTCTGTCCGTCTGTCTATCTGGGACGTTGGTGCACCCTACTCAGGCGGTTGAACTTTTCGGCAATTTTTTTCACCGTACGATAGCCCAAGGACTCTAGTTTTCTGATGCCAAAATTCGTTGGTGGGGGACGCCCCTTTCCCCCCTGAAATTTGCGTTCAAAGTGACCCACCCCCTTTCAAACAGCGAAATTTCGACAAATATCGGCTCATAGCGCCTCAACCGTGATAGCAAGCGAAAAAAGTTGAATTAGCACCTATAGGAAGTCGACCACGCGCTCTCCAACGAGCCATAGAT
>Ga0209780_1004517_pt1 | contig 10731 bp, 9 predicted proteins | sample WorMetexBAHAMAS2_FD_187384 | JGI IMG/M metagenome (GOLD analysis project Ga0209780, IMG submission 187384) | Marine gutless worms symbiont microbial communities from Max Planck institute for Marine Microbiology, Germany - Inanidrilus exumae... | ecosystem: Host-associated > Annelida > Digestive...
GGATAATAAAATTACAGTCTGTTAAATGCGTTAGTCTTTCGGGTAGTGATCTGTCGTGTGCGCGTGGTCTAAGGTTGTAATTATGTGAGGTATGAGCGACGGGCGGCAGGAGGCGGTGAAGAACATATGGTCTGGGTTATGTAAAACTTTGTTAAATAAATTTTCATCGGCTTGGATGCATAAGTCATAAGTGCAAAATTCACAGAATACTCATGACAAAAATTTCCACTAAAAATGTTAAGAATCAGAGAGCAATAAAAACAGGTCGGTCAGGATTGAGCAACACTTTCAACACAATTTAGGTCAAGGTCATATTATGCCTTTAAAGAAATAATTTACATGTGCTGTAAAAAAAATATATTTTAAACAGTGTAAGTTTTAATTTAAATAGAGTAGTTCATAATTAGCAAAAAACCACTTAATATCGACAATACAATACAATTGTGTTAGTAGGTTATACTTCGGTAAAACTGCTAGGTGAGTTACAGTGTAACATTAGTTTTAATTTGAATATTATATAGACTTAAGAATTACAATTTACTAGTGACATTTTTAATGAAGGCAGAAATATTATTGCATTACGAATGACTGAAAATAATATCTTTAATGTTAGTATGAAAAAAGTACTGGTGTCAAGTTTGATTATGAGAGGTACATTCTGCTAACAATGGCTTATGTGTTTGGTGGATGACAATTAATGACAACTATTGCATTCTGGAGATCAGTGTGATCAGCAAGATAGAAACAGGTTAGACAAATGTATCCAATAAGTAGTCAGTTATACAACATTTGATCTCTTTGTTTCGTGCAAATGGAAATAAATTTACATAAAAATTGGCTGCACAACAATACCATTGTATGAGTTAATCATCGGAATACTTCATTATAACTGAAGGATACGACCAAGTTTTAAAACTGCATAAAAGTTTGAAACCTGTGCAAACCTTTCTTGCAGTATGGACTCTCGTAATATCGCTGTGAGAGACAAACAAGGACTACGGACGAATGATCCAAACCATCAATGATGTCATCTGCTACTGAGTCATCTTCAACCAGTCAATTAACAAATAAATCAATCAATCAATTCACTATCAACAGTTCACAATATCAATAACATTCTCTGAACCATAAACCATCGACAAAACAATAGCACTTTACAGTGTTTGAAAATCTGCCAGCTAACGTGTATTCTACATGACTACATCAGACATCTCGAAGTATGTAGTCAACAGAATTCTGCAAGCAACTTCTGCAAGAGCGCTTTACCATCAGTTCTACACAACCAGATGAATGTAAATTAACCCCTTACTCCTGTTCAGAAAAAGTGTGGCAATTAATGCATGTATCTAACGGCTATAAACAGAACCAACAGGAAGGAAGGGTGAAAATGTATTAATTCTTGAATGCATGCCAATGATGATGTTAATGCTGCTGCTGTTGAAGATGACAATGGCTCAACATACACACTTCATCTTCATCAACCCAGACAGTGAAACCAGACGCCTTCAATCGATCTCGAACCCTGAACACGGTCAACTTTGAGCCATGATTGTAGCTGATGAACACACTCCGTGCCGAACCTGCAGATTAACCGACACAACTCTTGCAGTGACTTGCGTTGATGCATGTACAATGTTATGTAGAGTGATGTTCAGAACAGAAATACACAATGTTTCATGCACTAGAACAAAGCCATGACCAACGGGAATCAACATTCAGTCATTACGCTTAGTAATAATTAATTAATAATTATTATCAATAATAAATAAGTAATTTTGCTTTTAATCCTAGTGAGATTTCTCACCAATCTAATTAATCTGACACTAAGAACTGGTGGGATTAAAGAACAGATGGGGTTTGCTCAGTGATGGTATCATCAATGACACTGCGCTGTGCACTGACCGACTGACCGACTGACTAACCCTGATTTATGTCGGACAATGTCCACAAGATCATAGTGTGTGTGACAGCTGCTATTCCTACAAGCAAACCAGTCTACCAACCAGCCGCTGCAGACGTGGCCACGGCGGACTTGGCGGCATGCCGAGCTGACTGCACGGCAGAGCTGCTTAATCTTTTCCACAGTGGCGCAGTTGTTGATGCAGTATCTATGACAACGCCGAGTGCTTCCAGAGCGCCGCGGGCCTGACGTCGAACGCCGTCATCATCCGACGTCTGCAGCAGGCTGTTCAGCTCTCACATCGCAAAGTCAACAGCACAAACCATAAACTAGCAGCACTCGAAAGACAAACACAACTTTGTTAATGATGCACAAGTTATTGTATTCTTCTTCTACTTTTAGCAAATTGCAAGACATTTGTTTGAGGAATAATGTCCAGAAATTATTGCAAACTTGTGTGAGCCCCATAACTCACAAAATGTTTCTGTTTCCTCAATGTTAGAAAATACTTTTTAAATACTAGAACAGTCAACATATGGAGAAGGGGTTCCTGGCAATGCTCTACACTTGCCCATTTGTTGGTTTCTCAACAACAAATAGCATGGTGCAAATCTGGACAGTTTTGTTTTTATAACAGTAGGCCTATTTTAACAGTTTTAAATTTATTGTTATAATGTGCACCATTTAAAACACTGTCTTCATTCGTGTGTATTAAACAGTAGTCACATGTCAGTTGTGTTCATCATTGCAGCCACCGCAATATACAGCGTTTGGCATGGGCTGTACACCGTTATTGCAAAGCTTTGGCTGACTCAGCCTTCTACCCTCTGTGGGACGGTAAAATGAACTTTCACAATGGCTCTGCCATGTTGACAGCAACATAAACATTGTCAATGGTATTATTATTATCATTATTATCATCACCTGGAAAACACTTCATACCATCCAACCTCCGTACCTCTCTGAACTAATCGCCCACTACCTTCCATCCAGGTCCGTACGCTCTTCTAACATGAATCTTCTGGCCAGACCACATGGCATCACAAGCAACTTTTCCTCACGGGTCTTTTCAGTTTCTGTACCATCTACCTGAAACTCTCTGCCTGAACATATTCGCCGTATCAACAAATCATCAACCTTCAAACGTCAACAAAAATCTAATCTATTCCAGTCTGCTTTTTCCATCTAGTCATCATGTACAAGCGCCTCAGATTTGTTTAACGATTTCTGGTGCTTTATGAATGTGTGTGTGTGTGTGTATGTACGTGTGTATGTTTATTGTAACACAAGTGGCCACTGCTGGTCCTTATAAGAGCCTAATTGACTGATTGACTGATAGTGTAGAACCAATCCACACGAAGGACACAATATGGAGAGCAGTACACCCCGTGACACACTCATGCAACACACCCGCTGTACACTCACCTTTGACACAGTTGGCTTGGTTGCATACGTCAGCTGGACACTTCATTGCAAGTGTCCATAGTCCCTGTGCGGCCAAGAACTGCTCCTCAGTGGTACAGCTGCTGCACAGCATCGCCACGTAGCCCTTCAGTGCACCAGATGCAACTATTTTCGACTTGTTGTCATCACTGATACTCAGTTTATTGACGGCGGCGAGAATCTCGGTCGCCTTGTAGCCGTCTGGAGAACGATGAGACATACTTTTTAGTGCATGATGAAGCTCACGAGACAGAAAACTGAATGAAAACTGAACAGATCCAAGAAGATCGTTTTCTTCTTCATTGATCACATACGCCTACAAAAACCCATCAAAATACAACCGATCACCACTGAATTTTGCAATCTGCATTAAATGAACAGCTGAAGAAACAAAAACATGGCAGAAATTGAAGAGAGCAAGATGTTGTTTAATGTTTACTAGCTTCTCAGCAGATAAGTAGAAAAAGAAGAGCAACAACTGTAGGTAATGTAGTAAATAAACTATGTCTTTATTTATGGTCCACTGGAAAGCTGGATAAAGCGAGCAACACCGCTTCCATCAGAAGTGCAGCAGCAGCTGAAGCAAGGATGAAGCTAAGTCACTGGTGGTATGAGTTAAGTGTTTTGTGTTTCATTCAGTCATCTCACACTCATGACTCAGTGTCAGAAAGTACATTTGGTCAGCAGATACCTCAGTAGTATTAGTAGTGACATCACACCAATGGGGTGCCAAATGCAAGTTTGGTGTGCCACAAGGATCTGTGCTCAGACTGTTTCTGTTCACGGCCTACGTGTCACTGGTCGGCGAGCTGATCAAGTCTCAAGGTGTCTTATATCACCAGTTCACAGATAACACGCAACTGCTCATTACTAAAAACGCCTGTCGATTATGATTATCATTATGTTGCGTGGTTGCTCAGAGGTAGGGCGTTGGACTTGCGATTTACAGGTCGCGGGTTCAATTCCCAGCCGGTGGCTTTCACGTAACATAGGTCAACTCAGCCTTGCATCCCTTTGGGGTCGCTAAATCGAGTATCTGCTTCGGCTGGGGGTAAAGGCGGGATTCTCACCTCTGTCGGGTGGCAGGTAACACTGTGTGATCCCATATGGCATGTGAGTTTCCCGTAGCGGTGAAGAGCTAATTTGATGCTATAACTGCTATACACTGTTTACTGTTTACTTTACTTTACAAGGAACATTGCCTGCTCCTCTGAATGTGACAGTTGGGCCATTACATTACGTGCACAGAACGATGAATTAACTGTGCTGCTAATGCTGATTTCCATCTGTTTGCATTAGTTAAGTTTTCTCTGGTTGGTTGGTTTAACAGTGCTTTCAACACAATTCCGGTCATATCGCATTCATTCTGTGGTAATGGTGTGCAACAGTTGACAAGATTGCATATGACATACAGCTGGGTCTCCTGTTTACCTACATGATGGTTTTATGGAACTCTGACCTAATACTGATGCTGACAATGTTGAATGGTGAGAAAGAGAACATGAAAACTTTTGGTCTGTTCCAAGAGCACACCCATCTTCAGAACCAGTGGTGGAGGAAAAATTAAAGGGCAATCAATTAACCAGGCTGACCCAAAAATGGTCACTAAATCAGCATATGTGAGCATCTGAGTGTGTGTGTGTGTGTGTTCAGTGAGAGTTGTTAACGGCGACATAATCAAATGTACGTTGCTGGGTCTTCATGAAGCACAGAATAAATACATGCATACACAGACACAACAGAAGAACGTGTACATGCCTGTAATATAAGCGCAAGGCAAGAGACATTTCCATCAGTATTGGTGCGGAACTTCTGCAGTATTTGAACAGCACCCTGTTCTCGGTACAACTCTCTAGCTTCAGGTACCACCTAAGTTAAATTGTTCAGACTATAGGCACGACATTACTATATATATCTATTATAAAATTGTACACACAATACACATAAAAAATAAAGAATAAAAAAGTTAACTAGAACAAAGAAACTGAATAAGAGCCTCAATCTCGCAGGCAGACAGACCAATGCTGTGCCGCATGTCACTAAATACAAAATGACCAGCTCCAATAAAAACAAGTTCAAGAATCGTGCGCATGGTACAAATTTGACTGACATCACAACGGGCTTCAACGAGTTTAAAAATGTACGCCGGAGTACTACTTTGTACCACTTTGACAACAGCATTCATGATTAAATTTATCTGTGTGCTCAATTTACCACAATTCGTCAAATATTACTGCGTGCAGTCACAGTAGGCTTATGCATGGTGGCTATACCTTATACTAGTCTTAGACTTTAATCTTACTGAAAGTGGAACAGCATATTTTTTATCTCACACAACGATGCAATATCACTTTGTAATGTCTTGCTTATACAGAAAAAAATATAAAAGTTGATCACTTGCCTGAATTACATTGTATGCCACAGACATTGCCGAGTCGGCAAAGTAAGAGTGAATATAACATAACTTGACTTTCGAGGGATCCAGTGAATCCAGATTCAAGAAACTAAATATATCTTCATGAAAGCCAATGTCAATGATTCTGCGACATGCGTCTGCTGAAATATCCGTCAGATTGACAACACAACCGAGACAAGTTGACACAGCGGTGGTGGCCACTGACAGCTCTTTACCTGCCTCAAGAAAAAACTTCTCATGAAACAACTTTTTCCGACAGATGTGTTGACACAGCTCAACAAGGCCGAGACTGAGAAGACGTGAAGCAATTTGTGACTGAATTTTTGAGTCTGTAATCAGCGGGTCGATGAACGTGAGATCACTGACTGTCTGCCTGTCGATGCTGCTAGCATAGTAGAGTCTCAGCATTCTCCGAGTCACTTCATAAAATATCTAACACGCCAAGAATGTAACAGCAACCGTGATATCGACAACAACAATTCAGACATTTGACAGTTTGACACAGTTTGACATTGAACATGTCACCAAGGCCATATTATCACAAACATAATGCAAGTTGCCCAATTAATCAGTTATGATTTATGCAAAATTAAAGCAACATTCAGCTTCTGTGTAACTCTCTCAATAACTAGAAGGGCATTCAGTAAAGCGCGGATACTTCCCACACCGACCTTGACCTTCCAGAATTTAATCACCTCGTCCTCTGTGGCCAAGAGTATGACTGACGAAGTTTGGTGACAATCGGACTTGAATTGGCACCAAGAAGTTGTTAATCTGCATACCAACGCCGGCGAAAACAACCTCCCATCACCTTCGGTGGGGAGGCAACCAAAACATTTGGCAGGTTTCAAATGTCTCCCTACAGAAACCCCTGCAGACTGCTCAACAGAAAACAAAAACTTTTACAAATTGGGTGCCACTCATGTCATCCAGTGTTAACGATGAACAAGTACAGGTATAAAACAGAAATGTTCTTAAATGTTTTTGGAACAGACAAACTATCATAGCAGGTAAATGAAAATGTAAATAAACTATTTTAAGTGGCATAAGTGGCAATAACCACAGTGAGGACCACTATAACAGCAGGTAACATTAACTTTAGACTAGCAAATAAATGTCAAGAATAGCGCGGAAACAAGTGCGTCTTCAGTCGGTGACAGAATGTATATAAAGTTTCAGCAGATGTGATGTCCTCAGGTAAATTGTTCCAGATGCTGTCCGGCAACAGAGAAGGCTCGGGTGCCGACGTGGACAACCTGACAGGTGGAATGTGAAGACGGCTCGTGCCGGCAGAACAAACAGCGCGACGACCTGGCAGATCAGCGACGTGGGAGGAGCCAGTCCATGTAGAACCTTGTAAGCTAAGACTGCAATTTTATACTCAATGCGTTCCGGGACACGGGGCCAGTGCAGTGAGACAAGAGAGTCGGAAATGTGGTCGAAACGGCGAACCGATGGATCCGTCGAGCTGACACGTTCTGGACAACCTGAAGCCTACAGATGAAGTAAGCTGGAAGGCAACCAGTAGGGCGTTGATGAAGTCGAGCTTATTGTGTAAGTGCAGAAGTGAATATGAAACACTTGAAATATATACACTAAAAGCTGATCAGCTGCTTCAATTTAATAATAAGGGAAAGCCTTCTTTAGTAATAATTAGTTCTGGGGTGTTTATGTGATCAGAGTCAAATTTAGTACACAGGGAAATTAAAACTCACAGATAAATGACATGGATGATCATCATCACCATCATCATCAGCATCATTAACTGCAGCCGTAGCAGCACCATTTTCATTCACTGTTAATGAAGCATCTTCATCCTCATCCTTTTTCACCACAACACTCCTTTCTTGGCTCCGTACCAATTCACACTCAGCAGAATCTGATGCTGCTGCTGGTGTTACTTCTGTCTCTGCTTCTCCATTGGACTGGGCCTCCACCTGTGTGCAACTTGCCTTAGCATCAGCATCGGAAACCTTCTTGTCCTTACCATCTGTGCCAGTGGTTCTTGCCGTAACAGATGACTGGCGTTTAATGACCGGAGGTTTGCTAAAAACCGCTGCACCACCAGAGATATTTAGATCAGATGACTGAGTTGGTTTTGTCTCCTTCTTTGATGACATTTTCTTTTCATCGAGTGGCTCTGTGGGAGAGATTGGAGGCACGGGACTATAACGGTTCAGTGACTTTGCAGACATGTAGTCACAAGCTTGTCATGTCAAACTAAACACACATTCCAGTTAAGCATACAGTTCTCTGCAATTCTAAATGTAGTAGATGAGTAGTATTAGCAGTACTAGCAAGTAGCAACAGTATTCACGGGCTGTGTGGCAGTGCCAGCCTTGTGTTAATGGCAACTGGATTCATCAATGGGAAATGATAAAATCTGACCCTTCAACCAGTGACAAAAAATTGTCACCGGTAGGCTACCTCGGCAACCCTTACACCTTACACCTATGCCAAGTTTGGTGCAAATATGTCTCGGGAAAGGGGCTTCTGTGCAACCAAGTGAAATGCAACAAAAGTATTTTTATTGTCGGCAGCTGCAAACTCTACTACTACTACTGCATGCTTCTCTCAGCTGCGCACAGCACACACGATGGTATTTTGGTTATTCGGGGGTGATTTTGAAATTTTTCGTCTCACAGGGGTGACACATTGCACCCATTGGGGGAAATCTGGCGTGAAGAAGTCGACCGAAAGTTTAGGCCTCCACACCAAATTTAACCCCGATTGGTGCAGGGGTGGGGGTCCCAAAACTGAAAACATTACCAAGACTGGAATATAAACTCCCTGCAGTGGGCGATTTTTATGAAATTTTCAAATCTGTGCACAGCTTCATGTATAGTTATGTACTAAAATTTGGGCAGATTCACTCAAGGATTTTGGCGTTATTGGTGTTTAAATTTAGGAAGTGCATTTTGCCGCAAATTTTCAGCACCCCCTAGTGGCAGAACTATGCATCGGATGCAATACGTTTTAGAGGTGCAAGAATGGTACAGATCTCCTCTATCACAATGCCAAGTTTGGTGGGGATCAGATTTTGCATGCTGCCGGAAGACAAAAAAGATCAGGTTTTTCGTTTGTGTGTTGTGTTTTTGTCTGTCATGCTTTTGAATGACAGTTTGTAAACGCTACTTCGCCATCAATGTATTGGAATATGGAAATGACCTTATTATCACTGGCTATGAGACTGTTCATAGATGTGCTCCCACATTCAACTTTGACTACAATGCTGGGTAAAGCCATGGCAGAATAACAAATGTGAAAGACAGTAAAATTTGAGATTTTTTGCCCCTCTAAGGCTGACACAATAAACCAATCAAGATGAAATTTGGCACGTAAGCATACAGCATGCGTCTACTATGGCATGCCAAATTTGGCCCGGATCGATCTAGGGGTGTGGGTACAAAGTTTCCTAAATCACTCATATTTGCATAACTGTTTGTGTGGTTATATACAATGTGCAATGATGCAAGGGTGTGCCTTTTGAGGTCTTGTAAATATTGCTCCCCACTTAAAGGGTCAAATCCCCCAAAATGACCTATCCTGGGGCATGAATAGGCATTTTCAAGTCAAACCTAAAATGGTCAAAGTTTCACCCGTAAACTTGCAGTAAGCTATATGGCCCTTAACACAGGGCCAAACACTATTTTTGCAGATAACTTGATTTATCTTGATCGCAGAACCACGTAACTTGCAATGTGGATAAAAAAATCAGGTCACAGATTTCAAATATGTGAGAAAATGTTCTCAATCTACGCCGTAGTCATAGGGTGTACAGTAACAGAGGCGGTTACTGCAGATTATTCTGGCCATAAGCGGATGGTCCGCCGACATAGGCTGTACAGACAGTAATATGTTCATAGACAGGATAACTGTGACTTCCCGACATGGAGTGACTGTGAGTGACATTACATATTGGGTTCCCGACATGTAGGCACACCCGGCCACCCTTGTGGACTAGCGATTGGTTGGTTGGTCGGTTGATGTCTTTTGCCTCGATAATAGTTGGACTCCTGTGCCGAGTGCTGTCGAACTGTCATTGCAAATCTTCAAGCAGACTCAGAAGCTGACATTTACTGTAACAAAATATCTGTTAATATCCGGTCCATCTTCCACTGCTCGAGGGTTCACTGACGCTAAATCATTGAACAGTTGTACTTTCCAGGTGCAAATACACTGAAACGTCGCTTTCCGATCCCAATTTGAGTTTCCTGATCAGTTGAAACATTGACGTTTTGCTGTACTGTACAGTGAACATATTCAACAAGGCTGGATGACAGTTTTCCGAAATAATAGACTCCACGCGAGATATTATGTGATCAGTTCTTCTTTTATCCAGTGATTCTAAGTTCTGTGCTTCAAGAAGAGGTGCAGAATGAGTATTACGAGACGCTCCACAAATTATTCTAGAAGCAATTTTCTGTACTGTATCAAGTTTTCTAAACGGTCCATAGAAACATCGCACCGGCCGCACCGGCCCATATTAGGAAGATACCGTTACTGTGTCGGTTAGGGTTAGTGTTAGGGTTAGGGTCAGTTGAGTCTTACTTGTTAGCAGTACTGTGTCTGTTAAAGTTAATGTTATGGTTAGGGTCAGTTGTATCTTCCTAATATGGGCCGGTGCTGTGTTTCTACGGACCCTTTTCTAAGCAGTGTACAAGATGCTGAGGCAAATATCGCGCTACAATATTCCAGTCGAGATCTCACTAGAGCAGTGTAGGCTAATTTACGCAAGTATAATAATAATAATAATAATACAACATTTGTATAGCGCCATAGTGTCCTATGCGGGATGCAGAGGCGCTTGTGGCGCCAGTTAAGAGTGAGGGAAAAGGTGGGTTTAGAGATGGCGTTTAAATGTCTGTAGGGTATTGCAGGATCTGATGTCAGCAGGGAGAGAGTTCCATGTTTGTGGTGCCGCGACCGAGAATGCTCGTCGAGCGAGTTCAGTTCGCACTCTGGGAACAGT
>Ga0209780_1004518_pt1 | contig 10730 bp, 6 predicted proteins | sample WorMetexBAHAMAS2_FD_187384 | JGI IMG/M metagenome (GOLD analysis project Ga0209780, IMG submission 187384) | Marine gutless worms symbiont microbial communities from Max Planck institute for Marine Microbiology, Germany - Inanidrilus exumae... | ecosystem: Host-associated > Annelida > Digestive...
GTCTAAAACTAGTCCTAACCTAACCCTGAAGCCTATGTTAAGTTTTAAAAGTTTTTAAAAATATATAAAGAAATTATTGACTGAATTAATTAATACTCTTTCTTCCCGTGCCATCATTAATACAGCCTGATAAATGTGTGCATTGCTCCACCTATACTGGTAATCTTTAGTTTGCATTTTAAGATTTATTATTAACTAATTATTATTATTATTAAGGTGTTATCATTAAGTAAACAACGATTATTTTAGTTTAAGCTTCGTCTTAAGACTTGACTCATGTAGGCTGTATGTAACATTTCTTTGCTGCTCTGTTTTTACCAATGCCAGCTGTATAGCCGCCGGCTTGGGTATGGCGTTCAGTCATCTCCTGTCTGTTTGTCCGCTCTCTAAAAGGAAAACTGCTTGAGCTATCAACACCAAACTTGGTACACATATACTCTATAGTAGTCGGTCGGCATGCATTGACCCAGAGGTCAAAAGGTCAAAGTCACATGATTACGAAAACCGTCACAGTTGCACGGTTGCTAGTGATGTGTGCTGCTACAGCATTATGCTGCTGCCGCCGGCGTGGGTCTGCATGTCGATACAACGGCCTGTGTTTTCTAATTACAATTGTTTTTTGCAGGATCTATGTCGGCAGTATAAACTTTGACATAAACGAGGACACAGTGAAACAGGCATTTATACCGTTTGGCCCGATGAAGAACATTAGCCTTGGCTATGACCACCTGGCACACAAACACAAAGGATACGCGTTTATTGAGTACGAGATTCCTGAGGCGGCATTTCTGGCAATGGAGCAGATGAATAATGTCATGTTAGGTGGTCGTAATCTGAAGGTAAGATTCAGACGCTGTTTAGTCTAGCAATGTAAGACTGTAATTGAGAAAGTGCTGTGTTAATTAACAACAAAGATCTTGTATCAGTTGCATGCATTCGTCACTGTGTTTCACTTGAGAGTCGAGTTGTAGACACATTTTCAAGTTTCACAATTGCTGAAGTTTTTGTGTGACTAATTCCAGTGTTGTCAAATCATTTTGAACCATTTTTACTTTGCCTGCAGCAGCAGTGGCAAAGTATTGTAATGAGCGCATTAGTGTGTGTGTCTGTGTGCCTGTCTGTCTGCGAGTGTATCCTCTGCACCACATGTGTGACCTTTACCAAATATTTGGTGCATGTTGCCTATGGCCGTGGCTCAGTCCTCCTCCGGCGGGGTGATGCAATCCCAAGGGGAAGGGGCAGTTTTGAGGGTTTACTTTCCCATTGACAATGCATTGTATGGGCCATATAGCGGTATGAATTTTGCTACAAAGGACCGATTTGGCTTTAATTTACTTCTTCCTTTACCTTAAAGTTGGACAAAATTCAATTTTCTATTATTAGGACATAATTGCGACTAACTGTTTCAAAATCACTGTCAAAAAAGCAAAGTAAACTAAAAGAGGAAGGGGGAATTTGATGATTAGTGAGAAGAATTACTGAAAGGCAGGACGCCATTGTTATTGTTACTATGGTAATGATGTATGTTGCTCAAAAAACTGATATATATATTGATGGACATAGGAAAGCAAAGTTAATTTAACGTTAACGGGACTTTGTGTTAAGAAAGTTTGTCGTGTTAACGGTGCAGTTGCACACTGTGGACGAAGTCTGATGTCTACGATTGCTTTGTTATTGATCTGTGACAAACTTTCCTGGTAATTACTTCTGCAGAAACTCCTTGAATATTCTCTTCTTGTCCCATTCTCTTTCACAAAGAAACATTGTAATTGCAGTTTTAAAGAAGTGATGTTATTCTCACAGTTTTATTCTAAAGTAAATGACATCATAATAGTCACATTTTATTTACATGAGTTTGGGGAACAGTCATTACTCTTTAATTTTACTAAGGCAAACTGGGACCATTTATTATTATGGTTTAAGATAACTGTTCTGTCCTAAAAAAAAGTAATCGTTGACAATTAAACATTGGTATATCCATCAGTTGGTTATTGACTGTTTAATATTTCATGTTATTTTAACTAAAGTATAACATTGCAACTCATTACAAGTTCAACAGTTCAGTCATTTTATATCAGTTTCACAGTTCGTTTTTGGGTAGTTATTGGGTTGCATTTCAATAGTTTGTCACTTGAAAATGGTCAGATACAGCAGTTGCCATAACCTGTATGTTGTATCCCGAACGTTTGGCTTTCAGAACAGATGGAGAAAGAGAAGTGGCGGAACTGGCTAGCTCAGATTTACCTGAAAAATGACCATTAATACAATGGCGGTGTTGGTATTAGGGGGAGTTGTGGTGGTTATTAAGGGGTTAAACGTTTGGCCCACTCAGTATATTAAGTATTAATGTCATTGTTATTTTAAGAGAACTATTTTCATGTCTGCTTGCATTTGCACGTCTGTATTTTCGGACTTTATGGCGTTATACAAATCCTATTTTATTATTATTTATTAAGTTGCTAGGGATATTGCTGGCATGATTGTTTGTCACTTTGGACACAGGTTGGTAGGCCGAGCAACATGCCGCAGTGTCAACCGGTAATTGAGAGATTGCGTGAAGAAGCCAACAAATATCATCGTATCTATGTGACGTCGATTCATCCAGATTTGTGCGAGTCAGACCTTCGAACGTAAGTTATTCGGCTATTTGTTTGTTAGCTGCTTGTGTGTTGATCTCAGGCGGTGACCGGTACAATCTCTGTATGTTGTATGTCGATCCTGGTGTCAATCAGGGATGTTGCTTCATGTCAGCATTGCAACACTCATACCCATTTTAAATGGAAGAATATGGAGTGGTGGGCAGTTAGCAAAACATGTTAATGTCACTGCACAAACACACAAATTTACGTATTGCAGTCATGCCTTCCTGAGAGAATTCGCCCCCAGTATAACTTGAGAACAATCTCACACAACAGAGAAATGATTACTGAAACCTTTGTACTGTACATAAGAGACTTTATCATACAAATGTGTTACAAAAACTGCTATCGACAATCCTATTATATAGTTGTATTTTATGTCTTCGAGTTGAATATGTCAGTTTTTTATTAAGCGATGTATGTATGTTTAACCCACCTTGTTAGGTTACGCAAATACTTGCAAAAGACATCATTTAGGGATAATTTGGATGTTGTTTTTCACAGGCAAGATGCGCTTCCTGTCACCCAACCAAGCCCACAGTGTCACGGCAGTAAAGGAAACATTTTGCAGCACTATAAATCATTTGCTTGCTTACTTAACTTTCCTGTTTACTTACTTTTTCTTGTTTACTCCTTACTTATTTGCGTCCTTATTTATCTACTTCTTTCCAAATAGGCCTGTTCCATTTCCAGGCCACATGTTGTAAGAGACGACCAAACCTGGCTTTAGTTTTTTGTGTTTATTTTGTGTTGTAGTATATCTTGTTGTGGACGTATGTTTGCTTTTGTTGTGTTAGATCTAGTTTTTCAGTACTTATCCAAGAGATTGGCTGGGAAGAACGCTTCCAAAATGACCTATTTTTATCACATGTGGCGTTAAACTTTAACTCAGTCAATGAATTTTGAAGAATGTATTGTGAAATGAGGCCATCTGCAGTTTGTATTTACTGACCAACTTTTAGTGAAGCAACAGTAATAATTCTTTTATCATATCCAGAGATTTATTATTTTGCCCACGGGAGCAGTTATGAATATTGTGATGAGTATGTCTGTGTGTGTGTGTGTGTGTGTGTCTATCTATCTGTCTGCGAGGATATCTCCGGAACCACACGCGTGATCTTTACCGAATTTTTTGCATATGACCGTGGCTTGGTCCTTCTCCGGCAGGGTGACGAAATCCCAAGTGAAGGGGCAATTTTGGGTTTTCCCCCACTGACAATGCATTGTACTGCATAGCATTTGGGACCCATACAAAAACGACTGAGTCTATCCAGATGCCATTTAGGCTGATGAGTGGGCTTGCCCCAAGGAACAGTGTGTTACGTGGGAGTGATGATCCCCGAAGGGGGAGGGGCAATTTTCGGGAAAACGTTTGCCGGACAAGTATAATACCCCTATTAACCGAACTGGACTGATCCATGCCGTGGCACACGACAGGGGCAGATGCTTGATTGCAATCGTTGTTGGACGAGTCTATTATCGGATGTGAAGTGGGTGTGCGATTGCACACCGCAGGCGAGGTCTGATATCTACGATTGCCTCGTTTTATGCGTTGCAGAGTGTTTGAAGCATTTGGTAAAGTTCTGTCTGTCCAGCTTGCGCCAGATCTTCTTCGACCTGGTAAACACAGGTATGTCAGTATATCGACTGTCAGCCTGACTTCTCCTTATTCTCCCATTCGGAGCATTGTGACAGCTCATACCGCACTGTGAATTATTTACAACTATACTGTTGAGTCGATAACAGTCGTGATATATGCATTATATTTTCAGGTCTCAACTTGTCCAGAAACTGTGCAGTAGAAATCTGTGTAAAATGCTGTCTCGATGTGTAAAATTTTGTCCTATTCTTCAGTATTTTTCATACCATATTTGTTTGTATGTCATGCGAGTGTTTGACAGATGCAACCTTATCTTGTTACTTGAGCTAGTGAACGATTTGTCAGGTAAAGACTGAAGCCGCTCAGAGCAATGTGTTTCCTTGGGAAACGTTTTTGAACATTATTGAGACATTGGTCAATTCACCATTGGATAGTGATACTGTACAGTTTTTGCAAATTACATATTTTAGTTAGTGACCTGACATTGCTAATTGTAGAACGTCTCTATTTGCATTTCTGTCGTTACTGACAAGCTGTTTTGTCTGCAGGGGATATGCATTTGTTGAGTATGACAACCCTCATTCGGCAAATGAAGCTGTTGCTAATATGAACCTCTTTGACCTTGGAGGCCAATATCTTCGTGTCGGAAAGGTATGTCACAGATATAGTCATACAGAATCCGTAGATTTTGACAACGTAACTTAAACAGTATGTTGTTTATTTTTTCTAGAATTTCTAGGTCTGAGCAGGAGACAATGCTGCATTATGCGTGGGCCGAATTTTATTTTTACTGCATTTACTGTGTCTCTGCTGTGTTTCCAAATGAACTTGATCAATTAATCGCAACAGTCAGACACTAGTGGTTAAGCCGTCTGCACACATGTGTCAAAGTGAAAGCTGGAATCTTTGGACATAAACATAGCAAGTAATCAAGAATGTGACACAGCTGTTTTGCATAATAAATAATCTTCAGTATTTATTGACATTTATTGTTGTTTTTCACGGAATGCAAAAGGTAAAGGACGGATTTTTTATAGCGCTACTTATGTGGTAAACAACCTGTCCAGACATGCTTTGCAATCTCAGAAGTGGCAGTTGATCGGCAAGAGCCAATGGTGCTGCAGCACAAATGTGGCCATTCGTTGCACGCTCTAACGGACAATTGGACTAGCGACTACAGCTAGCAAACACAACACTGCCCCAATCAATCACATCAGGCCTTCACCCTGTAAGCATTCACCAGATGGTGCCACCGGAGCAAGGTGGCATGCATCAGATTACAGCTTACTACTCACTTATTGACCTTGAAAGGTTGAGTTGGCCTAGTTGGCTGACCTGTAGCGGATGGACGCTATGTGAAGATGATACTGACTGAATCAAGCATTGTACAACAGTGGGAGTAGATGACATTAGACGGAGAATACATCCGATGCTGTTGAAGAGAACGTGAAAAGCCTTTATCTGTTGTGAGTATATGCATAGCTTAGGATAAGTGAATTAAGAGAACGAGAAGAAGCAAGCACTCACAAGAGTGATTTGACCCATGCCGGCAAGGTTTTTTGTGCCTCATGACAGTAACCTTTGAGCTTTTCACCCCAGAATAAATGGGTTTTTAGTAATCATGGTGGAACATTTCTTTGTCAAGTTTGGTGACTCGAGCTATGTCATTTGTAGGTCGACTCTTCGACATAGTCGGAGTCGACCTTATAAAGCCGATCTCAAATGTCTTGTTTGTCCATCCGTCTGTCTGTTCGTTCGTCCTTACATACGTATGTACGTCGTCCACAAAACTTTGCTTTGATTTCAATGAAATTTGACATGTAGGTAGAGGTCGATCAGTGATGCACGAAGGTATGCAGTATGACGCATCCAAGGTCAATGTCACGAGCCCTTCAAAGTGGGAAATCTGGCCATTTTCAAAAGCTCTCCTCTCTGCTCCGCCATTTACAATGGGAGCTGGCAACTGACCACTGTTAAACTAGGGCATAATATCTCAATTTGATTGGGCCGGATTTTTAAATATTTGGCCTTGTTTTTGTGTCACTTGACTTTGAAATTGGCATGGTCTGTCCATTGCGAAGAGTCGACAGCCAGTCCCGTACATTGCTAATTTATTTTGACATACCATGTGGAAGAACAAACTGAATAAATGCCACTGAAAACCCTACACATGTGACTATTGCCAGCGTGGGTAATAATCGAGATGCAACTGGCTGACACTCGGGTGCATGGAAAATGGACATTGCAATGATGTATGTAAGTGTTCATTTGTATGTTGTAGTTGGCTGCGTGGCACAGCGGTAGAACGCCGGTCCTTGACCGATGAACTTTCCCTGTCCCACGCTCGACCTGCAGCTGATGGGTGACCACTTATGTGGTAAGCCGTCCGCTAAAGGTCAGCCAACTAGGCCAACTCAGCCTTCTTCCTTTTGGGGTCAATAAATTGAGTAGTGAACTACTTTATCTGATGTATGCTGGTTGCGCCATCTGGTGAATGTTCACGACGTTAAGCCAGTGCGGTTGATTAGTCACTGTGCGCCGTGTGTGGCAGCAGTTTAGCCGTGCTAAACCCTTCTGTACATAGTGCTGCTCTGCGTGGCGGCTGCTGTGTGTCCCGCCCTGCGTGGCGGCTGTTTGTGCTGTGTTGACTGCACGGTTTGTCTGCCGTTAAAATAAACGAAGATTATTATTATTATTATGTATTGCTAGGCATGGACACCACCCAACTTGCCTCAGATGATGCCTGCTGCAACAACACCAATGCCGACGGCGGCTGCTGTAGCCGCTGCTGCTGTCACGGCTAAGATCAATGCGATGGACCTGGCTGTTCAGGTACCTCTTTCATCACTCATACCTGCCAACCGCAGTTGATCTGCAGTATTTCTATTGACTTTGATGAGGGGGAAAGCTGTAAGATTTTTGTACATTTCCCAGTGATTTTGTTCAGAGACGGAACGATGGATTTTGACCATAAAATGATGCAATTCTTCAGTGATACGTGACTTTATTCGCTTTAACGAGAAAACTCTGTACTATAGCTTGTGCATTACACTTTGCTGATTTTCTTGTTGGCTTGCGGATCAAATTACTGTTGTACCAAATTCTGTTAATTTTGATCATAAGTCAACTTATTGGCATTATCCATGATGTAGCAGCAAATAGAAGTGTTGGAAAGTGCTGTTAGCTGGATGCAGTAGACAATTTTGTCATGTCACATAATAACATTGAACCTTGTTCCAAGATTAAGGCAGTGGTCGACCAGCATTCAGTTCACGTAGACACATATATCACCATTTATGGCATCATAAAGAGCATTTGAACAAAATTACATGAATGCTTCAGAGAAAAGTTTCTTCCTTACATTTGGGATCCAAGCCCTCACATGTACAGGTGTACTGACTGAAAGTTGTCTTTCAGTCGAGGTTATTTATAGAAGTGAATTAAAAGAATCTTAGAGTAGAATTAATTGTGATAGTAGACGTCCCTTATTGTTGGTGATCCATGTTCTGTTCTAACATAGAGTCATATACAGTGTTGTAGCCTGGCTTTCTGATTGGGTTCTGGTTATTGGTTCTTTTCGGTGCTCTGACAATATGGGTTTATTGATAGGAAGGACTTCGAGGCTGTAAAAACCTTCAGTTATCACGTGAGGTTCTTGTTTGTGGTACTTGGAGTAATGATGACATGAGCCCGTGAGCAATGCCTCTGTCCCACAGGAGCCCAGTGATGAGTGAAGAAAGGGCAAAGCCAGTGGACATTTTTCAGTGGTTGGGGTCGGTGTTTTCATTTCTTCAGTGTTTTGACACTGTTGACTGGCTAACAGGAAGGGCAGCCAACCCATAAAAACCTGTGTGACTCATCTTCTGGACCATGTAGAGGAAGAGATATGAACATGAACCAACTCATAAACTACCGTAGAAAGGATTTAGTGGAGTGTAATCCAACACAAAGTAATTCTGGAAAGAAGGTCCGTTTGTCAACTAACAGCCAAAAGTAGGTCCTAGTTAGTAAATGTCTACTTTCTGAAATAGAAATTACTTTCCTTTGTGGACAGAATATGTTGTATAAATTATAATACAGTGAGCTTGTATTTCAGTATGCCACGGTTGTAGGAATTTGCTAGTAATTGAATGACCCAGAACTATTGTACTAACTGGTATTTTGAAAAATGTTCATCGTGTGATTTGTGATCCGAGAACCCCAGAACCTCTGTATGCGTGTGTTACTGGTGGTATCGGGGTGCTTCTGGCCAAAATTAATCGAGTATCGAAGTAATGGTGATGGCGTCGGTGAACTGGCATAAAGGGAGCAGCACCTTTCCGTCGGGAGTCCGGTGGTGGTTGAAGAAAGGATTTGGCCAGGACACAGGTTGGGATCAGTGCTTTGTGTTTCCTGCAGTGCTGTTATGCTGTTGGTTTGGTAACAGGAAGGACATTTGGTCCATAAAAACTGTGCTGTGCTTTCTCAACGATTCTCATTCCAAACATTTGGAGGGAGGAAACCAAAGAGGAACCGACTAACCAAGGTTCACCCATAAAACAGACACTAAAACAGCGGAAGATTGATAATCGAGAAAAAATCTCACATTACAAGTCTTCACATCAGAGGTTAAGCAAGTACGTCCCTTTTCGGGGACAGACATTTATCCGTACATGCCGATCCTACGTCCACACGCCACGCGATTTCACGAACAGTGCATCTTCACAGTGATGTTTACATCCCGGTGGGTGTGGCCCGCACGCTGGCCGATTCGTCCGATTTTGGGCTTCTGGGGGAGCTAAGTTCACAAAAATGCTGATGAACTGCCGTGCAAAACTTGACGCCGCTAGCTTTATCCTTGGCGGAGAAATCCGTACCGTACAAACAAACAGACAGTAAACAATATCTCCACACCTTGCCTATCGGCATGTGTGGATAAAACACATCTTTTATGATGGCTTTAAGAGTGGCATATAGTCGGATTCTTGTTAAAGAAATAATGACAGTTATAATGGCGTAGTGATGTAGGTAGCTGTTGGGGGACAACGTTGAGTGACGGGGCGTTTGCTGTGTGCTGTGCTACCTCTGCTTATGTAGAGAACTCTGGACACTAATAGAAAGTCCTATCAACGGCCAAGCGACCAGCATGACCAGGCTCTCAACGACCGCGGAAGTCCGCCACTGCGTATTAGTGGTCGCTGCGTGCGGCCACCGCTTACCGAGTGTTCTGTGCTAATTTATGCGACAGTTACTAGTCTGAATTTCTTAGTGCGGGGATGTTTTTTTGGGAAAATGGGGGTTCGGGGTGCCGGCGTGGGGGCTAACTATGTCTGTCATGGCCGTAGACTCAAGGATTGCCAGTGACTGCTGTGTCTGTTCCGGGTGTGAGCGTGTCCACTGCAGCAAGTTCCAGTGTCGCTGCTCCTCAAATGGTCATACCACAGCTGTCAGCAGGTCAGCTTGGAAACGTCACAACAACCACTGTGCAGGGTTAGTAATCCCATCTGTTTACTGTCTTAGTTGCATTTCTGTAAATGGTTTTTTTCGTGGTTTGACACTGTTGGTTGGGTAACAGGAAGGGTATCAGGTATGTTAAAACTTACTAGTCCTCAGCTTCTCCTCGATTAGATTCAGCTTAACCGGGAGTAAAAAAAGTAAATTAAGTGTATAGTAGTTCGCAAAAAGACTGCCACACTGCTACGGGAATCGAAAATGCCATATGGGATCACACAGTGTTACCTGCCACCAGGTGAGAATCACGCCTTTACCCCTAGCCGAAGCAGGTGCTTGATTTACGACCCGAAGGGATGCTGACTGAGTTGACCTATGTTTCGTGAAAGCGAATTGGCCGGGAATTGAACTGCGACCTGTCAGTCACAAGTCCAATGCCTTATCACTGAGCCATCATGCAACACATGGAGTGACTGGAGAAGTAAGTAAGTAAGTACATTTGTAAAGCGCACTATGTCTAAAATAAGTCACTAGGCGCATTGAATGTACTGCACAGATGCATAGTGTGTATATGCATATGTCAGCTATCGACTAAACAGAGTGGAAGTTTTACACATTGCTAATAAGGAACAGCCATGGATGAGTGGTTTCGGTGATGGTTTTTCAGCCGGTGAACCCAGATTAGATTGCAGCTGAAAATTGTGTGTCGAGAAAGTGATTGGGGCACCTGCTTTCGTGGCCGAGTGGTTAACGCACTCGGTCGCCATGTGCAGTAGAGCGTGACGCGCTCAATGGCCGGGGTTCGACTCGGCCCGGGCGCGTTCGTCTACCAAAGAATTATTTCTAATGATTATTATGCACATGATGAACAGGGAGGTAAGAGGGCTCGACGGTGTCCTCTATAAACTGTGACTGTTGCTGATGCCTTGATTAGCAGCGTCAAGATATCAGTCGCGCCGACGTGAGAAGCCGAAGCAGATAGATGTGGCTCAGCCCGCTGGCTAGGCACTGAAGAAGTGTCAGTCAGGTGGCCAGGCGCTGAAGAAGTGCCGGTCAGGGCT
>Ga0209780_1004519_pt1 | contig 10729 bp, 5 predicted proteins | sample WorMetexBAHAMAS2_FD_187384 | JGI IMG/M metagenome (GOLD analysis project Ga0209780, IMG submission 187384) | Marine gutless worms symbiont microbial communities from Max Planck institute for Marine Microbiology, Germany - Inanidrilus exumae... | ecosystem: Host-associated > Annelida > Digestive...
GTGTGTACATGCAGCTTTTTCGTGAACATTTTTCAGAGGTGACTGTAAGTGCTCCTACCAAGCTTTGTACGTCTTGCTCTTAGCACTTGTTTTTCACTTTTTTGTGCTTCTTCTATGAGCAAATAAACTGATTAATTAATTGATTAATTAATTGATTGATTGATTGATTGATTGATTGATTGATTGATAGATCGATTGATCGATTGATTGATAATTGTTTACTATTCGATAACCGCATAATAACGTTTAGCATATATTTGTCTTGTTTCGTTTTCGTAATTGTTGTTTTTGGACATTTAATTTATAAACGAAATTCTGAAAATCGTTAGCGTCGTTTTACAGAGTAACTCAAACAAGAAGCTCAGCTAACGCGACGCTCTGTGTGAGTTGGAATCTAGTCAACTGCTGCACAACTATTATAAGGAAAATCGAGTTTGAAAAGGCTTGCAAAAGTTGCCTGCCTTTTTGTGCCACCTTGTATAATCCGATGTTTAGGCCGCATCGCATACATTGCGTATGATGCGGGCTATTGCTACAGACGGAGTAGCATGGTCTATGTGTCTGTCTGTTAGTCACGTTCGTCAGCCCTGCAAAAACGGCTGAACCGATCGAGATGCCGTTTGGGTGTCTGACTCCTGCAGGCCGAAGAACCCATATGTGTTAGAAGGGTTCAACATCAGAGGAATCGATTCGCAGCCGCGACGGGTAACAGTTCGGCAATTTGGGCATACGGGTGAGCTGTGCAAAAAACTGGTGAACCCACTGAAATGCCGTTTGGGGACTGACTAATGTTGGGCCAAGGAACCATGCGTCAGCTGGGGTCTAGATCGGACGAATACATTCGCCGCCGGGAGGGGTGACAAGTCGGCGATGCGGCCTATTATCGACATTTTTTGAGGACTTGTTTCTTTGCATATACTGGAATTGGTTGCTAAAGTGCGCTGTCATCCTTAACTCTTGTCATAGATCTGTCGTGTTTGCTGTTCTTCGGAGCGTGTGTCGAGAGCGAGCTACTTCGTGACAAGTACGTATTTGACCTCTTCTGTCGTGCCTCGCTGTTCAGCATCTCGTCAGTTGCTTTCCACTTTATACACCTCGTCTTAGAATTACCTTAAAGGTCACACAAGGTCACCGCAATTGCAGCTGTTTGATAAGCCATATATCACTTCTTATTTGTGCTCCAGCCGCCAGAGGCGCGGGCAAATCTTGAATTTTAGAAAGTCAGACAATCTTCTAAAAATTGTCGGTTATACATTGCTGTCTGAGATAGGCTGAGTCCTACGTGCTTAATTACCATGTCGCATTAGGTTAAAACCTACATGCATGCAAGACTGGATTGTATTGTCGTAGCTAAGACATCGCAAGGCCAAGATATCGTAGTTGTTTGTTGTGCAAATCAAATAAGTTGAAATCAGAATAACGCGTTAAAAAGTTTATTGCGTCATCTACAGTGCTGGATTCGTCGCAGGGTTAGGGGGTTCGACCCCCAGGAGACAATGCTGACTCCCCACCAAAGACTAAGAAAAACAGTTAGAGGGTTGCGTGTGAACCCCATCAGAATGAAGTCATGAGTTTTGGTGATACGCCTGTGTACGTTTGCTACTGGCATCTCGCATAATTATGTAGCATTCATTTCAGCATTATAACTCCAAATATGGACAAAATAGTGCTGTGCACATGTTAAAATGCTTTAGCTTCTGGAGTCCTTACCGGGGCTTTGCCCCAGGACCTCAAACCCCCTACTTTCGATTCCCCCAGCAAAAATGTATTAAATCAGCTATGATAAACTACATAAACTGTCTATTCGCACGATGCACTAAGATTATTCTTTTGAAGAATTAAATGAAATCAACTTAATAACAAATTTCAGTGTCACAACATGTAAGCCTAGGTATACTGGATTGCGTTTTCCGGATCCAGAGAACATCATTAGCGGTAACTAACCCATTGGTACTGTTAAAGAAACCAAAACAACCTCGTGACAAACCTTTAAATATACATTATCGAATGAAAATTATTTTGACGTGTTTAATGTTTTAGGGGGTCAAGAACCCTGTGTAAAAATTATAGGAGATCTGTCGACCCCCTTGAACCCCTTGCGCCTTGACTCACAGTGTAGGGTCCCTGGGCTATTGTGCGGCGTTGTTTGCGTAATCGTACGTTTAGCCATTCTGATACAATGCCGGCTTGTGACAGACAGGCAGACGGACAGACGGACACACGGCCACAGCATATACCGCGTTAGCGTAGCGTCGCGCGTAAAAATCGATGCGACGAAAGAGTCTTCTAAAGTAGTGTGTGCTCATGTTAAGTGATGTATAACCAACATTATCCACCTTCGGTTGTTGCAGTTCTTCGTCCGTCTTTCACTGTGCATCTATCAATTATTTAGCGCCATAAAGTTACTCGCTTCAAAAATGCATTAGCGACAGTGGGCAGTGGAAGATAAATAATATTTATCTTCCACTGAAGAATATAATACATTATATTATACTCTGCTTCTGTACGTTCCGTTGCTGTCTTCTAAATGACATTAATTCTGTGTTACACATTCTAAAAGAAACTCCAAAAGCCGCTTTTGTATACGCATGAAGGCATTCTGCGCATTTTAAATGGTAAAATAATTGCTATAAGTTGTGAAGAGCTAGGCCTATCAGAAATATACATTAACATTTCCGAGTTCTTTTTTAAACGTTGCTGGTAAGAAGCGCTTAATCTGCTACTGGAGTGAAATTTGCTGTGAATCTATCGCCGTTACAGTGAACTTATAACCCAGTCAATTTTGTCATTTGCGTAGCATGCCTTCAACAGTCTTTTAATGCACAGTCAATTAATCCTGGGTGGGCCAAAAAAGTGAACCCCATTTTTTCACACTTACTGTGTTAATATTATTAAATGCTATAAAAACAGTGGATTAACCGGTATTTTGATATACTCTTGAACCGTAATATATAATCAAGATGTTTTAATGTTATAACATTAAGTATTCTATGGTACACTAGCAGATATAAGGATTACTCGTTATTGTCTGCTGCAGTGTGTTACTCCGCTTTAAGAATTATGACTAAAAATTATGACTGTTATTTCATTTGAAAACATGTTAAAGTCCACTCCCAGGCTATTTTACAGCGAATTTCTTTAATATTTTCTCAGCATACCACTCTTTTACTACAGCACTGTCAATTAAGTTTTAGATTATAATTTGGTTGTCTTTGCATATTTTACCAATGTTACAGCTTAGCATTAACTATGACACCATACATAGAGTATATGACAGATAGAATAATTAAATATTATAATAGTCTAAAATATTATATCCTTGTGTGGTACCACATGATGTGTCGTACTCAAATCTGACGAAACAAGCTTCAATGGCACACATTATAGCACAATTTATTGAGAAAAAGTGGGGGATGACCTTTTTGGTCCACCGTGTATACGTTGTAAGTTTATACTGGTAGCACATGGACGGTACTGTAGTTTCGTTCGGTTGTGCTGTATTGACAGGTTCGGAGAGAGTATGGGTGGCAGTTTGACCGTGGCTGAGATGGCGTGGCCAAATCCATGGGTCATCCTCATTGGATCTTTCTTGTCAACGTGCGGCGCAGGCCTCCAGTGTCTCGTAGGTATGATACAGTCTGTTCTGCTCTGTGTCTGTGGTCACCTTCTGGATAGACTTTATTTCGTCCTCAACGCTGCCGTCCGACTCGTATTCTCACTTAGAGAGGCGTTCCGAACACATCACGCCGCTACTCCGCGATCTACATTGGTTACAAATCCCAGAACGGATACGGTTCCGTCTTTGTGTCTTGAACACCGAACCGCTGTCATAAGACAATCAACGTTGGGCGACCGGGCATTCTCTGTCGCAGCTCCACGAGCGTGAAACAGTCTTCTGTAAGCCGTTTGAGATGCACCGTCACTCATTACCTTCCGACGATAACTCAAGACATTTCTGTATCGTTTGAGCTTTGTCGACTGAAATTGTTGTTCCTTCTTTTCTTCCGTTTCACTCTCTTCAACTGTCGTCTTTGTCCTCCTCTCTTCATACCAGGGCCTGTTCTAAGAAAATTTAATAATACACAGTTTTGTGGTGAGCGCGGAGCGCGAACCTAAATGGGGGTTTGGGGCTGTGCCTCCAGCGAAGTCCAAGGGCAAAGCCCCTGGTCAGAAGATGAGGGGGACGAACCCCCCCCCCCGAAGCTGAAGAGGTTTTTATTTTCCAGTCGTTAATTTTTGACGTATATGTTATATTATTATACTGTGTTCTTCATTTAGTGAAATCTGACTAATTCTGATTTAGGACAAGTTGGTTTTTAATGATACTCACTTTGTGTAGTAATACACGCTAAAATAGGCCCCGCTTCTTAGGCATACTCTTTGTGTTTCTCTGAGTTTAAAACACCGTCATCTAATTTACAAACTTGCTGCATAGGCTATAATATTATGTCTGTCGCTGAGAATAATTGTTTCCGATCACAATATAAATGTTGGCTTTTGTTTTTTGCCAGTAAAGTTAGATTGTAAGTAAGTAAGTAAGTAAGTAAATCTTTATTATGACTCATCAAACGTGAGCACTGAATAAGAACTGGCACAAGAAAAGACAACACATATATAAAACACACATTCTAAAAACACGGATTAACTACACAAACTCGAAGATTATACAAACTTAAAAAGACAACGGGGGAGGAAAGTATATTTATACAGATTATAAGTACACTGTGGAAGGCTAAATGCATTGTAACAGTGTTTACACAGTGTTTTACACGAGTTCAAACTCATATTAACCGCACTGCATTGACTACAAATGACGCTCTAGCTGGCAATATATTTGTCCTTTAACATAAAGAAAGTTCCGTACTTTTTGCAGGTATGCAGGTCGCCTAAGTTAGAATACGCCAAATAGCATTTCGCCATAATGGTCCGTTTGTTATTCTGTCCGCGTTTAGCGTAAAGCGTAATGTAACGGTTTGGCGTCCGTCCAGCTGTCCGTCTGTCTGTCTGACGCACCAAGGGACAGCATGCGACGCGGCCAGCGTACATTTCGGCCCGACAGTAAAGAGGACCGACATGCTTGTTGACGATGTATTAAACCATGCAGGTGCGCGCTGGTGCGTGGTCGTAGGTGCACCGCGGCTTCTTCAGGCGATCGCCGCCGACGGAGTCATACCGCTGTTGAACGCGTTCGCGGTGACGTCGAAGAACGGTGAACCACGGAGAGCACAGCTGCTGACGGCCATGATCGCCGAGTGTGGAATCCTCCTCGCCAACGTCGACTACATCGCACCAATCATCACCATGTCAGTATAGTTCCTGCTCGTCGTCGTCGTCGTCGTCGTAAGATCCGATCGTCGTTCAAGTAAAACTAGAAAGCGGGACAAAGCCCAACGTGTAGCCCGCCCGGCATGCCCAAATGCGACCGTGCATTTATTACTCACTTGCAGACTGGCTATGCTATGCCATCTAGGGAATGACCTTTAAAAACCAGCGCTCAGCGTATTTAGCCTACTTGCATTCATCACCCATGCAAATGAGCCACAAGATCTTAGGGGTTAGTGGAACAAAATTCACCAAATTTTTAGCCGTATAGTAATCTTTTCATCGACGGTGTTAATGCATCAATTCGCGTTGCTATGCGCCCACCCATTGTCGAATGACAGGACGACATTTAAATAAGTAACATCGGTAAAACATAAGCCCGCTGGCGGCATCGTGATGCCGGGCGGGCTATAGTTACGTCTCTTCCAATCTGACGTTGCCGTCTAGTCACCCTGTTCCAGCGCTCCAGACCGTGTCAGTAATCCATTGATTAGGTCAGATCTCTGGACTATGGCGCGTGCACGGAATATATCAGTTTGCTAATAATCATGAAATGTAAGAACGAAAGTCCCACAAACTGCACGTTTACGTGGATCCAGGACCGGTTTTAAGCCAGTTGGATCAATTGCTGCCAGCTTGGCGCCGCACCTAAGGAGAACTGCGCTTTACGTCACCTGACGCGTCGCTAATAGTTTAGAAATAGTCACTTTGGCAGAAATCTAAGTAAACTTTCACACATGTTTAAAACCATGCTCTAAAGATATTTCGTACTGTTTGCACAGCGCTTAACATTATCCCATATGATACAAGACAATGTATTTACGTGCACTCAAAACACGACGAAGAGCCAGCTTACTCTAGCGCACTGTATCAGAAACGGAAAAATAGGGAAAAACGAGAAAATCACGTTTTTTTCCGAAAGAAATGCTGATGATAATAGGCCTAGTCCGTGGAGGCAGCCCAGACGGAAGAAGTGAATCTACGGTTGAAAAAATTGGTGATACAGGTAGGTTTTAAGCCGAAAGTGAAAGAGTGAGGGAGTTATGGATGAGAGAATGGTAAGTCAGCAGAGGAAGAAGTGATAGGCGTACGAATAGATGAGTCGCTGATAGAGAAAATTGTAGACAGTATGTTGACGATAATGTTACTGCTCACATAGTGTGAAAAGTAAGTATGTCCATCCCCCTAATACTTGGGTTGAAATGTACGCTGGCCCCCTGGCGAGTCGCGTTGAATATGCGCTATGCGCGCCCTGTTAATTTTAGAAAAAAGACGGGACGACAGACGGACAGACGGACGGACACCAGACCATTACATTGTGCTTATAGCTAGACGCGGTTAGCGTAATAATGGTCGTTCGTATACTAACTACAATGACTTGACTTCACGAGTTAGTGTACATTTGATTTATTTTTAAATTTAGAGGTGACTTATTCATAGTTCGCGTGTGTAGGTTTTTCCTGATGTGCTACTGTTTTACAAACTTGGCGTGCACTGTTCAGACAGTTTTACGGACACCAAACTGGCGACCACGCTTTCGACTCTACCACTGGTATATTGCCTAGCATTGTAGTGTATTATCAACTCAACGCAAACAACGTAACACTTTAATTTTTTACGTGACACAGTTAATTTAACACTATAATCCTACAATCCTGTTCTTTTCACTAAATGACCCGGTGTTGTTCACAAACATTGCAGTATGTTTACGGTATCGGAACTGTAAGGTAGGCTGTGTCTCACTTTTAAGACATAGATTATTTCGGTCACAGTTTTCATTTATTTGCGTTCTTAGTTTGTTGTTTTAGTCAAACATCAATGCTTGCGTTATTAGCCGACCATGCTATACGGTTCGGCTTATATCTCGAGGGTTTTGTATGTGTCTGTGTGTGTAAAGATAAATGTAATTTGACAGTGACGAAATTTATTCATTGCTATCTATGCCAGCTGTAATGAAGGGCAAGAGAATGTAAACATTTTACAGCACTTACAGTGAGATCGCTGATTTGGCGCTAGCAATAAGCTTTTCCTAAACTGAGGATTCAAGTTCATTTAAATAACGCGACAAAACTTCATAGTGCAGTTAACTTCGCAAAGCAGAGCTACGACATCATGCCCTACAACATAGAGATCGTATCGTGGCCATAGATTACTCTGACGTCACTTAACCCTATCTATATGCGTGTCGTTGGTGCAATGCGACTAAACGCCTGGAGTAATCGAAATGGTTTCTGGTGGTGAGGATAGATACAGAGGATAACTACTTTGAATTCAGCGGGAGTCCGGATCCGCCCATGGAAATGGAGGCCTCTCTCGTAGTGAAAGTCTACGTCCATAGAATTGGCAAAATCCTACGTCCATCTAGTTTATAACATTGACAGCCTACGTCCATAGAAAAATTTGGATATTTATACACCACGGTCGGCCATACAAGCAGTTGCTGCTCTGTTATTCGTATTTGTACTCGTGAAAATGTTAGCTGCACATCAAGTGGTTGGATGCAGGCTGTTGTCGCTTTTCGGAGTGTGCCTGTGTCTGGCTTTGATGATGATATCCAGCTGGTACTATGCCATCGTCGCATTGCTCCTAGCTGCTTCCATCTACAAATACATCGAGTTCAAAGGGTTCGCGTTACGTTGTGCTTTTCATGTTCGCTTTGACTCAAGAGAGTCATTCTTGCGGCTCTTGCTAAGTGAAGTCGGCGACCAACAGTACTGACACACTTCACACCGAATGCCTAATGATGCTGCATACTACTTCCTGTATCCTTCAACCGGCACAAACTTCACGTCTGTTTCAACAACGTTTTCCCAGATCTATCGGGATGCTCAGAATTCGTCTTTTCAGCATGTAATTTCTGTACTATTGTTACTGCTAGTACTAGTACTGCTAGCGCTAGGTCATCAACGTGTCTGTTGTTTGTTAGTTTATCTGTCCGCTTGCCTGTCCAACGAACCACACGTCCAAATTTCACCAAATTTTCTGTACATTACCTTTAAAATAATAGCCGTGGCTCGGTCCTCTTCTGACGGCAGTGCGATACGCTGTGATTCCGATTTTGTGGATATGATACGATATGGTATATTTACGTGCACTCAAAAGCTGAGGAGATGGCCAGCCTAATCTAGCACACAGAACAGAAATAAGGAAATAATAAACGAAAACCGAGTAGCTCAGAAGAAACGGTCCGGGCAATAGTCCGTGAAGGCAGTCCGAGAGGAAGAAGTGAAACTACGGGGGTAAGATTTGTGGAACAGGTAGGTTTGAAGCCGGGAGTGAAAGAGAGAGCGAGTTACGGATGAACAGAGTGGTGAATAAGAAGAAGTGATGGGTGAAGGAATAGGTGAGTAGGAAATGGAGGAACAGGTACCGAAATAAATGTAGGCCAGAATCAATTGTTTGTGTAAGTAAGTAATTAAATAAGTACATGGCTTATAATATAGCGCCAAGGTCTTTAGAAGAATCAGGGCGCGTAGACGAAGATATTCTAGGCAAGATGGGCAGCCGAAAGGGGATGGACCGACTGAAAATAAAATGTCTTTAGATCATGTCTGACAGTAGGAAGTGACTTAGTTTCACGAATACTGACAGGCAATAAATTTCAAACTCTTGGAAAAGAAAACCGAAAAGCACGAGATCCAAATGTTAATTTGTGGCAGGGGACTAAACGCGTTTCGTACAATTCGCCAGGTGGCAGCATGGGGGCGAAGTCTGCCGTCTTCAACTGCATCTTGTTTATTTTGTGCGACATGCGTATGAACCCGTTTTATGTTTGCGCGAAGTTTTATACGGTATATATGTGAGTGAGGTCGACACTTGTGTACATTTAGCTACAATTTCTTGCACTTTCATGCGACTTTCTCGTCCCATCTAATCTTGATTTTAAATAATTGTCACTGCCGTCAGTTGTAATTCTGTGCTGGTGAGAAATGTTGTTGGCGTATTGCTAACACTGTGCGGTGTCACCGCCATCATCACTAAGTAGTAAGTTCATTTTGAACTATGCTCACTGCAGACTAGTGTTTTGCGAGGCGCTGTGGCAGAGTTTATCAATTATTTAAAAGCCAGGCGTTTGACATATTTCTTCTGCGCGGTCACCGTCGCTGCATTGCTTTTCCGCTCTGCAACAGACGGACTGCTGGTTGCTTGCAGGGCGGAGAAGGAATGGGGCGACGGGATTCGCGGACTGTCTATGTCCGCGGCTCGGTTTGCTCTGCTGAGGTTGGAGGAGGGTCCACCGCATGTCAAAAACTGGCGTCCTCAGCTGCTCATTCTACTCAAGTTCGCGCCGAACATGAGCCCCAAGTACCGCAAACTGCTGACGTTTTCCAGCCAACTTAAAGCAGGTGTCATATCACTTCTTACTACCGGTACGGTGTTCATTGATTACTAGAAAGTGGCGCTCAAAGAGCACTTATTTATTTCGCTTAATTATAACTGCTAATGATAATATCATGCAAACGATAGGCCTACGATACGAAAAGATATAGCATACGCTGAACAGCCAGCTTAATCTATAGCGCAAGAACAATAACAAAAAATTTACATAAAATTATGGAAAACTTAAAAATAGTAACCGTAAAAATTGTAGCCTTTTTCTGATCCAAATTCTGATGCTTTCCCTCTGACATTTAGTCTAATTGTATATTTTTCAGTCGAAAGCAGCGACTGATTTAGGATTTGCTAGCGGGTTTGCTCGCGGGTTAGAGTTATAAACATGCGACCGCTGAAGGCAGGAGCACCAGTAAAGGTATCCGGGGCATGCAGCCCGGCACAATGTCTAAATTTGATCCGGCCAGATTTTTGATATTTGGCCTAGTTTTTGTATCACGTGACTTTGAACTTGGCAGAAACGTCAGTTGTGAAGAGTCGACCGTCAGTCCCGTTCACGTTCGCAATACGCTATCGCCGTTCCGTCTGTCTTTCGTCTGGCTGTCTGTCGTCTATCTGTCTGTACCGTTGGTGCACCCTACTCAGCCGGTTGAAATTTTCGGCAATTTTTCTTCGCCGTTTGGTGCCTTGGCCATACGTCGACATCCACGGAAAATTTTACGGAGATCGTCCCAGGGTAACCCCTCCGTCGGGGGGGTTTAAACGCAAGATGGGTAGCGAAATATAGCAATTTTTCACCTTTGGAATGCTGTATCTCCGAAACGGTGCAAGATAGGAGGTAAGTTAGTATGAATCACTAATAGGAAGTGGTATATGAGCTTTCGATTGGTACCAAAATCGGTAACCTTGAATGACCTTGAACGGCGAAATGGCCCTTATTTTGCGTCATTTTTACCGAATTTGGTAATTTCAGGGGCGTATTGCCTTGCCTAAAAGTGGTTGACAGAGCCATAACTATGGACAATTTACGATTACTATGTCTAGTAGTAAACGTCTGCAGAGGGACCGCGCGACG
>Ga0209780_1004520_pt1 | contig 10728 bp, 5 predicted proteins | sample WorMetexBAHAMAS2_FD_187384 | JGI IMG/M metagenome (GOLD analysis project Ga0209780, IMG submission 187384) | Marine gutless worms symbiont microbial communities from Max Planck institute for Marine Microbiology, Germany - Inanidrilus exumae... | ecosystem: Host-associated > Annelida > Digestive...
CTTTTCAGTATTCACTTAATATTTTTAAGCAATAGATGTACATCACGACATCAACAGAATAGAGGATACGGTATTCTGTTACTATGCGCACAGTGCAGTCATGGACTTTTGAACTCGGCTATGGGGCAGATAACATGTTCCACAGAACGTATTTCTTGTTGTTAAATATTAACATTTCCCGATCTGAGTCATTAGAGTCAAAAAATCAATATTAATGATTTTAAACAACAAATTATTGATTATCAATCATTGGCAAGTCAAAACAACTTGTGGTCTATATTTTGGAGTACTTGAGATATACGCCTACTTTTATGACAATAATATTTAATTTAGAGTCTAAAGTCAATCTTCCTGGTTCAAAACTGGCATATTATTTTTTTCGGATTACTCAAACTGCCTATTATTGATTAGTAGGAAATATACCGGAATTTAAAACGATTACCCTCGCTACTATGAGTCCAGGAGCGACATTCGAAAGGATTTTCCACGATGATGCTCTGCGCTGCGCATTCAACTTCCATAGAACTTTGTCAGTTCTAATTGCTTTGTGACGGAAAATAAGGGTTTTCAGTTTTCGTACAAAGTACAATGCGCCACAGCAGTTAAACACTCACTAAGCTATATAGATGCACAAACGGTCGATACAATTATACGATACGATACGATATACGAGATGGGATATTTGCGTGCGCTCAAAAGCTGACGGAAGGGCCATCTTCATCTAGCGGACGGCACTAAAAAACGACAACACTAGAAATGCGTAGCAGAGCCTAGCGTGCAGCCCACGCGGCATAGCAGTGACGCCCTCTAGCGTATAGGTGAACGAAAACTGACTAGTGATCTCCCCAGTAAACTCAGTACTGAGAAAAAGAACAGAGATCCTAAGATCACTTAGCTCAAAGGTTTGTTCTTTAAAAAACTACAAATGCGTGGCAGAGCCCTATATAGCGTGAAGCCCGCGCGGCATCTCTTTTAACTCAGCGCCTTCGACGTTTCGTTCGCCTCGCCAAGTATGTCTATACCGTGCTTCGAGCTTTCGCCCCCAAAAGTGATTTCCTGGATAAAGGCCTGAGATTGCACGGTGGTTCTCGATCGTGACAATGACCGGGAAAAACGTTAAATGTCGAAAATTGTTGCCAAGCGATTTTGAATGCTCCTACAAGAAACCAGCACTCACGGGAGTACAAAGACCCACGCCGACACTGTTTTTGTGACTCGCGACCTTGACTTTTGACCTTTTGACCCCAAATAAATAGGTTTCCAGGTCTCACAGCTGCATCGGTTTTTGAGAGACAGAAACACAGACAAACCCCTGGGAAAACCTACCCTGGCGTCTGCCGTCCAGCCTGCTTGGCGGGCCTCCATCGGCGGCCAAACTCCAAGCAGAGCCGCAGGTCCCCATGGAGGACAGGTGCCCGGTCTGCGCCAGGTGCGCCGTGGTCACCATCCGATTTAGAATGTGGAGATCACTGAAGAATCTTTACGGAGAAATACGGCCACTAACTGAGTTTTGTGCCACATCTTCCGTGAAAAAAAACACATTCTGTTCACGAAACGTACTTCTGAGTATCAAACGTATTTCTGAATAAGAAACCCACTTCTGAGTATGAAACGCAATTTTCTGAAGGCGAAACTGTGTATACAGTACGGGTAACCGTTATCCGTTCTACCTGGCGGTTGCGATACGGCTGCGGTTGCTTGCCCGGACCATTTCTTTTGAGCTATTCGGTTTTTGGTTTTAGTTTTCGTTATTTTTCGTTTTGTGCCGTGCGTCAGCTTTTGATAACGGTTTATTTTTTGACTTGCGCGCGTAAATATAATGCATCGTATCGTATCGTATCGCATCCGACAAGAACAACTACTACAGGTTACCCGTAGGCCTACTCAGTTTCGCCATAAAAATCTGGTTTCGTGCTCATAAGTATGTTTCTTCTATAGGGTCAGTGCATGCCGAGGTCCTGTCATGGAGTATATGTCTACCGACTTTGGTGCTGATAGCTCAAGCCGTATTCTTTTTAGAGCGCGGACAAACAGACAAACAGACAAATAGACAAACGCGACTTGACGCCTTACCCACGTCGGCGGCTAGGCGTACAGCCTGGGTGGGCAATGGCGATAAATTTTCGGCGCGAGCAGGCCGGGTGGTTATTTTATACTAAGCGAGAAAGTCGAGTAGTAAAGTAAACTACTAAACGTTCATTTGTATAGCGCATCGTCATAAACCACCTCTAATGCGCTCAGGAAGGCACGTGTTAGAGGGTTCACACAGTTTTACCTGCCACCCACACGTTTATCCACTAATAGAATTAACCATCTTGCCTTTACTCCGTAAGCATTGACCAGATGGCGTCAACCGAGCGAGTTAGCGCACATCAGATTACTGCTTACTACTCATTTGTCGACCTCGAAAGGATGAAAGGCTGAGTTGGCCTGGTTGGCTGACCTTGTAGGCCTAGCGGATGGTTTACGCACATAAGTGGTCACCCATCAGCTGCAGGTCGAGCGTAGGACATGGAAAGTTCGCCGGTCACAGACCGACGTTCTACCACTGTGCCACGCAACGAACCGAACATATTCGTTACACCGGAATTAGACCTATACGTTGTACGGTGTGAAGTGGTGGCAGCGGTCAGCTGTTAGTTAGGCAGCCTGAGCTGTCGTGGTGTGGTAAGCCAGCAGTTGCTGCTAGCAATGGGCCTACCGCAGCCATACGGCGGACGCTGCCCTATAGTCAACGCCATGGCTGCACGGTCTAGCGGGCGGCAATACGTCGGCAGTACGGCAGTATCACGTACGGCGGAGGTATTGTGTGCGATAGCCCGAATCGTGTTTACTTCCTAACAGGTCGCGGCGTGAACATGAGTAAACAGACGGAGGAAGAAAGCGTATCTCAGTCGTCAACCGGAACTGAATAGTCTGGTATGTGAATAATATTGATAATGGCAGCTCAATGCGAGGCGTCACAATATGCCGAACAACTAGGCCTAATATTAGGCCTAATTAAAGGCCGATGCTATATGCCCCCGAATTTCGGGGGCGTAGTTTCGTAAATAGGCTATGCCCCCGAATTTGCGACAGTTTGATATTGTTACCGGGTAATTTAAGAACACTAGTTGCGCCAGATCCGTCGCTGTGTACCATCGGCCACTCATGACGAGCCAAAATCGCGCTACGGTGGGGTAGGTACGGAGGCTGACAGTCTGCCGGTCTCACCCGGCATCTCTGCTAGGCCGTGTTGTAGATAACGACGGTCGTGCTTGTACCCACACGCTTGTAAGCCACGCACCGTGCCGCCCCCTCTCCCTTCGCCGGCGCCCGCAGCCGGTCTGCGCACGTCGTCTGACCGTCCGTCCACGCCCATGGTCACGCATCGCGACAGTCCTATTTTAATATGCAGATGGTTGTCGCACTGGTACATTCCTGCAGGATTATTTATGGGAATGGCCTGCTGGTCGGCCTCCCGGCTTACTTTGATGCGTCAACTCCCCCAGTCAGTCCTGAATGCGGCGGCTCGAGTGATCTACCGTCTGCGAACCTGCGACCATGTAAGGCCCCGTCCACACCAGCAACAATGTCGAAGCAACATTCGACACTGTCGAAAGAATCGTTCAACTTGTAGCGTTCGACAATGTTGCTTCGACATTGTTGCTAGTGTGGACCGCGCTTAACTGATGCTCTCGTCAGTCTTCACTGGTTGGGGTTCCGCAAAGATTTCAGAAAAAAAACTGCAAACTTTTCTTTTGTTTTTTGTTACGTTTTACGTTTTTAAACTTCTAGTTGTTATATTAAACTTTTTAATTATCACCGCGAGAAGTGCTATCCGGGAACGGACGCGTTGAAACTGCTGTGCGGTGCCCAGGGGCCCAGTTTACAAAATATCTTAGGATAAACGTAGGAAAAATTAAGGATAAAAAGTGTGACTTAGGAAAATCTTAAGAAAAACTTAGGACGAACTTACGCAAACTTAAGAGCAACTTAATAATGCAATTTCTCAAAAATAACTGATCATTTCTTTACAGAATTCTCTGCATATATATAGGAATTACTTATCAAGTCTTAAGATTGCTTTAGTAAATTACATGTAACAATCCATGAAGATCTTAATCTTATAACTTGGGATAAACTTAAGATAAACTTGGGGAAAACTTATGCTAAACTTGGGATTTTTCCTAAGATTTTTTTTGTGTAAATCGGGCTCCAGATAGTTACAGTTGACATACGGAGCACTCGGAGCACTGCTATGATGAAAGCCGGCACTTAAGCAGGTGACAGCTGTCTGTCATCCACGTAGCGCCGTCTGTCTCGTGCGACGGTGGAAAGCTTTCCGCCACAGACAAGTGCTCTGTCATCAATGCTGAGTACGCTGTCCATCCGTATATACCATAGGTGGATTCGACCCCTTACGTTGGGGGTACACCAACCCTTTCCCTTGCCAAATTATATGCTTCCTCACCGTCTTGATAGGTAATCAATCACTCAGGCCAACTCAGCCTTCTATCCTCAGCGGAATGAAAAATGAGAACCGGCCAGAATGCGGTGAAGCTCTGCGGCTGGAACGTTAAGGTAGATATGGCTCATTTTATTTGTGGATAAACGTAAGAGCATGGCAGGTAATACTGTGTGATCCCTCGTTAAGACATACCGTATCTGTGAGCGCCTTATAAAGCGATTAGCATGCATAGAGCGCTATACAAATCTACAGGTTAACTTTAGTCTTTCTTTACCTTTAGTCCCTTCAGCACTTACTTATGCTTTCGACCTTCGATTCTTCTCTTTCGATATCCCACTCATTTATGCTCTCTTTCTGCACCTCAGATAGACAAACAGACAAACATACACACACGCTGATCGCAATGCTTCATAAATCTACCGGGGTTGAAGTAATTATCAGCAAAGAATTTAAATATCAGTTATTGTTATTAAACAATAGCAAAAACTGTTTCGATACTATGCAGGGAATATGCCTGAATCAAAGACGGCGCGTATTCTTCGTCCAGTTCGCCAGGTGGCGGACCGGGGGCGAAGTCTGCCGCCTCCGACTGCATCTTATTGGCACTTGAACTCCGTTTTATACTTTGGCAAGCCGTCACAGATGGCGACACACAATTAGCGGTTCCCATGGCGGTACCGTAGCCGGCTTTGACAGGCACGGCGTGCGTGATACCGGTAGTATTCGTGACAGACTCTTGATTCGACTTAGTTGTTCACACGCAATTTACACTCTGCGATGTGTCGTTGTCTCTACTCCTGGATCCGCCCCTGCTAGTAGTGCATGACTGCTTGTACTGTAATTAATAGTATTTAGCAGCAGCTGGAAAATAGCTGATCAAACAGTTTTATGTGTGATATTTGTGATTCATTTGTTCGTGATGTTTGAATGATGTAATAATTTTCTGTAAGCAGAGTATTTTGTATTTTGTTGTTAAAATACAGAAAATACATCATGTATTTTGGCCAAAGTATTTTAAATACATTAACCATACAGTATTTTAAAATACCATTTTAAATACATTTTAAGGCGGTATTTTGAAAAGTATTTTAAATACATTGTCCAAAGTATTTTCCCCATCATTGGTCGTTGATGCTTATATACGTCAATTCCGGTTCTACTGTTAACATAATGCGCTCTCGACTTATCGAAAGCGTTTGATAAGATGAACCATTATGGCCGGTTTATTAAGTTAATGCAGAAACGGATGCCTAACAACTTGTTATCTATTTTTGATTGAACATTTTTGAGCATTATTGTAAGTTAATTCTTCTGTGTACTTTGTTGTGTGGGTGTGTGCATGTTATGGGCCTTGTTGCCTGATTTAAATAAATACGATACATTGTTTTTCCATTAGTACAACATGTGTTAAATGGGGTACTTATCAGACGACAAACGCCGACAGACGCCACCGAACAAAACTATACTGGCCCATTAGGTGACAATTTAAACAGGTTTAGATAAGCACAACTGTACATGAACATTAATCTAGCTGTGAATATCCTTTGACAAAATATCGTCGTCACTGTCCCTGCTCTTGCGTAAATCTGGGAAATGAAAAACGACAGTATGACTGAATAATATTGCGTCAAATGCGTGAAGCACACAAGAAACTGCGGTAGCCAAAAATAGCGACTAAATCAGAACACAGTTTTGGTTATCTGATAACCAAAATTGCCTCCAGTTTTGAACCAACTGCCCCTGAGCAGCCCAAAAAGCCCGCAACCCGCGGCAAGCTAACTTTTCGCGCGGAATAGTCTCAAACTAACCCAATTAGGTGGGAAACCCGCTGAACTGCATGGCAACCCAGGCTCAGCGCTACAGCCTGCGTGTAGCAGATACATTGTATAGACGGCACGGTGAGATGATTGATGTTGTCGTCGATTGCTGCCGTAGACTGCGGTGCGGGCACCTGTTGTGAGAGTCACGTGACAGGCGCGATGGATCACGGGGTTTGGCGTCACGTGACCATACGCTGCAAGGACGTGAATTCCGTGAGGGCGGCCGTCGTTCCGGTACTCGAAGGCAACCTGGACAAACTGCCCACGATGCCGTCTCGGACTGTCCGCGTCTTCCTCAGTTCCACATTCTCAGGTCTCACTCTACGTACAGCCACCTATACCGTTAATTATTTCCGTATTCCATCAGGCAGTCGTATTCATTCGTCCATTAAATAATGGTAATATCATTACCTACGCCGGTATAGCCGCCGGCGGGGGTATGGCGTTCAGGCGTGTCTGTCTGTTTGTCTGTTTGTCTGTCTGTATGTTCGCGCTATAAAAGGAAAACGGCTTGACCTATCAACACCAAACTTGGCACACACGTATACTAAATAGCAGTCGCTCGGTATGCATTGACCCAGAGGTCAAAGGTCAAGGTCACACGGTACGAAAACCGTCACGGCGCACGGTTGCTGGTGACTATAGCCGGTATCCCGTAAGCCGGAGGTATCCCGTTGCCGGCGTGGGTCTGGACGTCGGTACGACTGCCTATGTTGTCTATGTAGTTATTACTTTTATAAGTTTGACGGTTTGGCCATTCGAGGCTAGGCCGTTTTGGTGTGTAACCAGCCACTCAGGCCAACTCAGCGTCCTACCCTCAGCGGGACTGGAAACGAGTGCCGGCCACGGGGTAGTGGCATGATGTTTGCGTGGTAAAATGGTCCGCAGTTTACATCAGATAGTAAGCACAGCTAACATAAGATGATAAGACAAAGCGGAACAAAAGCTCGGCAAGTGATGAGATAAACGAAAACGACTGGATCGAATTACAGTGAATTTAGAGGACACAATTCACGCCCAGAAGGCCAGTCGTTACTAGGGGCGACAGTTTTTCAGGTCGCGTGGCTTTAAAACTACTTGTAACGGAAATTAGTCTGCGTAAAACTGGCAATTAATTTATGACGATTTGCGCCTTCGGAGAAAAGCTGTTGCTAGAATCGACCGGTATACGCCGTTGGCGAGCATAGCCGGTCGCTAAAAACGAAGCTAGAAAAAAACTGAAAATAATTTAAACATGTTTTTCGACAAAATAGTAAGGACTGCACGATATCCGTAAAAGAAAGGCGTGAAGTATCTTAATTCATTGCATTCGTTGTAGATATGACGCCTGAACGCAATGTGCTGATGGAACAAGCTTATCCACGACTGAAAGAGTATTGTCGCACAAAATACCGATTCGAGTTCCAGGTAACCTAGTAGTCTCTTTCCGAAGTTTAAACGGCCGTTTTCCATGTAAGTAAAGTAAACATAAATTTTTAGAGTGGCCTAAATAACAACGATACTACAAGTACCACTGTAACGATGCCAGACAAGCATTCAGAGAATCAGACGTGGATACGATAGTTGAAAAAGATGAGTCTTTAGTTGACGCCGGAAAGACTGCAGTGATGACGATGAGATGACGGCCTCTGGCAGGCCGTTCCAAACCTGAGCTGCAGCAACCGGAAAGGCACGGCTGCCAACAATACACAGTTTGACTGGCGATATGACCAGGCGGCTGGTAATTGTTGACCGCAGAGCTCGCCGACCAGGTAGGTCGAACCTATAGGTTTTTTTCTCCACTAGTTACGGAAGACAATTTCTGGGGATAAAGGGCACATTTTTAAGGACCGATTGCCGTTCCTGTGACCCAGTCAACATTACAAAACACCAAGCTATATACGTCATGCCCAGATGTAGTACTGAAAGTACTGAGTACTTGGTACTGAGCTAGTACTTTTGCGGGTATACCGGTTTGCTACTTAAACCAGCCACCCAGGCCAACTCAGCCTGGCCATCCTTCCGTGGGCATGCGCAGTGTGTACTGGTGACGGTTCTTGCCACTGCTAGGGAAGAAACAGCGAGGTCGGCTTACAAGTAGACCCTGTTGCCATGACTGCTGTACGTATACTGGCCTATATAGTCGGGTAAAAAAGACACTGGCTGTTAATCGAACCGACCATCAGGCCAGCCCACTGTTCCCAAAATAGCTACACTATTTCATGGATTCGACGCCAGGCTGGCTAAAACACCCGTTTTAGTTTTTGACTTTCGGGCACTCTGGCACTCGGGGTTGAGCGCCAGAGTGCCCGAATGTCAAAAACTAAAAACGGTCGGTTAGCCAGTCAGGCATCGAATCCCTTAGTCACTGTCCCCCGTTTTGGAACTCTGGGCAAAATGGGTTAATTATGTTTAACCCTTAATGGCGCAGCGCCAAAACGGGGGTGAGCTCCCAAGCAACAGATCTTGTTGTCTGTGCGAAAAATCTTGCTCTTCTTCTTCGCAGCTGGTCGAGTGCAGGTATTATTCTATTTTTTTCCGTGGTGTTCCATATTTCAGTCGCTTGCAATCGCGATAGTTGCCCTCGAGGCTTTCGTGAACGACGATACCTGTCTATTGGCCAGCTGTGAAATGCTCAGTGACGCATGAGGTTCGGAATTTGCCGCCTCGGCTCGCTGACTGATGACTCGCTCCATAGCGGAATGATAGCGTGACGCCATGGTTGTTACGACTGTCGCCTGGAAGTGGAACGCTATGGTAACGTGCGTTGAAGTCAACACGACGAACGCGCAAGTGTTTCCGTGGAAAATGGGGCAAAAATTCCAGTTAAAAGGGTTTTCGTTGCACGCAAATGCAACAATTGTGCCGTGCAGGTATACTGGGTGGCCCGAAAACAAGTACCATTTTTGGAAATGATGCGACTTTGTGATATAAAGTCGATGAAATAGAGTAATGGATGCCCTCACGACGAAACGGTGCTAAAATCTGTCGAAATTTCTGCAAACTGGTTCAGGCTAAGATACGGACAGTCAAACGTACTGACCGCAGATTTTGGCCACTTTGCGGGGCCAAAAAACCGCAAACGTGACCAATTTTGCAATTATCGGGGAGCTCGTACAGCTCGTACAGTCCCTCTGGACAATTCCCGCTCTTACATTCCCACACCCTCCTCGGTTAGGGTTAAAGTTAGGAGTGGGGTTAGTACTGTTAGGGTTAGGGTAGGGTCGTTAGGGTTAGTAGGGCTATTATTAGGGTTAGAGTTAGGGTTAGGTTTATGGTTTGAGTTGGGGGGATGTCCGTAAGGGGAAATGTCGAAGGGGTAATTATCCGACACTCGTTAAAACGAAGATGGCGAAAATACTTCAACTACGTATACAGCAGATAAAAGTTGTTAAAACGTGTTAGATTTGCGAAGATACACAGCACTCTGTCAGCAGAACGAAGTCGTCCAATGACCGATTGGTCATATTCAATAGGTAAAAAGGTAAAGGTAAAGTTCTGCCATACACGTTAACATGAGATGGGCCCGGACCTGATCCCGGTGTATAGGCAGTTAGCCAGCAGGTGACTTGAAGCCATGCACCCGACGGTAGGCTGCCATTAATTTCCGCCAGGCCTGCGGTTACCTTCCCAGCCGACGAGCGTCACCGCCCATCGGCCGGTACCAAATTATATACTGCTTGGTGACAGAGGCACATGCGTGTGAGCAGCTTACCCAAGGCTGTTACCTGGATCAGACCGGCCGAGATTCGAACCCGCGACCTTTTGGATCGCGAGCGAACGCTCTACCGTTAAGCCACAAAGGCCGCCTTGTTGAATAGGTAGCAGGTAGAACGTTAGCACCTGTGGACAACGTGGATTTATAGCCGTTATGCTATCGTGTTACTGCATTGTCCGTGATCGTGCGCCGTATTTTCACGGGTCATTAGTGAGATCGGCCTTGCGGCAACTCCGTAGAAGTCGTTATACCTCTTCGCCGCCAGCCAGGTGATAATGGTGATTGGTGTATACAGGTATGTCAGCTGAGTCGTGGAGTCTGCCATGATTTTCGGTTTCAGTGTCAGGCAGTCGCCGCACGTTATTAAGTGATTCACGGCGATGGATCGCAGGACCGGCGGCACTCTGTGCTCGCTCATTGACTGTTAGAGCTGGACAGTTCACGCGAATCGAATTTAGTGAGTACAGTAAGCGAGTAAGTAAGTAAGTAAGTAAGTAAGTACCTCTAAGTACTGACACTTGTGTCACAGCGGGAATGCAGCGAAGCCGGATGATGTTCGTTGTTTACCGTTTATTTATTATTCGCACGAAGCGAAGCATCGCTTCGGGCGAAGCAATGGAAATACTCTATGGGGCAAAAACGGTGTTCACGCGTTCGGCTATAACTCCACCGAAAGTGAACCGATTCGGATGAAATCTGGACCACTGTGAGCACATTGCTGGGGGCTGGCTCTGGCAGATTTTGGGCGCGATCCGCTCAGT
>Ga0209780_1004521_pt1 | contig 10727 bp, 6 predicted proteins | sample WorMetexBAHAMAS2_FD_187384 | JGI IMG/M metagenome (GOLD analysis project Ga0209780, IMG submission 187384) | Marine gutless worms symbiont microbial communities from Max Planck institute for Marine Microbiology, Germany - Inanidrilus exumae... | ecosystem: Host-associated > Annelida > Digestive...
TTTTGACACTGGCCAGTATTCGCACACGTTTCCAGCCGACGCAGTGGCACTTAAGGATATCACAACAAGTAGGGTAGCTGAAGAGTTACTTGAGATTTTCATCCGAGATCGATTACTGCTGAAAGTACACTTAGGCCGAGGAATACAGTTTACTTCATATATGATGAAGGGAGTTCACAGTTTGCTTTCAGTCAAACAGTCGTTTAGAAATCGATGTCTAATGGTGTATGAGAGAACTTCAATGTGTCGCCGATGTATCTGCTTAAAAGATTGCATCAGAGAGATATAAAGACTGGCATAGGTATTTAGGACCTTATGTGATGGGCAGACATTCATTCGTGTCCCCTCTCTGGGCTCTGGCAATGCGCATGTCAATTCATTGCTCATTTCACAACGTTCACCTAATTTTCAGTACATGTTACCTGCGGCCGTGGCTCGGTCCTCCTACAGCAGTGCAATACGTTATGTACTTCCGGTTTTGTGGATGACGTCAAGTTTCCACGTGATGGAGCGAATGGGCAAGAATCGAACACGACACGTATGTTTTGTCCAGTTCGCCGGGTGGCGGCACCGGGGCGTAGTCTGCCGTCTCCGACTGTTTACCTGTCCAGCTGCCAGACGCACTGGCTGCCGGCGTCGGCTACGAACAGTCGCTGGTAGTCGTCGTTGGTGGCGACATCTCGCGGCGGAGTCTGCAGTTCGTTGAAAGTCACGTCCTCGAGCTGCTCGAAGTCCTCGTGGCCGCGGAAGGCGAACACGGATATCGACCGGGACGAGTCCGACGCGACGAAGATGTCGTCGCCGAGCTGAGCGATGCCGCACACGGCTCCGGTCACCGTGAGTCGACCGAAACACTGCGGCACGTCTGCAGCAACGAACAAACATACACAAACTCAGCCTTAGTGGTACAGGTACAGCAATCCAGGGGCGGCGGAAAGTAGTCAAAAGTAAGGAATCTACTACTACTATGACAATGACAATGATTTATTTGTTTAAATGATACAATAGCAACGATAGCAATAAAACATAAAACATTTGAACTGGACAAACCAGGCTGGATAGCAGCACTTATGGATGCCCATAAAAGGAAAGAAAAATACATACATATAGTAGTTTGTTTGTACTAGTACTACAAATGTCAAGATTTAGGTGACGCCAATCACAAAAAGTTGCGGGGGCACCTTACACAAATTAACAAATTAAAACAAAAACACGAGTTCAGGTTAAGTTCTCCACCGGCTGGAAAGACAGTGATAGACTTCCATCAGCCGAATGACTGACGGAAAAGATGAGCCTTGGTTTGGCGCCGGAATGTTCTCAGAGAGGAGGCGGTCCTGGTCTGTGCTGGCAGACTGTTCCATGCCCGCGCTGCAGCCACAGGAAACGCGCGGTCGCCGAGAGTTGCCCGACGAGTTGACGGCACCGGGAATCATGGTGAGTGGGGTGCTTAGGGACTGGGGATAGCCCCTCCCCACCAGCTAGAGAGTCTGGGAGAGCGGTGTAAGCTCACCCAGTGGGGTCCGGGGCGAAGCCCCGGCAGAAATCGGTTTTTGTTTGTTTTTAAGCCCACAGAAAGCACCGATCTACTTTGGGTCTGGGGCAAAAATTCCGGGGAGGCACAGTGGATGCGTTAGTTAGGGTTGTGCGGACTGAACACTACAATTATACGTTACGTTAAACAAGTACCAAAACAAACATAAATCGATCAGCTGACAGTGATTTGGCAATTTTGGCAATAGTGCGTGGTTTCAACTTGTGGTCTAACAGCATTTGACGGCAAAAATTCTGGGGAGGCATGCTCCATAGCGTGCCTCTGGTCCCTAAATTCTGAGGAGGCAGAGCCTCCGTATCTCGTAGGGTCCACCGCCTATGCAGCAATCGGTCTGCCAATCAGGCAATCCAACTACGCACCTGATTCAATTACCTGCTGAAGGTTCCGTTTCGGGTGGATCTGATCCATCTTGGAGCAGCTCCTTAAAAGAAGGTCGATTGAACACATAGACGGAGTAGTTTCTACAGTCGAGTCAGTCGACGCTGCAGCCTCGACTTGAATGCCTTTGCCACCTTGAAAGCCTACTGTGACCTTGAGCTTTGATCTCTAACCCCCAGAATGTAATCAAGTCCTGTCAGTTTTTCAAAAATTGTTCAAGGCGTTCATGACATATTGTATTAATAATCTGTCCGGATAAACGCACAAACAAACAAACGGACGAACGAACGAACGAACGCCATAAAACAAAAGCCATACATCAGCAGGCGACTGACTGACCCGGTAACAAATAAACAGTATGGTAAGAGACAAATAGCTAAGGTTGGTCGGTTGGGAGATTAATGTCCCATCTCAGCACGAAAATAGGCTAGGGACAAGGTCTTGGTTGGAGATTTAGTTCTAGGCTTACCAGGTTAAGGATGGCCAATGATACAGTAACCCCCGATCTCAGTGCTTTTTAGTTCAGCGACGACACAGAATGGGAAAGGATAGGGGATGCTCATGTAAGTTATTACGCTAGCGCTTACAACAATGTGGAAATTAACCAACCACCACAAGACCTACATGTGTTATCAGTTCAATCAATGTGATATCTTGCATAATTGCTGTTCTTCAGTTCCGATAACGACTCTGGTTGTATTATATGTTTTATTTCTGTGTGGGTCTGGCGTTGGTTGAAGACAGACAGACAGACAGACAGCTATAAACAGCTGGACCTTTGATGACGAGCGCCTTGAGCTGACTCAACAGTTTCTCGACGAGTCGTCTCCAGGCATGACAGACGGTCATGAGTGTCATCAACGTCACGACGTCAGCTCGTGACATCGACTGACGATGACGTCGATACAACAAAGTGAACGACTTCCGCAGCCACTGTTCCATCACATCCTCATCTGCTCGCTTCATCTGCACGTGCCAGCCAGCATCAAAATCTCTCAACACCAGACGTCCATTTATACAGTAATTAATCGCCAAATATAACCTCTACGATGAGAAAATGGTAAAAGCACATGTAACTGTGCATGATCATCTCTCGTACCTGCCCGTGTGGCCGACTGGTTAACGCACTCGGCCGCCATGTGCAGTAGAGCGTGACGCGCTCAGTGGCCGGGGTTCGACTCGGCCCGGGCGCGTCCGCCTACCAAAGAACTATTTCTAATAATTCCTCCGTACATGATGAACAGGGAGATAATCTCGGGCAGAAAAAAAGAGGGTTCGACGGTGTCCTCTATAAACTGTGAACGTTGCAGGCACCTTGATCTAGCAGTGTCAAGTTTGCTTGGCGCGCCGCCGCGACGGCGTGAGTCGAAGTAAATAGACTTGGCTGGTCGCTGGCTGGCGTAATACACAGGGCCAGTCAAAGCTAAGCCAGACAGTAGGCCACGTCTAGAAAAGGCACGCTGTAGAAATATCCGACAAACTGCTCACTCCTACTTAACCCGCCTTGCCCACACGTCGCTAACACACATCGCACACACCTACCAATTCCCTTCCTCTCCCTGGGCAAGTGCACTGGACCGCTATATGGTCTCAGCGCTGGGGTCCAGAGTAGGCTGAACCCCTGCCCGCAAAGAACGAACAAACGAACGAACGATCATCTCTCATTCCTAGGTCTGAGACCATCTGTCGAAAGAAGTTTGCTACAAAGTTTCTTTGTGAGAAAACTTCCAGCGACAAAGTGCCTTTACTATTTTCTCAGTCCATCGCTCAAAGAACGTCTGAATGGTAAGGAAGAAGTGAAGTCCCACTGTAGTTCATATGGTCAGCGAGGCTTCAGATATTACAAAACATTATAAACAGGTTGTTGGGTCGAAACGTATCTGGGCCTCGTCGCGTGCTGCCCCCTGGTGGGTCATGGTGAGTATGCCGATGGCACAGACGGACGGACGCCAGTCCGTTACATCACGCTTTCCGCTAGACGTGGCCAGGGCCAGGGTAATAAATAAACTGTATTCATATCATATTATTACAATGATTAACGTACATCGTGCTGAAGCTGAACGATGCCATCAGTTTGTACATCTTCCACCTGCTTCTCTTCTACAGAACATAAACAGTGATTCAGACAGTTGCAAAAGGCCATGTATTAAAACAGTTGTAATTTGTCAGTGACAGTTCTCTACACATCCCATCAGCAAACATAGATAAATAGCATTTAACAACAGTAATTTTCCCCGCGAAAGCGAGGGGGTATGTTTTCACCGGCGTTGGTTTGTGTGTCTGTCTGTGTGTGTGTATGACTGTGACGAGGATAACTAAAAAGATTGTGGACGGATGTGTACCAAATTTTATGGGAAGGTTCATAGAGAGAAAAAGAAGACCAAGTTCGTGTTTCGTTACGATCGGTGGAGGGATGTGGAAGTAACGGTCAAAAACTCCGTAAACCGGCGATTGTTTACGTGTGGCAAGCGTTGCATTCATTCATTCATTTATTTGGCTCAGACAACTAGGTCCATAGAAACATACACGACACAGACAGAGATAGACAGACAGACATCTAACTACACAACACAATCACGAATTAAGCAATAAAACACATTGTACAATAGTGTTATCACAGGCTGAAGCGCTATTAGCAAAACTTATGTTAGAATTATGAATCAAAGTATTAAAACTAGGAAGTCCAAGCTCAAACAACATGTTTGTAACGCTACTGCACTTTGGATAACCGAAGAAGCACTTCATACATTTATAGTAACATGAGGCAAATCTATTAAATGCACCAACGGTATAATATGTCCATAAGGCAATATCGTAAAAGCAGATGCAAAAAGTACGAAAAAGTCTAACTTTGCCAAGTGCTGGCGACGAAAACTCCCAAATTTCGCAACTGGGTAGTCTTGCGGCTATCCAGTAAACATAACGAATATGCAAATTCATGAAGGAACGTGATTGGTCGATTAACACTGTGGCAACGGCTGTTCCATTAACCGCGCACCCCCCCCCATTGCGATGGCAGTACGCAATAGGGCCCTTCAGGAAATGATTATTAGCGACTGCTTTCGGGGATTTGTACTCTCTCAGAGTACTTTCCATCTAGCTACTTTTTATGGATTTAAATTTACGAACAGTAGGCCTATTTCTAGAATGTAAGACACCAGGTTATATGTGCAACTTCCGTTATCCACATGCGACTGAAAAAGCATGGGACAAGAAGTGACAAATACCTACAAAATCCAACAAGTACATTCTTGCACGGAAACATGTCATGTGGCGCACACACATATCGTCAAAATCTGTAAAGTGGTGAGAATTGTGCACACAGCGAAGAAACTAGTGAAGAAATGAAAAGAAACTAAACCTAACTGCAACGAAATGAATATTGACCCAGACCACCCATCATGACGGATCAAAAATCAAATTTTGCACGCCGGGTAGCTTTAGGGGATGTAAAGTTTGATGAAAAACGGTTAAGCGGTTTCCACGATGTCAGGACAAAACTTGCCATCTGGAACTGCGTATTTACAGCAGCCTGCTAAAAAGGTTGTCCTCCCGACAGTTCTGAGTTCCGGCACTGTGGTCGAAAAGCACATCAGAACTGAAAACTGTAAATAAGTAACTACAGCAGCAAATTGTTCAGTGTGACTTCGAGTGATGGCTTTCCAAGTTTAGCTATCTACAGTACTTAGTAACGTAGTGAGCTACACCGACCGATTCCGGCATCAATGATACGCCTGGCGCAGCTCTGATAATCCTTGATCCAGTTCAGCTGAACGACTACAATCTTCTGTCGGCTCAACGCGCTGAAGACCGACTCAACCACTCGACTGAACTGCCTGCTCACGTTGGACGACACGAACCGCGACAGTGCATCCACCGTCCTACAGACGACGTACACTCCGAACCCGTCGTCGCCGGCGACTTTCAGCTGTACCACCGGACATCCACACGGCACCTGCAAACACACATTTGAGGGTTCTACCTCATTTCGCCGAATCCCAATTCGCCGAATCCCAGTTCCCGAAAACCCGTGTAACGTACTTATTTTCCTAAAAAAGAAATGCTGATGACGTCAAACTAAACTGACCCTAACCGTAACACTAACCCTAACCGACACAGTAAAGGTAATATTTTTTACGGGCATTTCGTTGACACCCATAAAAATTTGTATCGCATTAATGAAAGGAATTAAAAATGAAAATGATGGAAAGAAAAGCTTACACGGCACTCGGCGAAACGGGATTCGGCGAAACGGGAAGACACCCATTTGAGTTAACGGTCACGATGAATGGACGCAACAGTGAAACAAGTGCGTCTTTGGGTGGCTTTTAAAACTACTGACTGTTGCAATAGAGGTCACAGTGGACGGCAGACTGTTCCAGTCACGAGCAGCAACAGCATCAAAAGCATGGTCTCTGACAGTGTACAGCCTGGTCCGCGCACTGCTGCTGCTGCTACTACTACATCAACTCCTCCCACCACCCAAACACACTGGTTATAATCTCCGTTCCCGTGAACACGGCCTCACCCTTTCCGTTATCCCTTCAGAGTTCATGCGCAAAAACTTCATTAACCGCATGTTATTCAATGATCATATATATTAATGTCATACAGACAGGGCTGTACTTTGTTCAGATTGTTGCTATTTTGCATGTCTATACTGTATGCTTATATTGTGACCATTTACTTTGCGTTTGACAAAGTTTTATTAAAGAATTTCAGTACTACTACTACTATTACTACGACTACGACGGCGACTACGACGGCGACTACGACTATGAACACGAAGAATACGACTACCATTACTACTACAACTACCACTACAACCTTCAATTCTATTTAAATCGCGTTTTACACCTTCAGCTAGCTTCACAAACAGAACCTTCACAACAGCCGGAGCAGGTTTGACACGAATGCGTTTTCTGTCGTCCAAACAGCTGTGCCGTCGACTAGCGATTGATTAAAATAAATTAGCCCCGTACGGGACTGGCGGTCGACTCCTACTTACTGCCAACTTCAAAGTCACGTGACACAAAAACTAGGACAAAAATCACAAATCCGGCCCCGATAAGCTTTGGGTATTGTGCCCTAATTTAAGAATCCGTGGTCATTTGCCAGCCTCATTGTAAATAGGGAGGAGATAGCCTTCAAACATGGCCGAATTTCCGACTTTCAAGGGCTCGTGACCTTGACCTTTACCTTCATCGGGTCATACTGCATACCGTCTTGCATCACTCGTCGACCTCTGCCTACATACCAAATTTCATTGAAATTGAAGAAACTTTTTGTGGACAGACGGGCGGACGGACGGACGGACGGACGGACGGACATTTGAGACCCGCTTTATTAGGTCAATTCGGAGGAGTCGACCTAATTAAAGCAACGACCGACTCGACAGCGATGATGACTGTACCGAGTCTCGTTCACGGAGCTCGATGATCTCTATGTCGAGCCCAAGCCGTGTCAACTCTATGTCGAGTGCGACGGCCATGTTGGCGGACTCGGGATCAAGTTCTGCGATGCCGCCTCGAAGTCTGCGGAACTCGGAGACGATCTGTTGCTCGCGCTGCACAACTTCATCCTCTGACGAGGTCGCTGACTCATCCAGCTTAGTGTTCACGAATGTCACCACTAGCAAAAAACACACAGAAAGGTTGAGCAAAGGTTTTATGTGTTTAGAGCGTTTTATTCCTGTGTCTCTTGCTGTTTTGTGTTACAATACGTGCGCTCAAAAGGTGACAAGATGGCCAGCCTAATCTAGCGCATGGCACCGAAACAAAAAATATAAAAAAAATTTAGTACCAAGTAAAGTAAAGTAAAGTAAAGTAAAGTGTGAGGTACTTATATAGCGCATACTTACGGCCTAAACAGTCACGAAGCGCTACAGAATGGCACGTGTTAATGGGATCACACAGTTTTACCTGCCACCCACACGACCATTCTGACGTTACTCCGTAAGCATTCACCAGGTGGCACCACCCGAACGAAGTGGCACACGTCTGATATAGCTTACTACTCAATTTATCGACCTCTGAAGGCTGAAAGGCTGAGTTGGCCTAGTTGGCTGACCTATAGCGGACGGCTTGCCCACATAAGTGGTCACCCATCAGCTGCAGGTCGAGCGTGGGACAGGAAAGTTCGCCGGCCAAAGACCAACGTTCTAACCAATGTGCCACGCAACCAACCAAGCGAAGACATTCGCCGGGAAGACCGACTCCAAAATGACCTATTCTTTGTAGAGCAAGACGTAAAACCTCAACTCAATCCATCAATCGATCTTTCGCTTTCCGCTGTTTACGAATGATCTGCTTTGCGGAATGGAGATCCCATAAATTTGTGGAGGCCCTGATTGGTCGATCTGTCAGAACACTACGACATCCGGCCATGCCTCCATTGCTGGGACACTTTTTTCAAATTTGTGATTCGATCCCAACATTTGACGAACCTCCGCCGGTGTTCAGGAGCGTGGCGAGATGTTGTTGTCCGGTTCTGACGAGACAGTCGATGAAGTCGTGGAAGTTGGCGACACTTCGACGTCTGAGGATGTCGAGAAGTCTCTCGTTGACTGTGATGTGAGGATGACCGGACGTCACCGCATACTCCACGTACCGCTGCTGCTTGTCTGTACAATACGCCAGTCCACCGATAAATCAATGAATAAATGAATAAATAAACAAAGAAACAAATCAATCAATCAATCAATCAATCAATCAATGAAACAAACAACTCAATCTCAATCAATAAATCAATAAATCAATAAATAGATAAATAAATAAATAAATAAATAGATCGATCTATCGATCGATAGATCGATCAAACACAAACAAACAAACAAATCAATCAATCAATCAATCAATCAATCAGTCAGTAATTATTGTCAGTTTGACAGTTTCCAGTCCTGTTATCGAGACCTTATTAAAGTTCAAGACCAAGATCTTAACGTCTAGTCTCAATATCAACATCGAGACCACGCATCTAAGTCTACAGACCAAGATGAAATATTTATATTCAACAACTTCAAGAGGAATAGTAAAAATCAAGTTTTAACTGCCGCGACATATTTTATTAATTTCACTGCATTGCTATTACTCACACGAAGTAACCCAATGAAGTAAACACTAAACACTGCAGTGTCACGCAGCAGCAAGTCGTTAAGTAAGTTTATTGTTGAGTAGGTTCTACTTCATTCATGTTTCCATCCGTCCAAGGTGTATAGACTAATTGTACAACACATAGGCCTACATGTATTAAACCCACTACGACGCGCCTCATTTCATATTTCAGTGCACCTCGATCAGAAAGAATAAGGTAACAACGCTATAACGTTTCACTGCTCGACGCTATACTAGCGCGGTATATGCTGTGTCGTGTCTGTCCGTCCGTCTGTCCGTCCGTCACACACCGGTATTGTACCAAAACGGCTAAACGTGGGATCACGCAAACAACGCCGCGTGATAGCCCAGGGACTCTAGCTTTCTGACGTCAATAATCTCAGCAAAATTGCAACGGGGTCACCTCCAACGGGGTCACCAAATAGAGGTGGGGTAGGCTAAAATGGCGATTTTCGACCAATATCTCGCTATAGCTCAGAAACGGTACCAGATAGGGACGTAGTTACTATAAAACGCTAATAGGAACTCGTACGCGCTTGGCGCTATTTCCACTTACCGTGAGTGACCCTACCCTAACTATCCCAAACCACCCCACTTTCGATATTTTGTATCGCCTTTCATCTTTGTAGTGAGTGGAGATGGAGACTTCAAATTTGGTAAGTAGGTTAATCGCAGCAAGTGCTAGCCCAGGGATGACAAACCATCCCCGAAAGAGGCGTGGTCAGGTCACGTGAACCATTTAAATTTTGGGGCACCAACGATATCTCCAGAATGGCTGAAGCTAGAGTGGTCAAATTCTGCAAACACGTAGATTATGTCAACTTCCAGCATAAGAATGAAAAATCACCCTTGAAAGGGGCGTGGTCACGGTTACGTAACTCACTTTAAATTTTGTCGTCTCTAGAACGGCTGAAGCTAGAATCGTCATTATATTACATGCAGATAGACTATATGAAATCCTAGCCTCCAATCATATATTTGTAATTGGTGAAGCTAGACACTTCACATTGCTTTTACTGATTGATACAGAGGAGTACGACTGCATGCATGATATATTACTCTTAAAAGGTAAGTCAAGTGACCTTTTTAAATTTTGGGAAATAGGTGATAATATCTCAGAAACGGTGCAAGTTAGAGACATAGTTGCAAAGAAGACTAATAGGAAATCGTATGTGGCCTATCGAATGGCACCATTGCCAATGCCCTTGAATGACCTTGAATGTCACTTCTGCTGTTTGGAACCTTTATACCTCCCATAGCTCGTGAAACGTAGCACGAATTTACCAACATAGCGCATCGCGCGGTCCCTCTATGGTAGCTGAGCTTATTGTCATAAGTAACGAGGAATGTTAACACTTTTGTTACTGCGCACCCGCAAGGTGCGCAAAATACTGCGATCAGCGTGTCTGTCTGTTTGTCTGTCTGTTCGCTCGCATGTCTCAAAAACCACACGGCCAAACTGCATGACACTATATGCATATGTTACCTGTGGCCGTCAGGGGCGGATCCAGACATGGGCTTAGGTCATATACCTCTAGTGTTCATTTCTCGGTGCTGCAGGCGCCGAGCATCGGCGTCGTGAGCAAGACGACAAAGGCGTCAAGCGGGTGAGGAGTATCCCGACTAGGAGGTCTGGGGGAGCTTGCAAAGTTCCCCCAGCTGGGTTCGGGGCGGAGCTCCGGCCA
>Ga0209780_1004522_pt1 | contig 10727 bp, 6 predicted proteins | sample WorMetexBAHAMAS2_FD_187384 | JGI IMG/M metagenome (GOLD analysis project Ga0209780, IMG submission 187384) | Marine gutless worms symbiont microbial communities from Max Planck institute for Marine Microbiology, Germany - Inanidrilus exumae... | ecosystem: Host-associated > Annelida > Digestive...
ATTTTTTATAATATTTTTTCTGAATCACGAGTACATACCTGTATTTAATTATGCACTTTATTTTGAAACTTCAAAAATCGCTATACCCCGCCTTTAAAGTCACGTGACATGAACAGACTCCTTTTTAGTTAGTTAGCTAAAGAATTTACATTAACGTGACATAGTCCTAAAACTTCCACAAAGGAACAAAGGGAATGAAACAGTGAAGTAATCTATCAACGCATATGCTGGTACTCACCACGACCTGAACTGAAATTTTTCCAAGATCTTTGGCAACAGAAAACTAGAGTCGCTGGACTGCAGTGTCTGTTTGATGATATGTTTAGCCGTTGTGACAGAACACTTTAAATTGCTTTCTCATATTTGTACCGTGTCCTAGAAGCTACTTTACCGAGCTTACGCCACGTTAATCAGTACGTTCTACTACTACTACTACTACTGCCTTGTGACAGACTGACATAGGACCATAACACCGAGCGCACTGGAATAACGTCACATTGCTGGTGGCGTGGCACAGTGGTAGAACGTCGGTCTGTGACCAGTGAACTTTGCCTGTCCAATGCTCAACCTGCAGCTGACGGGTGATAATGTGGTAAACTGTCGGCTACAAGGTCAGCCAACTAAGCCAACTCAGCCTTTCATCCTTTCGAGGTCGATGATAGAGTAGTGAGCTGTAATCGGATGTGTTCAACCTCGCTCGGGTGGCGCCATCTGGTGAATGCTTATAGATTAAAGGCAGGCTGGTTCATTCCACTCGTGGATAAACGTGTAGCCACAAGTAGAACTGTGTGATCCCTCCCACACGCGCCATTCCTGAGCGCATTAGAGGTGATTTACGACGATGCGCTGTACAAATCGACGTTTACTTCACACACTGGAATGACGTCACGTGACAGACAGATCAGCACAACTCTCACACTGACAACTGCTGATCATAGTAAAGTAAGTAAAGTATGAGGTACTCATATAGCGCATTCTGACGGCCTAAACAGTCACGAAGCGCTACAGAATGGCACGTGTTAACGGAATCAGACAGATTTTACCTGCCACCCACACGAACATCCGGACTTTACTCCATATAAGCGTTCACCAGATGGCACCACCCGTACGAGGCGGCACACATCTGATAATAGCTTACTACTCAATTTACAGACCTTGGAAGGATGAGACTGAGTTGGTTTAGTTGGCTGACCTATAGCGGACAGCTTACCCACATAAGTGGTCACCCGTCAGCTGCAGGTCGAGCGTGGGACAGGAAAGTTCGCCGGTCAACGACCAACGTTCTAACCACCGTGCCATGCAACCAACCATACTTACTTACTTGGTCCAGACGTGACACTGAGCAAAACAATCATTCTGTGAGACAGTAAAACAAGTCGAGTCATGGTTCTACAGCTATAAACGTATGAGAGAAGCACTGACTTCTCATCACAAATGGCCATCGCGCCGTCAGCAATCTGCTTCAAATTCAGTAACTTTTCACCGCGCCACGCTCCATCTACAACGTCATTTCACATCTCACCTCACCTCATCCAAGCAAACAACAACACATAAATTATCACTTTATTATGTTGCAAACAACAGCTACTATGACCCTTTCGGTTTTTTTCCTGCTTACTAGCAGAACAGATTTGATGTGAATATACGTAGTTGACTTGTAACGATCAACTCTGAATAAACAATCTGAAGTATCCATGTTCAAACAGAAAGCAACAGCGGGTTCATGGTCAGCAACTGCTCACATTTCTGCATTTTATTATGAACTACAGACAAACTGAAGTAAAGTAAGTAAACAGTGTATAGCAGTTTAGCATCAACTTAGCTCTTCACCGCTACGGGAAACTCACATGCCATATGGAATCACACAGTGTTACCTGCCACCCGGCAGAGGTGAGAATACCGTCTTTACCCCCAGCCGAAGCAGGTACTCGATTTAGCGACCCCAGAGGGATGCAAGGCTGAGTTAAATGTGAATGGAATTGCTGCCATTTAGTGGGCCATTAATCCAGTAGTAGTCTGCAGTAACAACCATTTCCAACATTTTACCATCACATTTACACACTGCCTGTGACCTTGAGATGTCCTTTAGCACCAGAAAACTATCCTGACCCCTACAACGATAAGTTTGATTCCTCCACGCCAAATATCACCACATCGGTGGAATGTGTTGCCCCTGTGGGGCGAAAAAACCTAAAAATCGTCCCAATCCCAACTGAGTTGTATATAAAATAATTAGAAACCGTCAGCAACGCCATGAAGGCACTGCATAGCCAGCAGCATTGCCAGCTACATTTCCAAAATTTCAGATTTCTGTGACTCTCCAGACTAAAGAAAATATCGTGCATTGGATATTGTTGAAGCATTCATATTCTAAAACTGGGTAAGATTTCCAGTTTTGGGGGTCCCACATCCCCACCCCCTACAACGGTGAGTTTGACTCGTCCATGCTAAATTTCACCCAATTGGTGGAATGTATCTCCCTGTGTGGTAAAAAAACCTCAAAAATGCCCAACCTAATTAACTAAAAACTACACACATCGCCAAGACACTGCAAAACCGGCAGGACAGTGTGTGTACGTTTCCATGCCAAATTTCAGCCTGAACGGTATATAATGTCGCCAACGCGGGGAGAAAAACGGCCGAAAAACCGTGATTTTTACCACATTTTCAAGTTTTTGGGCTCCTGTACCCACCCGTTACCAGATCAGTGCCACATTTGGCATGAGAAGTGGACCAATTGTGACCAAATTGTGAAATTAGGTGGCTCTCTCGACTGCTTGACCCATTATGGCGACATTTTGCATGTGAGAGTAGACTCACAGTGAACACTTACACGCCAAATTTCACCACAATCAGTTCAAAATCTTCCCCTATCCAGTGATAGTGAAATCTTGTCTATATTCCAACACTTTGATAGTGATGTCATTAGCACAAATTGTGCCATTTAAGAACGCGACAGAACAAACAAAATACTTTCTTAGCAACATTCCTGCCATAAATTATCAAGACTGGTTGATGCACTTCAAAGTTACAGCATGCCAAAGTAGTGACTTTTTGAGACACAGTCGAATAAGACTGGCCACTACAACAGTGTGCAAAATAGTGCAAAAGATTTCTGGTGACAACAGTAAAAGAATTAGGTAAACTTGATATTTGTGAAATTTAGCACGAAGTCAGAGTGGTCCAGTTTTTAGAACGTACATTGTAAACAAATAAATGGTCATGCCACGACAAAAGGTACAACTAGACACCAAATTACGAAACATTTCACACTGTGAGAAAAACATGCAAAGGCTGGCATGCAGACAGTGTCATAAAGTTCACTACTCACCTGTAGCTATAATTAGACTACACGAACCATCAAGCATGCGTTCAGCAAGAGACTTGGACGAGAAACCAGCAAACTAAAGAAAAATTAAACAAAAATTAAACATCGCACACGGCAGCAATGCTGTTAATTGAAAGTTAAACAACATAACATTCATTGGTTGTAAAAAGATTTTTATAAAGAGACTCAAGAACCAAAAATTGCCAGTACATGATTATTGTTTAACGATGCAATTTTCCGACAAGATGTGGAGTGTAAATTATTGCTCACTCTCACAAGTTGCAAATAAAGTAGAAATCATTAAATCAATGAAGCTACTGAAAATAACAAAACTGTTACCAAACTAAGCAGCTAACTGTATCAGTGAAGACATCATCGAAACAACAACAATGAACAACAGTTCTTAATAACTCAACGTAATTCAAACAAAATCATGCCACAAGCGCGCCACGTTGTTAGTAAGTAAACAAACAACGTCAATCACAGTCTACCTCCGACGACCAGAACGCTAGCCTCAGAGTCATACAGGCGTCCAGCCAGCGCATTCATCGAATAACCACCAAACTTAATGCAGCCGCGATTGCCACAAATAAATCACACGATGTACAACAGGTGAACGATTAACAAACATATACAATGCCAAGTCGACTCAGTGATTACTGAGTGAATCAAGTCGAAATAACACGAGCGAATACAGAATCGATGACGTTATGGTTTGGCGTAACGGGTAGAGCGTTGGACTTGCAATCAACAGGTCGTGGATTCAGATCCTACTCGGGGCAAAGCTGCGTAACAACCTTGGGCAAGTTGTTCACACCTATATGCCTCTGTCACCAAGCGGTATAACTTGGTACCAGCCAAGAGGCGGTGATGCTCTGCGGCTGGGAAGGTAACCGCAGGCCTGGCTGAAAGTAATGGCAGCCTACCACCGGATGGATGACTTATAGTCACCTGCAGGCTGACTGCCTGTAAACCGGGATCAGCTCCGGGCCCAATGCTCGGTAACGAGTATGGAAAGCCTTTAAATATTAAACAAGTTAAACACACTGAAAGCAGTAGTTTCAATGATAATCTTAGCCAATGTTAACAAAAGTTTGTTAAACAAGAAGTCATGGTATTTAATCACAAAAAGCTCAGCTACCAGATACAAACCACAACATGCTGTAAATTAACTCAAATCTTGTCAACTGCTGCACAACTGTACAAAAAGAAGACTGTAATAGGTGAACGACCTTAAGGTCGTAAGGTCGGAAATGAAAAGGTCTACGTAAGGTCAGAAATGAAAAACTTGTAAAAGGTAAATGGTGGTATTCAATAAGCTATATCATTTACATATCAGTGTCCTGTGGTAACATTCCCCCTCGCTCCAACAGACAACATCTGAGCTGTGGTGATTGTCTGGAGGGTAAGAGGGGATATTATTTGACCAGCTCTGTGCTGTTGTGCATCACAATTGTGCACATCATATGCACACCTATATAATGAGCAGTTCGTACACGGTCGACTGTATCGGGCTTTGATCTTGCTTGGCTTAGCTGTCCTCCGAGCACCTCTGTCTTCGGTGTACTTGGTGCTATATGTAGAAAAATCTTTTGATTACATCTTTTTCATTACCTTTTAGTCTGCTAAGCCTGTGCGATTGGCCCTTTACCTGGAAGACTATCATACTTCAGTGCTATTACACTGTTGGTTGGGTCATCTGACCTGTAAAATCGTCTCCGAAATGACCTATGATGTGTCGAGTAGGATGTTAAACCCTACAATACCATACCTGTGGTAACATCATCTCTCTATCTCTCCTGCATCGTTTCCACAATATTGCCACTTTTAGACTGTATTTGACTAACTTAACCTTAAGCAGTGATGCAGTTTCTACAAAATCACCCCAAAAGTTGCATCCACGGGTCACGACGGTTCTAGCAATGTATTAATTATGATAGTACAGGTGTAGTTCCTGAGAAAATGCCTGGACAAAAAAGGTGTGACAAAAAAAGATAAAGAAGATGAATTTTGGGGCATTTTCGACATCTTTTTAAACTAACCCTGACACGACTACTAGCGACTTTTTGATATCTGTGTGTCCATTCTGTGGAGGACAGCACACTGATAATAATATTTGACCCATTCTGTCTTTCCTTGTTTCTCAAGGGGTCACCAAAATTCAGCCCTACTCACTATACTTAAGACTAGTGCTGGTAGCATCTCCTTTAATTCTTGGCTACAATGCTACCGCGTCGTCTAATTTACAGATATGATTTGTTGAACTGACTAGAGAACATTAGCTAAACATTTATCAGTCAGCAGAGTGAATTTACTCACGACAACAGAATGTATAACACCAAGTCGAGCACACGCCAGCAACGTCACGACTATCTCGAGGATCATTGGCATATAGACAGCCACACGGTCTCCTTTCTGCACACCTACACAGTAACGTCTCACTCCAATCATCGCTTGTCTCTCAACATCATTACAAACACTTTGTGCACCGTCCAAGAGTAGTTCGATCGTTTGTTCGTTCATGCAGGCAGGGGTCAAGCTTACTCTAGATTCCAGCGCTGAGATCTTATGTTGGTCCAATGCGCTAGCCGAGGAGAGGAAGGGAATTGATTGGTGTATGTGCGAGTTGTGTAGGGTGAAGGAGGGTTTAAGCAGTAGTGAACAGCCTGTCAGGTATTTCGATAGCGCACCCCCTCTAGGTGTGGCCTACTGTCTGGCTAAGCCCGGACTGGCACTTATTCAGCTCCAGCCAGAGGAGTTTGCCACATCTATCTGCACTGGCTCACGTCAGTGCGGCTAACACCTTGACGTTGCTAATCAAGGCATCAGCAACGGTCACAGTTTATATAGGACACCGCTGAACCCTCTTTTTCCTGCCCGGAATTAACTCCCTCTTCATCATGTGCATAGGAATTATTAGAAGTAATTGTTTGGTAGGCAGACGCACCTGGGCTGAGGCGCGAACCCCGGCCACTGAGCACGTCACGCTCTACTGCACATGGCGGCCAACTGCTGAAACCACTCGGCCACATGGGCAGGTCATGCGTTCCATAGTTAATATGTCCCTAATTTGCACCGTTTCTGAGATATAGCGAGATACTGGTCGAAAATTGCCGATTTCAATCTACCCCACCTCTATCTGGCGCCCCCAATGAAATCTTTGGCATCACAATACTAGAGTCTCTGGGCAATCGTACGACGTTGTTTATGATCCTACGTCTAGTGGTTTTGGTACAATACTGGCATGTGACGGACAGACGGCAGCATATACTGTGGCTATGTCGTACAACTAAAACAGCAAAAATCAAAAAGCTGATATTACTTATCAACACATCGCCATAGAGTCAACGTGCTGACAAGTAATATCACCTTTCTGATTTTTGCTGTTTTAGTTGTGCGACATAGCCACTGTCGTCCTTACAAGTCGTTTTAAACTGTGGACTTTTGACATTAACACTTGCTGTTTTATTAACTTAGCCATCTAATTTTTGCTGATTTGTTTTTCAGGATCATTCAGTACCATTTTACAACAGTAATGCGATGTTGTGTGGTGCATATAGGCTTACTCTGTACAGACACGAACACAATATACACCCTGCCCCACAAACGCCTGTTTTCGTTAATCCGCCAAATTCGTTAATCCGCCAAATTCGTTAATCCACTAAATTTTCAGAGGGCGAATTATGGCGGATTAACGAGTGGACTTGTACGAGTCATAAAGGTTTCAAACAGCAAAACTGACCCTCAAGGTCTGGTCATTGGTACTGATGCCATATGATAGGACACACATCATTTCCCATTTCCCATAATCTTCCACCACAACTATGACATTGTCTTCATCTTGCACCATTTCCAAAGTTATTTCCCCAAATTTACAGAGGTCATGCGACCCTGAACAAACTCCACACTCCCTTCGGGGGTACCTATCATGCATGCATTAGTACTTCTCAGTATCAGTCAGCACAAAATGGCTAGCTTCATCTATTATGACTAACGCCTAAAAATTAAAATAAATTAACCCCATACGGAACTGGCGGTCGACTCCTACTTACTGCCAACTTCAAACTCACGTGACACAAAAACTAGGACAAAAATCCAAAATCAGGCCCCGATAAGCTTTATGTATTGCCCCCTAATTCAAGAATCCGTGGTCATTTGCCAGCCCCCATTATAAATGGGGAGGAGATAGCGTTTGAAAATGGCCGAATTTCCGACTTTCAAGGGCTTGTGACCTTGACTTTGACCTTGGATCGGGTCATACTGCATACCGTCATACATCACTCATCGACCTCTACCTACACACTAAATTTCAGTGAAATCGAAAAAACTTTTTTTTGGACGGACGAACGGACGGACATTTGAGACCCACTTTATTAGGTCGACTCGCAGGAGTCGACCTAAAAATGAGCAAGTCACATTACTCTGACAACACCCATTATGGGGTACTTTGTCATCCCAAGGCTAACATTTGATGAATCTTACCAGTAAAATTTGACGACAGACATATGACTGATACTGCAAAAAAATTAAATTAGTCGCATAACCATGTCCCTTTCAGGGGTGGATTGTCATCTGTGGGCTAGGACTTGCTATGGTCGACCTACCCACCAAATGTATAAGTCGCTAACTCCACCCATTACAAAGTTGTGAAAGCTGATGCAAACTGTACAAAATTAGCCCCTTACGGGACTGACGATCAACTCTTCACAACGGACGGACCACGCCAACTTCAAAGTCACGTGACACAAAAACCAGGCCAAATATAAAAAATCTGGCCCAATCAACTTTAGACATTGTGCCCTAGTTTAAGAATCAGTGGTCAGTTGCCAGCTCACATTGTAAATGGCGGCGAAGACAGCTTTTGAAAATGGCCGGATTTCCGACCTTGAAAGGCTCGTGACCTTGACCATGGATTGGGTCATACTGCATACTTTCGTGCATTACTCATCAACCTCTACTCTACCTACATGGAAAATTTCATTTAAATCGAACAAACATTTTGTGGACGGACGAAGGTATGTACGCACGTATGTACGTATGGACGGACATTTGAGACCAGCTTTATCAGGTCAACTCTGTCAAAGAGTCGACCTAAAAATGGTGCGGTTTGGGGTAGTTTGGGATCACTCAAAGTCACTGAAAATTACACCATTTGATAGAGCACATACAAGTTCCTATTAGCCTTTCATAACAAATACGGTAAGTTCTTATCTTGCACTGCTTCTGAGATACATCAGGTCATCAGGATATTTGTCGAAAATCGCCAACAACTTGATCCTACCCCACCGGTATTCTGCCCCGCCGTTGGAAGTGACAACGTTGGAATTTCGCCCAGATCTTCGGCATCAGGAGACCAGAGTCCCCCGGCTATTGTGTCACATTGTTTGCGTGATCCTACGCTTAGCCGTTTTGGCAGAAGAACTCCAACTTGTGACAGACAGATGGACACACGACCATGTATAGACCGTGCCAGCATAAGCTCAAGTGGTAAAACAAATTACAACCATGCGATGCAAGTGATTTTTATATCGAGCGAGTCTAGCTGCAATGTGGCACAGAGTGACCAGGTCAAGGTCAAGGTCAAGGTCAATAAACTATCGCATGTGGCCTATGCAGGATATTTGCTTGTGTCAAATGGTACGTGACTGAAAAATGCCTAATAACAAAGGAGTTTGTCATCTGACAATGTTTTGCTAAATAACACCCACTGTAACTGAGTACCCACGCTGGGTGCACTGGATACCACTGTGACCTTGACCTTTGACCTCAGGGTCAACGCATGACGAGCGACTGCTATAGAGTATATGTGTGTACCATGTTTGGCGTTGATAGCTCAAGCCGTTTTCCTTTTACAGCACGGACAAACGGCCAAACAAACAAACAGACAGACAGACATACAGACGCGACTGAACACCCTACCTACGCCGGCGGCTATACAGCCGGCATGGGTAATGATATTAGTTAGAGAACATTCAATCGCAGTTACAGTGACTTGATGTCACATCCTGCAAGAGACAGTATTTGTCAAAAACGACAAACCTTTCGCTTTCAGAACGTTGGCAAACTTGCAGACCTGCGTCAGCAATTCACTGTAGGTGATCTGACTGCTGTCATCCGGGTCGTTACCTTCCCTGTCAAAATCACACACCAATACCACAATGCACTTCTGCTACTGATCTGTCTGTCTCGGAGTAGTACGTATCAAACAATCAAACAAAACAAGCAAACTTGACAACACTTGGCGTGATCGGAATCGATCGGGGGAGGGGGGGAGCAGTCAGAGCGGTGGCAGTCCCGCGAATGATGTCACTCATCGTCCCAACTCCGAAAAAAACGTCCTTGGGCTGAACCATAAAGCGCAAATACGGTCGCACGGTTCGAGCTGGACGTTGGTGCGAGAGAAAATAAAATTAGCCCCCTTCGGGACTAACGGTCGACTCTTCAGAATTGACGTTTCTGTTACCTTTAAAGTCACGTGACACAAAAACTAGACCGAATATCAAAAATCCGGCCCGAAAAATTGAGATGTTGCGTACTAGTTTAAGAATCAGTGGTCAGTTGCCAGCTCCCATTGTAAATGGCAGAGGAGACAGCTTTTGAAAATGGCCGAATTTCCAACTTTGAAGGGCTCGTGACCTTGACCTTGGATCAGGTCGTACCGCATACCGTCGTGCATCACTCATCGACATCTACCTACATGCCAAATTTCATTGAAATCGAAGAAACTTTTTGTAGACGGACGGACATACGTACGGACGTACGCACGGACATTTGAGACCGGCTTTATTAGGTCGACTATGTCTAAGAGTCGACCTAAAACAGACAGGACAGGACAAAGTCACAAAAGCGTTATATTTCACCTATTTGTAGAGAAGCCCCCACTGAAGCGATGTACATGAAAATTTGTGTAGTGGGTGATGTTCTCGACGTAATGACGTGTGCAAAGTTTCAAAATGAAATTTTCAGGGGTTACGATTTTACAGGGGGTCGAATTTTCAATTTTCCTATTGATTTTTGAATGGGCCTTACAACAGTGCAGCGCTACTGCGATGTCTATGATGGCGAAACATAAACTAAGTTCTCAGCAAACAGACATGTTTATTAATCACAGAAAATGTCAGAAGTAGGAAGATGTTTACTTGGTACTCTACTAGTAAATAAAATGGTAGTTTGAAACCACCTCTATTCAGCTAAGTAACATCAGACAGCTGAAGTCTGTCTGGCCATGTTGTGAGTGGATTTGATGCTGAGAGTACAAAGTGAGACTGCAGTGGCCATGTCTCTAGAGATGCAGGCAGGCAGAGAGTGTGAACGTCACTGCTTAGCTACACACAGAAGGACAGTCATTGACCGACGTACGGCAGGCGTGAATCAGCAGCCAACTTACTATCTTGCACGT
>Ga0209780_1004523_pt1 | contig 10723 bp, 6 predicted proteins | sample WorMetexBAHAMAS2_FD_187384 | JGI IMG/M metagenome (GOLD analysis project Ga0209780, IMG submission 187384) | Marine gutless worms symbiont microbial communities from Max Planck institute for Marine Microbiology, Germany - Inanidrilus exumae... | ecosystem: Host-associated > Annelida > Digestive...
AATTTAATAGAAACTATGAGGCTATCTCGTACCGTTTTCGAGATATTATCGCTTATTTTCCAAAAATTAAAGAGGTCACGTGACAGTGACCACGCCCCTTTCAGGGACAATTTGTCGTCCGAAGGCTGGGACTTGCTATGATCAACATGCACACCAAATTTGAAGTCTCTAGCTTAAGCCGTTCAAGAGATATCTTAAGGGGACTAAAAGTTTAAAATGGGTTACGTGACGTAGCAACGCCCATTTCAGGGACATTTTGTCATCCGTAGGCTATGTTCAACCCACATGGTTGCTTGGTTGATTGGAGTTTAACGGCGCTTTCATCACCATGTAGGTCATATCGCGCCTTTAAAGTAAATTTATATTAGAAATATTAACATGTAATGACTATTCTTGAGGAAAGATAATTGGAAAAAGAAAAAAAGATGGATATTACCCGTGCAGAGCTAGCTCCGCGCGTTAAAAAGTGCCGATATAATAGTTGTGAGCAAAGAAACGAATTTTCATAGCCAACTGTAATCACTGTTATTTCAATTTCTTATTAGTCCTATAGCGTCGAGTTTACATTTCTTTTTTTACCATTTTTAGTTAATTACGCCTACCTACCTGCTTTTACTCCCATTCAGTAGCGTAACTTTGGTCTGAAAAGTGAAAAGTGAGGGGGACCAAGCAAAACCAATGACTTGATGTACTTATAAATTGGGGGGTCCGTCCTCCCACTCCAAAAAAGTGTGAGGTCCGGACCCCGCCCCCCTAAATTACGCATATGTTCCTATTCAACTTTTCATGGCAATTAATGATCTATAATATGCTGATGGACCGTTTTGACAGGCAAGCTACACATCGGAATTTTGAATTTTGATACGTTCTATGGGATATATGGCTATATGGCTGATAACCGTCACTAATCATTGCCCATATTAGCTAAGGATTAAAAGTTATAAAATTTTCATTGCTACACTCACACCAAAGAAATGCTATGAAATTTTATCTCTATCTCAGTTGCTGAAAAAAATCTTAAAACTAAATAATTACAACACCTCTTTTGTTGTCTTTAATGAATGTCCAGTCAAATAAAATTGGGATCTTATGGAAACCGTAAAATATCTGAAATCAAATTTCATGTTGGCTTTGTCATCTGCAACGTAAAACCGATTTCTTTCAACTGAATTTTTCCTCGTCCTGCGTTAGCCTAGGACACACCTGATTTGCCGAGCTTAAGAGAGGGAAGCGAAACTAGAATCTTGGAGTTAACAAATAAAATAAGTCGTGAAAACCCACTGCAGTTACACTTCATCATCACAACACGGCGTACACGCCCCCAGCCCCCCACCCCTACTGCAAGGTTTTCACCCGCACGACCCTATGCTAGCGCGGTATGTACTTGTTGTCATCGTGTGTCTGTCTGTTTGTCCGTCCGTCTGTCACAAGCCGGCACAGTACCAAAATGGCTAAACGCCATACGATAGCCCAGGGACTCTAGTTTTCTGTTGCTAAAAATCTCCGCGAAATTCCAACGGGATCGATCACCCCAAACGGGGGCGTCAAATAGTGGGGTAGGTTCAAATGACGATTTTGGACCAATAACTCGCTATATCTCAGACAAGGTCAATACAGGGACATAGTTACTATGGATTGCTAATAGGAACTCGTATGTGCTCTATCGACTGCCGTTGGTGCTATTTCCAGTGACCTTGGGTGACCCTAAGTAGCCAACAGTTCACAATAGCATTTCACTATAAAAATAATCATAAATAATTCGACATTATCGCCTTTCATATCTTCGTAGTGAGCAAAGGTATAGACTTCAAATTTGGTAGGTAAGCTGAAGATAGCAAGTGCTAGCCCACGGATGGCAAACAGTCCCTAAAAGGGGCGTGGTTAGATCGCGTGAACCATTTAAATTTTGGTGGACACAACCATATCTCTGAAACAGCTGATCGTCGTAGGTGCTGGCTGGTGTCTGTTAACTTAGTTGGACGGCCAGCGTGGCAAACTGGAGACGGTCTCTGATCACCAGTTTATCACACTGACCTCGACATCTGTCTACAACACGGTTGGCCTGAGAGACTGTGTCGCGCGGGTCTGTCAGCGGCAGCAGAGATTTGTCTACCAAAGCTAACGCTGTCTGCATTAACGATATTGCAAACACTTCTTTATAACAACAACAGTGATAAAGAATCTAACAACTAAAGCCTTTTTATTGTAAAACTACACATCACGAAGACGTGGTGCATCGTGAAACAAACTATTGCACAACAATAAAACAAGAACAGTTTCATCAGACTTCACAATGTGAGTCCTCAACAACGAAAACACGGAACACCACTCGACAAATTTTCAACAACGCTAGCTGCTTAACGTGCCATATTCTGTCGCTTTCCAAAATATGCATTAGTGACAAAGTACTTAGCAACACAATAATACACATTTACTCATGACAGAATTAAGACATCTGGTATTGAAATTACTACAACATTCAAATAACAATTATATAAGTGAAGAATGACAATTACAATTAAACATTGCATAGAAAATATTTTCCAATATCCACTAATCGATTTTTCTAGATTTCATAACTGAGCTAACTCTTTCTTGATTACGACATCAATAGTGCTGAACACTAAGTAACAGTCTAACAGAAATTTGCTTTCAGAATCAACAAGGAATAAATTAAGTGACAAATGTGACAAACATTTACAAAGGCAGATCTATGAAGGCTGACCTCTGAGTAAAGTACAAGCATTTCTACATTCAGGGACTCTGATTGGTCTCAACCAACTCAAATTAACACTGAACTAAAGCATTCTATCACATAAACTATGTTGGAACTGTTCACATTCAAACATCTCCACTGTATCAAAAGGGATCCAAACATTTTTATCTATAACTTGAGCAAGCACCATCCAACTACAATAATGGTTTCGTCAGAAATGTTACTCAGAAATTAGACAATCAAAAGCTGTTCTGTTTTTCTCATCTCATCTCATCTTATTAGTGCTGCTGCAATATCTGGCAATACACGAGAACACAGAAATAGCATCATTTCACTCAAATGCTGTATTACTTTTTTGATAGACTGCATCAGTCAATGTTTGATTTATTCAATGTTGTTGATTAGTGAGTCTACGGTATGACTCTCTAAATACTGTAATCAATGGGTTTCAGAAGACATACAAAAACACAACCAAATTATCACCTGATAACAGCTGAACCCGTCTTCAATCGCAAAAAGACTGTGCTGCAGATAAGTATGTCTTCTGGCAAAACAACAAACAGCATTTAAGTGAAGTAGATGCCGGCACTCACAAAAGTGCAAACACCCATGCCGGGGAAAACCCAGCATACAGCAGCAAGCAAACGTGGAGAACTCACGCAGGGAAAACCGGGTGTCGCTATATTTTTTGTATGGTGGGTATAACAGCAGGAAAAATCCAGTGTAGCTTATGTATGCAGCAGTAGTGGCAATATTGTATTGTCTGAAGACAAAACGGACGTTGCAACCTTGACCTTTAACCCCAAAATAAATGAGTTTTCAGCACTCATCCTGGAACATTTGTATTTCAAGTTTGGTAATCCTAGCTGAATCATTTTTTTGAGATATTGTCTGAAAAAAGACAAACAGTGGCAAAAACCCTACCCACGAAACTGCCGCTGGCATGGGTAAAAATGTGATTTCTGTATTTTATTTTTCGTTAAGTAGTGCAGAAGACCTAGTAAGGTGACCGCCTACTTTTAAAGCAACATTTCTGCAAAAATTATTAAACTCAGATAATACACGTATAAGTTACAGCTACAAATGTTGGGATCCATTTTTGAGACACAGTGTATAAAAAAATATATGTGCACATCATAGTAAAAACTTGACCAGCATACATGCATAACAGAAAATTAAGTAAAACACATACATGACACTCTACAGTGATTAAGACAACATTATGGTACATTAAATAATGGAAATTGCCAGTTAATTCTAGTATATACAATATTATATCATATACACAAACTACTAATTATTCATCTGATTATAGTAACAACTAAAGATTGTGGAATATTAGACTAATAAAAAACGAATAGTATACAACAACAACATAAACTATTTCACTCTGAGCAATAACACAAATGATGCCTGGTCCATGTATTCAATACAAAAAAACCATAACAAATGCCTTCACAAAGCCAATCTAATAATATCAATGCACTTCATATATACAATGCGCAAAGCCTATAGTCAAAGTCGAAGACCAAAACCAATGGTAACAGCAGCCAGCAAAATGTTTTTAAAATAGACAAAATGGACCTCCATGCTGCAGCATCAACTTGGATGCCTTTGTCACCTCAATGGCCTGCAGTAACCTTGACCTATGACCTCCAGAATCTATCAGTAGGGGCTAGTGAATATTCCCTGTCAGTTTTATCAACTGTGCACGGCATTCATGAGATACTGTGGTAACAACATCTGTCTGGACAGAAAAATGCAGTGGACGGAAAGCCCCAAAACAAAAAATGTCTTCACTGACACTGATAAGTGACAAATGCATAAAAACGACTACAATATCCACCTGCAGTGTAAACAGCACAGGGTTTCTCGAGGTTTAACAGCACTTTCAACACAATTCCTAGACGAGACCAGCACAGCATGCCACTAGTTGGTTTACGTTCTCGATGATTTCACATTTAACAAAGAAAATCAATAATTTATAAAGCTCAGAAAAATAGCGAGTGATACACAGATAACTTGCGAATGTTGTTACATATCACATAAGACACTATTTTGAATCACAACAATCAAGACGGTTGGTTGAGGTTTAACAGTGCTTTCGTCACAATATACAGGGTGATGAAAAAACGGACTGTAGGCCACCACAAGCCAAATAGGTGTAAGATATTTACAAGGTAACGTAGCAATATGTTGAAGGAGTAACGGGATCATTAATTATTACTGCTCTGGCTTAAGGCAAAAAAATCCTGAAAATTGGTGAACATTTGATGAAGTCAGAGTCATGAATATGGTGGCACTACAACAGCATAAGTTGCAATTTTTTTGCTCTACTCTGTAGGTTATATCACGCCTTCAGGACTATAATTTACCATACAAGATGACATCTTTGGTAGTCTGTAGTATTTATTTGCAAGTTGCGTGATTGACTATTTCATCGGTGTTAGCACAGGAAAGGTATTCATGTCGGAAATGAGTGTAGGCTGTATAACCAAGAAAAAATGAAGCCACAAAACAGCAAAATACAAAGTAGAAATATTGTAACAATTCACAGATATATATATGAAGTGTCACAAACTTAAGGATGGCAGAAGCATTATCATTTTAACGATAACTAAGGATGATACTATTCAACAAATACAACAGGAAACACAAATGAAAGTAGACTTTGAAACAGCAACATATACTTTCACACTGAATGTTCATCAACATATTGACATCAACTTTAACTATGTAACATAATTTTTGCTAAGTCAATATGATGATGAAGTTAGAAAGTTCAAAATGTGTTTACCCACAGACTGATAAGCCATGTTAATGAACAAAAACAGTCAACACAACGTACTAAAATGATAAAAAGATGCTTCTGAATTGTCTGTTTAACCTGTTAACAAATTATTAATCTATAAACAAGTGGTCAAACAATTTTGTCGAAAGGCATGCATGTCATGCTGTCACTGCACACCGTTATTGACGATTTAATGATCCCTTTTGCTGCAAACACTGCAGCAGATTCCCAGTGCTTTTCAATGGGCTGGCCAACCCCAAAATTGCCGCTTCGCTGGGGGATCTCGACCCCCATCTAATACACGGTTCCTTGAGCCTACGAGTAGGCCCGCTAAATGGCATCTTGATTAGTTCAGCCATTTTTTCATAGCACTTCATTACGTCCAACAGACAGACACAGACCATGCTGTGTGTGACATCTGTCGCAATAGGCCACATGTCATAAGATGCGGCCTAAAAACTGAAAGGTTAATGTTTAGGAAAGTAATTGCTTCTGAGTTTATCACAGAACAGCAATTAAACAGATTAAACAGTGCACTTTTGAAAGTTGTCAACAGTACATCACAAGCAGTATGACGTGACACTACATCACAGTGACTATCGGTACTATGAAATATCACAACTTCTGGAATCTACTATAAACCATTTTGTGGCCATTTTTCACAGAGTTTGCTGGCTGCCCCCTATAGGCTATTCTTTCTCCCCTTGTTCTGGACTTGGGGTAAACCTCTTTAACACCATCACAGCATGCCATCCACAGACGTCCTCAGTCTGATCCTTTAAACCGAACTACAAAATGTTTCAAAATTGTTATGAAGACGTTTAAGCTCTACAAGCAAAATGTGTCAAAAAATAAGCATACTGATTTTTAACAGTTCTTTCACAAATGCACACTCGGGGATCACGGTTTAGGAACTTGGAGCAAGTTGACAGAGAATCTGAGCTATATAAGAAAGAAAAGAAATTGGCAAACTTAGCCACAGAGCTTTACATATTTGAAGTTTATGACAAAGATTTTTCATAGCAAGCACTGCTTCACTTCATCACATAACTAACTGTACAAAATTAAAGTATGACCACTTTCTTTATAAACTGCATAACCTGAAGCATATTTTCACTGAAAATGATTCATGTTAAAATATCTTATTTCAAATTCTGATTACTTAGAGCAAAATATTAGTCCTTGATGAGTCTCACATCCGGCACTATTTGCACCCAACAAAGCGAGACTCGCACAACACCAGCAGACTGCAATCTGCAAAGACATATCTTCACTATGTATACAGACAACTGGTTGTCAAAATTCAAATAACCCATATGCATTAACCGACCTTCAACAGCACTGCTGTGTTTCATTTATACCCACACGTTTCTATGCTAGCGTGGTATGTGCTATGGCTCTGTGTCCATCAGTCTGTCACAAGTGGAAGTGCTATGAAAATTGTAGGTGGATTCGGGTATCTCCAAAAATAAAGGTACTTCCCTCTGGGACTCTGAATTTAGCCGATTTTCTGCATTTTTCGCCATGGCACGTCGAACATCGCAAGTACTGTCCACACAGTTCGACCAACAACCGTCACCAGTTTATCACACTAAGCATCCACCACTGTTTAAACGACAATGGGCATACAGCAGCACATCGCATAGGTTTTTCTGCAACAGCTAAGACTTGTATTTCACTGATCTTTTTTAAATGCATAAATATGTGCATGTTTGTCTAATACAGACAGTGGCTTCCAAACTTCAATAAACCTGTATACATGTATGTACGTATGTAGATGGAAACTGTGAAAAATCTAACTGGCAATTTTGGCACAATTTTACAAATATAGAAATGTTCATTTTGCAGCAAAATAATGGGCATGCTGAAATGGCAAAACAACAGTTATTTACTACTTGTGCATAGCCCTAACTGGTGAGTATAAATGTTGTCTTAGAGATACACGTACAACTGTACATCAATCATTAAACAGTGCCACAAAAATATTACACTATTACTCACTTATATAAGAATAGATTTTTATGGCAGTATCATGTGTAACTCCATATATAATGAAGAATAAGAGTTGCTCTCAAGTAAACACGGTCAAAAGTGTTTACAGTGAAATCTCGACTTACTCCCATCAAAACTAACAATATGATGTACATTTAATTATATTAATTAATCCTAAGGCACAAGCGTATATCACATACAAATAAACATTTACACAATGCACAGAATTTTGTTCACATTTTCAATAGGCATGCTAACCAAAAAAAACTTTTGTAAAGAAGAAGCATACATTAAATGCACACCCTACCCAAAGGGAATCACGTGGGGTTCAGAATGCATTCCAGCACGTCACATAAAATACCTGATAGGACACGCTCAGTTAGTCCGCTGCTTCCGGTTCAGTGACTTTGGCGTCGTCTATGTCCCCATCAACGTCAGCAACAGTAAGGCAGCGTTTGAGGTGAAGCAGGAGCGATGATTTCTTGGTGCCGCATGGCTCGCCGCACTTGCTGCACGTACCCAGCTGGTAACTGCGAGTGTGCGTCAGCCGGTGCTCCTTGATGATGTCGGCACGCGCAAACCGCTTGCCGCACGTCAGACACTGATGACGACCGTGGCCCGCGGCCCCGGCGTGACCGTCCGTATGCCGGCGACGATTGTTGCGGCTTGTGAAGCTCTGTGGACACAGCGAGCACGGATACCGGCCGCCATGGGCCGTCATGTAATGCCGCTCGTATGCTGTAAACCCGTGGCATGTCGCTGAGCAGCCGCCAGCATACTGACAGTTGAAGACTTTCGACTCCAGGTCGCCGGAAACGACCTCCGCATGCTCCTCATTGACCTGTGACGAAACAGCAGTATTCAGCTCAGTGTCGGGACTAGCGTCCGTCGGATTCTCATGCGTCACCACCAAAGCATCCTTCACCACGGGTTCCTCATCGTCAGCTGCCATTTCATAATCATCCGTGCCAACATCAATGCGCTTCACCGGTAAACCTTTTCGCTTGCTCCTCACCGGAGGCACGGCTTTGGCCGAGTATGGGTGGTGTGTGATGGACGCTAAAAATAACGAGGCTTTGTCAGACTCCACAGCATCCATGCCAGCATCATTAAGATGAAAGAGCGGAGCAAACTCGCGTACGGTATCGGCAAAATCTATGAAACCAGTTGCAATACTGCCAACGGAATCCTTGTTCTCCGAAGCACTGCCATTCATAGCATGATTCTGACACAAACTCTCAGTTTTACCAGTGACTGGCTCAACAACGGAAATCTGCATATCATTCTCTGTAACTGACTGACATTCGATGTTAGTGATGTGGGTGCGACGGTGCTCCTCAAGGTGAGCTGCTGCAGCAAAGCCTTTACCACACGAGTCACACTCGTGCAGAATAGTCGGCTTCTTCAGTGACAACGGCTCAACCTGCACCGGCTTTTGGGAATCACAACAGTCACTGTTCGCATGAGCAGCCGGGTGTTTTTTCATGTGAATCTTGAGATCAGTACTGCGTGAAAACGATGCGGAGCAGAACGGACATGAGTGCGGACGGACGCCAGCATGCAGCTTCATGTGACGACGAAGGTTGCACGACAGAGTGAAGCTATTGAGGCAGAGACGACACACAAAGCGCACGTGCACGTTACGCATGTGCGACTCCAGTTCCCCAAAGTTCGCACACAACAGCTGGCACATCTTGCACCGCCATTTTGCACTCTGACGATCGCCAACGGCGTCAACTTCCATCACTCTTGTATCTTCGTTTGCCGCTGGCTCTCTCTTAACTGACGCATCAGATGTCTTTTCTGACATAGCTAAAGAGATCGGACCAACCTCACTTGACAGAGGCTGCAACGTCACATCTGATGCCGCATCCGATTTCGTGAGTAGTTTCAGTATCTGTGGAGCATGACGAGACCAAGGCGGTACGCGCTCATCCACCACGTCACCCGACCGATTTTCTCCATCTTCCAGCGCTTCAGAAGCAGCTGAAGATGCATCTTCACATGCCAATGACCTCGCATCATAAGCCACAGCATCATCTGTGCTCTGTGACAACCCATTCTTCCCTACTGCAAATGGAATAATTGGCCAAGCAGTTTTCTGTGCTACCGTCCTTTCTGTGAATACATCTTTGCGCCCGACAACCGTATGAATTTTGACCACAATCTGTCGTGCACCACCGACGTCCGAGTTGATGCACACAAGCCCATCAAGCTCAAGGCGCCCATCAAATGGCACGTGCTCAACACACACACGAACAACGGTGTTTTGAATCAGTTCTGTGAGCAAAGACTGTTGTTGTGGTAGCAACATTGCAGCGACGACAGACCCTCTGTCAACAAACAGCAAGAAGCACAGTTTTTACCTCGTAAGTGTTTCGGGGGGAACTGGGATCACACACTGGCAGATTCAAACTGTTTCAGTATTGATCTTTTAGGAGATTCAGCCTAAGTGATTCCAGTCATTGTCTAGCTGGGCTCAACATTGTACTGATGCCAAATCTCATTTAGCATAAGGAAGACGATCTATGTGGCACACATTAACAACAAATAATAGGATCTTTCATTGCATAATGTCCCATATTATTTAGAATGCATAACTTGAGTCTGATATTCTTGGAAAGCAAGAGTAACATAGTGACATATGACAAAAAGGATGCATGATGCAAAAGCGATTGAAACCTAATCAGTTGTTTTTTTTTACCATGCGACACTATGCTAACGTGGTATATGCTGTATGTCCATCCGTCCTTCCAACACATGCCTTTGCTGCTAAAGGACCATGTCTGCTGAACAGTTGATCTACTAATCTGTGACAGATGACCAGCTATGAACATTTCATGTGACTTGTGAAATCACATTTATTAAGGAATTTTTACAACGTGACCCCATGCTAGCGCAGTACATGCTGTCATCGGGTGTCTGTCCATCTATCCGTCCATCCGTCACACGCCGGTATTGTACCAAAACAGCTAAATGTAGGATCACACAAACAACACTGCTCAGGGACTCTGGTTTTCTGCTGCCAAAGATCTTGGCGAAATTTCATGGGGTCACCCCTACAGCGGTGCCAAACAGAGGTAAGGGTAAGTTCAGATTGGCAATTTTCGGCCAATATCTCGCTATATCTCTGAAACGGTGCAAGACAGGGACATAGTTACTACGAAATGTGACAGGAATAGGAACTCATGTGCTCTATCGAATAGTGCTATTCCCCCCCCCCC
>Ga0209780_1004524_pt1 | contig 10722 bp, 3 predicted proteins | sample WorMetexBAHAMAS2_FD_187384 | JGI IMG/M metagenome (GOLD analysis project Ga0209780, IMG submission 187384) | Marine gutless worms symbiont microbial communities from Max Planck institute for Marine Microbiology, Germany - Inanidrilus exumae... | ecosystem: Host-associated > Annelida > Digestive...
TGAAATTCAGCAATGCTTGCTTGGTGCCAATTGCTACTTTCTTCAAGCACGGATTACCACATCTTCAAGCACGGATTTCAAATCTCCAAGCACGTCCGTGCCTGTAGGCACGTTAAATTAGGCCCTGCGTTGTATATGCGTCGTGCGGCAAAATTTACTCGAAGTTACTCGAAGGCCAAACTGTACAGCTGTGCTAGCTAAATGAGTCGATTTTCTGGTGTTTTCAACGTATTATTCAGCAGACTGAGTTGTATTACTCTCCGGAGATTTTCCGACATACTTTGAACTGAAACCGATGCGTTTTGGTACGTAGCCCACGAGTCGTTCAAAGCGGTCAGGTCATGAATGAAGCTAGATTTGGGTATTTCAGATTCAGCATAACAAGCCGTTTACGATGCGACGAAAAGAAATGCTGAAAAGTTCGTATTCTTTCTTTCTCCATCTCTATTAACGTAGCAGATGTTAACATACAGTTCTCAGTCTTGTTGTCACGACCTCATCAAAAAGACAAGATCATCAGACCAAGATCAAGACGGTACGTAACACCTGGCTCTTGAGATCAATGGTCAGAAGAATTCAAGACTCAAGGCCAAGATTATTAAATGTTGACTTGCTGTGCTGTCCATGACCGAGACGTGGTCAGAAGATCAGAAAAGTTAGTGTTAATATTCCTCATCTTCACTCGTCAGTATATTCCTATAGGCCTATATTGCCGAGTGTACATAAAAGACTTTTGAGTAAACTGTTTTGCAAACTTCGACATTATAACAGGCTTCTATGATCGCCGTAATCATCATCATCATCCACCTATCAGCACTACCACTACCGTCAACTGATGTAGTACGTAGACCTCCACTGAACTTTTAAATGCTATGTATTCGTGCAAAAGGATTTCTGTGACACGTCACTCGTACAATAATAACAAAAAAACTGCTAAGCCAAAATCACACCAATGACAGAAAACTACACGCAATTCTGTATTTTAGCATAGCCCAATCCACTTATGGATAAACGTGTGGGTGGCAGGTAAAATGTGTTAACACATGCCATACTTGAGCGCTTTAGATATGAGCGCTACACAAATAAAGCTTACTTTATTTTACTTGACTTTACATCAAAACTAAAACAGCTGTCACTAGAGGTGGCACTGATCGCCATGGCGACAGTTTTCCTCCTGTGACCTTGACCTTTGAATTTGAACTAGATAATGGCAAGATGAACCAGCAGGTCAATACCGATGTAAGAAACATTTCGTTCAAAAGTTATTGTCCGATCACACAGACACAGACACAGCGGACACACTGCTCTACCCGGACCACTAACGCGGTCGATAAAAATGTCCAGAAATGGCTTTACGGTCCCAATATAGAATGTTTTTCGGTAATATTTCGGCGACGAGCAAGTGGTTGGAAAATCACGATGGCATTCGGAGTTGGCACACTTCGAAACGAGCAACAACAACAATGACGGAGATGAAACTGATAGACAGTAACGGATCGTTCCCGTGACTGTGTCCGTCTCTGATCGTCATCCTCGACGACAGTAATTCATCTCGAACGCCCGGGTCCCAGCTGCAGCAGCAGCACAGGCAGAGGCAGGGCTGTATTAGAGATTTTAACTAACAATAAATCAACGAGTTAACTAGAACGCCGTCACTCGATCGAGGTCGCACCGACCACTTCAGCACAAAAAACTCCATAAACAACCGAATATGTCACGTCGTAATGTGCATCCATAGCCCGAAAAGGGACATTTTATCCTGTAACCATGAACGTCGATCCTATGACCTTGACCTTTGAAGTTGACTTAGATAGAGTCTTTTTGGACCACCATGCTCTATCTGGACCAATAATTGGTTACCATGAGTACTGCTCAGGCTCGTAGCCAGTATATCAGCTTGGGGGTCTTGATCGAGGCGCCGAAGGCGCTGAAAACGAGATGCCGAAGGCATCGAGTGAGTGAGGAATAGAGAGGGGTATCCCCTCCCCAGGCGACTACGGAGGTCTGGGGGAGCGTCGTAAGATCCTCCAGTGATGTCTGGGGCGAAGCCCCGGTGGAAAACGATTTCACTGCTTTCTAAACGTGTCGGAACGCCTCTCGTTGCAACGTTCGTTAAAAATTAACGTCGTTAACAGCCGACCGCTGGTTGAGGAAAATGGGTTTACTTAATGAGTAGGTTCTGATCCATCGAGGCAACCGAGGCAAATGCCTTTTCCGAGCACGCACTCTGAACCGCAAGTCAGTAAGTAAAAAACTGCGTCTTATAAAGGCTACATAAAACGTTTAGGCCTACTTATTGGTATTTATGGTTTGCGAAAAAAGAACATCGCAGCGCACTATGCTGTCTTCGCTCGTCATCTCGTAAAATATTAGTAAATGCACAGACAATAGCCTTCAGATCTTCGCAGGAGGAAAGAGAAAACAGTAAACACTAGAGATGCAATCCAGAATTAACAACTTTTGGCGTTGGAGGGGGTATTCAGAGCCTAAATATCCCCCTAGCTACGGGCCTGCTGCTAGCTGAATTGTAACTGCCAGCTGGTGCCTTTGACCAGTTTATTTTGACAAGGTTGTGAATGTGTGAACAAACACTACACTGGAACATTAACGGCAGCAACAACTCGAGGCAGTTGTTATAATGCCTTCTATGGATGTTGGGAGCACGTTACCGGGTGCTACTTTTACAAGGCAATCATGAATGGCTGCAGCCTGAAAATGTGCAGAATATCACTTCCGGTCGGTATTTATTATGATTGGGTCTGGCTGTCAGCGGCGATATGCGATGTAATCATATTCTACGCTGCTGTCATTTGCATACGACGCTGTAAATGCGGTAATTTGCGATACGGTAATGACTCGACGTAGTGGCCTAATAGTGCCGCGTATCGATCAAACTCTAGGCCTACTCTTTGTCCGCGTGCAATTAATCGCAATCATCGTCATCGTCTTCATCATTATCACCATCTCCTTCAATGGCTCTTCATACATGGGCTGGTGCTCGGCAACTGAAAATGTCCTTGTCGGTCATGAAAAGCACACGTGAAAGCCGTAAACGTAAACAACACTCGCCGACGCGTCTTCAAAATTGACGGTCCAATCAGTTTCCCAATTTTATGATAAATACTAACAGCTTAAACATCTGGGCCACGTGCTGGATAATATATAGTCAATTCGACAATGCCGATATTGGTGTAGAAATACGGCATCTTTTCTACTGCTGTATCGTTTTGGATCTTGCTGTACGTATGCATGTTAAACAGATGACATTTAGATGATATGATTTCAGACGATATGTAGAAGCTTCTGTTTGTTTTTTAATGATACGGCTTTATGGTAAAAATTGAATGCAGGTGCCTTTAACAAGGTGAAGGTGAGTTACATAAAAGGTATACAAGTGTACAAAGTAATTTGGCAAGCTGCTGACTCCTACTTAACCTGCCTTCCCCGCGCGTCGCTAACGCACATTACACACCTACCAATTCCCTTTCTCCATGGGCAAGCGCACTGGACCACTGTATGGTCTCAGTGCCGAGGTCCACAGTAGACTGGACCTCTGCCCGCAATAATGAACATGACACTGATTTGTGCTACATTATCCAACATACACACAAACCATGCTACGTGTGACATCTGTCGCAATAGGCCGCATCGTTGCTATGCGTGTGATGGGGCCTAAAACGTTTTAAGATACAGCAAGTTCTTCAACTTCACATAAACTGAATGTTCCAGATATTGATAATGTTGTCGGAAACTGTAAGCACTCTTTTTTGAACGTTAAACCCGAATGTGTATAAATGTTATCGTGCGTCATTTGTTCAGATTACGAAGTGTGTCTGTTATCGTCTGTTTGTTTTGCTGTTGCGTCGTTTAATTAACGCGTCTTGTATCTGTCACAAAATGACGAATCGCAGATGCAGGCGTTAAGAATGACAGAGCTATTCTGGTAACGAGTCCCAGAACTTTACAGATAAGAACGTGAATGACTTAAGTCCCGGTACGTACATGTAGTACGTGCAGCCCTAGTCGTGGAGCAAATTGACTGAGTAAATGAACAGCTTTGGTCTCCAGTTACCACCAAGACACGGTCTCCTGTGACAGTTAAAAAATTAAAACTGGCGTCCATCTAATGACTTCCAAAAAACTCTGGCGATGCCAAATTATCTGCGCATCGCCATTAACAAACGTTTGGAAATAGGCGAAACAAACGGTATAAGCTTCAGTGCAATGTAACGCGTTGTCTATGCGAAATCTGTCTCTTTTCTTCTTCGTCTTACTGTATACAGTAACTATACGTTCATTTTACACAACCAAAACGCAAAATTATATACCTAATTACGACGTTTCGTTCGCCTATGGCGAACTTCATCAGGCAATGTGGTCACGTGACGTTGCTGATGAACACGTGACCAAAATACGGTCATAATTTTGCGTTTTGGTTGTGTAAAATGAACGTAGTTATCAACTTATCATAATTAATCCAACCAAATGAACGTTTACAAACATCCATTGCACGCTGTGGTAAAAACTGACTTTCAAAGTTTGTAGCACAACGTAAGATGATTCTCATGCGTGCAGAATTATAGTTTGAGGTTGTTGTCAGTTACAGACAGCTTATATTAAACAGAACTTTATTTTTAATTTGCAGAAACACAACAACAAAGAAATAAACGTCAAGCGAGCGTCAGTTGTGACACCAAACAAAAATGCACTGCCAGGAGATCACGTGTTGTTCAGTCGAGAAACGTAACACATACGCAGTTTCTGCTGGTTGAAAGTAGATTGCACGTTTCAATTACACGTAACATACGAGTAGTAATTGCAAAACATTGAACAGTGCGTTTTTTGTGTCGTCAGTGGACTACAAGTTAGGTGCTGCTATGGCAACCTAATTGGAATCTCGCTGCAGTATAGATGAGCAGCGAGTGGGAGAAATGAGAAATATAACGAACACGAATGACATCTGCTGAAGATTATACACAAGCTAGCGACGATGGAACACATCGAAAAAAGGTGTCGCCCTAACGGGACGCAACGCCACTGGCTCGCCGTCGCGTGCTGCCCACTGGTGAGTTACGCTGCACATGGGAGTGTCACAGACGACGACAGACGACGCCAGAGAGCATCACTAGTCTGGCCATTAGGCGGGCCAGTAATAACTGAAAAGTGGCATTATTCATGAGATTTCATCGACGATGCGACTTGTCGTGCAGATCAAGACGCACCAAAAAAACTATTCGAGTTCATAACGCTACGGAGAGAAAAGACAGAATGCCGGATAAAAGGCACGTTACGTATGATGGAATGTCTTTTCTCGAGTATTTTATAGATCTACATAAAGTCAAAGTTATAATGTAGTTTTATAACTACTCAGTTGTGTATTACGTTGATTTTGAGAACTTCTTTTTAACCTGAGATTGTCTAGCAAATTTCACTGTTAATGCTAATTCCGTATAGAATAGATTTAAACACGAACTGGGAAAGTTAGCTGTGTAAGGATAGTAAACATGGTCGAAACTCGGACTTAGACTTAGTCTCGGATCAACAAGAATACGCCAGTCGGAGTTAACGTGCCGTTAATAAGGAGTTCTGTCAGATGATACCGACCAAAAAAGCTGCGTCCGTATGTCGTTATTATTGGCACCGTTATTACTCGAGCGGAGTTCTGGAGGGCAAAACACTGCGCTATATCGTGTCTGATGGGTGCGCTACTTGTGCGGCGACATCGCCGTTCGACGGTCGTTTGATCAGCGGGAAGCCGACACTGTACGACGACGTGTAATGGTGTGTATGAGACAGAACTGACCCGTCCTCTACAGCCTCACAGAGATGTGCGGTTTTATAAATAACTAACGAGCCTGCGATCGTTGTCAGCTACTTCGGCCCCGGTGCCGCCACCTGGCGAACTCGACGAATCATAACGTTGTCGTTGATTTTGGCCATTTGGCTCCATCATGTGGAAACGTGACGTCATCCACAAAACCGGAAGTAGATAACGTATTGTTTTACTGTCGTCAGAGGAGGACCGATCCACGACCACAGATAGGCGTAACACGTATAGACACGGCTAAGATTTTACAAGGTTGTCTTTGGTCTGGCGTTGCTAATGACCTTTTCATACTCACAAGTCTCATCCATTCCACTAGTACGCGAGATCATACTTACTAACTGTTACCTCGCTGTAACCGCGCTGACCTGTACAGGATTACTTCTCACAACGTACAACAGACACATGGAACAGTCTATATATGCCAAACCGGTTTACAGGTTTTATTAGAAGCGCAGACTTATCACAGTTTTTATCGCTCGGATACTAACCGTAGCTGTTCTAAGTTGTTTTTGATATTTTATGGTATTTTGTGCATTAACGTTTAATAGTGCCATTCGGCCTTGGTATGTTACTCTTGTGTGTGTTTGTTTTTGACTGCTAATGGTTTCTGACTGCTTATACTGTCTTATATACATACACAGAGACTTTTAAATTAAAATAAAAAACACGTTGCATTAATCATCAGAAGCGTTAATACACTTGGCGACTCAAGCGTGTTATGATTTCAGTAGCGATGAGTAAGATAAATTTTGCATCGCGCCACTTGTTGTCTTATGTACTTCACGTGCAAAATTACTGAATTTTATAGATGCACTACACTGTTAGAAGCAAAAATAAAGGGTGGTACCGCTGCATTTGGCCCACCGTGTGCATGCAGCTCACACAAACCGAAACTGCAAACGCAATGCGTACTTGACGACTAACGTATATTAGGTAAATATTCATAATATTGCGAAATTAATATAATGGATTGACCGTCACATAGTCGTTTGCCCAACTGGATTCGAACGTGCGTCCATGTCCTCTTGCGAATTGTAACCCGGCGGCCGGCGCGCCCGCCCGCCGGCAATGTTACAGACGACGACGACAGACGCCAGCGACCGTTACTATTCTGGCCCCCTACACTATGTGTAGGCGTGCCAGTAATAAATCACGGTACTTCATAACGTTGTTATTTATTTCAATATCGTCCGGACGATTTGTATTGTAATCTATGGCCAACGAATCCGTGAAACGTTTCTGCAGGACATTACTGTATACATATAAATGTCGTATTGTAGTCCAGTATATCTGTATGAAATGCATGCAGCCTTGACTCGTTTAACTCGTCTGCCATCCAGATATTTGACATACACATTATATTATGGCGGACGGAGGACTGTCATAACTTTCACGTCAATATAGCAGTGAATTTGACATCGACAGAACGTGCCACTCTACGACAACCTGCGTCCAGTCCATCGCGTTGCTCCGGATACCGCTGCGGTTACCGTGGCGACCGGATGACGCTAATAGACATGCCAGCATCTGAAAAAACTGCCTCGTCATTGACCAACAGACCGTTTACCGACATAGCGTCCCGACCTCCTGCACGTCTTCCCTGCTGTCAGGATAAGGTCGGTACCGCTACTAGTACTAGCTACGTAAATGGGAGGACAAGGGTTATTTTCAACCAGAAAGCTCTCTCACTCAAGGTCGCACCGACCACTTCAGCACAAAGAACTCGACAAACAACCAACTAGTGTAGGTACAGCACATACCTCTGCCACGGCACACTGAAATCGACACAGTGTCGTTACCACCTGCATCGTTTCCCGCAATGCGTCATAAGTGGTGTCCCACGTCTTAATCAATCGACTGTATCCATAATCGAAAAAGGAACGCATCTTCGTTTTGTGACCTTGAACTCTGATCTGTGACCTTGACCTTCAAATCTGACGCAGAAAAAAAAGTCCAGATGACCCTACGTGTCAAAATGTCGATGTAAACGGTCTTTAGTTCAAAAGTAGACACGGATACTTTTTATTGTTTTAGTGTTATTTTTCTTCTCTACCGTTTTTGGTGAATAAAGATAAATAAACACACGCGCGCGAAACCGACTGCTCCACGTGGACCACTGAAGTGGTCGATAATTAGGCTGGAATGGTTGGCAATTAACGAGCCATCCATACGAGATTTGTATTCCAGCTTAAGTGAACTTGAAGATAAGCTTTTTTCAGCTTAATTAGTTGCCACTTCTGCAGCCAGCACACTAATGAGCCTCGTTTCCTTGTTTCGACCGCTGTCTTCCATTACTACACAACCGCTTTGCAGTGTCTGCAATTACTGGCTCCATGCTGATTGTAACTCAGTCTTTCTTCGTCAGTATGTCAAAGAAGCTATTAATCATAACAGATTTACAGCACAAAGCGCAGTAGGACTCGAGCAGATAAGAGGCGCCGACGCTGTCCAGTAAATAATGGAGTCGGGCTTCCGTGTCCTCCATTTGTCTGTTATTAGATTAGCACGACGAAACAAAGACGATTAACTGCTTTCCAAAAGCGGACTGCATTTGTGGTGTAGAGTAAAGAAATGTCCAAGGTTGCAGTCACGCTAAAATTAGTATAATCCAAGTGCGCTGTCCATAATCCAGTCCTCGCTATGTGTGCAAAAAGATAAAGGTCAAGGTCGCAAAGTTACTCGGTCCCAAAAAAGAATCGTATTCCTGCATCTGTGTTTAAGTCTCAGTGTCGCCGATGAACCGCGCGACGCTCTGCATCAAGGCAAACTTGTTGTAAACAAAGGTGGACGCTCAGTGAAGCAAATTTGCGACGATCGAACGCAGATGGTATAGCACTTATGACGGTGGATGTGCCGTGACAACAACAGCAAAAGAATCGGCTAAGTTCCGAGTTTGGGACCAGGTTCCAGAGGAAAGTAACTTACTCTAATTTTTGGAAATAGCCGAATCTTTTATAACATGGTGTATAGGAGAAGCCGATGAAAGCCTTTGTCTGGAAACCATCTCGATCTGTCCAGCCGTTACGATATAATGTGGTGGTTCGGTAGTCTAGTGGTTAGGGCGTCGGATTTGTGACTCAATGGTCGTGAGTTCGATCCTCGGCCGCCACACTATCGGTCGGTTGGTACTGGGATGGTTGACCGACTTCTGGCGGGCATACCATCTCGGTATGTAACCAGCCACCCAGGCCAACCCAGCCTCCTACCGTCGGTGGGACGGAATATGAGAACCGGTCAAAGTGCGGTGATGCGCTGCTGATCTGAAGTAAAAGAAGGATGGCTCATTCCATTCGTGGATAACCGTGTGGGTGGCAGGTAAAACTGAACACTGTGTGATCCCTCGTTAACACGTGCCACTCTGAACGCTTTAGAGGCGAGTTCTCACGAAAAGGCGCCACACAAATGTCATGTCTTCTTCTTCAACTTCAACATCGGCTTGTGACGGACAGACAGACAGACATCCGGCCGTAGCATATATCGTGCGTCGTGCGGTAAAATGCACCATGCTAGTTCGTGTGTATCGATTAGACCACTGAATCTCGTGCACCAAAGCTGTTGCGGCTGCTGATGCTGTTCGGTGTTTAACGTCCGTGTCTCACCGAACCAACGTTGGTCCGTCTGTATCAGTCGCATCCCAAGACATCGTCAGTCGCGATTTCAGACGAGGCTGGCTGGCCGTCTGGCGGCCACCAATTCGATCTGTAATGACTCTCCGGAGTCCAGTTGGATAACCGCATAGCCCCAACGGACTCACGCTTCCACCGGATTTCACCGTCCGTCCGTCCGACCGCGCCATCCATCGCTCAACTTCGCCCGCGTGTCGATGCACGAAAAGAATTAGTTGATAAAAACGGAATTCGTAGCCTCACAGATAGATCGAAGTTTGAATAGTCAACCACTGAACGGTATGTGCGATGAATATACATAGGTTGACAGTGACGTAATTTCTTCATTCATACCAATGCCAGCTGGTCTTGCCGCCATGACGTAAGGCAAGGAAATGTAAACATTTTGCAGCACTTATAGTCAGATCACCTGTGACGCGATGACAAGGCATATAGGTGATACGTGAGATATTCCATTTTAAAAAGTCTACATTAGTTGAAACCTCCTTGAGTTAGCCAAGGTGGTCAGCGGCGCCACTGGATAGGCCACTATATGTCACTTCCTGTTACTCAACTGTTAGTTGTCTACTACTGTAGTAGGCCGTTCTATCTTGCAGCCTTTCCGGGATATCACTTCGTTAGCGCATACGCGACTGCAGGTGACTTTAAAAAGTACTTCAGTGGCGGTTAGCGCATGTTAACTAAAGCTATATTTTCAGTCATGTGGGATTCAGGAAGTTAAAATAGTTGAAATGACCTCAAGGTACTCAAGGTTATAATGGAATGATACACTGCTTAATAATAGTATATCTAGCATTCAGCAGTAACTAAATCTTTTCTTGCTATATACCGTTTCCGAAATATAATATTTTGCCAATTATTGTTTACGAATTCATGGATTTTAAGACTGCAAGTGACCCAGAGCAGTCATTTGGCACTAGACCCCTAAGCCGAAGCTGGCCGATTATTGTCGGCCGGCTTAAGAAAATTATCGGCGGCTAGCCGGCTTAACCGGCTAGCCGATTATTTTATCGGCGGCGGTTGAACTTTAATATTGTCGGCGGCTAGCCGGCTTAGCCGCTAAATTTCCCTTCAAATAACGCTTTTTCAAATATATGTCTCGTTCAGTTTTGGGTATACTATCATTATAAAAACAGAAACTGACTTCAGTTTCTCTTCATTGTAAAAGCCGCCGTTCTAAAACAGCAAATATCAAAATTTTATCCGCAAATTCTAAGCACAGAAGATAGCTTTTACATTTATGAAAGGCCGCTGACTGAAATAAATGTG
>Ga0209780_1004525_pt1 | contig 10722 bp, 5 predicted proteins | sample WorMetexBAHAMAS2_FD_187384 | JGI IMG/M metagenome (GOLD analysis project Ga0209780, IMG submission 187384) | Marine gutless worms symbiont microbial communities from Max Planck institute for Marine Microbiology, Germany - Inanidrilus exumae... | ecosystem: Host-associated > Annelida > Digestive...
GAGTATTTTAGGGACGTGCACCGGGCGGGCTACACGCTGAGCTTTGCCACGCATTTGTAGTTTTTTCTATATTATTCTGTTGAATGCAAGTAGCATGTTAATGCGTGCTGTCGACTCTCATAAATATTTCAATGGAAGATACAAGATTTCCATCTAACGTGATCGTTGGTGTCGGAAATACAGAATTACAGAGCCGTAGACGTGAGGGTCGAGCGCTAATACACGGTGTGACTAAAAAGAAAAAAGGAACAAAAAAACACTTGAAAAAGAGCAAAAAGCAGTTGGGTTAGGGTTAGGGTTAGCGTTAGGTTTATGGTTAGGGTTAGGGTTAGGATCGCTATTCGTTTCACTTCTGTTTGCTGTTTTTCAACTCCTTTTTGCGCCTTTTCGTATGTAACTGACTAGTAGTAGTCAGTTTTCCACACAGAGTCGCATGATGACGTACGTCGTGCTGTATCAGTCACTCATCATCATCGTCGTCATCATATTCGTGCTGCCCTCTGGTGAGTTCCTATGACACGCAGGCTTACGTAAATTCACTATGAATAAAACACGTATAAAAACGTTTACTTTTGGAGGTATGACAGTAAGTACTATGACTTGATTCGGTTGAATTTTTGCTGTGCTATTTGGCTGAATATCAGCAGTTTATTTGATCAACACTTGTTGATTTATTGTTTAGGCCTCATGAAACACGTATGGAATAGGCCTATTTGGTGCAGCCCCGGGGCTGATGATCACGGAGCAACTAAGATTGCTTCTTGATATCGTAGTTTTACCTGATTTATTGCAAATATTCAGTTTAATGTGTTAATTTGTATAATGCTTGGCGTTTGTGCAGCAATTGTAATATTGATGTTATAATTTGTAATGAGTTAACTGTAAATTGTTAGTTTAATTTATATACGTAAAATTGAATGTTGAAGTGTTTTAATGTCATGTTGTGTTTTTAGCAGTTTACTGTTATTATGTAAGTAAGTAAGTATGTAAGTAAGTAAATGGCTTATATAGCGCCAAAGTCGTTAGAAGAATCAGGGCGCGTGGGCAGTAAGGAAGTTATGAACTAGAAAGTGAGGTATGCTGAGAGTCAAATCATCCATACACTGAAGTGAGTTGAGGGACATTCGGCTAATCCATAGTGGTTCAGCAATTCACACTTTAGGCCACTATAAATAACTTCTATGTTATGTAATGTAATCTAGCTTCGCCTGGATATGGACCGTTAAAACGGTTTGTATTTGTGATGTGATGCCAGACGCGTTTCTAGCTATTAGCGCCACGGAAGTCTTTTGACATTCTGGCGCTTTACAAATCGGATTATTATTATTATTATTATTATTAGGCCGGGTAGGCCGTGGCCTACCCAAACTCGTGCCTTGCCTACCCAAACGAAATTTTGCCCCACATACACTACTCCTGCTTGGCCCTTTGACTGGCCTACCCATATGAAAATTCCTAGAACCGTCCCTATATGATGAGTCTTGTCTTCCAAAGAATATTGCTTTTACGTGTGTGTTTATTAGCAAGCATGATCAATATTCATTGTTAGTCGGCCTGCTGAATTGGCAAAGGTAGACGTAGGTGGTTTGGACCCGTGCTGAACGTAGAGATGATGCTGACTGAATCTCACGGTGTAGTTTGATGGAGGTCGAGGTAGTCAGCTCAAGAAAGACACATGAAAGTAAGGTCTAACGGAGGAGTTTAGGTCTGTATGTTGAGGATAGTCAAGGTCTGGACAAGTGGAAAAAGACAGATGCAACTGGCAGTCTCAGGTTTACTTGCAACAATGACAATTGAACCGATTTGTGTAATAATATGGACATGTGTGTGTTAGGTAGGCTTCTGCGTTGATTACTCACGCCGACAGTAGTTGCAGGGGTAAGGTTTTCACCGCAGTTTGTCTGTGTGTCTGTTTTACACACACGATGTCTCAAAAAAACAATGCAGCTAGGTTCATCAAACTTTACACCGTGAGTGCTGGAAACCCATTTATTTTGGGTCATAAGGTCAAAGGTCACGTGTCATAGAAACAGTGCCGGCGTGGGTCTTTGCACTCTTGTGAGTGCTGGCTTCTTCTAGTTGTGTATTGAGTTTTGCTTTCGTTGTCGATAATAACTGAAGTTGGCGTTCACAGACTTGCACTACGGTGGCGTGGTTCGAAGTACGGCGTGTGTAGTAGTTTGATGTATTTATTTCAGTAAAGTTGGACGCATTCCGTTTGTTAATTTTTGATATATATGTAGGTTGCGTTTTGCTGTGTTCTATTTATAACATTCATGAGACGTTGTTAGCCAATCAGTGACGGATTCAGAGAGATGCAGAGAGAGATGCAGAGAGAGAGAAAGGGGCGTTTTTGCGATTTTAACATTTTTTCAGCTTCGAGAAATATGAAAACCTTTATTTCGCCTTGAAAATATGGTAGCATGATAAATAAGTAAAAATACAAACGAAATACAATAGTAAAGAGTGAAAAACTTAACTGAGCTTAGCTACTTTGTACATGCATAGCGCAATAGCAGTAGTGTCATAGTTTGAGACGCTTGGAAGAGTATCAGAGGCAAATAGATTTTTATCTCAAAGCCGTCGATGACAGTTGCTGGTTCTGATTGCAAACTGTTGACGATGTTATAACAAAACTTTATAACCTTAATCCAAAATTGTCTCTCGTGTCATGTCATCATCATTTTGACAATTTTCTACTCACCCCGTAAAACACAAACAACAGGCTGAAATGATTACATTTTGAGCTTATCTTCAACTGGAAAAGTTTCGTGGAACAGAGTAGAGTTGACATTTTTAATCAGGGCACTGATTTGTTGAAATAAATGTTGTTATTATTTATCATTATTCTTTGTTCTTGTTATTATATACTCTTTTATAAATGACCCTCATACGTATTCAGCGCTTGTTTTACCGTCTCCACTTTTCGTAGTTTGTGTGTGTACCACAGAGCTCATCAACAGAATGACAATATAACTGACAATTGCTGAGGTTATTTTCATTCGCTGTAATTGTCTTTAGCGTCGCACACAGTTGCATGTTTTGTCCACGTCAGGACGAACTGAGCCGTCCCGGTTGATGAACGCACAGGCGGGCGCGATTGCCTGAGCCAATCACAGTGGGCGATCACCATTGTCTGTCTGCTGGCAAACCTGTGACCGTGTTAAATATTGTTGTGTTGTTGTAAAGTTACGACCTTACAGCAGGATAGAAGTTCATATATTATTATTAGTGTTACCAGGTCGACTCTTCGATAGAGTCGACCTATAAAGCCGGTCTCAAGTGTCAGTACGTGTATTTGTTCGTCCGTCCGTCCGTCCACAAAACGTTTCTTCGATTTTAATGAAATTAATGAAATTTGGCATGCAGATAGAGGTCGATGAGTGATGCACGACGGTATGCAGTATGACCCGATCCAAGGTCAAGGTCACGAGACATTCAAAGTTGGAAATCCGGCCATTTTCAAAAGCAAAATCTCCGCTATTTACAATGTGAACTGGCAACTGACCACTGATTCTTATACCACGGCACAATATCTAAATTTTATCAGGCCGGATTTTTGATATTTGTCCTAGTTTTTGTGTCACGTGACTTTGAACTTGACAGAAACGTCAGTTGTGAAGAGTCGACCGTCAGTCCCGTACGGGGCTAATTTTTATTATTAGTATTATTATTATAAAAAGCAATATTGTACAATTTATTTGTATATTACTCTGACTGTCTGTTTCTGCTGCTGCCTTTCTGTTCTGGATTTTTATAGTGATTGTTAACGATAGTTTCAATTGTATACCTGTTAGTCTACAAATATCATATATCGAATTATACTGAGTTTATTGTAAATTAATTTTGTAGGGTGTCTTGGGTGTATATATCTGACACATCTGGTTATGTCTGCCAGCGCTTTCAAGATGACACATTTTGCACACGTGATGCTATAGCATAAATATATCCGCTTGCGTTACTAGCTGATGATTTATAGAATCGTGTCGCTTACATCGTTATCAAATAAAATTTCCAGTAGTTTGTGTCTGTGTTCAGTCTCAGTGGATACCATTGTGACAATTGTAACAAGTTACTCAACTATAAAACACAGATACTAAAACAACGTTCTTTTCACATTCATTCTCGATTTGAATAACGTTCTCACGGTAACATCGATAACTCTTCAGTCATTACTTTGGCCCCGGCCAGTAAAGGTGCAAAGTATTGTGATGAGCATGCATGTATGTCTTGTTTGTCTGTCTGTCCGCTTGCTTATCTCAAAAAACATTGAAATTTCACCAAAATTGTTTACACACATTACCTGTGGCCGTGGCTCAGTCTTCCTCTGAGGGCAATGCGATACGTTATGTACTGTGAATGACGTCATGTTTCATATAATGAAGAGAATGGGCCAGAATCAAAGACGACACGTATGTTTCGTCCAGTTCGCCAGGCGGCATCAGTCGGACGTCAGACAACTTTGCTTGGTCGAGATCGCCAGTTGGCGGCACCGGGGACGAAGTCTGCCGTATCCGACTGCATCTTGTTCAATTTGCAAAATATAGATTTTATCAAAACTATAAATTTGCGTCATGAATTTTATTCCTAAAGGCGCGATGTAGCCTACCTAATTTGTGTTGAAATCTTCATTAAATTCTAACCGACCAAGGACAGTCGTCCATTGGGCGTTTGATTTTGTTATCTCTGCTGAACAAAAATTGGTTGGTTGGTTGGTCTGTAGTAAATACTTAGCTTTAGGCAGCATCGCTGTAAACAGACGCAGGTCTACTACTGTTGAACATTGGTTGAGTTACATTCAACTGCGTCGTTCTTTGTACATCATTGACTGACTTACAGGGTCATTTAATCTGTTGCAAACATTTCCGAAATTAAATTTACAATTATTTCTGCTGCGGTCTTGTTAAGCCGGGTTGTCAGACGCAGAGACGCGAGGAAGAGAGTAGATTATTGCAGCCTTCGTCTATATACAAACTGAAATCAGCTTAACAGCTACAGAGAAGCCGCTAAAATGTTAGACATTGTTGAGTAGAAGTAGGCCTAGTCAGTAGGACCGTAGGACGTCTACTTGTAGCTGGCTTTTTGTGATCTTTTCTGAACTGAACAGTCTGGGTGTTTGGGAGAACACCGCGCACTGAGCGATCGTGACGCCAGACAGAAGCAGCTGGTTCAGTTCCTCGTCGTTGCGGATGACAAGGCCAGTTGACGGTGACGTGGAATGAGTCTTCTTATTATCACGAACAACGTTGCCAGCAAGCTCGCGAACCTCGGCCGCCACATACTATATACATGTCTGCCGCCAGACCAGGGCTCGGATACCAACTCGCTCCGAACGGTTGTCGTCTTGGCGGAGCAGACGATACATACCACCGACTGGGAACTGAAGACCAGCAAGATTTGATAGGCTCTCCGCTTTTCCCGTCAGTTTCTCACGCTTTCCGCGTTCAGGCATATTGAACACCGCTTTACTTCTTCGGCAACAAAGCAAGAGAAACGCGGCTATGTTCACGAAAATCAGCGTCAGTTACTGAATAACTATAACAACGATTACTGTGACTGGAGGCGGTTGTTCTGTGAAGTCGTCTTGCTCGTAAAATGGCTCCGCCATGTTTCTTTACTGTCGTAGAATTTGTTGTAAGACAGTCTGCGACAAAAGTAACAAGAAAGTTTCCAAGAAATACCGTTGTCAACTGCATCCACGTGGCCTAGGCCTACACCATGTCACCGAAATACCAAGTAAAATCACTGCAGTTGACTACGCTATGGTCCACAGTGGCGGACCAAGGGAAGGACGCCCTCCCCTTTCACTGGAGAATTTTTTTAAATACGTGCAAAATTGGGTAAAGCAGAACTGTTCAGCGTCTAGGGGCTCCGCCTCCAGACCCCTTATAATCCACACTTCACCTTGTTCAAAATCCCGTCACTCGTGTGGTACAATTAGGCATTTATTTTCGCATACGCCTGGAGGCGTGTACTAACGATTCGTGAATCATTGGCTTTAATCGATTTTAATCCATTTATTAGCTACCAAAGACGTTCGATTAATGGATTAAATTTTTAAACGTTACTAGGCTACTAGCCCTAAAATAAAATGTCAGCATAATACAAACCTACTGATGCGAGACGAAGAGATAATACGGTGACCTTGTAATAATCACAGTAATGATGCAAAGGATTGACCCAACCCTGGCGGTGTGGCTGTCTAACCCTGGCTGTGAAAAGTTGTCGAACTAGATGTTGAAACGGAAATTAATGCTGTGGTGTATCCTATTGCTAGCTACAACATTTCCCCTAATTATAATACACCCTGATACATACAAAACTAGCCTATTTATTCAGGACTAAACTCCCGCGTTTCTTGGCGGATTTTTTCACTTTTTGTATCAGCGCGGAAACAGAAAAGAATGCTGTATATCTTAGTTACTTAACTGCTTGATGCTGTGCAAATCCAAAACACCCACCAGAAGACTGAAAAAGATTTTCCTGACTAGAAAAGATGAACAGTGCAAAAATCCACCAAGAAACGCTAGACTTGTAATCTGCAACTAGAAATGCGTGGCAAAGCCCGGCGTGTGGCCCGCCCGGTGCAAACGCGCCTGCAAAACTCATGAGTTACTAAGTCAATGCGTATCGTCGTGCTAACTTTCGCCTCGACAGGTCAAACCGTTGCTGAAGTACAGGCCTAGGGATTTAACTTTTTTAGAATGGCGGCCGTCCGCCATCTTGGATTTGTTTTACTCGTGTTTGGACCACCCATGAAAAGTATTTGGTGGTCGTTGTTAGTGTGCAAAATTTGCTTGAAATCGGTATAATGGTTTCGACAATATGCAAGTTTTAATATTTTGCTCATTGGACTTGAAAATGCCTATTCGCCCCCAAAATGGGGGTTTGTGCAAACGCGCCTGCAAAATTCGACGTTAATGGATCAAATTCACCTAATTTTATCATAATAATTATGTAGAGGGGTCATCGGGATTCGACGGCGTTACCTATCCTGAAAATTTGGTGAAGATCGGTCCAACAAAACACCGCCCAAAAACTAAAGACAACTAGATGCATGGCAAAGCTCAGCGTGGGCCCGCCCGGCATTCTGTTGTTCTAGATTGTACGCTCGTGCCACTACATAACACGTGCCAAAGTTTGCCTGCTGCCTGTTATATAATGTCCATGCAATAAAGTTGGTAGTGTCTCCCAATGCGAAAATTTCGGGGGTGGGCAAAAACTCGCCAACCGTTCTCAGCCGTTGCTGGACCAAAGTTCACCTAATTTGGGGGCATGTAGGCCTAGTGCCAACGCCATGTAGATTGACAAGTTTCTTTCCGATTTTTTTGATACTATGTTTCGTTGCAGAGATACATGTATGTTCGGTCAAAGTTCAAAGTCGGTCCCAAAAAGCGGGGTTTTGCCCCCCAGCCCGTGGGGGTAGTAAATGTCCGGGGGAGTTCGAACCAAATTTTAAAAATAGCAGTCATAAGTGAATATGTATCCAAGTTTGTTTGAGATCCGTTCAGTGACGTCAGAGATTAGGCGTCGAAAAAAAGAAAGAAAAAAAAGAAAAATACAGCGGTAAAATATAAGCCCTTCGGCATGCATCGCGATGCCGTGCGGGCAAATAACCGTTGCAGATCGTATAGCCGGCTCGATTGGGCTAAAGGAAGTGGCATGTTTGTTACGGACCACCGTGTACAGTATCCGCGTGGTTTTAGAAAAACTTCCATTGATACCACTCCGACAGGTAGGCTATCAATGGAAGTTTTCCTAAAACCACGCGGTACTGTGGGCTCCAGTAGCCGCGAATATAGGCATTTTCCACGTTACGTCAGCTGGAAGGTTGTCACGGGGATGATCAATAACGTTCGCAGTCACGTGACTCAGATCTGGGTCACAAGGCGGTCACTTACCTGGCGATATTGGATTTCACGTCGGCTGCGCCAGTGATGTCGCCGCAGACAGATGCCAATGCCAACAGAGTGGTTAGCGTCTTCGAGCCCGGTGAGCTCACGCTGCAGAGCATCTAGTTTTTATTCGGCTCGAAGCTAGGCTTAGCTTCAGCCGAATACTGGATTCACTTTACGGCGCGTTTTGACGTTTTTAGACTTCCGGCCGCCACAACTCAGCAATAATTACAGATCGCCGGAAATTCACTACCAAATGATCCCTCTACGGGATTTCTAGTGTCCATTTTTACCGTTGGAATCGATTCAAAGTCATTACCCTGCACTGTACACTCCGTACAAGAAACTTCCCCAAATTTTCTGCGACGTCCAATTCGGGTTGACAACACGACAGATAACGCTGACATCACTCAGTCGCATGCAGCCAATCACTATTGAGTCACGTGATACTAGGCCTCGTCGAATGCAGGAAGTACAACTTGTGTACAGATAGACGAGCTCTTCGAGACAAATACTGCATTGTGGGCATTCCACGCAATACAACTATCTAGTTCGACGATCCCTTGGCAACGATCCCTTGAGTTTGGCAGGTGCGTTTGAGCAACTGCAACTCCCATTTTGAGGGCGCGAGTAGGCATTTTGAAGCCCAATGCGAAAATATTAAAACTTGCATGTTATCGAAACTACTGCATCAATTCCAACCAAATTTTCCAAAATGAAAAATGCTCTTCGTGGGTGGTCCAAACACGAGTAAAACAAATCCAAGATGGTGGACGGCCGCCATTTTAAAAACAGTTAAATTGCTAGCTCAGCAACGGTTCGACCTATCGCAGCGACGACGACAATACACCCTGGCCCTATATCCCTGCGTTTTGAACGCGCGTTCGCGCCGGGCGGGCTACACGCTGGGCTTTGCCACACATTTCTAGTTTAATTTCATAATAACTTTCCTTATCGTGTACCGTTTCCGATATAGCAAGTTATTTGTCGAAATTCGCAAAACTTTCCTATAGCCACGTCTCTGGCGTCATCGTTACGGAAGACGCCATGGAATTTTACCAAGAAACGTCAGAAAACTATACTCACTATAGACTATAAATAATGCACCTGCCATTTTTTTTACCAACCGACACATAACGCGTTAAGGTGTCGCCATAACGAGACGTAACACTACTGGCCCGCCGCGTGTTGTACCCTGGTGAGTTACGTTGCGCCGCCGTGGAGTGTTACAGACGACAACAGACGCCAGCGACCGTTACTAGTCTGGCCCTTCTACACTATGTGTAGGCGGGCCAGTGGTAACAATAATAATAGTAATAATGTATAATATAAGGTGTTATTTGCTTGATGGTTTGACAGAATGTCACTGTAGGGGCTATATAGATCCCTGAGACTATAACCCCGGTACAAAACGCGCAGGGGTCTGGGGACAATAGGTGCATGGGCAGAGCCCCTGGTAAGTGTCTGGAGATGAAGCCCCCGGAAGTAGAACAATGCGAGAGATTTAAATGGAAATTCTACATGTAACAACGTAACGGTAAAATCGATAGTCTTCAGTATGTTAATCACCGCATTAAGAGCAGCGCTGCAGGTGCCGGACCCAATCCCCTGGATGTCTGCCAACGCCACACGACGCTCAGCCATCGTAGGGGACCGCGCGACGCCCTATGTCAGTGGAAACTTTACCGATTGCTGCACAACTGTACGAAAATTCCGTCTGAAAGGCTTTCAAGGTCGACGCAACTGACTGTAGCCTACTAACTGACTAGCTATTATAATGTTCAGAACCTATATAAAGGCAAGAACCATAGGCGTGTCTGTTTTCTCATGATTACGCCTTTGGACACTCACACTCTAGATACATAACATCACAACAGACACACTAACATCACTTCTTAAATCTGACCGATCCACGTGTAATTTGGCGTGTGAATCTCGCATGCCACATTTAGCCCTGATCGGTCAAGGAGGTAAGAATCGCACCATTAATCAAATCCCCGTAAAAGACGACGTAGCCGCTGAAAACTGAGCCAAGAATTGAAGTGGACAGTAAGTTTTCTGTCAGATTACGCACATGCAAAACTGATCAGTCGTAAAAGAGAAAGATGTAAAATAGAGCCAAGAATTTAAGACTTTTAAGTACCCTTTATGCTGGATGATGAAAGCAAAATCATTAAAAAAACATGTTAGTGATTGAAGAAATATGTTCTTGGTTGCCTCGTGTGTTGGATGGATGGAAGGTTTTCTAGCCAAGAACATAATTCTTTAATCAGTGATAGATTTTTAATGATTTTGCTTTCATCATCCAATTCCAGCATAAAGAGTACGGTACTTAAATACTTGGCTCTATTTTATATCTTTCTCTTATACGACTGGTCATTTTTGCATATGCGTAATCTGATAGAAAAATTATTATTGTTTACTTTAATTCTTGGCTCAGTTTTCAGCGATGTCGTCTCTTACGGGAATAGCCTTATGTACAGCATCGCACTGTTTGCCAACTTGCCAGGTCAGCTGAATAGTAGAGCATTGGACTCGTACTGCGAGGCTCGCGCGTTTGAATCCTACATCGGGCGCTGCATTTTAGTATCTATTTTTATTATAAATAATTTAAAATAAGCATAAAGAAAATAATACAAACAGTTTATTTTAGCCTATATTGCATTTACTCTGGGGGTCGTGGAGGAATTTTTCGGTTTGGTCTCCGCCAAACCTGAACGGATCGGGATGAAACTTGGAATATAAGTGACGGGTAAAGGTGCGCACTTACACAAAAAATTAGGGGAAATCGCCCCAGGATTCCATCTAGGCCTACTAATGCCATAAC
>Ga0209780_1004526_pt1 | contig 10722 bp, 9 predicted proteins | sample WorMetexBAHAMAS2_FD_187384 | JGI IMG/M metagenome (GOLD analysis project Ga0209780, IMG submission 187384) | Marine gutless worms symbiont microbial communities from Max Planck institute for Marine Microbiology, Germany - Inanidrilus exumae... | ecosystem: Host-associated > Annelida > Digestive...
GTTTATCGGAACTTTTTTCAAGTCGCCAACGTTTTGTTCGTACTGTTCCGAGTTCCTCTGGTTAGTGTTGCTGCTGGCAGTGATAACTGATGAAGTTTTTTGTTGCTGTTTCTTTCATTGCGTTGTTTTGGCACCAAATGCGAATAGCGTCTGGCTCTAAACACAGAAACTGCTGTGATAGCCTGTCACAGACTGATAGCCAACAGTGGTGCCGCGAGAGCCAAGCATTTTTGATGTCCAACACTGCTGCTTCAGTGGGAGGTCTGCCTATACGTGGGTGAACCCAGACACCCATCTAATGCAGAATGACCATCCTGTGTGATATCTCTTACAGCAAAACCAACTTGATCGGTTTAGATGTTTAGCCACACCACACCAATGTCATACAGACACACAGCTTGTAGGTTAAGCCAAACTCTTACCATAGTCAGCTGAAACATTTTCTCCCCCAATATCCAAAGGTTTGATTAGAGACCCTAGAGGATTAGCCAATCTATGCTGTTACTGATGCTTCATATGACATCAGTTGCATTAGGGTTGTGTTAAGCACTGCTATTTTGTTGTGTTGTTTGGGGTAAGACGTGCAGGTAATTTGTGAAGAATTCTGTGACTTTTTGCTGATGAAAAGTTAATATGCTCATTGCTGTTTGCAGGGGACTGAATAAGCAGGGCTACAAATGCCAAGGTTAGTTTTTTTGTTTGTGAGATATTATTTATGTTTATTTTGTATAAGTTTTTAATGTAATTGTTTTTAACTTTATTACTTCACCGAGAGAGCAGTGGTGAATTATTGTAATGAGCACGTCTGTGTGTGTTTCTGTCTGTCTGCGAGCATATCTCCCAAATCACACACGTGATCTTTACCAAACTCTTCTTTGTGCTTGTTGCCTATCACCATGGCTCAGACGTCCTCTGGTGGGGTGACACAATCCCATGGGGAAGGGGCAATTTGGGGGTTTTCTTCCCCATTGACAATGCATTGTGCAGGGTAGCATTTGGGACCCATACAAAAACGGCTGAACCGATCCAGATGCTTTTGGATTAATGACTCGGGTGGGCCCTGGGTATCATGTGTTAGATGGGGACCCAATCCCCGAGGGGAAGGGGCAATTTTTTTGGGAAAACGTAGCAGCCCGTTGCAATGTGATGGAACACTCTACGGTGTGCTGTGCAAAAACGGCTTAACCGATCGACATGACATTTTGGATGAAGATTCTGGTTGGCCCACAGAGCCATGTATTAGATGGGGGTGCAGATCCTCATAGAGGCGACGGGGTCTAGGGGTCAGTTGACCCCCACTTTTTAAAGTAGGTGTTGCCATTGGCATATGAAAATCCAGTAGGATGTTTGTAGGATGTAGTATATGTCAGTTATCTAAAGTTGGGAGGTTATTTGCTGAGTTTACTTTTACACCCCAACTCGTATAGTCTAGCTATACCATGGTGTGTTTGCATTTGAGACTTAAATTGTCATCATCTTTTAGCAGTATATACACATAGCTTGAATCAAGGTTACAGTCATTATTACTGGCCTGCCTAATGGGCCAGTATTGTTTTGCTCGCTGGCGTCTGTCATTGTCTATTGTCGTCGTCTGTAACACTGCCGGTGAGTGGGCCGGCCGCCAGGCTCGTGGGCGGTCGGCCGCCGCCACGCCGGGCACGTCGGCGGTCGGGCGGCCGACACTGCATGGCGGGCCAGTACGGTTACGTCCCGTTAGGGCGACACCTTATTAGTAGGGTGGTGCATGTCGTGTTGGTTTGTGTTCAGTGTGTAACTGTGCCGTACACAAGCGATGTCACGACAAGATACTTGGGCAGTGTCCAGGCACAGCAAAGGACAGTCGTGAGACACAGATGTTGACCGAACGGTTTAACATCGACGTACCGCATCGATTTGTCGACCACAAGTTTATATCGCCTGCATTCTGCGACCATTGCGGGTCTATGATCCTGGGTTTTGTCCGCCCTGAACTACAATGCAGTGGTATTACTTACTGTACTCACTCATGATGTTATGTGTTGTATCGCAAGACATTTTGTGACTGTTATGATTTTGTTGTGTTTGCACATTAAAAGCAAACTTCTGGTACACAATGCATATTTGTGCTCAAAAGTGACGCTAAACTCCAACCAACCATTTCATTACAAATGCTATATTGCTGTTGTGTCTACCAGTTGTGGAACAATAGCACCAGAGTCATTAACTTAAGTTGCCTCCTTGAATTGCCACAACTGTTCCAGATTTCGAGTCTTGAATGACCATTTTACACTTAAATTTTGTTTTATTTTTGAGGGGAGAGATCATTGCACTCCTTGCAATGTTACATTGGCCCCAAATGTTTCACTGGTCATACTACACAACTAGGTTGGGTGTTCCTCTTGGGTACAGTCTATTTTCAGATTGGACATCATCATACAAGGTGACCAAATGTGGCTTTAATTGTTCATGTTTATTTTGGTTATTGCATCTTTCAGATTATCGATGCATGTATGCTTTTGTAGTATAAGGTTTTGTTTTGTCAGTACCAAGCTAAGCGATTGGCTGGGAAGAACATCTCTAAGATGAACTATATTTGCATTGAACTATATTTGCATTGATTGGTATGTAAAATCTTAACTTATTGAGTTAATCCTCACTATTTGCAGTGTTGTTCAGAATGTCATGTGAACTGCCACAAGCGGTGTAAATCCTCAATGCCAAACCTTTGCGGAGTCAACCAGAAAATACTTAATGAACTGCTTCAGATGGTTCGATCATCTGCACCGACGAAGCCAAAGACACCTACTGCACCACTAACCAGTGTACGTCACTTCATTAGCATCCTCTGTTAGTAAGTAAGTAATTACTATCTTTGTAGGTACAGACTTAGACATGGTGTATGATGTAGACTAGGGGCCGTGTTTTGCAGTTCTTAATATCAATCAATCAATCTTCGTTTATTAGCGGCATGACAGAACGCAGGCCAAGAATGCACAATAAACATAATATACAGAGAAGTGACCATGTAACAACTACTTTTTAAAATGCTGCAGCAGAAATGCAAAGCAAACTATGTACATTACACCTTACATTACATTACTCTTACACCGTAAATCTACTGTATCGTATCGTATCGTATTACACCTGTCAAATGACAAAATTGTAATTGCAGGTGAGCGGCCTGCCATGAATGTAAAAGCTAGCTACTGTGCTTAGAATTCACAGATGAAATATTGATATTTGCTGTTTTAAAGCAGCTTTTACAATGAAGAGAAACTGAAGCCAGATTTGTCTATGTATTGGACACATGGGTGAGCTGTGAAAAACGGCTGAAGGAACCCTGCATCAGATGGGGTCTGGATCCTATCATGGGAATGGGCACTATTGAGGGATACATTATGCCGGCCTGTTGTACTGTACCTACACGAGTGCATTCGACATTGTTCATCTGCTGCCGCTGGTGAATGTGCCTGCCCCAGCGCATGTGGTGGATGAATGCATTCTCCATGGTGAGGCATGACAAGTCGGCGATGCGGCCTTTTGCCAAATTACTTCGGACGGTTGTTATTGTTATTATTATTGTTGTTGACGAATACCATACATAAGTGTTTGTAATTGACAGAATGCAGCCGAGTCTGACAGCGATGATGACGACATTTACTCGGACGTCTACGAGGTGCTTAGTAACAACCACAACAAAGTGTTGCTGATGCCTGACAACCATCAACAGACCTCAGATAATCATCACGCCCAAGCCTCTTCCACTGTAAGCCAGGTGGAGCGTAGGCCAAAGGAAACCATGGCAACCAGTTCCAGGTCTCGAATGAGCATCATTTTCGGCGACCAGTGCAACATACAACGACCTTGCGTCACGTCTTCTCGCCGCCGACAGACCGTCAAGAAGTACAGCATCGACGACTTCAACTTTGTGAAAGTTCTCGGCAAGGGCAGCTTCGGCAAGGTACATAACGTAATGTAACGTATTTTTTTTGTACCTCAGCCATCCAACAATGTCGACGAAGGCATTATTTTGGGGCTGTTCGTCCGCCGGGTTCGTTTGTCCATTCGGACAGATCTGGTTACCACGATATCTCATGAATGGCTTGAGCAATTTTGATGAAACTTACAGGGAATATTTACCAGCCCCTACTGATAACCTGATTAGATTCTGAAGGTCAAAGGTCAAGATCGCAGAAGTCTATGGCAAAAACATCCACGTCAACACTGGGGGCATCGAAGTCCAACTTCTAGTATTAACAAGAGTCTCCCCTGTTACTGAAAGACCCACATGACGCAGAGTCTCAGTGCATGCTAAGTATCCCGTATTGCATCATGGTAATGAAACTATTTTTCCTACTTGGCCTAGCTGCTAACTACAGATCTTGACGGTGGGTGTGATCAACAGTTGTCCGACGACCGTCACAAGTTTATGGGTCACTAACCGGCGAACTAAGTTGACAGCACCTGAGACAATCAGCCGTTCCAGAGATATGGTTGGTGCTCACCGTAATTTAAATGGCTCACGTGAATTGATCACGCCCCTTTTAGGGATGGTTTGCTATGCATGGCCTAGCGTTTGCTACCGTCAACCTACCTACCAAATTTGAAGTCTCTAACTCCACTCATTACGAAGATATGAAAGGGGATACAAAATGTCGAAAATGTGGTGGTTTGGGATAGTTAGGGTCACTCAAGGTCACCAGAAATAGCACCAATCAATAGAGCACATACGAGTTCCTATTAGCATTACATAGTAACTATGTCCCTATCTTGCAACGTTTCTGAGATATAGCGAGATATTGGTCGAAAATCTCCGTTTGAACCTACCCCACCTCTATTTGGCGGCCCCGTTGGGGGTGACCCATTGGATTTTTACCTAGATTTTTGGCATCAGATAACTAGAGTCCCTGAGCTATCGTACGACGTTGTTTGCATGATTCTTTATTTAGCTGTTTTGATACAATACCAGCATGTGACAGATGGATGGACAGACAGACACACAAAGACAGCATATATCGCACTAGCATAGCATCACGCGGTAAAACGCTGACGCTGTTGGCATGGAAGAGTGGGATATGTAAAATTTGGAACAAAATTAAGATTACATTAAAACATACATACATACAAAACTGCAGTAACATAACAACAAACACTATAATATGGTATATGATGATTGTCAAATACAATAATTTTATACAGTATAACAATTCAGTACAGTCAGAAAAAGTATGTTATGTGTTCATCACAAATATTGTTGTGAGGAGGAGTGGAAATTCTGAATCAATTAAAAATGTGGGCAATTAGCGATGCATTGCCACTTGAGGCCGCCCGAGTTCCCAGTCCTTCAGCAGCCTGCCAAGTTTCAGCGCAATCGAGTGATGCACGGCTGAGTTATTGCGATTTTACTGATTTTCCCCCCATTGGGGGCCTAAACTCCACCACGCATCTCGGAGATGGGTGGTAGGAACTCTACCAAATATTTCATGGACATAGACCCATAATCGGTCCTACACGCTATTAAATGGATTTAAGAAATATTTGCTTCGTTTCGAAACTACGGCCAAAAACGTTTTAAAAATCGAGTCCAAATTTCGAGGTTTTTGACCCTGCAAAAATTAGGGGACGGTTGGGCGAAATTCTCGCGGTACGTTATCGAGTTCGACCTAGGCCCTAACATATGGTATAACTTTTATGACGCTCTTCTTGGTAGTCTCGGAGATTAGAGGTGGGGTTTTTAAAGTTTACGCTAAAAAGGACAGCAGCAAAACCTAAGGCCTCCGACTACTAACGTACGTCGGGTGGCCTAATAATTGTCTACGAAGAGAGTTGTATTAATGAAGTTTCTCTTAAAGCTAAGGATCTACCATGTTGTCTTGGTCTAAGGTTATAATCAGAGTTGTCTCTTACAGATTTTACTTTGCTGACTGGTATTTAGTGCTTGTTGTTAGTCGAGGCCTCTAGTGAGGAGAGCCCTTAAGGTTTTTGCTGGAGCAATACAAACGTTTGCATTTCACGGGATGCAGCGCTTGTATAATGCAAGTACAAATTGCTTAGACTTAAATAAATCACTGCTTAATAGATGGTTAACCATTAATAATAGGTGAAAACTTGACAACAGTTGAAAACCAAAAACTGGCAGTTCAACTTATAGTGTCAAATGCATCAGTCCAAGTGTAGAAGTGCCTGTCATTCTCGCTGTGTTAGGTGCTACTGGCTGAGTTGAAGGGAACTGGCTTACACTATGCCGTCAAAGTGCTGAAGAAAGATATCGTCCTGGAAGATAATGACACCGAGTGTACGTTGTTGGAACGGCGAGTTCTTGAGCTCGGCTCCGAGTGTCCATATCTCACCTATCTTCACAGCAGCTTCCAGTCTCCGGTATGTTAATTCTAGCTGCCACTGCTACTTGTTTGGCTGTACTGAACTAACGTGCTTTATCGTACCTATCGGACTACTGCATCCGGTCTCAGTGGCATCTGCGTTGTGCTACCGTTACCTTTGTGCTGTACCGCATTTCTGGCTCAACACTTATGGCCCTTGGGCTTTTTCAGTTGCTGGCCCAACGGTCTGGAACTTCCTGCTAGATTTTATCTACGATCCGATGATCAGTGCAGACTGTTACAAACGTTTACTATTTGTTTGCCCGATACTAGTTTATCCAGCACAGTTAGGGTTCTTGACAATAATTGTACTATATAAGTCTACATACTTACTTATTTACTAGACTGTCTACTGCAAATTTTTACCATTCCTTCAGCCATCTGGAGTTTTTGGTTTAGACATACATGCGCTAGACTGTTGCAAGCTATTTGATTGAATTATGCTATTGACCTCTGCCTTCGACACAGATATCTAGCACCACTGCTGCTGCTGCAAGCCTACTGCCCACTGCAACAAATCACGTGTCTCTGTGGACTGAAGCTTTGCTTCATCATAAGCTTTTCCCAGTATTACAGTATCTGGCAGCAGTATAGATATTGCAGTATTATGTGTTACACTGTTTGTGTATTAGTTATTTAATGCTGTCTCGCTATACTGTAGTAGTTTTAAGTACCAGTGAAAAAACAATTTGCTTGATTTTTTGTCATAACTTTGGCAAATGTAGACCGATTTTCAAAATTCTATCACTGATTCACAAGAAAATTTTGTACATATGCATTACAAAGATTTGCCACATCACCTTAAGTGTGTTACTTGAAAATACAAAAAAATTGCTACCGATTTCATTGGCATCTTGCATGTGGGACCGCAGACTGCAAAAAAACCTTCATGTTTAGGACACCCGGCCTAAACTGGAATAACCCTGAAAATGTTTTAACACTACGAAATAACTTTATTTACTGGTAATTACATATAGCAAAACAGTCAAAACGAACCCTAAAAACTATACGATAAATACAAAAGTCATTGAGACCGCCGCAATATCCCACTGTCTCACAGACATTGTTCCTGCACTGAACAGCAACGCTTAGCCACTGGAAAAGAAAGTTAAAGGAACACGGCTCAGTAGTGACTGTGTCAGTATGTGTGTGTGTGCATGTGTGTGTGCATGTGATGATGATATCTGTACAGACCCACCTGTTCTTTGTGATGGAATATCTCAATGGCGGCGACCTAATGTTTCACATTCAGAAGGAGAAAAAGTTTCCTAACGAGCGGGCAAGATTCTATGCCGCTGAACTTGTGTGTGCTCTGCAGTTTCTGCACCAGCGAGGCATCATCTACAGGTCTCACTGTTGAAACTCGGCTTATTTACGTTGATAGGCGGCGCTATGGATGTTAAAACACATACGTCGTAACACGGTGGCTGCAGATAGTAAACCGCAGCTGTGACTTTATGTTGCCGCAATGAGTAAGTAACATGCAGAGTTAGTAACAGTCCATGAAGTGATTATTTCCACTTTCCTTTACAATCATTTGGTTAGTTGATTTTAGGTGCAAAATCGTTCTTTGGTCGTTGCCGAAGGTTTTACTTCTGGCGGCCTGGCCCAGCTTGGAGTGACTTTGAAAAAAGAAGGCCAGTGAAACGACAACTGAGAGTATTAGTAGTAGCATGTTGGGTTATTTCTAAAACGTTGTTGTAACAAGTTGTCTTATCAATTAACGTCATGTAAATGAATGTGTGAGCACTGTTAACTCGACACAACTAATCATATCAGATTGACATTAGTACTAGTAGTAATAACAGTTATACCTAGAAGAAGCCGGCACTCACAAGAGTGCAAAACCCCACACAGGCACTGTTTTTTGTGCTTTGTGACCTTTTGACCCCAAAATAAATGGGTTAACAGGACTCATACTGGAACATTTTTGTGTCATGTTTGGTGATCTAGTTGCAGTGGTTTTTGAGATATTGCGCAGAAAAACAGACAGGTATGCCGCTGAAAACCCTACCCCGCAAGTATCGTCGACATGGATAATAAAAATAAATACTTGTACACCTGAAGGCATAATAATAATAATCGTCATCATCATCATCGTCATAATAATAATAATAATAATAATAATGGTATTAATGTTCAGTAAAAGGCATCTTAGATATCATCAGTTTGTGGTAATTTGCAGTCAGTAAATTGCACATCCTGAAAAGTTTGTTTGGCTGAATCTGTTCTACAGAGATCTGAAGCCTGATAACATTCTGCTAGACAAAGACGGGCATGTCAAACTGGCTGACTTTGGGATGTGCAAGGAAGATATCTTCAGCAACCGGAAAGCGACGACTTTTTGTGGGACTCCACACTACCTTGCGCCAGAGGTCTGTATATATTGACGGCATAAGTGCATTTATACTCTATGGGTGATGTATGTCTTCCCGTTCATGTTGGACTGTTCTCTGTGAAATTTACTTGCCCAATATTACCATGTGGTAGCACAGAAGGTAAGTGTTTTGGGCTAGTGATCTGGAGCTCACAAGTTCAATCCCCGACCGTTCCTCAGTTATGCAATGACTCAAGGCAAGTCATTCACACACATGCCTTTGTTTACCATGCAGTATAAATTGGTACCACCGTTATTGATTTTTTTCCCACGTAAATCACTGTAGCACTTTACCTGTCCATGTAGCCCAGTGGTCAAAGCACTCGGGCGCCATGTGCTGTAGGGCATGACGTGCTGAAGAGCCGGGGTTCAAGCATCAAACCGGGAATGTCCACCTACCACAGAATTATTTCGAATAATTCCTATGCACATGATGAACAGGGAGATAATTTTGGGCAGGAAAAAGAATGTTAGGCAGTGTCATCTATAAACTGTGACCATTGCTGACAGGCTTGATCAGCAGCGTCAAGGTTGTTTGCTGCGACGTGTGAGCCAAAGCAAATAGACTTGGCTGGCCGCTGGCTGGCGCAACATACACTACAGCGCCAGTCAGGGCGAAGGCCACGTCTAGAGGGAGCGTGGTAGAAATACCCACCTTCCCTGCACTCAACGCACACATCCGCGCACACCTACCAGTTCTTCTCCTCTTCCTGGGCTATCACACTGGACCGTTACACGGTCTTGGTGTTGAGGTCCAGAAATAGGCTTGATCTCTGCCCGCAATAAAGAAAGGAAGAAAAGAAAACACGGTAGCACTGACTCCCAGTGCTTTAGAATGGGCCGGACAACCCCTAAATTGCCCCTTCCCATGTAGGATCTCGACCTTCATAGGTTCCTTGAGCCCACCTGAGTCTTACGGCATCTTGATCCGTTTAGCCGGTTTTTCAGGGCTCACAAACACAGCAGGTTTTAAAGTTGGGAAGGTAACCGCTGTGCGTGTTTGGAAGTCTACTGATAGGTTTAATACAAACGTCTCACCTGCAGGGCTGTCTGCCTAGTACGTAAAAACGACTGTGAGGGTACTCTTTTATGTGCCTTTCTACCGGCACCTCTGATGTCTCGAGTTGTCATTATGCAAATGAGACAAATGCGACTTCCACGTGTTCATATAGTCCATGTTGCTGCATCACTGCGCTGTCTGTGCCGTGCTCGCAGATCATTGATGGTGCAAGTTACAACAGTTCTGTCGATTGGTTCTCATTTGGAGTTGTGCTGTATGAAATGATCGTCGGCCGACTTCCGTTTGATGGCTTTGATGAACAAGAGATGTTTCAGCGCATTTGCCTGGAGGAACCAAAGTATCCCAGAGTTATTCAGGCCGATGCTCAGAGCTGCATAATGCTGGTATGATTATGGTTGGATTGAACAGTTGAACTTATAGCAAATTAATAACAAAAACTGATCATCAGTTTAACACTAAAGTGTAAGGGTCTAGTCATTTATCACACGTAGGAAACATCAAAAATCATTTTGTTATGACCATTGTGATGTGAATCCGTGTAACCCTTACAAGGCAACTCACTTTAATGTCCCATCAATTTTCAAGCATTAGGCACAGCTCATACTATCTATATCGCGACGTAATTTACTTAAACTATGCAGCTGACGAACCTGTTGTTTTCACTTTGATTTCTCTGTCTTTTTTGTATTAGTGTAAAGACAATTTTCCGTGATCTGTAGGCTAACATTCAAACAAGAAACCATGCAATACTGATGTGATGATTGATGTGATCATTGTGATAGTAATCCGTATGCAAAACCATAAATGCAATGAAATGGAGAATGCTTTTCTGATTTTTAAAGTGAGTTGCCTTGTAAGGGTTACACGGATTCACATCACAATGGTCATAACAAAATGATTTTTGCTGTTTCCTACGTGTGATAAATGACTAGACCCTTACACTTTAGTGTTAAACTGATGATCAG
>Ga0209780_1004527_pt1 | contig 10719 bp, 13 predicted proteins | sample WorMetexBAHAMAS2_FD_187384 | JGI IMG/M metagenome (GOLD analysis project Ga0209780, IMG submission 187384) | Marine gutless worms symbiont microbial communities from Max Planck institute for Marine Microbiology, Germany - Inanidrilus exumae... | ecosystem: Host-associated > Annelida > Digestive...
CTAGTATGGTAAGCAATTGGCTGGGAAGCTTATATCTGAAATGGTCCATTTTTGTGTTGAGTGGGATGTGAAGCCTTAACTCGATCAATCAGTTGCTTGGATCTTGCAATTGGTGGTTTTTTTGTTGCAGCCGTAAAAGCTGAGATAATCGAAGAGCTGGAGAAACACCGTGATGCGGAGCTTGCTGAACAGCGAGAGAAGCGACACAAAACCGAGGCCGAGAAGGCACGCAAAAGTGCAGAGCAGTCAACAGATACTGACGATGCAAAGGTCATTGTTTCTTACTGCCGCACTAATACAAGTTTATGCCCCATATCTTTTCTTTTTGTTGTTTGCCAACAGCTGCTTGAACACCAGTTGTCTGTATGCTGTCATTTAATCAAGCAATGGTTCAGTCTAATGGACACTTTGTAGGTAAATTTGCATCAGCTGGTTGTCGTCTTGATCCTGGTTGTGTTTGATGCCCAAATATTCTGTGTGGACAGACACAGTTGCTAATGTCAATCATGCACTGGTTTTCCAATGACCGACATCTGAGGAAATACGTCGCCAGCTGTTTGGGAGTGGAGGGCGCAGGTCTGGTATCGTTGGCAGGAGATCCCCGGATGCTTCTTTTTGCTTTTTCATAAGAGAAGTGTTCCAAAGCCACAACAACACAGAAAAGATATTATACAATGAGAGTCGTTATAGGCACTGACGTGTTATAGGAACTGATAAATAGCAATTACACAAGATATCACATTGATGTGATAAATAGGTCTTGTGGTGGTTGGTTAGTTTCCACCCTGTTGTAGGTGCTAGCATTAAGATTAATATTGTAGATGTCATTCGCTGCAGAATCAGATGACAGTGCAGGCTGCCATGTACTGATTACTTGGACGGTTGTCGGCCGGCTTGGTTGATGATGTGTATGCATGTCTGTAGACCACGGAGACTGCCGCTGAAGTCACTGCCGAAATGCCAGCGAGTTCACTTGAACCTGCTGCTGAGCCGGTTGCAGCACAAGTAGCGACACCAGATACCTTGATATCAGACACCGCACCTTCAGGTAACAGCATTGGCATTTTCTGTTTAATTCAGTTCGTCACTTCTTTCCAGTCTGTCTGCCTCCTCTGTACATGTTTATGCTGTATGTTTTCATTATTTTCCCGGCCCTGTAGGGGTCCGGGGCAATCCCTTCTTATCCATTCACTTCCTCACTTTACCTTCTACTCTATCTTTTAGTATCCTTTACTTTTCCTTTTTTTCCCTTTCTTACTTGCTACATGTATTTTCTTGCTTTTCCATCCCTTTCCATTCTACCAGAATAGTTCCACTCCATTTACAGGCAAGATGCTGTAGGAGGCCACTAAACCTGGCTTTAGTTTTTGTGTGTTGATTTTCTGTTATATGTATTTTTAGTTAAGGAATCGTGCTTTTTATTGTCATATTTGATTTATTTATGTCTTGTAATGTGATGTGTTGGGAGAGCTACGTTTGTTGTACTCTGGTGCAAATATGCATATTATCCCAGTGTCCCTAAAATTACACTTATTTTTAGATTTTTTATTATTTGCCATATGAAGCCATGCATGCAGAAAATTTATATCACTGCAGTTGTAGTTCACTGCAGGATATTCCAATATGAATTAATGCTGTGCTGCTAGTAAAGAAATACTTCACTTTGATCTGCTGTACTGTAGATGTTATTAATTTTTCTGTGGTTAAATTATCATACTAAATAAATCGGAAATTTTTATGAACATTTGTTATATTAGTGTGTCAGCTTTGCTGTTTTGCATTTTTTGTCTTATTTTAGCTTTATGCCTATTCATTTATTTATAATGCTCTTTATAGTACGCATAGTCTCAAAGCGCTCAGACATGTATCACACAGATTGCGTCACCCCTAACTGAGGTAGCAGACATCCAGTTGCAGCTTACTGCTCATTTGAAAGGCTGAGTTGGCCTGGTTGGTTGACGTATAAGAGACAGACGGTTTACCCACATAAATAATCAGGTCGAGCACAGGACAGGGGAAGTTTGCCGGCCAAATGCCGCTGTTCTACTGCTGTGCGACGCAACCATCTGCCATTAGATAGGATTCTGTGTACGTGTTCATTGCTTTGACGCTATTGATTGAATGGCAGGAGGGGCTGCTGGCCTATAAAACATCACTGCCGCTTGTCAGCTTAGGTTCTGTTTGGAACAAGTGGCGGAATAAATCGGAGTGTGAGGACTGGACTGGTTGACAGAAGCTCACGTGGAACATGAATGTTATAGTGGAGGTAGGTAGATATTAACTCCAGAAAAGTAAGTTGATATTAATGATAAGTGACGTGTGATGAAAGGATGTGCTGACTGTTGAGGTATTTGTGTTAACGTGCCATCAGCATCTGCAGTCCATCGTGTTTGTGTTGTCACGACAGCCGTGAGTGCTCCGCTGTTGGATGTGCTGGCATCAGCAGCCGTCGAACAGCCGCCGCTTGAGATGCCGGCAGCCGCATCAGCTTCGGAGTCGGAGACTATTGCTGGCAGTGTCACTGAGCCAATGCCGACAGTGTTGTCAGGTGGCCGAGAGGTAGACACAGGGCCAGTTCCACTGTCTGGTGACATGCCGCTTCTGAGCATTGGTGAATTGGTGGCTGCACCAATCCATATAACCACACCCAGGTTTTTATTATGTCACTGTTGCTTGCAGTAGCTACTGATTTTCAGGATGTAACTTGTGAATTTTTGTGTCATTTAATCAATAATTGATCTGAAATAAGGAGCCTACTACACCTTTGGCCTTGCTCAGTATCATAGCCATGCTATTGGCTGAAAAGACCTAAAATCATCTCCACAAACGTCAGACTGAGGAGACGTGTATTAAAGTTTTTTTGTGCTTTAACGCCACATCGCCTGCATGCAGTGCATAGATGTGGCCTATTCCTACAGATGTCACATGTAGCGTGGTCTGTGTGTCTGTCTGTGTGTGTTGAGTACACGGGTGAGCTGTGCAAAATGGCTGAACCCATCGAGATGCCATTTGGGGAGCTGACTTGTGGGTCCAGGAACTATGTACTAGATGGGTCCAGATCCCCCCAAAGGTAGCAGCGCTTTTGAGGCAGGAATATGTGCTGGCGAATTGTAACATGCCCACTGCAGTTGAATGTGCACATGGTGGATGAATGCATTCGCCACAGCGAGGGTGACAATAGAGCGATGCGGCCTCTTGCCAAATTACTTCAGACACTTGTTTCATGTTATGAAATTATATATTAAAATCAAATAAAATAATTTATTGATACATGGCAGCTCAGATGGTGTGCAGTCACACATAATCGTTTATGCTGAAAGTAGTTAAAGCTAAGGAAAACACTATATTACTATCTTTGTTGAGTAGACTGTAGGTTTGATAAAACTGGAAATATTAGGAATTATTTTTTAGTCAACGAATTATTTATGATTGGAATAAATTACCAGCAGATGTCATGTGCAGATGTGCTTGGTAAACACTTTTAAAAACAGGTTGGATTGTTACATCAGGTATAATGGGTGATTTTAACAAGCTCAGCTTTTCCCCCATCTTAGCTACATGTTTTTTCCTGTCTTTGTGTGCTTTCTATTTTTCATGTAGTTACTTTAAGTTAACTCTCTGTGTTGAAAGTGCCATAAAATGCTGTCCAACCACACCTGCCAGTATTCTAGGATAAATTGTTGTGTTTTTCCTCCATGTTTTATCAAAGAGAACCTATGGGGATGAGTGGCATGGGTGTCTGATGGGCCAGATGTCACCCACCCAACAGTGTCAGGGCACTAGTTACAGATGCTGTGTTGTGATAATAGAAATGGCACCGTTTTTATTATGATATGGCATATCCAATAATATGAATCCCGCAGTCCAACTTTGCACTTTGGTATGAAGCCTGACTGCAGCGGGATAACCCACGCTTCGTACCGAAGTGAAAAGTTGGACTGCGGGATATCCCGCGGTCATAATGAAAAAGGGTTAAGCCTCCTACTCTGAGTGGGATGGAAATGTGCAGTTTGTTGTTAATGTGCTCAGGGGGTCAGCTGCTGAGGCAGGAACTGAAGATGCTGGACAGCAAGGAGTGGTCGACATGAGCCTGGTGTCATCAGTTGATATGGCCACAATAAGGTTTTTATGTCTTGCTGCTTTGCCGATACTGATTCTAATGTACCAGCTTGTGGAATACCTGTGAAAAATAATTTGCGGTCCATTCTCTTAAATAGTTGTTTGGAAGAGTTGACATCATACTGTTATCTGTTTTATCAAGGAAAACTTTTATAACTGTCACTAATGTCGTTTATTCTGGAGTTATTGAAGCAAGTGATGATGTGGTGGCACCTCACTTCAGACAGATAACCATGCCAGCACCTCATCACTCAATTTCTATGGGCCAGATGCTGTTTGCCAAAGCACTGAAGGCAAGCTTAATGGGATGAGAGCATTATATTTTACTGGCACATGTTTTCCGTGCTTTGTTTGATAATACTTTGTGACTGTTTGCAGGGATTCTGTTGGTGAGGTGCGAACTGATCAAGCTGAACTAACTGAACATCAAGGAGCAGTGGATATGAGTTTAGTGTCCTCAGGTGAGCAATGAGAGCATCTGTGCTCAAACAGTTTATTGTCTAGGCATGTGACACCTGCTCAGTGTCTACTGGTAGCCTTCGCTATTATTACCAGCAGTAGGTTTCAGACTTTTGTAGCCTACTTCATCATATCTACAGCCTCACTTTTGATCGCTTCAGTTTTTTTAAACCATACTATCAGTCACCTTATGTAGTCTTTTCTTATCTCTTATTAGGTTGTCTTTTATCCTTTCTACTAAGATAGTCTGTAACAAGCCGTCCTGGTGTAATATGTTCTGGCCCACTACATTAGCGTTTTTGTATAGCATCAAGAACACTCGTCTTGTCATTTACACCGAGTAAGACTTATGTATTAGTGATTTTCTTTCCAGCTGATCTTCTGCATCCATCTCCTTATCCACATCTCAGAAGTTTCAGTTGAATACAGTGTAATGTAGCAATAATGCATGTGTGAAATGTGAGTCGGATGTTGAATTAGTGAAATTTTCATATCGTCAAATGTCCCTGTACTGTACTGCACTACTCCCGGCAAATGGACATTAAAGTAATCGTTTTGAGTTTCTACGTGTGTAAGCCCCGTACGGGCTCCAGGGCAGTAATACACAGTGATTCGTGACCTGTTTTGTGTCGGGTGGGACGTAAAACTTCAACTCAATCAATCAATCTTTACATGTGTAGTAGCATATTTCTTATTATGTTGGCCATGTCTAGCGGAAAGGTAATGTCTAGCATTCATCTGTCTGTCCCGTCGACATACTCACCGTGACTCACCAGGGGTCAGCATGTGATGCAGCCAGCTTACATTTTGGCCCAACAGTAAGGAGGATCGACATACTTGTTATTCTTATGAACCGAGCATGATCCAATGGATAGGTGGGTTTACTTTTAATGAAAGAAGGAAAATGCAGAACTCCGAGAACTGTTGGTCATATGAAATGGTGAACATAAAGACGATACTGATTTGATGAAACATTGTACCACAATGGTACAAGAGGTGAAGACAGAGGGAACACTCACGGAAGAGAATGCACAGGTTCAGAACTAGTGAAGAAAGAAAATTAAGGGGGCAACCGGCTGACTTAGGTTTACTTGAAAACTGGTCGTTAAACAGTTGTGTGTGTGTGTTGTCACGATTATTTGGATGTCTTGTTTGCTACCGCTTGGCCACTGATTAGAAACATTCATACCTTTGTACGTTGTCTTTGCACAGATGATGACGGTGTAATGCCTACAGCCGTTGATCTACAGAGTATGTCATCTACAAGCACGTCAACAGCCAGTAGTTCATTGCCTAGTGATGCGACCTATGTTACAGCTGCTGTTACTGTGACTGCTGCTGGTTCTGAAACACAGCCTACAGCCAGGTGTGTTTTCCACTGCATGTCTGTTATTACCTCCATCATCCAAGGTGACGGGAGGTTGTTTTCGCTTGCATCGGTATATAGTTAGTTAGTCGGTGGGGAGGTATTTGCCCCGAATATATGAGTTCAGTTGCAAGTCCTGATTAATGTAATCTGTAGAGCATTTATTGGTAAATATTTGTCGTGTGCTGTTTTCATAGATGTAGTCACCGAATCAGCAAAGAAGACAGTATATTAAAATACCACAAACTGATCCATGTAGAATATTGACGACCCTTTCTTGCATGTTTGAACAAAATTATTGCTATACAGATGATGTTTTGTGGTTTTACGTGAGCGTGCTTGCATGTCTGTGATGTTCAGTACTTCTGGTGATGCTGGTGAGGGCTCATCAGCAGGTGCTACAGCATCCGATCAGCAGCCAGTGATGTTTGGAGGTAATTCTTAATAACACGTGCATTACATACATACATACATACACATATTTATAAAGCGCCAGAAATCGTAAAGCGAATCTGAGATGCTGCTGCTTCTTGCTGTCGTTTTATCAGCTGTTTTTCCAGTGAAATGGGGTTGCCCGGTTTTCGTCTCGCACTCGTTTTGGAGAAAGCCTGCCTGCCACCCAGTGTCCAGGCACACGTGTGTACATGTTACTTAAGTAATGAATATAAAACTAATAAATATTTACAGTTTGCGTTGAGTGCTTTGACAGTGTGCTGGTTGAGAGTCCGGAAGGGCATCATTCCTATCATTCGGTGACAAAGTTTGATGCTATGAATTTAGGAATCGTCTAGAGAACTCACTTTATGGCGATCGTACAGGACAGTGTGTTAGCCTGCATCCGCAGTTAAGAACGGAAGATTTTGTTGTTGCCTTCATGTTTTTGCTTACCACAAACATCGCATTTGGATTATTGAGAAAACAGTAGAGTTATCAACAGTGTTACCTGTCATGTGTCTGCACTGTACATTATTAGGTTTCATTACATTAGAGTTACTTAGAGTGTCCTAAGTACAAGACTGCTAAACCACTACAATACACGGCGTACAGAACTAGAAACGGAAAACAGTTAGTTAGGAAATGATCAGGAGAAAAGGAAAGTTTTGAGGCAATTCCGAAAAACAGCGTTGGAGCTGAGGTAACGTCAGGCGGCAGACTGTTCCAGAGGCGGCTACCAGCCACCGGAAATGCTCGATCGCCGACGGTGGACAGCCGTGTATGTCGAATCACCAGCTGCGAGGATGACGACGACTGTAGACGGCGGTGGTTGGTTGTCACTAATGAGTCGACCTAATAAAGCCGGTCTCAAATGTCCATCTATCTTCTCTCTGGGAGTACGTCCGTCCATCCACAAAAACTTCCTTCGATTTCAGTGAAAGTTAGCATGTAGGTAGAGGTCGATGAGTGATGCACGACGGTATACAGTATGACCCGATCCAAGGTCAAGGTCACGAGCCCTTGAAAGTCGGAAATCTATCCATTTTCAAATGCTATCTTCTTCGCCATTTACAATGGGAGCTCGCAACTGACCGTGGATTCTTAAACTAGGGCACAATATTTACATTTGTTTGGGCCAGATTTTTTTATATTTTTCCTAGTTTTTGTGTCGCATGACTTTGAACTTGGCAGAGACGTCAGTTGCGAAGAGTTGACCGTTAGTCCCGCACCAGGCTAATTTTATTATTAGTATTATTGTTATTATGACTTATTGATTATTAGTATTATTGCCATCTTGAAAAATCAAAAAATCTCAATATCTCAGCCTCAGTTCGAGCGATTTCGACGAAATTTAGCACACTTATGCAGTTTCATTTTCTTGATCGTTCTGACCGTTAAAAAATTTCAAATTTTTAAAATCCAAGATGGCGGCGGCCGCCATCTTGAATAATCGAAAAATCGCCATATCTCGGCCTCGGTTCGAGCGATTACTACGAAATTTGGCACACTGATGCACTTCTCACAACCTGCCCTGGTATTGATATAGCTTTAGAGGGAGGGTTCGATTAGGCAGGAAAGGCAGGTTTTGGTGTGCTGCATGCAAGTCAGTTAATCGGACATGCAGCACGTCTACTTTATTAATTGTTATTATTATTGTCATTTAAAATGGGTCATGCGTGTTTGCTGGTGCAGATGTTGTACTGCCAGAGGGAGTGGATCCATCATTCCTGGCCGCTTTGCCGGAAAACATCCGGCAGGAAGTGATAATGGAACAGTTGCGTTTGCAACGGATTCAGCAGCGGGCTCAGCAGGTGCAGCAGGAAGCACAGTCACTTGGTGTCACTGAAGTAAATCCTGAGTTCCTTGCTGCCCTTCCTCCACATATCCAGGAAGAGGTCTGCTTTGAAAACATGCTGCTTTAGTGCATTACATTGTGCTTAAGTTTTCAGAGTCAAGTCAGTTACAGTACATCATCTTTGTTGCAAATGATAAGTACTTATGTTAATTTCTTTTAACCAATTACTTGGCGTTATACTGCTGCACTTAGCATTAAGGCATTGGACTCCCATTGATCATAGACGAATTTATAATGTACTGGTTAGGATACTGTTTCCTGTATTCTGTCCTAGCAATGTATCGCTCTTCATTGTGACTTTGAAGTATCTCTCGGCTGTTTTACTGACGTCGTTGCCCAGGCTGTTCTTGCATCATATGAACCAACCAGCCCCACGACACAGTCGGAAATCTATGGAGGGTGCTATGTGACACAGTTTTTGTGGTGGAATGAAGCAATGGACCTCGCCGCATCTGTGACTGATGACGATGATGACTTACACTCCAGCAACCTGATTGTTTGCCTGCCAAGAGCTGTAGTCATTAGTAACGGCATCTGGCTAGAATTGCATCACTCTTGCCAATAAGGTTCCATGCCTCACATGGGCACATCCTCAAACAGGGAGTGTAGGACATTATTTTTGTCATTAATTTTTGTTTTTATACCTTTGTACAAAAGTGTTTTGTTTTTTGTTTTGTTTTTTAACTTTTTGTATTAGGCAATTGTAGATTTGTTTGAGTATTTCAGTTGTTGTTGTTATCATGTGCATTATGAGCCGTGTGACATCAACCATTGAACAGCGGCATCTTCAGCCAAGTGAAGCTGTGGTAGGCCACCCTCCGGCTTGGTCTGTGGGCAGCTGTTGACGATGTGTAACATTGTTTGACGTTTGCCACATTGACACTTGTCACTCGTTGCAAGACCCACTTTTTGTGGCAGGATACGCACTGATCTTGGTTAGTCCAAAGATAGTTTATTTTTGACCAGTATCATCATAGCAGATCGATCCTAGTCGCCGGATAGTGGAGTCATCTTCAAGTGAAGAGTTGACCACCGAGTTCGACTTCCAGCCATCTTGCTACTGACTGGTGACGTCTATGGGATGAGAGTCTGTCCAGAGGGATCTGTAATACGATCCTTTTCTGGTCAGTTATGTTTCGTTTTCATAGGTGCTGGCACAGCAGAGAGCCGAACAGTCGAGAGTGGCTGCCGATCAGAATCGTGAGACTAACGATGCGCCACTTGACCCTGCCAGCTTCATTCAATCTCTGCCGGCGTCACTTCGTCAGCAGGTGCTTGCTGACATGGACGACAGCATGGTCGCCGTGCTGCCATCCGATCTCGCAGCCGAAGCTAACGTACTGCGGCGCGAGGTGGAGGAACGCCATCGACGACTTGTCCAAGAACGACTGTTCGCTCAGGGCGCTGGTCTGCTGTCAGGCATTCTCCGACATTCAGGTATATTATTGATCATTAGGGACCAACCTAATTCACGGGGAAAATGCATGATTTCATAGTAAAGTTTTGAAAATATGCCAAATTTTATGGTAAATTCACGGAAGGAGTTTGAGAAATTCATGGACATTTCATGGGCTCCACTGCCATTATTTCAGGTTGCTATGTTAATGCAAAAATATAAATTAATTATTTGTTTACAATCAACAAAACATGCCTGTGTGATGTCACAAATGACGTGCAGCTCTCTATTGAGAAATAAGCAAGTAAGCGGGTGACCTAGTGAGTGTGGTATGATGTGTAAGTAAGTAACACATTCCAACTACTTAGTGCTGAAGTGTAACACTTAATCAGTAATAAAACTAACCACTTAGCAAACAGCAAAATCCACAAAAAAAGCTGTGGATAAAACTATGGAAACCTTTGTAAATGAAAGTAAAACCGTTGAAATCACGGAATTTCATGGAAATGGGCCAATTTCACAGAATACGGCCAATTTCACGGAAAATGTCACGTCCGTGAAATCGTGAATTAGGTTGGTCCCTATTGATAAGTAAGTAAGTAAGTTTAATGTTTCAATAGCAAGTTATAAAAACCGCTAGATTTCATAACTTGCTATTGAAACATTAAACTTACTTACTTACTTATCAATCATTAGTGGGATCTGACGTCAGGGAACAACGCCCCTTCCATCTGGAGTCCAGTGGTGGATAAAGAAAGGATGTCGTCAGGTCACTAGTTAGGGTTAGTGCTTTGTGTTCCCTTTACTGCTTTTTGACCCTGATAGTAGAGTGACAAGAAGGCCATCTGGTCTATAGTGGTCAGTGTTGTTCGCGCCTTCGGGCGTGTGGGTGCACGGCCTCTTGAGAGCTGAGTTTTCTACGTTTTTGCCCGTTTTTAGCCGTTACTGATAATTCGTTCTGAGCGCACGTACGAGGGGATGTGTTCTAGCATCTAATGGCGTACTTTGACGAACGTTCGTTGGCTCGTTCTGTGGATTTGTCGGTCGTTTTCATCGACACATGCGATGGCAGACATGCTGACCTACTTA
>Ga0209780_1004528_pt1 | contig 10719 bp, 10 predicted proteins | sample WorMetexBAHAMAS2_FD_187384 | JGI IMG/M metagenome (GOLD analysis project Ga0209780, IMG submission 187384) | Marine gutless worms symbiont microbial communities from Max Planck institute for Marine Microbiology, Germany - Inanidrilus exumae... | ecosystem: Host-associated > Annelida > Digestive...
CACTGCAATATAATAATATAATAATAATATTTATAATAACAGGCCTACGTTTAAGTTTAACAAAACATTTATTTATTCGCTCATTTATTTTCCGCTGTGGTCTGCGTGTACATACAGAGTTGCAGTCTCGTTCACGGATGACGTCGTCGACATCGACGCGAAGAATTGACGAAACACTACCAAACATCTGTATATCACAGACACACACATCAAACAACCACTCTCAGCGGTCTGTCACACGACAAAATAAACAAGGTGTCGCCCTAACGTAACACTACTGGCCCGCCGTGCAGCAGTGGAGCTATAATTAGCCTGGAGGCGTCATGACGTCATCGCCTGGCCTGCGCGGGTGAAGACGCCTGCAGGCCCGCCGTGGAGTGTTACAGACGATGACAGACGACGACGACAGACGACAGACGACGACAGACGCCCTATGTGTAGGCGGGCCAGTAACAATATTAAATCAAGTAAATGCATGTATGCATTTGTTTGATTAGAAACGTTAGATATACGGTGTTAAGTGTTGCGTATTCTGTGCTCAGCTATTAGCTACTTGCGTTAATCTCCTAGTTGCCACGCCTAGCACCAGAATTAAGCCACGTAGCAACAACAATGTTTACTGCTATTACTGCCCACGCTGACGCCAGTCGCCGGGGTAGGGTTTTCACAGGCATTTGTCTGTCTGTCTGTCTGTCCGCACGACATCTCAAAAATCGATGCAACAAGGATAATCAAATCTGACATACAAATGTTCCACGATGAGTCCTGAAAATCAAAAGGTCTAAGGTCAAGGTCACGAGTCACAAAAACAGCGCCGGCGTGGGTCTTTGCACTCTAATGAGTGCTGGTTTCTTCTAGTTTTTACTTACTGTTTCATAGTCTTGAAGTGTATTCACTTTTAGCACGCTAATCCTGATGTCACCATTTTCATAACGATGACGACGCCATGGTTACCCGCTAAGTGCTCCTACTAAAATGCAACTGTTGCTTGTTTATATTGCCGAAAAATCACAAAAACCTTGCATCATGTAGCAAACAGCAGTGCAAAAAACCAATTACACATACAACTAAAAAACACGAGACGTACACAGAACAAATATAAATATTTATAGGCTACTCTACTCGTACAAGAAGTACGTCGGTCCGCCTTATTGTCGAACCGAAATGTACGCTGGCCACATCGCGTGATATCATCCTAGTGAGTCACACTGAGTATGCGCCGCGTGCTGTGTTAAGGTTAGAAAAAAGACGAGACAGACAGACGATCAGACAGACAGACAGACAGACAGACAGACAGACGGACGCCAGACCGTTACATTACGCTTTCCGCTAAAAGCAGTCAGCGTAGAAATGCAAGGGACGATCAGTAGATGTGATATAGTGGGACTTCTTTCTGCATCTATGAGTGACGCAACTTTGACGTCACCAATGACTTTGGTGATGACAGTAAAAATCGATTCCGTGACTTATAGACGCTAGTCCATCGCCTCACCGAGTCGTGGCTGATCATTAACAGTAACCTCCAATTAAAATATAATGTGAAGAACTCTTAAACAATGTTAAACTAAAAGAATGATTTTCTACTAGCGACATCGCAAGATGGATGGACCTGCAGTACGAACGGATTGCGATGCAGCAGCAGAAACTGTCGACAGGCGAAGTTGATGACGTTGCAGACAATCGGACTCGACAGGTTGCTGGAATAGACCTTCAGTATGGTCGGCATAATGAACGTGAATCTACGACGCAGAATACAGGCAAAGTTCAAACTAAAGTGATCGCACAGCTAAGCATTTGACAAACTTCACCAGCCTTTTATCTCTCCCATTAAGTACAGTATATATGATTCTAATTATTGGTCATCGTGACTATTAACATTCATCCACGTAAAACAAAAATACAAGTCTAGTCTGAGGGTTAGGATTAGGGTTAGGGCTACCATCGTCGCCAAGATAACTTACTGCCTCCTGCATTGTCTCTGATCTTTGCTTGGCATCAGACCGTGCAACTTGGATTCATTTCTGAACCGCTGCAAGCGCCTTAGTTTCTGTGAAAATACTGTACATCATATCGTACGTTATTAGTAATGCTGATAACTTACTATTTAAAGCAGTTTTGAAAAATAGCTATCGTGTCTTGTATCAATTTTTTTCCAGATGATCAGCATCAATCCTATTATCTAAGGCAACGCCCACACAACCAAATAAGAATACCCAAAACTACATATTTTGGAGACCACGATTATATCATATAAATTCTCTACAAGAACTGGTATTAACTGTTTTTACCAACTTATGCTTTATTTATGCGCTGTAATATAATCACTGTCATTATGCTTATTATATGTTTAGCTTTGTACTAGTTTATTCTACCTACTTTTATTCTTTGAATTCATTTTTTCAATGTACCATAATTACTGTCTATATGCCATTGTTGTCTTGCGACTGTCAAAGTTACTTTTTAAAAACAAAAAAGTTAAATAAGACCTTGACCTTGACTTTGACCTTGATCATGACCTTGAGTGATTTTACCCACATCTACGTGGATACATTGGGCTCTTATGTCAATCCGTCTGTCATCAGATGCCATCTTTAACATATCAGTAGCTACGTAAACTGCTTTAAAAACCAGCCACCTGTAATAAAAAACAAATAGATTCGGTCCAATGCCAATATTTACCGAGAGACTTTCGTATGCAAAATCAAAAAGCTGTAGAAGATACGCGTGTTTGAAATACTCACCCGGTGGTGGCAAAGACTTGTTTGAAGTGTCGACAAGCGTTGATGAACGTGGCGAAGCAGAGACGCAACATGGCCGTATCGTCGGCATGCAGCAGCAGCGTCCCATTCACGACGTTCAGAAACAACGGCAGGTCCCCAGCGTGCGTTATGGTACTCGACATACCTCGGAACATGTTTGCTATCAGCTGAACACGCCACAGAACACCATTCCATCTCCACAATATTACCGACGTTAATTATGAGAGTCTCGTGGGTAACGTTTTACCGCCATCTGTTTGTCTGTTCAACCGCACGATATCTCAAAAAATCGATACATCTAGGATCACCAAACTTGACATACAAACGTTCCACGATGTCCTGGTAACCCATATATTTTGGGGTCAAAAGGTCAAAAGTCAAGGCCAGTTACGAAAACAGTTCCAGTGTGAGTCTTTGCACTCTTGTGAGTGTTGTCTTCTTCTAAACATTACATTCAGTAGTGGTATGGTCTGTTTTAATTTATAGATTTATTCATGGTGCACTTAAAAACAGTAAATGTAACATACAAACATGGATTTTGCAGTTTAGCTTTACTCCACAAAACAAAAAACCAAACAAGGCAACCGTAGATATCAGACTTCGCCCGCGCTGTGCAATACCACCGCGTCGCCTGCGCCCATAAATTTTCAGAATACTATTTGCGCTTGCCTGGCATACTGAATGATCCCTTCTGCAGCGAACGCGGCAGCGATGCTGCAGCGACCGCTTGCAGGGAAGATTGCCAATGTTTTTGAATGGCTCGGACAACCCCCGAAAATTACCCCTGTCCTTGGGGATCCGCACCCATCTGACATATGGTTCCTTGGACCCACCTGAGTCTTCATCCAAAACGGCATCTCGATCAGTTGAGACGTTTTTGCGCAGCTCACCATAGTGTCCCATTATTTTACAATGGGCCGCTACGTCCCCCCCCCAAAAAAAACTTCCCTTCACATTGTGAATGAGTATTGTACCGAAATGCAATACATCTACCCGTTTATAAAACTAAATTCTGTTTCGGCGTACCTTGGTCCATGCATATTTGTGTAGGAAGTCGACTCCAGCAATTTCCTGTCAACAATCATATTTGCATACGTGAGACAAAACTCATTTGCATTACATGTACATCAGAATCAGACGATGTCAATATGCTATTTGTCCTGTTCTTGTAATCTTGTCATTAAGAGCAAACAAAGAAGACAACAGTAAATAAAGTAGGCCTAAGTAATCAACATGATTAACATGGAGAGAGACTGACTTTTCCCATAACTCCAGTGTGAAGTCCAAACTCAGACTCGAGCGCTTTGCGTGGAAAGGACGGCAGTTTAAGCAGGTCTTCGTGAAGAAATGAGACGTGACTTTGAATCTGCAGCACGGACAACGATGCATAAAGCCAGAAAAAGTTGTATCTTTAAAAAGTATTAAAACAACTCATTCAGACTGATGGTAGAAAAATGAGATTATGCTTTTGTTGCAAATAAATATAATAATAACAGGCCTGAGGCCAAGCTATGAAAGTCGAGACTGAAAGAAATGGAGTAAAGTCGAACAAGGAAAGTAGAAAACAATATGCAATGACAAAACGTGAGTCAATAAACTTTTACTGACTTGTTGTCCAGTGCAACTTTCAACAATGGACAGCGAGAACAATGCTTTGCCCATCTCAACACACTTTCTTGTCAACGCCTAATCAACCAACAACAATAACATTAACATACCAGCAAGCAAACAAAACGAAACAATTATCATCAAACCCAACTAATTTATCACAAATACGGGGAAACCACAGTTAACCCCGTACAACTTTCATACCTCTTGAGTATGTAAAAGTGACACAATTCCACACCCCAACTCCATTGCATGGATTTCAGCCAAATTTTGCACAGATCTTTTGAAAATGTATACTTGCTGTCATCGCGTGTCTGTCCGTCCGTCCGTCACAAGTTGGAATGTACGAAAATGGCTAAACGTAACATATGATCACGCAAACAACGCTGCGCGATAGCCAAGGGACTCTAGTTTTACGACGCAAAAAAATCTGTACGAAATTCTAATGGAATTATCCAAACCGGAACGACAAATGTAGGTGTGGTCGGTAAAAATTGCGTTTTTCAACTGGTCGAGAAGTCTCCGGCTCAGACGCCTTTTTACAGCCGAAAATTTGTGTGCATCTGCAAAGATGGTCAGCGTCCATGATGGTGCGCTGGCGGATGAATACGCGGTGTCATCAACAACTTTGTTGGTAGTCGAAATTCGTTGATCCTAGTTAGGCCTACGGTCCAGTTGACATTAATAAGGTTGGTTGTATGGATGTCAGTATCACGCTAAGTGACTAACTAGAAGAACCGTAAAAACGTCTCTAAAACTATCTACTTTGTGTCGAGTTGAACATAAAACCTTTACTCACTTACTTACTTACTTACTTACTGTGTTTCTCACTCCAGGAAGTTCATTACGAAGCAAGCTGCAAACATTAGTTAGTAGTTAAGAATGTTGTCTATCAGTCAGCATGGCAGAGTGACAGTTGTAAACCTGGCTATGAAGAGCCATTGCAGCGTCCGTCTGGTTCATGTGCACCAGGCTCAACTGAGGGTAGAAGTTTCGTCGAAAGAAATAGAAATCGCGCACGTAGCCGTTGACGTTGTGCATCTGGTCTGCAGTCGTCAAATCAACCAACACTAAACCTCTTAGATTGTATCACACTGAGAAACAACACCATTAACCTACTTTAGCTCAGTTTTTTTTCAAAATAGCTACACTATAATTCAGGGATTCGAAGCCAAGCTGGCTAACCGACCATTTTCAGGTTTTGACTTTCGAGCACTCTGGTGCTCAGAGTTGAACGCCAGAGTGCCCGAAAGTCAATAATTAAAAATGGTCAGTTAGCCAGCCTGGCATCGAGTCTGTCAGTCACTCTCCCCATTATGGAACTCTGGACAAAAATAGGTTAAACTAGGCATGTAGTGGTAACGGCGTTACGCACGTCAAAAAAGTTACTTGTTGGTGCTGAGATGGGCAACCCGTAGCGGGAATACCATCTTGGTATGCAACCAGTCACCCGCGAACGGTCGACATGCAGTCCCACGCCGGCAGCAGCAGCACACGGCCGTAGTTGTACACGTCACCAGCAACCGTGCGACGGTAACGTTTTTCGTAACCGTGTGACCTTGACCTTTGACCTTTTCACTTCTGGGTCAATGCGTGCCGAGCGACTGCTACAGAGTATATGTGTAACGATTTTGGTGCTGATAGCTCGAGCCGTTTTCCTTTTAGAGCGCGGACATACAGACAGACAGACAGACACGAATGAACACCCTACACACGCCGGCGGCTATAACGACGACATGGGTAATTATTTTACTGCAAACGGCAGCATAAACAACGTAATCGAGAATAGCAGACTGTCCTTGCCATGTGCAATTCAAAGATGCACAATAAAACCGGAAGTACACAACTTATTGCACCGCCGTCAGAGAAGGAACGAGCCAGGACCACAGATGACAAGTACAGAAAATTTTGTGAAGTTCAGACATGTGATTTTTGATACATCGTAGCGGACAGACATACAAACAGACAAACAGACACGCTGATGACAATACTTCACAGCCCTCCTGGATGCGCAAAAATAATGCAGAATATAAAACAAATCGTCTTTTAAGCAAGATAAAACACAAATGAAAGACGATCAGAAAATAATCAGTAATAGTTTAGTACTTACTAGTCTTAGTGTCAACGAGAAAGTAGTTTGCCTGTTCTTCTGTGGGAATGTTGAAAAAGTCTAAGCTTTCATGCAAAATATGCAAGAACTGCGTATCCTGCCATCAGATATTGCAGTACATACTACCGTAGCAATGTACTAAATATGGCATACGGAATTTAAACTCGCCACTACTAATATGCAAAGGTATATACATAAATATGAGGTCGCCGTGGACCCCCAGTAAGTGATAAAGTTGAATCATGTTTCCTGTTGTTGGCTTCTAGCATCCGTCATTAACCACAAACTGAAACTGATTCTTATTATATCATTTCATAATCATTGAAGACATGAGTCGACCTATGCACCGCAGTATATGACCCATAGCTCAGGTACTGTGAAGTTTATCAGAACAGGCGCAATAATGACATAACTTGTAACAGCAGAAATTGACCCTCAGACATCATAATCTGCAATAGTAATAGTTATTGTTACTATAATAACATGTGGTCAAAGAATTTGGACAAAAGGCCACATTGCAGGGGACGGATTATTCACGGGAAAATTTCACCAATCAGTCTGAAACATTGCTCAGCCGGCCGCAGTCTCGTCTCGCTGTCGCTGTTACTGATTTTATTGCTGCGTAAAGCGGCGCAGCACTGACTCCCAATGTTTTTTCCAATAAGTTGGACAACCCCCAAAAATGCCCATTTCCGTGGGAGCTCGAGCTCGACCCCATCTAATAGTGCCTACCTTCTGCCCACCCCAGTCAGTGGGACGTTAAACCCTACAATACCATACCAGTCTACCCTCCAATCGGCATCTCGATGGGCGGAACCGTTTTCGCAGGGCTCACGGACACACAGACTGACACATAGACAGACACACAAACCACGCTACTCCGTTCGTAACAATAGGCCGCATCTTATGCGCTGAGTGCATGCGATGCGGTCTAATAATAATAAATAATAATTATTACTATAATAAAACATTTGTAAGAAATAGAAAGTCAGCATTTACAGCTGAATTGGACGCGCAATCTGGATCTGGTGTTTTATGCTAAAAACGACGGCAAAACACGTCCAAGTTGTGTAGCTAAGTTGAACCAACATGACGCTGTTTTGTCAGTTTCTACTGTCATATTAAATATCTTGATGTAATCACTCATCTTTGCCACTCTTCCATTGGTTTTCTCAACAATCTAAAACTTTGAACACACTTTACGAAACTTTTGCTTTTCCATTTGGACACAGAATCTGAACACCGTTCATCATTTAATGTGACCCAATAATAACCAGGAACAAAATGTTAATATACAGCGTAGAAAGGTAAAGGCTTCCCATACTCGTTACCGAGCGTTGGGCCCGGAGCTGATCCCGGTGTACAGGCAGTCAGCCCGCAGGTGACTTAAGTCATCCACCCGGCGATAGGCTGCAATTACATTCTGCCAGGCCTGCGGTTGCCTTCCGAGCCGCAGAGCATCACCACCTTTTGACCGGTACCAAGTTATACTGCTTGGTGACAAAGGCACATAGGTGTGAATAACTTGCCTAAAATTGTTATGCAGCTTTTGCCCCGAGTAGGATTTGAACCCACGACCTGCTGATTGCAAGTCCAACGCTCTGCCCGTTGCGCCACCGCGCCACCCAATATACAGCGTAGTTATAATGAAATGACAGCATCCATACTTCTTGTATAGGAAACTGTGATGGAATGCAACTGAGATCAGGTCCATGCACGATCAGCTTCTTTGCACTTGGAACATTTGCAGTCACCAACAGCGTTGGCTAGACAAAAAACATGAATTTTACTAAAATACTCACATTAATGACAGTAAGAGCAGTGATATACTTACCAGAATAGTCAGTAGTCTGTGGCTATTTACACTGAAGGCATGTTGCAAAAAACTACCATTTGTCTAAAAGAAATTCATTTGTTTCATAAATTATTTCCTACACAATCATGTGTTTATTTAAGTTCTTACAGGAATTGGACTTATTTTTAATTTTGTGAGCTGGTTCTGATTTCATCATACACTTTTCATTTGACATCGACGTAATTTCACTACAATGGCAGTTCAGCTACTGAGCACGCACTATCTTTGTGTAACCAGGAATAATTGTAGTATTTCATGTGAAAATTCACATAATAAATCCATCTGTTAACACGTACGTCACACTGTTCCTTGCGCAACGTCTGCTTCAGATCCTTGAAGTAAATCCCATGAACACTCGGAACAACCTGAAACATTGTCATTTAGTTACAAAAAAATCAACCGTCAACAGTTGACTGTAATAACAACACAATTTGTCCATAATTACAAGTGACATTTGTGAAGTTGCAGACACACGACAGACTCAATAGTCGTTTTCCGCATAAATTGATTGATTGATTGATTGATTGACTGATTTATTTATTGACTGATTTATTTATTTATTTATTTATTGATTGATTGATTAAGCCATGCAGGTCGCAAGTACGATTACAGTTACAATTACAATTACGAGTCACAAAAGGCTACAAGTTTAGTAAGAGTTTGCTGTTGTTCTTTTTAGTTCTTTTTACTTATTACCCCCATTGAAGGTGATGGGAAGTCCTTTTCGAGGACGTCGGTAGGTAGATATATAGATATATTGGTATTAGATATATTGGTATATATGCTTGTGAACAACTTCCTGGCCCCAATTCAAGTCCGATTGTCACCAAACTGCATACCCTTGACCACAGGGGACAAAATGATTAAATTTTGGAAGGTCAATGTCAAAGGTCAAAGTCGGTGGGGGAGGTATGCACTCTATTGAACGCCCTTATAGTTTTTTTAATGTTTTTGGTTCCGTGCGCTAGACTAAGCTGGCTCTTCGTCAGCTTTATGGCGCACGTTGAACATTACCTTTCATACGTTTCGTGTCACGTTGCGAGAACAAGTTGTACACGGAAAATTAGTTTCAATACTATTGTCTCGTCTAGTCTCGTCTTGTCTTGTTTGGTCAAACGGTCAGATGTCCTGGTGCATGGAGTATCACGCCGAATGCAACATGTAGCCCTCACCAGCTCATCATAGTAATTGTATAAATGTATTGTACTTGTAAATACGGCTGTCGCTCGCCAATGTTTCTCAAATGTCTCCAAGGAAATCTATGGAGACGAGACTGCTCCATCAATCAATATTTTTACTTAGAGAATGCCCAACAAAAAGTGTCAAAAATACCAAAGGCTCGTCACTGATTGAGTTACGTTTTTATGTCCCACAATCACATACAAAAGAAAAATGATCACAGTGTCCGTTCACAGGCAAAATTAATACTGGGGCAAAATAAAATTAATACTAGGGCGATATTAAAAAGAAAAAGAAAATGCATTACCAGCCAGAGAACGGACAGGCCTTTAGCGATAGATTCTTGTCCACCTTCTGCTGGTGATCGCACGTAGAACATGATAAATCCAATCTATGAACAAAACATTGAAACACGAGATGTTATTATAGGCTTACACGTAGAACTGCACTCGCATTTACAATCCACCGTTTCAATATCAGTTGCAGTCTGGTTGGATCCAGCAACAAACTGACGGATTTTGCATACCGTGTGTGCAGCATAAACCAAGTCTATCCCCATTGTTCATCTCGGCAACGGGCGTTCAGCGTGAATGATGCCCCACGCATGGTGGCGTGGCGTAGTGGTAGCGTCGTTGGTCTAGATCAACGAAGTTAACATACGCTGAGCCCGGTTAGTACCGGGATGGGTGACCGTCCGGGTTCAACTCCCGGGGCGGCACTTTATTTCGGTATGTAACCAACCACCCAGGTCGACTCAGCCTTCTACTCTCCGTGGGATGGTAAAATGAGTACCAGCCAAAGGGCGGTGATGTTCTGCGGCTGGGGAGTAAAGGCAGGCATGGTGTAATTTGCAGGTAAAACTGTGTGATCCATGTCTGAGCGCATTTGAGGCATTGCTGTAAAACGCGCTATACAAATAGACGCATACTTTACTTTGCTCACGCCCACACACTCATTTTGAAGGCGGCATAGGAATCAATGAACAAAAACAACACGGTGAGCATCACTATAACACGTTATTGCGATGTTAATAGAACATGTCGACGATCAGGGAAAGGTGTGCTCCCTCGGCTGAAAGACGAAGGTTCTGTGCTGTCTCCATACCTATTCGCGATATACATGGATGATTTAGCTAAGATGGGCCAATATAATCGTGGAATGTTTATTATTTTATATGCAGATAACATTCTGCTACTTGCACCCACCAT
>Ga0209780_1004529_pt1 | contig 10718 bp, 4 predicted proteins | sample WorMetexBAHAMAS2_FD_187384 | JGI IMG/M metagenome (GOLD analysis project Ga0209780, IMG submission 187384) | Marine gutless worms symbiont microbial communities from Max Planck institute for Marine Microbiology, Germany - Inanidrilus exumae... | ecosystem: Host-associated > Annelida > Digestive...
TGATTGGTTGCACTACATAGATTACCATTGACCATTAGTTACACTAGAAATTAGGTACTCAGTTCAATCAGCGTAGGCTCTGGCATCTACATGTACCATATCGTCGTAAAACGTTCACGTTCGCTATCTCATCTCCTGATGAGTTCTTGTTAGTATTTTGAAGTACGTACGTGCCATATCGTCGTAAAAAGTTGACGTTTGCTATCTCATCTCCTGATGAGTTCTTGTTGAGATATGCGAGCGGACAGACAGACAAACAGACAAACAAACAGATAGGATGTATAATAGTAACAGGATGTATAATAGTAATCAATTTCCATCTGCACACTTTTCAGGTTTAACCGGCTGTCCTTTCCAGAATTATTTCAGGTTTGCCAGGTTTCTGAAATAGACCGGAAGTCCCTTAAGTTGTCCAACCAACAATGGGTCACTACACTATCTTTCGCTACGACAAAAGACAAAAAGTAAAGTTTAATCTGAACAGCTAAAACCTGGTTTTAGACCGAGTTCACATTAAACTTTAGTATAAGACCAAACTCTAAGACCAACGCAAAACGTCACTTTATATTCTGATTTAATTAGGTCTTAGACAAAACCTTCGGTCTTAAACTAAAGTCTTATACTCTGGTCTTAGTGAAGGATAAAGTGACCCAACGTTAAAACAGGAGTGAAGGGCGCAGCAGGCTGCCATGGTTGCGTACTCACCAAACCGAAGAGCATTTCGTAGAGTACAGCTCCCAGACACCACCAATCCACCATACGATCATACGGCTTCTTCAGTAGAATTTCAGGCGCCAGGTACTACATACATGTACAGACAGTCACCTTTCAATACCGTCGTACAAAAGCCTTATTACTTATATCTATGCCGCCTGTACTGGCTGCCATGTTGTGGGGCAAGGGAATGTAAACATTTTAAGTCGTGTTAAGTTTGATGTAGCTTTCTGGCACTAGCACTAAGCTTTTCTTAAACCTAATGATTCAATTTTATTTAAATAACGTGAAAGAAATCTTCACCAGTTAACTTTGCACAGTACAACACGTTAAAAGCAAGCAACGTAAGAATATGTTAACGCAAAAACACTACAAACAAATACACAAAAAAAAGATCTAAACCAAAAATGTCATGCAAATTTAAGGACTGTTTACACCTGTTTGCGTATCATTGTGCGCAACTGTTGCTCACCGCACAAAACTGTTCTGATTATTTTTCCTCCCCACCTCCCGGACAATCATCATAGGTCAGATGCTGTGTGTTACACGTGACGGGAAAGACAGTCTACAAGAAGTACAGACGGTTTCAAACCTCTGGCGTTCCACAGAATGTCGATGCGGTGTTTCTGCCTTCAAAGCATTGTTTACACAGACCGAAGTCAGTCAAGGCCACGTGACCCTACAAACCAATCATCAGACACAGTGTAGATGTATTTTCCTTTAAAATTACCCCAGAAGCACAGTTAACAACTCATCATTTATTGTTGAATTACTCTGAATACTTAATGCATTGCGAAACTAGCAAACACAGACAGTCGTATCGACATGCAGACCCACGCCGGCAGCAGCAGCACACGGCAGTAGCAGCACGCGTCACTAGCAATCGTTCGACCGTGACGGTTTTCTTAACCGTGTGACCTTTACCTTTGACCTTATGACCTGCGGGTCAACGCATGCCGAGCGACTACTATAGAGTATATGTGTACCAAGTTTGGTGTTGATAGCTCAAGACGTTTTCCTTTTAGAGCGCGGACAGACAGACAGAGAAGCAAACAGACGCGACTGTCTGAACGCCCTACCCACGACGGCGGCTATACAGCCGGCGTGGGTAATTATTAGTGTCTTCTTTATTTATTTGTTTTACACAAAAAACGTTCTGTACCTGAGAGTCGAATAGTATGTTTTCTGGTTTCAAATCCCTGCAAAGTACAAAATAACAGTGTTTTGCAACGAAATATGCGTGTAGCAGAATCGAATGTAGAAATGCCACAAAATTCCGACGAATGCAGGAAATAACACAGTTCTACATTATCTGATTTCAGTTACCGATAGATGATATTGAGCGAGTGAAGATATCCAAGAGCAGACGCAATTTCAGCAGCATAAAACCGACTCCTATCTTCTGAGAAACATCGTTCTTTTTGTAAGTGGAAAAACAGCTGAAAAAAAAACAAATACACGCAAAAAACCAATTTAACACAACAGTAGCTGAGCAGCAGGCGTTAATATGTCAAACAGAGGAGTCACTTAGTTCAAGGAAATCACAACAAGTAAGTCAGTGGTGACTGACCTCTATCCACACATGCCGATCCTACGCCTGGCTAGAAAATTAGGTGAATTTAGGACTTGTGGTTTTAGAGACATGCAAGCAGACAGACAGACAAACAAACAGACAGAGAGACAGACAGGCAGACGCACTGCTCACAATACAGCAGACAGACAGACAAACATACAGACAGACAGACAGACACACTGCTCACAATACAGCAGACAGATAGACAGACAGATAGACAGACAGACAGACACACTGCTCACAATACAGCAGACAGATAGACAAACATACTGACAGACAGACATACTGCTCACAATACAGCAGACAGACAGACAAACATACAGACAGAGAGACACACTGCTCACAATACCGCAGAACCCTACTCACTCATGATCTCACCTCTCCTCCATTGACGTAATCTACAACCAAGTAGAGTTTGTCGGCCGTCTGGAACGAGTAGTGAAGACCGACAAGGAACGGATGATGGACATTACATATGAGCACATTTCGCTCCGCCATCACATGACTTATCTCGTTCTTCTTCACCACGTGAGATTTGCTCAACACTTTGATTGCATACAACTGTTGTTCCGCCTTGTGACGCGCAAGTAGCACCTGCAATTTAACCAACTTTAGCACTCAAGTGTTCCCAGAATAGCCACACTAATTCAGGGATTGGACGCCAGGCTGGCTAACCGACCACTTTTTGTTTTCGACTTTCGGGTACTCTGACGCTCAGGGTTGAGCGCCAGAATGCCCGAAAAAAAATAAAAATGGTCGGCAACGACTCTTGTTGTATAATATCTTTTCTGCGTTGGTCTGGCTTTGGAATGTTCCTCTTAGGTAAAATCCCAAAAAAAGCATCCGGGGGACCTCCCACCCACAGTACTCTCAAGGTGAATAAACATGATTAAAATGACCACACGGTGCCACGTAAAAAGGCGACATTTGTCGCAAGAACAATTTATTCATTCATCAAGCTTGACGCGACAATATTCCTACACCATTCAAGCTGTGTCAACATCTGAGCCTACTTAAGATGATTGCATCAACCATCTCTGCAATATTTCTTAGACCACGTTAAGTGCCACGGCAGCGTTTTTGCGACCGTGACACCCTAATCAGTATATTTTTTTAATTAATAAAAAGTGGTCAAAGAATTTCAATGAGAGGCCGCATCGCCCGGGCGGCTTTTTGCACAGGTGGTTCAATAAAAAGTCAGCCCCGGCATACAGGATGAAGCTATAATTCATCTTTATACACTACATGTTCGAAACGTACAATTAAAAAAAGAAACAGATACCTAAACTAATTAAATTTACTGTGAATGACAGACTCAGAGAATGCGCAAAGAATTCAACGTATGACGATACGAACTGACTGAATTTGTTCGTACGTTCAGTAATGGTGACACTAGGCAGATCAAAATTAAAGTATTGCTCGTATTGTCTCACAGTGTCTACGTTGTTCGTTTGGAACAATTTCTAAAGTAGCGAACTATGTGACAAAATCAAGTGCCCTGAAATCAGCCTTTTTGAGTGGACAAACTTCCAGACCGTACAGTAATATATCTCGTAACATGGGACGACCGGCCCTATATCGCACACCCCAGCAGGGTCCTAATGCTGTCTCACTGCTGATTTCTATCTGGCCCACCCACTTTACAGATGCATCCGGCGCCCGTGATCTTTATTTCTGACTGACAGCCAAACGGAACATTGTCAGTGTAGCAAAGTAAGGCAATACATACCTTACCGAAACTGCCTTTTCCAATGACTTTCAGAAATTCAAAATCGTCAGGTTTTGTTCTACAAATAGACACTTTATAGTTCAGAACTTCTAGTTAACAGACATTATAGCAGCCGCCTACGTAACAATATACAGTTGTAGACGACAGACTTCGCCTCCGCAAACTATTCGATGAAATTGCCCTCAATCGAGGTCGCACCGACCAATATCAACACTTTAGCCGACCGTCGCCAGTTTACCTACAGTTTTTAATTCACATCTACAGTTCATCCACGGTCCTGCAGCTGGTTTTCTAATTTTGTTTTCACTTTCTAATAAATCGACAGCATCCATAGCAGTGTAGAAACCGCTATACTATGATCTAAGCCCTCATTGGTCGAGAGCGGTCACGTGACATATTAGGAGTGCTTAGATCGTAGTATAGTGGTTTCTGCACTACTATCCATATTCTCCGGTGACCTTGCACTTTGATCCATGACGTTGACCTTCAAACTTCACACAATTAAGATGAACCAGCATGTCAACCGTCTATACGTCAAAGATCATTTATTTCAAAAACTATTGTCCGGAAGCAACCGAAATATATGCAGTCGCACGCTTCACCATTAAATTGTTATGGCCGCCCAAGGCAAGGCCATTATATTTAACCGCTGTAATTTATTTTTTTTCGTCAGCATAGATGAAAGACCAGCCATGAAATCTCAACCAAACTTGGCCAGGTCGTAAGTGGTGCCGATTTACAAATGCCCCACAAAAATTTCGGGGGCCCTCCCCCAAAATTCGGAGCGCAAAAAAACATCAAATTTTGGACCACTGTTTCCGCGACTTCCGCACTCGACACCTCATATCTCCTGAACGAAACGTCGCATGGACAAACAAAAATGCTAGTGTCAGTCTATAATATGTCCCATACAAGGTGACCTACTGTCCGTGACCTTTGACCCAGAAACGGCTTATATATGTTTGCTCGTTGTAACGCAACATTCGGTGGCCATTACGTTGCAACCATCGAAGTTGCGACATCTCTAGTTTAACCTGTACTACTGAAGTGGTAGACAAAAAAATGAAGAGAAGGAGACGAACTCACGTGGAACGCTCTGAAGCTCCAAGATTAACGCGGCTTGAGTCGGCGGAACTGGTGCTGCTGTGACGATCGCTCTGCAAAGTGTTATAAACACGCGCGGAACTTAACGGCTTTTAATATATCACACACAACGATTTAACGAAACTAGAAAACATAGGCAGTCGCATCGACATGCAGACTCACGCCGGCAGCAGCAGCAGCACACGGCCGTAGCAGCACGCGTCACTAGCGACCGTGCGACCGTGACGGTTTTCGTAACCGTGTGACCTTGACCTTTGACCTTTTGACCGCTGAGTCAATGCATGTCGAGCGACTACTATGGAGCATATGTGTGCCAAGTTTGGTGTTGATAGCTGAAGCCGTTTTCCTTTTAGAGCGCGGACAAACAGACAGAAAGACAGACCCACGCAGGCGGCTATACAGCCGGCGTGGGTAACGAAAGACTATCCGTCCGACATCTTATCAACTGCGGTACCAATAACGCAAACAGATCGCGTGTCATCCCATCGTTATTACTACCGACCATTATCAGGAAGTGATATTATTATTATTATTATTATATAATCGTACACGAACTGCATACAATGTAAAAAAGAAAAACCTAGAATTATGGCCTATCGAGTAAGGGCAATTCGATGAAACTATACAGTGACCTTTAAGGTTGTTTTCGTACGGTTGTGCAGCAATTGACAAGCTCTCCGCCGACATGGCGCGTCGCGCGGTCCCTCTGCGACAGCTGAGCTAATTGTCGATATGTGGCGAGCTACTGGTCATAATCGCAGTTTCATGCCTCGCTTGTGTTTAGGAGTTTCAGCAAGATCTCCGATGTACGTACCTGACTGAGGTACGCCTCGTCACTGTCATCATCGGTCGTCGTGCTTTGTCGAGATGAGTCGAGACTGAGAAACGCTCGAACTGACGAACTGCAGAACATAATAATAATAATAATAATAATCATCATCATCATCATCATCATCATCATCAATGAATTAACAAGTCTCAGCAGCCTCAGACAGACCCGCGCCACGCGCTGCCTCACGCCCATCGTGTTGTACACAATGGTGGACGCTCAGTGTGATAAACTGGCGACCGACGACCGTCGCCAGTTTATCACACTGAGCGTCCACCTAAGTTGATAACACCTGCAACGGTTGACGTACAGTTGCGAAATTTTCTACGTCCAGAGTTTCGGACAAAGTTCCAGACGAAAGTGCCCTCATTTTTGCAGACACCTGAACTACCTTCCAACACAACGGTGCATGGTGCACGCAGAATTTGACAATTCATTTTATTCAGCAACAAAGTACCAAAAGGCCTCTTACAAGTCGCGACAAAATACAATATTATACAGTGCATACATTCATACTTGCGTATACACATCACACATATATACATATACGCATATACACACGACAATGAAGGGGTTAAATCTAACCAACACTCAACAGGATTTTTGGAAAAACATTACCAGCCACTACCAACCGCATATGAATACAGTATAATAAACGTCATCAGTTATCATCAGGACAATGCACTGAATACCGCATCCTAGCCGTAAACAAAATGAACGAAATCGTCGCTGAGGCAAGTTAGCTGACAGCATAGATGTAAAAAACGTTCAAATAAAAATAAAAAGCGTTAAAAAACGTAAAAACGTGACAAAAATTTTTAAAAAAACGTCTGTAAACGTTGAATAAAAAACGTTACGTATACTAGCCTGTGTTTAACCCCCAATCTAAGGCCTAACAGAACTGCATCGAACTACACAGCAAAATTTTGCAGCTTTTTTCTTTTTCGTCAACATTCAGAAAACCAAGAAAAAATGTCTGTTGAATGCGGTACTTCAGTATATGCAGCCCACTGAATTCTACACTGCCGTAACTGACGGGAAAAACTATATTGTTTCGTTAATTCGTTGCCGTTCTTTCGCTTACTTACACGCCTATTTTGCCAACGTTTTTTAAAAAATAAAAAAACGTTGACAAAATAAAAAAGGTAAAAAAACGTAAAAATGTGACCAAAATAAAAAACGTTTTTTACATCTATGGCTGACAGCACATTTGACAGTAAATGACTCACTTACTTCGCTAAAGAAGTTGAATTCGCAACAAAAGTTTTGACTAGCTGCTTGACGCAGGCCCGGCGTCTTTCGAGTAGTTCCGGATCCACTTTCTGGAACAGTTTCTTGCCAGGAAGCTTCATCGAAGAGACCGACGACAATTCCGGATTGCTCTTTTTTATCTATACCCCGACACCGCGAACTTCAGCGCATTGTACACGGTGTCTCGGAAAAACAAGGTAGCTGATTTTTGTCGTAACTTGGGCAAGTATGCACCGATCGTCGAAATTCTTTCACCGTCATTCGCAGTACGTTTTGTATTTTATGTCTTACGACACGGCCTAGTAAAACCTGAAAATTAAAACTTGAAATGCTGCCGATTTCAATCGTATCTTAAGAACTTATGTCGCTATATATATTGCAATTGTGTTCGCGTAACAGCAGAGATCTAAATCGTTCTACTACAAAATCTGCAGAACAATGCAGCCGCGTTCTCAAAAAGGTCCGCAATGCCAGCGAACTGAAGCAGTGGCCTATTACGCTGGCGGTAAGCGTAATGTAACGGTCTGGCGTTCGTCCGTCCGTCCGTTCGTCCGTCGTTTTCTAACCGTAATAGAGCGCGCGGCACGCAGTCAACGTGATTCGCCATGGGGCAGCATGCGACGCGGTCAGCGTACATTTTTGTCGGAGTACTACGAGGACTTGTCATACATGACGAGGTCCGTGCATCATGAAGCTAGTTATCAGTGAATGGCGCGAACGTCTGCCACGCTGTGCTGGTGTAAAAGGCGGACACTTTAGGCACTTCATTAGGCACTTGGTTTAGCTTCTGGCCTATTTACCAGGTAGACGGCCTACACTGGTTATTGGTTAGCAACGCTACTGTCAATGGTGAAGTCGTTCGTTACGCTAAAAGCGCAATGTAACGGTCTGTCGTCCGTCCGTCCGTCTGTCCCGTCCGCATACTCACCGTGACTCACCAGGGGTAGTATGTGACGCGGCCAGCGTACATTTCGGCATGACAATAAGGATAACCTCTCCCACTGACTTTAGCATTGGCTTCTAAAGCCCGGTCTACACCAGCAACAGTATCGAATCAACGTTTGACTCGGTCGAAGCAACATTCGACTTTGTAGCATTCGACAATGTTGCTTCGACATTGTTGTCCGTGTGGACGGGGTTTAACACTGCGTATTGCGCTATACCGCGATTGCGCGTGATAGGTTATAGAAAAGTGATTTATTTGATTTATTACGATTTATTTTGCTTAGTAAATGAACAATTAAAAGCGATTCTCATAACTTATATTCGATCGAGACAGACTGAGAGACGTTATAACGACTACAAGCAGTCCATAATCACATAATGCCTGACCCGACCTTGTCGACGAATGTCGTAAACTCTTTGTAGCGTCGAAATATAACGACACTGCGTTCGCCGAATGCTATTTCCACCTTGTAAACCTACGCACAATCAGCAGCTTCTATAAGATACAAGGGATGTGCCTATCGTTTAATTTCGTAAACGTTTAAACGAACTATGTAAACGTTTACTAAACGTTAAAACGAATATGGCGGCTTGCGTATCATGACACCAGTCCCGTTCCGAATCCATTGGTAGTCAATAGGTCTACCGTGCATGGCGTGCAGTGCACGCTCTTACTTTTACAGCAATCCATGGTCAAATCATTCAGAGTCAGATTACTGACTACAGCTAAAATCATGCTACAATGGTAGCCTTCGTTAATTATCAACACCGGAGGATTCTGTTGGAGCTAAGCTCTATATATGAACTGACCGTATGCCCTCGCTGACGGAAACTACAGGCCCAGTGCATTCGGATTAGGGAGAAAACGCTGGAGTTTTGAAGTTTTCCTACCGGTGTTACCCACAACGTCTTACTCTTTGGACTCAAGCCTTTGCTTATATATACACTGATCACGGCGGATAACCATGAACAATTCAAGCTGATTTTCTCCGCGTAATAGTCAAAGGTGGCGCAATGAGTGACGCAACGTGTGGAGAGTTGGACTTGCGATCAACAGGTCGTGGGTTCAACTTGGGGCAAAGCTGCGTAACAAGTTGTTCACGCCTATGTGCCTCTATCACCAAGCAGTATAACTTGGTGCTGGCCTAGGGGCGGTGATGCTCTGCGACTGGGAAGGTAATCGCAGGTCAGGCGGAAAGTAATGGCAGCGTACCGCCGGGTGGATGGTACGACCAATTTATCGACCCCGAAAGGATAAAAGGCCGAGTTGGCCTAGTTGGCTGACCTATAGCGGACGGTTTACCCACATAAGTGGTCACCAGCCAGCTGCAGGCCGAGCGTGAAACAGGGAAAGTTCGCCATCCAGAGACCGACGTTCTACCACTGTGCATCGCAGCCAACCATCTAATACACGGTTGGTTGAGCCCACTCCAGTCGGTCCCCCAAACGGCATCTCGATCGGTTCAACCGTTTTTACAGGGCTCACAAACGTGACCATCAGACACACAGACAAACAGACAGACAGACAGACCACGGCACTCCGTGTGTATAGCACTAAGTTACTAACGCTGCGATGCGGCGTATAAAATTGTCGTTGTTGTTACACACACAACTTTATTTCACCACACATGTGGTAGCAAAGAAAACATTAAACGTACATAAATAAACAAAAGTTAAATAAATTAAATAAATGATCACTTAACTAAGCTAGTTACCGTGTAGGTCTTTCCTTTCTCTGTCGACTCAAAATCCGTCACGGTCACCTTCGTAGCAAAACGACTCACGGAATCTTCTTCACCTCCTCTCAAAGACATTCTCTGCCGAGACTCCAACCGGAGTAGTACGCAGCCGGCGGAAATTTAGTCCTGTTCGGACACAGCAAGACCACGGCGACTGCACGCTAGCGAAAGTGCGGCAGCGTGTGTTAGCTGCTGTAAAGATGTCGATCGTCTGACGCTGTCATCAGATCCGACGACAAGTCGCAGTGGGCATCCATGATGAGGTGGTTGCGCCAGTTCCAGACGCCTGCGACAGCGTCATGGGACTCGGAACCAAGAAGCTTCGCCGAACCACCCCCGCGTGACCTAGTCATGGGGTCACCGTCGGCTCGTTTTATATCCGCGGCACGACGACGCACAATGCGCGTGCGTACGAAACTGGCGCGACGGTTTGAAACAAGAGTTTACACGCACCTGCTTGTTATCCGACCACCACCGGCCGAGACACGCTGGATCATCCCATGAGATGAATGCTGTTCACCTTATTAAAACACACTGCTTGCCCACACTGACTAATGGACTGGAGAATTCAGTCCTAACTGAAAAGACCAAGGCTAAAATTAGTGTCCTTTGGAACAATTGTTTCCGTCACATTTTCGGATTTCCGTGCTGTTGGCGAGAAAGTGTAAGGCCTTTGCAGTACTATTGCAGGACTTTGCCAATGTTGCACTTAGTTAATCAGACTAAGCTACTATTCTGGAAGAAAATGTACACTAATAGTAATGTAGTCTTGTACACTTTGTCTCGTTATGCTGGTGTACCTAGCCGCTTTATGGCAGTTGCTAGTCAATACGG
>Ga0209780_1004530_pt1 | contig 10718 bp, 10 predicted proteins | sample WorMetexBAHAMAS2_FD_187384 | JGI IMG/M metagenome (GOLD analysis project Ga0209780, IMG submission 187384) | Marine gutless worms symbiont microbial communities from Max Planck institute for Marine Microbiology, Germany - Inanidrilus exumae... | ecosystem: Host-associated > Annelida > Digestive...
AAAGCTAAAAAACATTAAGAACGACCTACGTTTAACGATGTATCAATATCGTTTGAATCGCCTGACACTGATGAGCTTGGAGCATGAGGTGTTACGTGAGAATGAACTTACAGAGCTGATCGACAATTTCGCCAAGTTGAAAGCTCGAAAAATGTCAGTGTTCTCCACTTGACTGTGACTTGCGTACTGGTATTTGGCAATAGGCCCGCATATACGAACGCTTTGGTCCACTGTTGTTTTTGTAACGGTTGTAATTACTGAATATTGATGTCTTCTGGGCTGTAGCCTGCAGTATGTGTAGGTAGCAATTATGGCAATTAACAACTATACAACACTGTTTATACAGTACTCATTGAGTGCGATAGCACTCATTGAGTGCGATTGTGTGCGAGGAGCCTAAAGTTAGGTTAGTCGTGCGACGGGCCGCTGGGGCCTCCGCCAAATATTGCCACGGGCCTTGTTAAGCCTTAATTCGGCACTGGCGACGCCCATGGTATAAATTGCTAGCAGATTCATAAATGCAAGACTTAATGCGCAGTACTTGCCTAGCTATCGTTTTGATAAGAAGTCGAAAGCTTTCGATTGGTACAACTACGAATTATGACAGATGGACAGACGGACTCACGTCAGACCGTTACATACACTTACGCCAGACACAATGGCACTTGCTAAGTTCGTCGACGTTTTCCATATGCGGTCAGCACGAGTGTGAGAAGTGATCGTTTTTTAGACGAGTGCAGCAGTCGTCTTTGTCTGCTGTACGAGCTTACGACTCCACGTGATCTACTGACCTCCTGGAACCTTATGGCGTCCTTGCCTATGTTATGTCGACGTCCTGTGACCTGAACCATGACATTGGAAATATCCACCTAGTGGTGTGGCCTAGTATGTAAATGAGCTGTATTAAGTTACGGAACCGTCACGGATCTGGACGCGGCGCCACGCTATCTCTGCTGATTATGTTATTGTAGCGGACATAACGACCTTTTCGTAACCTTGCTGGCTTGATATTTTCATCGTTATCATTAATTACCTGTCGAGAAGTCGCCGGCTAGCACTTGGACTGCGTGTGACGCCCCTTGTTTCCTTAACGGACCGTATGTGTAACGTTCCGGTCGCGTGCGTTGCGCCGTTGCTCGGTACGTGTGGGTACGTGTCAATCACTGCGTGGTCTAATATGCTAATTACGTTGCCGTGGATCCACTGAACGGTGATTGGTCCTGACCAATCACCGTTCAGTGGGTGTGGTCACGTGACTGGTTACGACCAATGCCCTCGCGCGCCGAAAACGTCCTCACGGTTGAGTGCTGTGCCATAGTGGTTTTAACACTACTCAAATGCTATCTTTCTGAAAAGTGAAGTGAATGTGGATTCTATGTATACAGTACACTGTGTCCCAAAAAGTTAAAACGTGATTTTTACATGTGGCAACGCCACATTGTGGCAAAGCAGTGCAAGTTGCTGACATCAAACGTGTGACTACAATCACTCTACTTGGCGTTATCATTACTAACCATCTGTCTATAAGCGAAAATGTCAGTTGAGTCATTACAAAATGTGCTCAGTCGCTCCCCGCACTCTAATTCCTAAGCAGCCATGGTATGTGTGATGATGCCATGAATGTTATAAGACTGTGGGTACTTCATGCAATCCCTGCTTGGTCGGGATTTACTGCTGCGTCTGACAGGCAAAAACTTGATGCATTTGTACGCCGTGGCTGTAACAAGGTGCATTTAAAGTACGTTAATGTATAGTGTAATTCACACTAGGGACTTCGTGAAACTTTGGACACTTTTATATTAAACTTATCTTCGGTCTACAGAAGCGAAGATAGTGGAGTTTGCTGCAGAGGACTCGTGGAGAGGCGCGTCAAATAACTTGAAGGTTATCGTCTCGGCGGCGCTGAGTCACGTCTGTAGAAACTCGAGGTGGTCGTCAGTGCTGGCTAGCCTAGTAGGCCTATAGGAAAAACTGTTAGCGGCCTTATATGCTGGCATCGTATGGCCTATAGCCTTACTTATTTATTGTCAGAGTTGAACGCTGATGGCGACAGAGTTAGGGAATTTCAATCAATCAATCATGAGTTTAATAAAAGGTTGACAAACCGCAACCAAACAATAGATGGTTAAAAAACAAATGTAAAACTGTAAACATCTAAGAGCATAAAAGAATCGCTTTACATAATACACGGCTGATAGAGTTGGTAGATAAGAAATATACTGTAAATCAAGTTTAACTGCTTCGACTGTAGCCTAAATCTTTATACAGCATTCTAATGAAAAAGTTTTTGTCCAATTTAAAATGTTGATGTTTACTCGAGAATTCAAAGTCATCTGGGACTTCGTGAAACTTTAGACACTTCTATATTAAACTTATCTTCAGTCTACAGAGGCGAAGATAGTGGAGTTTGCTGCAGAGGACTCGTGGAGAGGCGCGTCAAATAACTTGAAGGTTATCGTCCCGGCGGCGCTGAGTCACGTCTGTAGAAACTCGAGGTGGTCGTGAGTCGGCAACGAAGCAACTGCACGACAACGTTAGTGAATTCCGGAACGACAACAAACGCTGGAGGCGTTGTGTCGTCGATTGAACTGTTTCGTACGCTGAACACCGATCTGGGAGTCGTCGGAGGTCAACGGACGTCTGCGAATCGCGACAAGTTGTTCGACAGCTGGCCTGCCGTCCATTCCCCCTTTATAGTGTGTAGATTAAACAGTGCCAGCACTTGTATTATTGTGATATACACCGATTTGTGTTCATTTATTAAACTGTCATTTCTATATTTCCTCATTATTTCACAGGTAATTCACTCACTACAAGGCAACCACACCGTAGCTGTGAAACTAGTTTTCGCAGACTAAAAAGGTAAATAGTTCCACATGGGATATCCTTCTGCACTTGATTGACTTGCTGACCAAACTGTACAAGAAACAGCTCGCTAAGGTCACTCCTGCTGCGCAAATGAGATTTTTTAAAAATCGCCAATCGTGGTTGTGTCGAGCATGCGAGGGCATGCTCGACACAACCAGTTGAGAAGTTGATGACGCTCGCAGCCTCTGCGTTGACTCAAGGTCAGCGACTGGCTGGAGTAGTTCAGACATATACTGCAGTGCTAAGCCGTTACGGCGTTGAGATATCTGAACGTCAGAGCACACATCTTGTTCTGGCACCCGCAGCCAGTGCAAATCTTTTAGCAGCGGGGTAACATGGTCATACGTCTATGCGCTCCCAGTCAAACGTTCTGCAGAATTGACGACGGTCTGCATTTGTTGAAGTTCGCACTGGGGCAGACCTGCCGAGACGACGTTACAGTAGTCAACCATTGTTATAATGAATGATATGGTTAGAGTTGACAGAGTGGATCTCAGCAGACAGCGTCGAATGCTGCCGCACGGGAATGGACCAATTCTGCCGCCAATCCTTCAGTAACCAAGTCGGAAGTATATCAGTTGCAGACTGCTTGTTCGGCGACGACAACAGTGCTTTTGTGACTTGATCGATTGCGACTAGTTGAAAACCAGGGAACGCAGTATCAGTAGTGTCTGGAGCGTCTGCCGTCGATTTCTGGATGTCCGACAAGGTTGTGCGCTTTCTTTCTCCGTACTTTTTCAACATCCCGGCGGATATGGTAATGAGGGACACCTTAAATGGATTTCAAAGTAAACTACAAATTGGAGGGTGAAATGGACCAAGTTCTGATGACATCATCTTGTTGGCCACTTCGGAGGCAGAACTACAGGAGCTGATGGATCACCCAGACCGAGTCAGCCGTAAATACAGCCTACTCGTCAACATCGACAAAACCAAGGTAATGGCGAGCGACGGCAAAGCGTGCCACACACTCATTCAGAATGAGTAACTAGAGCAGGTGGATACGTTTCCGTACCTTGGGTCCCTAATTATGATGAGTGTACGACGGAATTCCGTACCAGGTTAAACAGAGGACAGGCGTTCGGGCCATCACTGCAGAAAATATTTAAAAGTCGCACCATACCAATTTTATGAAAGCGCTAGTGTGCCCTGTAGCAGCGTACGGCTGTGAAAGCTGGACACTCAGAAAGAATGAAGAAACACGTCTTGACGCCTTTAAGCTGATAGCGCTGATAAAGATTCTGCGGGTTTTGTGGAAAGCAAAGAAAACAAATGAGTGAGTTCTTAGTTCTTCTTCTTGAGTTCTGTTGGCTGCGGCTTAACCCCTACCATAGAAGTAATTTATTTGGTCGCCAGTACCCCAACCCCCACTATAGTTGGGATCTTGGAAACGTGGAAAAATAACCCGGTTCCGGTTAACCGGGTAACCCGGTTCCGGGCATTAACCCTACGAGAAAGAACTTGGGGATGAAGGGGGTTCTTAACAAAGCTAGAGTAAAGAGGGAACTTGCCTGGAGAAAGAGATAATGCAAGGAACAATGTCAAACCTGGCCGTAGTGCAGTGACCTAGGTGATACTAGGGCAGAGAGACAATTACTCCTGCTATTGACCGACGGGAAATTACTAACCTGAGCTGTAGCACTCGATGCTGACCTAATCTGTGGAAAATAAGCCCTACTAACTGGGTCGTCATCGTTGAGTGGGTAGGCAGTATGATATGCCATATATTATATACCAGTATATAATACGGTATTTTCAGGCAATTAGTATGTGTTAAATTGACATGACAATGACATCACAATCACAGTAACATGCTGGTTTGCAAGTTGACTTATGAAAGCGAGAGCATACCTTGGTACTTGATAAGAAAGCTGGTAGCACCGAGTGTTCTTGTCTGAAACGCAGACACGGCATTCGTACTATGCGTCTGAGGAGCAACATCAGCGAAAGTTTGAACAAAGACTCGTACAACTGGTCCTTCAGACGTATAGACTCGCTTCTGGCGCGCTCTGTCCTTGTCACACAGCGGTATCGCAGTAGTTCTGTTACCGTCGAACACCACAAGCCCGATACCGATTGGACAGCCGTGTGCTAGGCCCGATCGGCGACTGGACTCATCAGCAGATGTAACGGCGCTGGCAAAGTTGAACAGCGTCAGGTTAACACGTCGTCCGGCAGGTGCTCGGAGGACCCACGGACAATCGGACGTACCTACACGTGTCTCCGTGACCGTGAGACCTGCCAGGAAGCCTGTCTCGGCCGTCGTCTCATGTCCCACTGACGAGTCACATGCAGATGTCTTGACCCAGCCGTCCACCGCTTCCGCTACACAAAGGAAAAACACCCAAGTAACGGTGCGCTGACTTGCTTGGTCGCGTCGGGACAGAATATTTCATATTCACATTTACTGAACGCATCACACCAACTGGTCTTTGATGTGAGAACGCAGTTGCACAACTGTAGCTGCTGCATGTTCACGGGAGGTGGAATCAGACTGAAATGTTGTAGGCGAAGCTGACGATCAACAACGACAGGCAGCCTTGCTACTCGACTGTAATCGTTGTTGATGATCATTCCGAAAGTCAGTCATGCTTTACTCGTAGTATTACGTAGCTTTCGCCAGATCAGACGATCTGATAAAAGTGAAAATTAACTAGACACAGCATTCCGTACAGTGCATACCTCCGACACGCCACAGTATATTTAGGCTGTTTAGGCCTCCTATGTTGTAATAATTAGCATAATCTATCTATTCCCGAATTTCCACCCATAACCTTGTTCGTTATTCTGCTAACAAACAGAAAATGAAAACAAATGAAAATACAAATGAAAATGAAAAAAATCTAACAAATGAAAACAGCATCCCTGCCAAAAGTAGCGGAGATAAGAATAAAATTAAGAAATAATTCAAAGTTAACGGCGTAACGTCAGTTATAGACGATGTTACCTCTGACGCAGAGGTAGCTGGCCTCAAGATATGGCATAAGTTCCTTTGGGCATGGATGAGTGTCATGCAGCGTTGCGTCTGGGATGATCATGCGACAACTTCGTCGACCGGAACACTTGCGGTCGAGGTGAGCAAGGACGTCCGCGGCACAGCCGACACTGCCGTGGTCTTCGCGCATACACCGACCGAACCTGATGCGTCCGTAGCGCGCCGTCTTCATCAGAACTACCTCATCACGGCCTGGACACGACGCGTTGAAGTTCTCCCATTGACAGTACTCACGTGGCTCTGCCATGTCAACACACAAAAAATGCAAATCTACTAGATATAACTGAAGGCATTCACCTAACTCCGTATTTTCTAACGTGGCCATGAGTCCGTGCGTTAACAGTAACAGTAATTAACAGTAATTATTAACACCATACTCTTCATAGAATTGGGTATTTTATAATTCGTTGAGTATGTTCAGGCCGTTTAGGCCTACTACTGCTGCCTACTACTACTACTATCACAGTCTGCACGGTAGTGCAGGACTGTTGTAAGGGTCATTCCAATAAGTATAGGAAATGGCACTTTTGGGGGTCCAGAAACCCCTTAACCGATCAACATGAAATTTGGCATATATGATTACGTTCGGGATACCACTCGACACCCCAAATGGCATGTCAGTCGGGTAAGGGGCGTGATCCCCACGAATGGGGGAAATGTTAAGGGTCTGTGCTTTTTATTTTATTTTTATTTTGTCGTTTCTTTAGCGCAGCTAGGGGTCAACCGCTGTACCGATTTTGACAAGTTATACCTCAAAATGCATGTTTCTGGGTCAGTTGCATTCCTAGAGGGATATGTTTCCGTTTTCCTCATTTTTGCCCCAAAAACACCCAAAAAGGGGCGCGAATAGGAATTTTTAAGCAATATTAAAACTTGCATATTATCGAAACTACTGCACCGATTCAAACCAAATTTTGCACAGTGACAGAGACCACCATAAATACACTTTCGTGGGTGGTCCAAACAGGCGTATAACAAATCCAAGATGGCGGACGGCCGCCATCTTGAAAATCGAAAGACGACCATATCTCCGCAACGAAATGGCAAAAATGCCACTAAACTGCGTTATTTCACTGAATTCAGCCGCTAATGAACTGGATTAATCGTTGGCTCTGAAACACTTTCTGCACAAAGCACATAAAATTTATATGACAAAAAACTAGGATCGGTGGCGTTACCGGAAACATCAATAATTTTTTTACACCAAACTAGCAGTGGAGTTGCATTGTTTCTTGAAAACGTTGACATTGAAGCGTTGACGACGGTAGGCGGGAGTGTTTTTCCGGATCCGAGCTGCTGCGACACCAAAAGCGCGATCACCGACCGTCTTTAAACTGCTAAGTTTTTAACATTTATTTCTGGTTGTTGTAGCATCTCAGTCGTAACATTAGCGTCAATACCTGCACCTAGTAGTAGTGCCTAGTAACCGTAAACGACTTTCAACAGCTGTCGGCCTATATAGTGAATCTGTGTTCAGCGACAGCCAGTCGATTAGACCTAACAAAGGCGAGTTGTCGCAGTGCTCGCAGATACCAGTCGACTCGACGATAAGAATTGCGATGACGAGCGCTCAGCACGCCGGACAAGCTCCTATTAACCTTCATTGTACGTGAGGTGATAGCAAACACCTGCCAGTACGAAGCAGGAACTAGAACGCTTCTTCAACTGTGACAGTGTGGACACATGGCGGTACGATGTGTGATTATAATACTCCTCAGTTGTTTAATATGTGTACACACTTAAGTTGTACCGATGCACATACAACTAGAAAACCCTCACTCGAGATTGCACTGATCACTTTAGCTGACCCTAGTATTATATCTCCTCGTAACATGCAAGCGTAGCTGAACTATTTTCTTCAGATTTGTTTCCTACATGGCAGTGATCTTTGACCAATGACGTTGTTAAAAACATGGTTCTATACTAACGGCATGGCGCTGAACCCTGATACGTCTAGTGCTAATCTGCACGTCATAGGTCAAGTTCGAAGGTCAATGTCATATGTCAAAGTTCACTGCCATATGTAGGAAACAATCACCGAAGGCTAATTTTCCGGCCAATACGTGGTGTCCAACGTTGCGAGTTACTGGCTCTACGTTTTCGGCTTTAAGTCTGGTAACCGACGGCGAGGTGCTTAAGGTCTTTCAGTCTTCGCCACTTAAATCTTCCCGGATGGAAATCATTCCTACCTCATTGTTCATACATTTTCTAAAATAATCACCCATTGAGGGAAGATTTTATTCGCGATTTAAGTCAGCGTCGGTAACGTCTTACTTGACTTGAATGATCTTGAACGCTTATTTTTTCACAAATTTAGCCACATAAAATATGTAGTCGTTAAATATCTGGCGCTAAACCCTGATAGGTTTAGTGCTATTCTGCTATAGGCACGGTACAGAGGGCATCCTAGCAATTTCAAGAAGTGTCTCCATCTGCACATCGGTCGTGTCATTTCACGGAGACGGCTTTGTTACTTCAGATAGAAAAATTTTCCATGCAGCCCTCCTTGTTGGTGTCACTCGACCGAAATGCTGCATTTGATACCATTGACCGACTCAGTCACAGCTTCGGTGTTACAGAATACAGACATGGCTCTGTCATGGATTTAGTCTTACATAACTGCTCGAAGCTACTCGGTATGTTTAGGCCAGCACTCCTCACCGACGGTATCATGCTCGGTTCTTGGGTCACTTTTCTTCGCCACTTTCTGGTCTCTTATTTCTGCTTTATGTCGCTTCCGTCCAGCAACAACAGTATGCAGACGATACACAGCTGTATCTCTCACCATCAGATCCGAGAAATGATCTCACTGCTCTTCAAACCAGTCTTACGTTTTTACCAACATGGTACAATACTAACGGCATGGCGCTAACGTATACCCGGGTACGAAATTTGACGACTGTGGCTGCAGCCGTTCCAGAGATATTCTCTCGTGCCCACCAAAATTTGAATGATTCTAAGGCACAAATAGACTTGGCATGTATGTTCTCTCGTAGTGCCTGGGCCTTGTACTTGGTTTCTTTTGTATCTGCTAGATTGCTATAACTGACAGTGTTTAGAATTAGCTAGCTAAAAGGCTAAAACTTCCTATAAAGTCATGATAAAAACTGAGTAACTTGTAATTTAGACGGATTTTCTAGTTTTTCAGTTGCCACTTCCGTGTCATTGCTCCGATGAATGGGGACTTTTAGGATAGATTTCTCCTTAAAATTCCGCTTCCAACGATGTATTAAATTATACATTGCGAGTTACAATTTTGTCCAGGTTCATCTCCTATTCTACCGGACTATTATCGTTTGTGTTGATATTAAATATGGAACAAAATTCGACTGACGTTATTATCAAGACTGAAAATTTAATTAATGCAGTACAAAATGAACCAAGTAGGCCTATATGGAACAGTGAGCTAAATTCGTCCGAGGAAGAGAAAGAGTTGGCCTGGACCAGAATTGCTGGCGTACTTCAGTATTCAAAAAGTAAGCTTATTTTTATTTTTCAGAGGATGTCATGTTATGCCATCTGTCCAGAAACCGAAGAGCTGTCTGTCATTGGTAATGTACATTAGGCCTACTTTGATGTCACGGGGAATATTTACCACTACGCTGACGTCCAGTCGGCCTACCGTGTTTTGAACAGGCATGAAGCATGGCATTCACGATAACCTTTCCGACGCACGAACAAGTCTTCGGACTTGCTATGGTGGACTTTGGGCACGCGACACGACACGAACGATCACGCAAGTCTGAGACCAGCTAGCGCGCAGGTCTCCAGCAGGTTTCGAGCAGGTTTCGGACCAGCTAGCATAATGGACTTTGGCCTAATGCCTACTTGCAGTGCATTCAAAATTCAGTTGCAACGATTGTATTACAGCAGCCATCACTATCCTCACGGGAACACTTCAACTCATTGGCTTGCTGTCAAATGGCTTCCCTTACCTACAAAATCTTACACACCGTAAAAAACACAGTGTAAGTGCACAAACAATAACAATTTCATATTGCACGTTCAACAGTCTGGAATTCTTTCCCTTACACTCTTTGTTCGTCAGAAACCTTAAATATTTTCCGAAAATCTTAAAACTATCTTTACCATTCTGCTTTAAATAACCTCTAGCAACTTGTCCAGCGCCTCTGATTCATTCTACTGAATGATTATGGCGCTTAATCAAATTTATTTATGTTTATGTCAGGCTACTTTGACGGCCGACGTTGTTGGCTGTCATTGTTTGCCGTGTGGCTTTGCTACAGCTTCTTCTTTTCGGCAAGAAGAGACTGTTGTATTCTCGTACAACAAATACGGGTAGAGACGATATGATAAATGTCTTGTCTATCACAGGCAGCGCAGTAGCGCTGCACTGTTGTAAGGCCCATTCAAAATCAATACGAAAAATGGAAAATTCGACCCACTGTAAAATTGTAACCCCCAAAAATTTCATTTTGAAACTTGGCATACGTGATTACGTCGAGAACATCACCCACTACACAAATTTTCATGTACATCGCTTCAGTGGGGGCTACTCCACAAATAGGCGAAATATAACCCTTTTGTGACTTTTTTTCCTGTCCTGCCCTGTCCTGTCCTGTCCTTTTTTTCTCGTACACACGCCCAGCTCGAACCGCGCGACCAATTTTTGCGGTTTATGGCTCAAATGACGTGGTTCCGCCCAAGTCCTTTTTGGGGTTAGGACGATGAGTGACATCATTTGGGGGAAATGTGCCCCAAAAACTTTCCAAAAAGGGGCGTGAATAGGCATTTTCAAGCCAAACTAGCATAATATTAAAACTTACATATCTCGGCCGCGTTTCGAGCGATTTCGACGAAATTTGGCACGGCGACGTAGTTCGACCCTCTTGAC
>Ga0209780_1004531_pt1 | contig 10718 bp, 10 predicted proteins | sample WorMetexBAHAMAS2_FD_187384 | JGI IMG/M metagenome (GOLD analysis project Ga0209780, IMG submission 187384) | Marine gutless worms symbiont microbial communities from Max Planck institute for Marine Microbiology, Germany - Inanidrilus exumae... | ecosystem: Host-associated > Annelida > Digestive...
ACTTGATTACCGCAGTGTAGGAGAAAATGTTCAACTGTTTCCGGTGTGTGGCAGTTTTCACATAATCCATCGACATGTGCTGAAATTTCATTAAGACACAGAATGTACCGCGTCTCGGTTGAGTAGAAATTGACGCAAACGACTTCAGGTGTAACGTAATTAGCGATAAATTGACTACTATTATAATCGTCACAAGTACTAAACAAAAGCATGTCTATTTTTTGCATGTTTTACTAATTTTCGCACCATTGCTTTGTAATCAAATGACTGCTGTTGATTATTAGTAACACTTTACATGAATTACGTGACCGCTACGACTTCAGTGAATATAACTTGTTGTACAAATTTATGTACTCTTCAATAGTTTACGCTTGGTGACATTGTCATAATGATTACGAACAGTGAACTTATGCTTAATTAATCTTTAACGATACTCTTACTTGTTCGCTGTAACTTTCATTGTAGGCCTACCGTATATGCAGTGTCTGCAATTTTCTAAGCATTGAAAACATATTTATTCTACATTCATTTTTCCTTTTTTGTCGAATGCTTTAAGAACGAGTATTCGCGATAGCCAGCAACTAATGGCTATAGCATATATTGTTCTTTAATCATCTTATGAATACTGAATTCTTCCAACGATCATGCTACTGGCGTGGACAGTGACTTTGAAGTAAATTACTGTCACGTTAATGAAAATTTGTGGTACCTACTTACTTACTTAAATCAGGGGTGCTTTTGTCCGGAGGGGCCTTTGTCCGGGGGACTTCTATCCAAGGGTAATTAAAGTTCCGATAGCAATAATTTATTTTCTTACTACCATTATGGTTAATAAAGATGAATATATAATATCTCGTCAGATATTACTTAAATTGCCCATCATTATATTCTGCCAACGTGAAATTCGTGAATACGTAAATTGGACATTGATCCATCATGGGCGTGTACCGTGGATTGTTGCATTTGGTACACTGCAGGTCTCTCTTCGTTGTACACTATAAAATCATTACTCAAATATTACAGAAAAAGGTAAAGGCTTCCCATACTCGTTACCGAGCGTTGGTCCCGGAGCTCATCCCGTTGTACAGATAGTCAACCCGCAGGTGACTATAAGTCATCCATCTGGCGGTAGGCTGTCATTACTTTCCGCCAGGTCTGCGGTTACCTTCCCAGCCGCAGAGCAGCACCGCCCCTTGGCCAGTATCAAGTTATACTGGTAGGTGACAAAGGCACATAGATGTGAACAACTTGTCTAAGGTTGTTACGCAGCTTTGCCCACGAGTAGGATTTGATCCCACGACCTGTTGATCGCAAGTCCTACGCCCTACCCGTCACCTCGAGTATTACATAGACAGTGTAAAAATGAACACGTATGCCAAATATCTAGGCAGAGGTCATACGGTTAAAATATATTGTTTGCACAACACAACACACACACACATCCGGCCGATTGTTCTACCTGGACCAATAAAGTGTTCAGTCAGACCATGTACAAATCGCCATGTAGTGGTCATAAATTGGTCCTTGCTGAGAGTACGTATGTAGCTACTGAAGGGTTAAGACGTCGCGGAATGTGACGTAACGTACTCGACAAAATTTCAGACCAACCAACGAGTGACGTTTTTACACCCATGCAGGCCAGATTCGGCGGCAGGCGGCCGCGTGCCTATCGTAAGATTGAACGGCAGTGCAAAATTAAAGATGAAATAAGGTGTCGCCCTGATGGGACGTAACACGACTGGCCCGCCACGTGCTGTCTCCGGGTGAGTTACGTTGCATATGCGCCGTGTTACAGACGACAGACGACGCCGACAGACGACGACAGACACCAGAGATCATTACTGGTCTGCCCCCTACACTATGTGTAGGCGGGCCAGTAATAATAATCGTAGTAACTAGTAAATCACCAAGAATTTTATCAGTGAATGTCATGTTTCACTAACTTACCGTACGTTTCACGCCAATTTATTAATGCCACACACTCTTTTTCGCACCCAGAATTCATACCAGATTCACGCCCAAGGATTCCATCAATAAGTGGAACACTTTGTGATATTGTAGGACCTGCGTGCAATGATAGCGGTCCGTCAGCCGAGCTAAAATTTTGATGCAGCCTGCCAGACTGCAGACACTTGGGCATCCATGACGTAAGCGCTGCCCGGAGTAAATAATTAATTTCGAGCGTGCCTAGTGCGACCATAATTGAATGGAAGGCGGCAACGTAAAACACGTCGGTTAAAACCTGTTAGAATAAAATGCGGCCATAACGAGACTGGAACCATAGCCATAGATACGAACTGAGACGCTAATCCTTAACCACAATTTTAACCCCAACGAAATCGCACAAGAACAAGTTCAACAAGAGAAATCCGTTATGAATGAATGAACTTTACTGGCCCGCCTACACATAGTAACGGTCGCTGGTGTCTGTCGTCGTCGTCTGTCGGGGTCTGTAACGATGCCGGCGGGCAGGCCGGCCGGCAGCCGGGCGCGTCGGCGGTCGGCCATATTAATACCATCTGCGCAATTATTCCACGATTATTTAGGTATAACGTTCACGTTCGCTATCTCATCTTCTGATGAGCTCTTGTCTACCTCCGGGTTATTTAGTACATCAGTACTGATAGTAGTGGGATAGGGACAGTTCTACGACATACGGCCCCTTATTGGCCGAAAGTAACCACCTAACTACGCCCACTGAGCGGTGATTGGTCGGCAACGACGTGATTGACACGTACCGCGCAACAGCGCAACGCAGGCGACCGGTATGTACACTGCGGCGCCCGAGGCGATCACATACCGAGACGGCATCAATCAATTAGGGTCGAAGCGTGCTGTCTGGTTAACGAAATTGATTGATGCCGTCTCGGTATGTGATCGCCTCGGGCGCCGCAGTGTACATACCGGTCGCCTGCGTTGCGCTGTTGCGCGGTTCGTGTCAATAACGTCGTTGCCGACCAATTCCGCTCAGTGGGCGTAGTTACGTGGTTACTTTCGGCCAATAAGGGGCCGTGTGTCGTAGAACTATCCCTATCCAACTACTACTATTTCTTGGTCCGTCATTTTCAGTCGAGCCGTCACTGACCTCTCGAAGGTGGCTCTGGTCGGGGTTCGATCAACGCAGCGTTTACAGACGACGACAGCGACGCAAAGGATGACGAAGAGACTGGCACTAACTCCAGCGACTATCGCGACGACGACCGGTGGTTGCCAAGGTGACCAGATGCCAGCTTCTGTACCTGCCTCCTCGCCAGGTACCTGTAAACGTGTAAACACCTGATCATATATGACGTAGAAGAAGTAGGACGATAGTTTGAACGTCTACTATAGACAATAAGTTGGGACGTTACATCCTTCAATTGCACCGAGCCGCTCGGTGTGCTGGTCGATAACGTCATGTTATGTTGATATTGCGGCGCGGCGAATGTTATCAATAGCTGCAGATCTGATGTCAAACGTGTAGGCATGGTATCATAACCGAGTGATAACCCAGTAAGAGATTCCTATGCCATAAGTTGACAATTTGAGTACCCGAATACGAGAAAGCAACAAAATAATAGTCAATCAACCGTCATATTGCCTAAAATAGCACGTCACAGTTACAATTTCGTCCAGTAAAGTCGCTTTTAGTTTGTTGGCAGACGGTGAACATATATCGCAGCATCTGTTAAATAGAACTCATCAAACTAGCAGCAGGTTTGGGATGACAATTAGCAACTCCAAAACAGATGTACAGCTGATAGGCAAGGACAGCCAACAGATGGACATATATAAGTTTTCTCAAGACTGACATTTCATGTGGAAGATTTCTGGTATCAATCTTTGTGGACATCAGTTGTGAGAAAGACTGTAAGGCGAATCGAACAAGCAGCAGGTATTGTGATGAAAACTGCAGAAGATGTGGATTGCAGATGACATGAGCAAGAAGACAAAAGTGTCTCTGTATCAGTCGTTTGTGCAGTCACTTTTGATGTATAATACAGATAACATGAACGCTGAAAGAGGAGCACAAGCGGAAACTGAGGGTGTTTGAAATATAAGTCGTGAGAAAAATTATAGATATTATGCAACAAAACAGAAGGCGAAATATGAACATAAAAACATTTGATATAGGTAAAATATATCATTGAACTTCGACGAATGAAACAGTTAACGTATTTTGGTCACGTGTCTCGTCTCGTCTGTTTGTCTGTCGGTCTGTCTGTCCGCTCACATCTAACATGTACAAAAAATTTCGTGAAATTTGGACGTGGTTCAAAAGATATGCGAACCGACAGACAAACAAACAGACATACATACAAACACGCTGATCACAATACTTTGCACACCTACCGAGGGCGTAGTAGTGACAAAAATAATTAATTATGTATGTATGCATGTATGTATGTATGTCTATCTGAATGTTCAACTTTACGTAAGTAAGAAAGAAATGTAGTCAATATCGGACAGTAAACCTATACAGTATCTGTAAGCACAAGTTCAGATGATTAACTGATTGCACAGTAAATATATTTAAAAAGGATCAAATAAAAACCGTCAAACAAACAGACATACATACAGATCGCAATACTTTGCACCCTTACCGGGGACGAAGTTACTAAAATTTAAAATTTTCTAGAGAAGCATGCCTTCGAACCGCCTCAGTTGGAACTTGGACTGCCAGCTTTGGCGGTCGCATGCTTTTGACTCCGACTTACGACCATCTCTCACCAGCAATACCTCAGTCCCTGCATTGTCTACTACGAAGTCTTTAGCTATAATACTCACAGATGTCACAAACCGTAACTGAGTAAGCGATGGAGTTTATGACCGTGTGAGAATTTCCACTTGGTGTTCGTATAACGAACAGATGTTGGTCACTAGTGCGACTACTGATATTTTAGTTGATGAATGCGGACTAAGCGCCGGGTGGCCGCCAACCCCAACCTCAGACTACGCCAACCAACTTGGACTGTAAGTCCGCCGGAAAAGTCTGCAACTATCTGCATACACCGTCGCCATTGATTAAAGCTGATACTCATTTGACCGCCTCACGGAGGATCGAAGGCTGAGTCAACTTAGGCACTGCAGGTAAAGGTGCGCAGCCTGTGGCTGTCGTGATGAACACAACTGTCCGCGGTGAGATTCGAAGCGAGATTTCTCATACTGCAGTCGGGTACGTTACCGTCAGACCACTGCGGCAGGCCGTATGAATGATGTGCGGAAAACACGTAAACTAGTAGTATACGTGTTTACCACACATCATACGGCAGACCGCAGTGCTCTGACTAATACTACGTTGGACTACGTTACCGATAGGCTAATGACGCCATTACGAGTTTCCAACGGTAATCCGCAGTGAACGCCGTCGCCGGAAAAACACGAAGCTGACGGCGACGAAATAATACGATTTCGAAGAACTGCGCCGCGTCGTACCCACATAACAACCGCGCGCCCGGCGGAGATAAACAGCGATGTAGCAAGCTCCGATGTCGGTTGCGCTTACCTGCATCATTATCACGGTGGGCGTTGTGTGATGTGGCAGTTCGCGCAGCTGCTGCGGCCGCAAGGACCCGAATGTCGTAGTCGTCGCCGTCGTCGTCGCTGACGTTGTTGTTGTTGTCGTCGTAGTTGCGGCTGCCGTTGCTATGGAAATTCGCAGCTTCGCAGTCGCAGGAAATGAGAACTGTAATAACGAACGAGGAAATTGGACACTTTAAGCTTGGAGGCGTCGAGTTGACGTCATATACGGTGCAGCTGAATTACCTTCAAAACACGCCGCTGATAATAACCGCCGACGAGCGCGACGGTTGCTATTTAATAACCCAGAGACCTTTTTAAGGATTTCTATGCTCATATGACAGACAGACAAAGAAAGCGAACAGAAAACCACACATTAAATCTGCCGTGAATCGAGTACGTAATTTTCCTTGCAGCAACCACTAAGGCCCAACCTATTCCAGTCGGAACGGTGTCGAATTTCAAGGCATTTTTTATTTTTAAAAACAAATGACAAAGGGCGACTTGCGCCACTAACATGTCACGAATACAGTACAGTCAAGCATATTACAATTTTGGCAGAAATGCCAGGTTTCGCGGACATTCGCGGAAGATTATCTCCATTTTTGGACAACAGAGCTTCAGTACTCTTACTGCACACTCGCTGTTTACATGTCCAGTTTAACGTATGCTGTTGTAAAACAACAGTCAATAATTTTACGGTAATTTGGCAGCACTGAAAAGACAAGAAGTGCTAACTTTCATTGAGGTGCTGAAAATGCAGACGTGAAAAATGCGGGAGAATATCAGATGATTATGAAAAGCGAATGTTCAGAGTGTACGGAAAAAGTGAGCCGCTAAACATTTTGCAATAACATATGCAAACTTTCACTGAATGAAATAACTGAAATAACACTCAACTTGCCCAAAATGACATCTGTTTGCGTCAATGACACTTCGTCCGATTTAGGGCTTCTGGGGGAGCAAAGCTCACAAAAATGGAAGATTCCCTACCTTGGACGCCGATGAACCGCCGTGCAAAATTTGACGCCGCTAGCTTTATCCTCGGCGGAGAAATCAGTTACCGTACAAACAAACAAACAAAAATACAAACAAACAAAAATGCCGTTGCTGTTGCCTATGAGGAAATAAATAAGAAAGAAACGCATAAAATATCATGATCGCCTGTTCTCGTCATAACGAAAGCAGGCGACGATGTCAAAACATTGAAGACATTAGCGAGCCCATAGTATAGTAAAGTAATCGGGGAGATCGGACGGAGGAGGCGGCATCGTGTAGGTGGAATCTTCCCGGTGCAAATATAGCGTTGGTTGATAACCGACATCGGTGACGGTGGAAACAACGAATATGAGACTTGAGTTGCGCCGTACGACGATGGCCACGCACTGCCTTCGTCCGTCGAGCTGCCGATGCTAAATTGCATCGGACCGGAAGGCGGCGCGGTCGTCGTTTTTGCCTTCCGCCGTCAATTTCCGTCGGCGTCGAACGACGAGCGTGATTATGTGTGACCGGCGAAAAAGCTGCTTACGACGCTTACGAGGCCAAGGCCACACCATTCGACCGGCGCACAGGTAACAGCGTAAAAGCCTTCGGGAAACGTAACGGTCTTTACGGCACTGTCATTGCGGATGGAGTTCCCACTCTGTAACGAATAGTGGCAATATATACAGATTTCTTAAGCAGTTCACCGACGAATTCTTGTTTTAATGTCTCGCGTGTGTATGTGGCGTATAGGGGCCTATATGAAGATGGTACACTGAAGCAGCGTTCTCACTGCGGCCGTTCATATTACGTCACGTTGCGGTCGTTACGAGCCGTCGACAGCGGTCGACCGCGATCGAACGTGTGCGAACGAGGGGGACGGTCTCAAAAATGTAACATTGAAGGCGTGCTACGGCGGTCGACGGCGTGCTCAGTGCTAGATTTTTGTGACCGTCCCCCGCGTTCGCACGCGTTCGATCGCGGTCGACCGTCGTCGAAGGCACGTTACGACCGTCGACGGCCATTACGCGCCGTCGACGGTACGTTACTGCCGTAACGTGCCGTAAACGGTCACAGTGAGAACGCTGCTTAATCCGTATTGAGTGCCTGCGATATTTCGTGCAGCAGTAAGAGGAATCAAAAAAGGTAAAGGCTTCCTGCACTCGTTACTGAGCACTGGGCCCGGATCTGATACCGGTGTAATGATAGGAACGTAGAAATTATTGAAATGTTAAAAGTATTCACCTTTGCCTTCTCAGTTGTGCAAGAAGAAGCGGTAGTTGTAGCCTTTAGATTAACTGGTCTAAAACCAAGATCCTGGTGATTCATCTTCATGGTCAACAGTACAGGCCTCAACGTACAATCGTAACGTGCCGGCGATCGAACGTGTGCGAACGCGCGGGGATGGTCTCAAAAATGTAGCATTGAGCACGCCGTCGACGGCCGTAGCACGTGGCAGATGGGCAAGTTGAGGTGGTAGATTCATGTGTCTGCTTGGGAAGCATGATCAACTCCTCTAGTGGAAGCAGAGGTAAGGTCATGCGGTGGATAGGCATTACTCGATCACGTGTAAATTTGCTATAAGAACGGATCTGTAAATCGACCATCCTGTTGGATACCAAAATACGTGGTTCTACAAGACGTACGTGTAAAGTAAAGTAAAGTATACGTCGATTTGTATAGCGCATCGTCGTAACTACCTCTAATGCGTTCAGACATGGATCACACAGTTTTACCTGCAAATTACACCATGCCGGCCTTTACTCCCCAGCCGCAGAGCATCACCGCCCTTTCGCTGGTACTCATTTTACCGTCCCACGGAGGGTAGAAGGCTGAGTCGACCTGGGTGGCTGGTTACATATCGAAATAAAGTGCCGCCGCCGGGAGTCGAACCCGGACACGGTCACCCATCCCAGTACTAACGGGGCTTGAATTAGAGCAACTTCGTTGATACGACCAACGCCGTTACCACTACGCCACGCCGCCACCTATAGTTCTGATGTATGACTGTGAAACGTTGGCCACAACAAAGGATCCGTGTGATCGGATTGACGCATCTGATACGTGGGTCCTCCTTTCTACTTACTTACTTACTTATAAGGATTCCGTTCGCTCGTCGCACATCTACTGCGGAAGTCATAGCAGTGTCAGGGTGTCCTCATCTGTCCAGTATGGCAATGGAGCGTTGCCTAAGATTTTTTTGTAAACAAATTGCACGCAGTGCTTCTCACGAACATCACCATTGTGCCGTTGCTGCCGCCATTCGCAAGCCACCGTCCATCTGACTGGAAACGGCCACCAGGAAGACCTTCTCAAACATGGTTCAGAACTACTGGCCATGCAGACAACGGCAGGTGCGCCAGGCATGCGACTGTAGTGTAGTCCACTCGTCGCTGAATAGGAGTCCAGTACCATTGGTGACCGTGTCGCCTACCTCCAGTGATAAGACGTGCAGCGAATAGCGACTGATATGGAAACTAGACTGCACTCAGTGGAGTGTATACCTCTGCCACGCCATAGTGAAATCAGCATAGTATTGTTGATGCATCACAAACACTTACTTATACGTACAGTTAGAAAACGAAAGTGAAACTCAGCGGTCTCGTGGAACATTATGCAGCATTTCAAACGGTAATGCACTGTTGACTGACTGGTAAACTTACAACGTCCATGCACAATATCCAGAGTATGTTCCCGGTCATTTCCACTCTGGACCACGATCTGCATATTCCCCATATTTCACGAACATACGCCCATAACGTTTTGCGTTACCCTGATGCTAACAAACCGACAGACAAGAAACAGTTTCTTCTTACGGACTCAGGCGAAGGAGGCATAACAGAGAAGTTTTAAACAAATCTTTACGTTTAGTGCAGTCGTGTTTCTTTGGTCGTGTGTTGTATAAAGACATATACTAGTCTCACTTTTAGGCCTATATCTACTAATTGTCTTTACTTCTTTTTACATCATTGTTAACTTTGCCTTTTGTCAGAGTTTTATTAAAGTTTTATTCATTGATTCATTGATTGATTGAGCAGAGAGTCATGCAGACAGACAAATGGCGTTGAAAACAGAATCTCGGCCAAAAATGGCGGAGGTAATGACTCGACACAAATGGGCTAGCTATCTGTGTGAGTTAATTGAGCTTCAGCTGCTGCTTCGAAGCTTTCACGTCACATCTATCGCTAACGACTCGATCTTCGAGTCAACGTACAGGTCTACTGATGCGCGAGCAAGCACTTCCCGCAACGCTGTCAGTTCACCAAACACGCAGCCGACTAATTGCGCTCACGCACAATCGCCTCGTGCAGACTGTTCGCTTCTAGCGGCACGGGTGACGATCAGTCTCTAGCCACTGATTATCAATCTGCTGTCTAGTGTAGCAGTTGTGGGCGTTCGGGCTGTTTTACGAAGCGCGACCTCCGACTTTCAGCGCCCCAATCCACAACACCAAACCGAAGGCGACGACGACAGCAAAGAATAAAACGGCTGACCGAACAGAACCCAACTAGAAAGGAGCCAGCACTCACAAGAGTGCAAACACCCACGCCGGCACTGTCTTAGTGACTCGCGACCTTTACATTTGACCTTTTGGCCCAAAATAAGCGAATTTCCAGAACTCATCGTGGAACATTTCTACGTCACGTTTGGTGATTCTGGCTGCATCGGTTTTTGAGACCACCATCGTTTATTACACCCATAAGGCAGCAAACATACAGACATTGAGACACATACATATCGTGCGGCAAACAGACACACAGAGACGCCGATGAAAATCCTACCCCCCCGCCCCGCGTCTGCTGTCGGAGTGGGTAATGAACGAAAAAAGTATATAAACAATGTCAGTCATATAGTCAATCCTAAGTAATTTATAGTACACAGTGTTTCAGAAAAAAAAAACATCCACTCATGTTATTGGCTATAAGTTGAGGAATAGTTGTCTGATTTTAATAATTTTAACACCAAAATTCCTCACACGGTGTACAGTAATAATACCCGTAACAGCGTTAGTATCTGCACAGCTTTATCGGTATTAATTTTGAAAGTTTATCGTGCAATGTGCTTCGAGGCCGGAAGCCCTCAACTCAGACTCAACAAGAAGCTCAGCTAACGCAGAGGGACCGCGCGACACACTGTGTCAATTACAATCGTGTCAACTGCTGCACAGCTGTACGAACAAGAACTCATCAGGAGATGAGATAGCGAACGTACTTGTTAACGACGATATCGCACACACG
>Ga0209780_1004532_pt1 | contig 10715 bp, 9 predicted proteins | sample WorMetexBAHAMAS2_FD_187384 | JGI IMG/M metagenome (GOLD analysis project Ga0209780, IMG submission 187384) | Marine gutless worms symbiont microbial communities from Max Planck institute for Marine Microbiology, Germany - Inanidrilus exumae... | ecosystem: Host-associated > Annelida > Digestive...
CCATGGCGCCTACCCATTGAATGAATTCCGATGAATCTGTTGATGAATTTACATGGGTTAACTGAATGATGCTTGCCTTGGATATTTTGTACCTTTCAGTCAAATTATTGTGTAGATGAAAATTGTTGTGTGTGTCTGTCATTGGCAGTGTGACAGAGAGCAGGAATCCAGTGCGTATCTCCTTCGATAAAAGTGAAACTCATGATGCAGAAGTCAACTCTGTTGACAAACCTGATAAACCTTCACCAACAGTAATGGTCAGCCTTTAAAATATGATTGATATGTGGTTAGTTTGGACATAGCTTTTGCATATATGTGTTTTGATTTGTTGGTGAACCCAAAACCATGGCATCTCCATGACTTGATTGATAGACTTAAGGTTTTACGTCCCACTTGACACAAAATAGGTTATTTCGGAGACATTAAGGCATCTCTGTGACACACACTCCAGCTAATGTGTAGTGACTCGACTCGAGTCTGCAGCTTTTATTCTTTACTGCAGTATTCACCATTTCCCACTGATGCTGTACAATTTTACTTGTTTGTGCCTTTGCCATTTTAGACCACTCTGTAAAAATAACAATTTCGGTAATAAATGAGTAAAAAAGTGAATGTTTAGCCAGGATACAAAGTAACACAAAATAATCCAAAAACAACTTGATTTACTTACATAATGCAGTATTGCGCGTCAGTTCAACATTTTTCTGCTGTTGTACAAAACAGCTCAGTTGTGAAATTCATACAATGCTGTCATATTTTGCTTTTTTGTTGGAACATTCTTGAGGTTTTGTGTGTAAATTGAATATGTTTGCAGTTTGGTGTTAATGGTTCGTTGTAATGCAAAGTGATATGTCTGCTTATGCATCAGAATAAGTCTCCAGTTTTTTGTTTAAATCATAAAATATTAGTTGTCACGTTTTATTGTAAGTTACAAGCGGTTGTAAATTGTAATCATAACTTTTGTATTCCACTGTACACACAGGAGTCACAACAGCAGTCAGCTGTAGAGTCAGAGCAAGCTGTAAAACAACAGATGCAAGAGGTATTGATGCAAAAACATGATGCTTGCTTTTTGATGGCAGAACAATTATTGTACACTTCCATGTACTGTTTTATTGATAAACAATACATAGTCTTTTTTGTCTTTTTTACAGCACATGTATTAACTGACACTTTTCAGTTTTTACTGCTGCAATTATTATTTCTTTCCAGTAGGGATGGATGGATAGTGATTTTCTGCCGGATACCGAATTCGGTTAACCTGGTGCCTAATATCCGGCCGGTTCCGGATTCGGATCCGGATATTTGATGCAATCTTTCCCACTAGCCTATACCTATAAAAATTACAACCAAATTTGCAGGCAGTGGGCTAGCGGGGAACATGATCGGCGGTCAGCTACATCAATCGACATGCTTCAGTGACAAATTTTCGCGGTTGATACGAACTGTTAATTGAGCAGTGACGTCGGACTTAGTGCAAAACGGGGTACTGTAGTTCGGAAAATCTGACCCGCCGTGCCACATACAATCCGGCCAGAGACGGATTTCACCGGTTAGTGGAAAACCGGCCGGATCCGGATAGCCGGGTTGGATAACTGCCCATCCCTACTTTCCAGTTGATAATGTTATTCTGGATGTGCATCAGCTGACATGTTTGATTGGTAGGGTTGCATTACGAAGACGAAGAAAAGACCCCGAGAGAAGTCTGGAAGTGGTTCGGAGTCGGAGACTGGATCAGTGTCCGACACAGATGAGGAAGACACTGCAGTGACAGATAGTAAGTTATTTGTTACGGTGGAAAAAGTTATTTTGTTGGTTATGGGTCTAAGCGAGTTATCAGAGACATTGTTTTTAGTGTTTTATTGGTGAATGTTTATGTTTATATATCTGTGGTGTTTAACAGAAGAGCATTTTTATTGAAACTTTGCACTTGCAAAAATGTATAAATGTTGACGAAATATTTAGTATTTTCTGATGTGTACTGTATAAATGATATCGTGCCAAATTAGGTGCATATCCGTCCACGGGGGGCTTCTGGGCACATAGGTGAAATATAACCAAAATTATTTTTATTTATTTGCGTGTAGAGATGTGTATAATTGCAGGTCTGGAGTTAGTAGAGAAGTTCTGTTACTTGGGTGACATGTTGAGCATAGATTGAGAGGCTGATGCTGCAATGGAGGCTAGAGTATGAAAGGGATGGAATAGATTTAGGCAGCTGATGCCTCTGCTTATCAATAAGGACGTCTCGAGGGAAGTTATACAGAAGTTGTGTACAGAGTTGTATATTGCATTTCAGTGAAACTTGGCCAGTGAGGAAAGAGAACAAGTTGGCACTTCAGCAAGCTGAGATAGAGAATGATTGGATGAATGTGAGCTGTTAAAGTAACAGATAGGTTCACATGTAATGTTAAGAGACAGACTAGGAATAGATGATACTACTGCAGTCATTCATTGAAACAGATTGAGGTGGTATGTACATACTTCAACCAAGGCTGATAATGAAAAATGCATGGATTATGAAGTGAAGTGTAAGACCTTGAGTTGGCCAAAGAAAACTTGGAGTGAGGTTGTGTAGAAAAGGACTATCAGATGCGACAACTTCATGAGGAGATGCTGAGGACCATTGTAAATGTAAAAGTTTATTAAAGATATTGTGGTTGGCGTAGTGGTAGCGGAGTTGGTCGTATCAACGAAGTTACTCTACGTCGAGCCCGGTTAGTACTGGGATGGGTGACGTGTCCGGGTTTGACTCCCGGAGGCGGCACTTTATTTTGGTGTGTAACCAGCCACCCAGGTCGACTCAGCCTTTCATCCTTTCGAGGTCGATAAACTGAGTAGTAAGCTGTAATCGGATGTTTGCTTCCTCGCACGGGTTGTGACGTCTGGTGAATGCTTACGGGGTGAAGGCCTGGTGTAGTTGATTGGAGCGGTGGTGTGTTTGCTAGCTGCATAATGCGGGTCCAATTGTACATTAATGCGTGCAATTGGATGGCCGCAGCTTTGCGCTGCAGCACCATTGGCTCTTGCCAATCAACTGCCACTTCCGAGATTGTACAGCGCGGCTGGTCCGGTCATCGCGTAAGCTGCGCTATATAAGAATCCGACCTTTACCTTTGACCTTTATTGTATAATACCTACAAATAGATAGGGAGTGAGTGGCTGAGTGTTCTTCTGGCGCTGGCTCACCCGGGTCTTCCTGACTGTTAAACTCATTGTTTTTCTGATGTGGCTGTGTTTTTGGTTGCAGCAAATGGGAAAGCTGACAGTGAGAAGGACGTCGACACAGCGGAACCCGTGAAACAGAATGATGAGACGTCGCCTGAACTACTTCCTCGTGCCATACACAAAACACAGTCGATTTTTCTCCGAAACTTACCAACATTGATCACTAGGCAGGAGATTGAAGAGGTTCGTGTTATAATTTATTGTTAATTAGTGCTTGCTGAGATGGCGAATGTAGTATTTCTGTGCTTCATTCCAGCAGTGTGTATACTGGCATGCATGGCTGGCCAGTATTCAGTGTGCTAACAAGCAAATCAACATTTAATTGGATTTGCATAAGGCTAAAATGTCAGTGACGGTATTGGGTCTAACAAATTTGGCTAAATTTTAGGTTACACATTACATATGTATCTATGTACAAAAGGCTTAGCTGTAATAGAGAGACCACACAGTGCTGTCTTTTAGTTAACGTTCTGTCCACTGCTGCATTACTGTACTATAAATCATGTTTGAAAGAAATAATCTTGAAAAGCCCTTCAGATCATCAGATGTGGGTGCTCTTCAATAGGCCAGATGACTTCATATTGTGGATTTGACGGCTTTGACGCGTTTCTGTATTGCACTATTTTTAAGATATTACCACTTCTGTAGTGTACGTGACTACCTCTGACCTTGAGAAGTCCATTTTCTTTGCAGTAGTTGAAACTAAAGGCCATGTATGCTTTCCGATTCACGAGTAAATGTATCCTATCTAGTAAGTGCTATATTTGCTACGGATTCAGAAAGGTTTAGATTGAAGAAAGGTCACTCAGTGTTATTGGTATTGGTGCCTTTTGATAGGCCACAAATGATTTCCAGTTACTTTTCCATTGTAACTGTGTCTATATCTGGTACAGTTTCCAGGATGGCATCACTTAGTTCTGGATGTTTTTAAACATACCAACACCAGGATTGGGGTTAATCTGCTGTGCATAGCATTTGTGGTAAAACAGTGGTGTTGACCTCGTGCATGGTATGCATACGGTGTTAACTTTGAAACTCGAATAACCTGCAGTGGCGGCGTGGCGTAGTGGTAACAGCGTTGGTCGTATCAACGAAGTTACTCTACGTCAAGCCTGGTTAGTACTGGGATGGGTGACGTGTATGGGTTCAACTCCCGGAGGCGGCACTTTATTTCAGTATGTAACCAGCCAACCAGGCAGACTCAGCCTTTTATACTTTCGAGGTCGATAAATTGAGTAGTAAGCTGTAATCGGATGTTTGTTTACTCGCACGGCCGGCGCCATCTGGTAAAAGCTTACGGGGTGAAGGCCTGGTGTGGTTGATTGGAGCGGTGGTGTGTTTGCTAGCTGGTCCAGTTGTACGTTAACGCGTGCAGTGGATGGCCGCAATTTGCGCTGCAGCACCATTGGCTCTTTGCAATCAACTGCCACTTCCTACGATTGTACAGCGCGGCTGGTCGCGGCATTGCCGCTGTAAGGACCGCTATAGAAGAATCCGACTTTTACCTTTTTACCTTTTTATCTAGTGTGCTTGTTACATAGCACTGTTTATGTGCCATCCTCATCCAGAGGTAGTAAATGGTGATCAGCGATGTCCTGTCGAGCAAATGGAGCACATCACGTGCTTTTTCTGGCACTTGTTTTGGCATCACAGTTTCCATGTGTCATACAGTCACACGCTTGATGTGCACATATGCGTGTGTGAACCAGGTGAGTCGGAATTACCCGGGATTTCTGCGAGTCTTCCTGCAAGACCCACAGCCTGACCGTCGTTTCATGCGACGTGGTTGGCTGACCTTTGACCACACAGTCAACATTAAAGAAATCTGCTGGAATCTCAACAACATAAGGGTAAATGAAACTGTTGGAGCATAGCAGTTCAGTAGTTTAGGCTGAAAGTTACCAACTGAAGAAAACTGGTTGTTTGCAGTAATTAATAATGGTCTACTAGTTGATAAGCAGCTATGCATATTGGTAGCGATTTCTATTTGATAGTACAGGTATTTTGCAGTGTAGAACACACCGATATGTATGTGCTGGTAAGTAAATAATTGATAAGTTCCTTGAATAGTGTCAATTAAACATTTATCAAATTAAACGATAATCAAGGGGTCTACAATGATAAACTTTGTCTGCGGGAGCAGTTGTGAAGTATTGTGATGAGTACGTCTGTGTGTGTGTGTGTGTGTGTCTGTCCACCATGATATCTCCAGAACCACACGTGCGATCTTTACCAAATGCTTTGTGCATGTTGCTTATGGCGGTGGCTCGGTTCTTCTCTGGAGTCGTTGCGATACGTTATATTCTTCAGGTTTTGTGGATAACATCATGTTTTTTTATAATGGGCAATATAGCGTTATAAATTTTGCTATGAAGGATTGATTTCGCTTAAATTTACTTATTTACTGTAAAGTTAGAAGAATTCAATTTCCCGTTATTGAATGGCATAACTTTGACTAACTATTTCGAAATTACTAGCAAACTGAAGTAAAAAAAGATCACAGAAATTTGACGATTAATGGGAAGAATTACCGAAACGCATGTCACTGTAGCTGTCGTTTATAACTGAGCATTGGCAGAGAAACGAATACACCAGTGAAGTTAATTTAGCGTCAGTGGGACTTAGGTCAACGAATTATATAGAGTTAAGGGAGAATTGAGTCGCCGAGAATTATAGTGGTCCATCTGCAAAGATGCCAAAGTTGAGAAATTTGTGCTGGAAGGTTTGGAATGGCGCCTGTGGTTACCTGAAGCATGGTATAACAAAGGATGCATTCATCGCCTTGCAAGCCCCCTTAAGGGGTACTCAAGTATTGTGATTAATATCGGCTGCGAAGTGGGCAGTGCGATTGAACACTGCAGGCAAAGTCTGATATCTATGATTTCCTTAGTCTCCCCGCAAAAGCGGTGGGAGTATGTTTTTACTGGCGTTGGTTTGTGTGTCTGTATGTCTGTGTGTGTGTGTGTGTGTCTGTGACTATGATAACTAAAAAGATTGTGGATGGATTTGTACCACATTTTATGGGAAGATTCCTAGGGGGAAAGGGAAGACCAAGTTAGTGTTTTGTTACGATCGGTAGAGTACTTTTCATCTAGTTTTGTACACTGTTTGACTTTGGACTGATTTTGTAAGAGAGATCAAATGTTTGAAATGACTGTTGACTTCAGCCCATCACCTGCCGTCCATTCCAAAAATGTCATGGATGCATTATAATAACAACAGTTTGAGTTCATGTATATTCAGCAAACTCATGATGCTGTTAACAAAAATCAAAGAAACTTGCACGTAGGGCTTATCGTACCCGATAGTTTGGATTGTATTTGGTAACAAGCCGTTTTAAATGACTTTTTGGACAGTTATACAGCTGTTGACAAGATTTCAATTGACAGAGCATGTCATATGGTCGGTGTGCGATAGCTGAGCTTCTTGTATATGTTTGTGAAGCTACGAGATTGTGAAATTGGCGCAATTGTGAACTCGGAGTTGAAACAGCGTGTGCGTTCTGTGAGCGGACTGACAGTTCATAGGCCTGTAATGAGACAGGATGTCAAACTTGCCGCTAAGCTGATTCAGATGTTGGATGAAAGGTGGAGCCTGTGGCATGATCACACAGAGGAGAAAAAAGATAAAGAGAAGGAGGTAGACAGTACATTTGATGTTACACAACGAAAATTATACATTACTGTAAATAAAATGCAGGTAAGATGTCATTCACTTGTGACACATGGTGAATAATAAGTTTGTTATTTTTTGTCATGCCTTTACAACCCGACAATATCGGCGAAAGCATTACATTTTCGGGCTATTTGTATGTCCGTTCATTCATTTGTTTATCGAGACCGATATTGTTACCACAATATATCATGAACGGCTTGAGCAATTACAACGAAACTTGACGGGAATATTCACTACCCCCTACTGATGACCCAATTAGATTCTGGAGGTCAATCAGAGGTCGAGGTCAAGGTCACTGCAGGCCGTCGAGGTGGTGAAGTCAATCCACGTTGATGCTGAGGCATCAAAGTCTATCTTATAGTTTGATTTATTGAGAATGCTTTGACATTTTACATTGGCTAGGTGACAGGAACATGCTCCGAAAATATCGCAAAGGCTTGATTTTGTCACATGCGGCCTTTTCTGGTGTTATTTCAGAAAACTAGGCCTAGTTAATAAAAACTGTATGTAGTAGTCCCGATACCGTAAAATGATGATGACTTTGATGAGGTTTATATATGATTAGATATTCATTGTGAAATAATGTTTGACTTCTGACTCTATGCTCATGGATGATCAGTTACTAATGAACATAATTTTGTGTTTTCATAACTTTCAGTTTGGTTAAGTCATGTTTCAGTTCATTTCTGCTAAACAGAGAGGTTTGATATGCATGGTTGATTAACATACCTGCTCTAATCTGTTGGTATTTTATTCTGATGTGTTCAGAACTTTGGCTTTGTTTCCCGAAATCCGGTTCTTAAGAACATCACAGAGTATCTGGTTGATGAAGGCAGCTATGAAGAGGAAGCACTGCTAGGTATTATTTCAGTCACTTATGCTAGTCTTACAACAGTTGCCTTTTATCCAGGTGCTATATCTGTGTTAATTATGTATGCTGAGCTGTTAAAAAATGTGTCACTTTATTCTTGACTGTAACTCCCGTTTTTTTTTTGTTGGTGGATTTTTACACTTTTTACCAGGAATGAATACCCTACAGAGGTGTTTCAAAATTTAAAATTTCACTTTAACTGTATCTCCACACTACAAGGTAAATCTTAAAACAACCTAAGATAACCGCGGCCGATTGCATCCTGCGGGAAGTTTGGTGGGACTGAATTGGCACAACTTTCATAGAAAGTCATCCAGTGTTTGTTTTTTAAGTTTTTGTCAGGGAATTCTTTTATTGGTCTTCTGGCAGAAATCTTTTTAGATTTTCATTTCATTTGTGTTACTGTTGTCATTATTACGCACGAAGTAAGTTGATGATGTAAACTGTGCAGTATGGTACAGTTATGACGTCATTAGGCCGTTAGGAAGCAAATTGTAGAGTATTTTTTCAGTTTCAATTGGTACAAAAATACAACAATGAATCATGGTAGTTATAGTCCAAAAGTAAAGTGGCTCATTTTTGGATCACTGTATATAGTTGGACATTGCCATGCAAACCATAAGTGTGCTTCTCAGGTCAGAAACTGGATGAGGAGAAACAAGATGCTGTTCCAGAAGTTTTTATTGATCAAGACGAAGTGCTAGCCAAGGTCGGTAAAGCATTTAATATTGTGTTGTCTGGACCTATTTAACATTGTTTTGTATGTATCTCAAGTGAAATGTAGCATTTTTGTACCAAATGAAGCAAAGCTGTCTATGTAATATATTTATGTCTTCACTGGTGAGCCAGTCTTGAGTTATGTCTTGATGGTAGCATGCGTGAGAATGTCTTGCTGAATAGAATACTTTGCTTGTGAAGGTGCTGAACACGATGCTGTGGTACCTCCGCATTGTACACTCATTTGACTACTACAATGCAATCGTCTATCCTGATGAAGACGGAATGCCACATCGATGTGGCATTATTCATTGTCGTGGAGCTGTACCGACAGGCCAGATTGCTCAAAGTGAAGGTAAGTCAGTGCTAGTTTGCTGCCTTGCCGTTATTTTCAGTTGCAATGTGGGCATTTGTCTTTATTTTTCTAAAGCTAAGCAGTTCTAGTTACTAACAGGCTGAAGAGTACAGATGGTTGCTGATGGACTGTTGCAGTTAATGACTGGATGTCGAGCTTTGAGCAACGGATTGTGCCGTTCATGAACACAAAAGTAGTTCTTGATGATGCTGAAATTGTGCGACTGGGCAAGAAAGTACCAAGCGAATATCCTTGTTGATTGAAGTAACTGATATTAAAAGCAGTGATGGGTGATACTGGAATTTGATATTATAAGCAGTGATGGGTGATACTGAAATTTGCAGAACTGGACAATACATTTGTAGCGAGTAATACCATAATACAAGCAGTTACGTGATAATATGAGTAGTGTCATTTTGCCGACAGTACTTGTACAGGTATCCCGTTGCTGTAGTGTGGCATTGAGTAATACATGTAACATACTCGTTGTTCCACGCACTAGACTCAAACTCGGCGAACATGCATTCAGAGTTGCTGCTCCGTGGCTCTTGAATGAACTTCCACCTGACATCAGGAAGTCATCAACACTGGCGACATTTAAAAAGCATCTCAAATCATTTTTATTCTGTAAACACTACGGTCTAGTCCTTGAACAATAACTGTGCTGCTTTTATGTATACTGATTTGGTATTTTTAACCGTATTTTAGCTTAATTCGTTGTTTTTTATTTTAATTGTATTTTAGTTTGTATGGGACTGGTCGGCGCTAGCCGTAAGTCGCCTTGTTCAGTTATTATTATTATTATTAAATGATGCAATATTGATGTGGCATAGGTACCAAGGTTAGTTCAAGGTTTTACTTAGTAACACAGCTGTTGAACAGAACTTATTCATTGTATTGCTGTATCTTGATAGGCCCATGTCTGTTATGGCACCGAGTAATAACTAAGACCTGCATTATAGTCCAGCTCAGACTGTGCACTTATTTGAATTCTCAGCATCAGAAACTAGAATTATATAACTGTGCAGTGTAGTCACAAACTTGTAACTGTTGTGTACTAATGTGGAGCAAAGGCAGATAATTTTATAATTATTCTAGTCTATTACTCTGTAAACCTGTCTAGCAGAATATAGTTGGGTTAAAATAGGTTTAATACGTACCACTTGGAAGTTATGGGCTCTGTCACCTTGAGGGTCTATGTCGATGCAATGGAGTTTTTGGAATCGGTGTGATTTCACTTTTGGACAGTCATAGACTAGAGCGTGGAGTGTGAAGCAGGTTATGCTATTTACCGTAAATAGCAGATGTCCGCATGGTATTGTGAGTAACTGGGTAGTTGTAACAATGATCAGATATGAATTACTCTTGCAGGGAGGCTAACTATTGACAGAACTAAGTAATAGTGACAGTGACTAAACAGCAAGCATTACTGGACAAATGTCACATACCAGTGAACAGTAATTTGATTATTTGCTACTTTTACCAGAACTCTCAAAATTCATTAGCTGTTACAGTGCAATGCTGGTTGTACCACTGAAATTTTTCTTACATTGATTATACATGAACTAGCTGTTCATTAATTTGAGTTGAGTTAGTGTGTGTTAAAATTGTATGAGTTGGCATTCTTGACTGATTGTCATTTACTGAAGTGGATAAATTTATCAAAGCAAACACACAGGAGTTGGCAAAGGACAAATGGCTGTGTCCATTGAGTGGAAAGAAATTTAAAGGTCCCGAGTTCGTGCACAAGCATATTCTTGCCAAACATATGGAGAAGGTGGAGGAGGTGAAGCACGAGGTAAAATCCGATCGTTTTCGTTGTACCACATAGAATAATTAACTGTTCTTCTGGATGTTTCTGTTGTATGC
>Ga0209780_1004533_pt1 | contig 10714 bp, 7 predicted proteins | sample WorMetexBAHAMAS2_FD_187384 | JGI IMG/M metagenome (GOLD analysis project Ga0209780, IMG submission 187384) | Marine gutless worms symbiont microbial communities from Max Planck institute for Marine Microbiology, Germany - Inanidrilus exumae... | ecosystem: Host-associated > Annelida > Digestive...
GGCTGGTACTCATTTTACCGTCCCACGGAGGGTAGAAGGCTGAGTCGACCTGGGTGGTTGGTTACATACCGAAATGAAGTGCCGCCCCGGGAGTCGAACCCGGACGGTCACCCATCAAAGTACTAACCGGGCTTAGCGTAGGTTAACTTCGTTGATCTAGACCAACAACGCTACCACTACGCCACGCCGCCACACCATATATAAGTAGTGTATACATTCTGTTTACGTGTAAGTCAACTCTTTTAGTCGTACTGATAAAAAAGGAATTTTCGTATAATTCTCAGCGGTTGACTAACTTGACTTCGAACGGATCACGCCGGATTATACGCCTGGAATCTTACACTTCTTGAGCAGGATCCGCATCTAATCAGTGAGTTTTGTCTTTTGCTACCAGAAGCGTTTTATGTGGCTTACAAAAATCGACGTCGGCATAAGATTTGCCCCCGACTCCACCGGGAGTTTAGAGATGGTTGTCAAAAAGGCCACGAGAGGGCATTAAGAAGGGCAGTGGGAGATCATACACCCCCGTGAAGTAATTAAGCCACTGATAGATCTGTACGTCTCTGATCGGCGGAATAAAACATATCCTTCTTATTTGGCGCCTTCGTCAGTTCTATATAGCAATGCTCGGCTGCAGACGCTGCGGGCATCAAAGCGTGGTTCGTTGTACGCTTCTACGCAACACAACGTACGCGCGCCGCGCCAACCAGACGTCGCTTATCGTCACGCGCTGGCTCCTATAGCTCCCAGCTAACTTCTCGTCGTAAATAAACTTCGTTTTTTCCACTGCATGCCGTCGTTTCCGCGTTCCGGTCATGGACAGGCGCACGCACCGCCGAGTTTCCGCCGGCAGGGTCGCTTCGTCGGTACCGGCGGCCTTTCGGGGTCGAGTTATGCGCCGTTCTTTCGACTCGGTGTAGTGGCCTTGTCTCTCGCCTCTGTCTGTAATTCATCACAGTGAGCCTGGAAAACATCATCTCATAACTCGACCGACCTTTCGCAGCACACAACACACTGCATACACACATATTTTAAGCTTTAGTTGAGTTTATTTTCCCTCTTTATTATTGTATTTTGTTTGTAGTTTTATTTATTTATCGTGCTACCATATTTTCATGGTAAAATAAAGGTTTTCACATTTGTGAAGCGCTAAAACTAGTGATGCCTGGTGGTCTGGCCAGAAGATTTGTGTTATGTGAACGTAAGGATCTGGATGACTGATAGTTGGCAGTTAATTCAGAGTGATAGGGAGGTCGGACGATGTGAAGCTATTTCCAGATAAGCAGGCGTTTGTAGACAATGCGGTGACTAATGGGCAACCTGCAGTGTAAATATTCACGAATAGTGTCAACAGGTGCCCGTGAACACGGTTCGTGAAACGACACCCATGTTGACGGACCCTGTTCACAGCCCATGAATTGAACACACGGGTAGCGTGTACGGAGCCTTGGCGGTATTTTTATTTTAATGTTTTGAAGACGCTTGCCAGACCGTGTTTGGCTCATTCCGGTCTTTCTGTTTCAGTGTCACCTTATTTTGCACGTGTCAGATCATCTTTTACTGTTGAGTCACCTCCATCATCGTTCATCACTCCTCACCTGTTGACTCTCACCTGTTACCTGTTTCAAAAATGCTTCATGCCTTCATCTGTCAGGAATACCTTCACGGAATAGCGCTCTGGCCGGATTTTTCATCTCCAGCGGTTCTTCCTCGTTCCTTTTATCGTTAGGCTATATACAGGGTGCGCCAATAAAAACACTCCCCTAGAAAAATTTCTCTATTTCAGCAATGGTATGTACGTATTTGAGCCAGTCTTTTAGATTTTACACGTGAGCATTCACACAACATATCCTGCAAATTTAATTAAAGCAACTGATATGGTTCAACAGATACAACAGTTTAAACTGAAACTTCACTTTTTCAATTTTTCAAGTGAACGTGCAGTTTCGCATTGAATATTTACGAATAACGAATAAAACTTCACACAGCTTTTCATCCACAGTTCAAACGTTTCAGTGATAAGTGTCAGCTGCCCACTCAGTATTTAAACAGAGTGCTCAAAATGTTCACCAGCTGCAGCAACACAGACATCGGCCTATCGCTACTTGCACGATTTGTCACAGCTAAACCTGTCACATCGACCCGACGGCAAATTGTCTTCAACATGCTCAAGCTCCAGTTTTGTCAGCATAACTTGTTCTTATCGCTTTATCCGCAAATTCTTGCACATGAAGCGTGCGAATACACATTTTGTCTTAATTACTCAGTTTGTCTATCATAAAAACATTAACAAATGCCAACAAAACTGTACGCTACTAGTTCACTTGAGAAATTGTACTTTTAAGTTCAAATAGTTGTAATTTTTAAATTAAACCAAATATTGTAACGACATTTGCTGTGTATATGACCCGAATCCTCCTCTGCATAAACTGTAAATTAATTTTAAAAATCTGCTGCAATTTCGGAGATATAGAAATTTTCCTAAGGGATTGTTTTTATTGGCGCACCCTGTATAGTGCTTCCGTGCGGTAAATTAACTGACTTTTCAGCGCACACTAAATGTATCTGGATGAACTAAGTTTTAAACTAAAGACTTAAACAAGTCTTTAGTTTAAAACTTAGTTCATCCAGATACATTTAGCGTTTAATCAAACGATGAGTTTGCATTTGGTTTTGAACACAGATCTTAGCTACCGTTGGTTTAGTTGGAAGTTGCACATCGCAATGTTCTTAAATATGCCTAGTCAAATTGCGGGAAAAAACTCCTGATTTTTAAGTGATGTCGTGAAGTGACTGGATACTCGAAGCATCTCGCAGTACGCGAAATGTCTCAAACGTTTAGGAATTTCTTGAAGTGGCTTATTTCGCAGTCTGCCTGAGACATATCTACAGGTGCGTGTCGTCGTTCCACGGTCTGTTTCGGTATACTTGATAAAACGCTCGCCCAGCAACGCGTGATCGCTAATGAAAATTTATTTAGCTGTTACGGCCTCGATCATTAGAATTAATTCAATAATCTACGACCGGTTGATCGAATAAATGCTCGCGGTTGCCGTATCTTATGCCACCAAGCCGGCCTGCTTTTATCCCAAAGGGCTTTATCCTCGCTTTGGAGGAGCGCTCTTTGCCCTTGCTTCCTATTTGCTTCTTTCGATCGCAGTTAAATGAGACCGCTTTTTGTTTTATTATACTGTTCACTTATTATAAGAGACATAATATGGAAATTTCATGCGACAGGTTCCATACAAATTTGTTTGCGAATATTGTTAAATGTGCGAAATGGTACGTGGAGCAAATATACTAAATTCGGTCGAGAAATCGTATAGAGGCTGTTCTGTTCGTCAGTATTTCTCTTGTGCTGCCTATTTTTCCCACCATAGACTCTGGCTCCCTCAGGACTGCCTCTATGGACTAGGACTGGGACCGGATTTCCGGTACTAATCGGTTTCTCTTGTTGGTTCTTTTTAATTTTCTGTTTCGGTTCCGCGCGGTACACTAAGCGGGTTGTGCTGTCCGTCAGCAGCTGTTTAGCGCACGTTATCTCTTCGCATATCGTAACGTATCACTGTCAGTAACATGTTTTGCCTCCTCTTTTAATATTATTCCTTCACGAAACTAACCTAGCGTGCTTCATAGGTTTGTATAGCTTTGGCATATCTTTGATATTTTTAGGTATTTACTGTCAAACACTACAGTGTATGTCGCCTAAATTGTCAAACAATAAATATATTTTGTTTCTTGTAGATTATTTAGTATACGTTTGGCGGTTTCACCGTACTTTTACGTCTGTAAATTGAGCACGCATTTATTATTTGTATCTTATATCAGTGGTAAAAGTAGCAGATCGAAATGCAATAGCTTGAAGGAAGTGTATGGCTGTGAATCGGCTGCTGAAAATGCATGAAAGCGTTCTAACATTGGAGGTGACAGACTGCAGTTCAATTGAGTTTTTATTTACTTTAAGGTTTTTATAGCTGCTTCACTATTTTCTGTTGTCAAAGAAACGCTCAGTAAGATCAGTAATCAGGCCGGTAGCGATTTGGATTTAGTCTTGTTGTTGGTTGATTAACGCTGCGAAAGATAGACAAGCAACGTCGTTTATTTTCGTAGAGTATGCAGAATTTTTTCTTCGATGTGCTTTCGAGCCGAGTACTGGGCGTGCGTGCGTGCGTGTCGTTATGATTTGTTCTCGGTCATTTCTTCAGCGGGCGATCGTCGGTTATACGCCTGCGCACAAAGACAAAACAAGCTGCAACGTGCCAGAGGCAACCTTGTGATGTTCAGATGCATCTTATTTGGATCCGGCACTGCTGCTGGGACTGTTTTAACGCCTGTATAGAGTGATGATGTGGTAACTAAAGTGTGGAGTGGTCACGAGGATTGTAGCAGCGAGATGCTAAGCTACTATTTATCAACTGTTCCTCAGCCGGTCATTAACAAAGATGAAATAGTTTCTGTAAATGTACATGTATACAGATGATACTCGCTGGCTCGGTAGTATAGTGGTTAGGGCGTCCGACTTGCGACTCAATGATTGTGAGTTCGATTCCTGGCCGTCGCACTATCGGTCGGTTGGTACTGGGATGGGTGATCGTCTTCGGACGGGCACACATCTCGATATGTAACCAGCCATCCAGGCTAACTCAGCCTTCTACCCTCTGTGGTACGGGAAATGAGTACCGGCCAAAGTGCGATGATGCGCTACGGCTGGGAGTAATGGCAGGATGGCTCATTCCATACGTGGATAAGCGTGTGGGTGACAGGTGAAACTGTGTGAGTGTGATCCCTCGTTAACACGTGCCATACCTGAGCGGTTTAGTGAAAAAAGTGACGTGTTATTTGGATGCACCAAAACTTTGTGTCCGACTACATCATTACAGTATTACATCCAACACTGTCTGCGTTGTTTCTTGTTGGTTTTCACGTATTTCTTCTGATTAGCATATTACGCCAGTAATATCACGAGTGTTTTTTTCGTCGACGACGATGACGACAAAAACAAGGTGTCGCCCTAACGGGACGTAACACGGCTGGCCCGCCGTGCAGTGTCGGCCGGCCGATTCCCACGCGCCCGGTCGCAGGCACGCCGACCGTCCACGTGCCCGGCGGCCGGCTGGCCCGCCCGCTGGCGGCATTACAGACGACGACAGACGTCAGTGAACAAAACAATACTGGCCCATTAGGTGATGGACCAGTAATTTTCGTCAGTATGACGACAAGTATACTATACGATGAAAATGCGTCTGATTGACGGACGAAAAGATTAATCTTCTGATATCAGACGCGTTTCTACGGTTCAAAATGCAGAAAATCCGATTTCGGCCACGGCTTCAATGTAGAGTCCACTGGGGAAGTTTACGCTGGTTTTCAAAGAGGCCGTTTCATCGGACTGGAGCTGAGTAGGGGACGGGAGATGAGGTACTGTCGTTGAAGTCACTTAATCATCGCATAAAAGCCTACGTCGATGTGGCGAGAGTTAACGACGAATTACAACTTGACTGGCACGTGACATTCTCAATGGTGCAATTAACTTCTTCAGTACCAAGCCAAGATATTCGCTGGGAAGAACGTCTCCGAAATGACCTATTTGATGTCGAGTGGGCTGAAAAACTTCAGTACATTTAAGTGTTAGTTACGTAGCAATAAGATTGCAAATACGAATAAAGATGTATACTTCGCGATTCGCATACGTTTAATATTTAACGCACAGTATAACTTACTGAATAGGACTATAACAAGAAAGGAAAGTTTCAGTCGCCTAGACGAGAGATATGCATCTGAAATTGCTAGCTAAAAGAAAAAAAATAAATGAAACGAAAGACGGAAAACGCCGTTGTGCGTCTTAAAGCGATAATGCATGACTGACGTCGGCTGCGTATCATGAGACAATTTCCTCGATTGAGTCTTTTCACCAACGCGTTAAAGATAAAGGACAACTAGACAATGGCGTAGCCAATAGAAACTCGAGGGTACCTAAACAAATATCACATACTTTCTTCGCTTTCGTCAGCGAATGATCACGGCCTGCGGTCTCTTTACTGGTACACAGAAGCTTAAATGTTAACAAAATGATATGGTAACACGTGAAACTTTTATCGTAATAAAGATTGCGAGCTGTGAATGAAACCGGCATCGGACTGCTGCTGAGAATAGTATATATAAAACATACATACCCGCGTTCGATTAGCTCGTGTAAAATTAAACAGCACGACGGCGAAATGCGGACAGAATTTTTTCTGGGAACTCATGGCTCCGGAAATCGGTGGCCCTGTAAACTTGTCTGGTCTGTCGAAACATTGCTCCGCCACTGCAGCCAACCGGGATGCGGGCGGTGTCCCGGTGAAACGGTGCTCTGATAAACCGTCATCGGGGCCCGACATCGCGACGACCCGGCAAGCCACGTCGGCGGCTGCGCGTTACCCGCCATCAATCACCCTCCTGCCGCCAGCTGACGCCAACCGCGCATCCGTCCATCACGTCTCTGCCGAGAAACCGCCAACGAAAAACGAGATCGACTTCGAGGCAGGAAACGTGATGACGACGCAAGCAGGTATGGATCGTCGTCGACATACGACGGAAATAAATATTCGACATCAAATCCCTACAAGCCACAACATTTGTCAGTCGTCATACAACCGACAGACCGCACAGAAATTACGTTATCAGGGACGATACAAATGAAACGAAGCTCATGTCTGAAACCCGACAAACGTTTTGTGAACCAAATGATTTCGTAAGCAGCTCTGTGCACTGCTGTAAATTATTAGCACACGCTGGCGACGACTAGCGAATGTCCGCAGTTTGGCAACATTAAATTAAATTAAATGTTTCTGCATTTTTATTTTACAAATCCGGAACAAAACAAGTCATCCCAAAAATGTAATCGATTATTCTTAAATGCGAATGAATGAATGAATGAATGAATTTCTGCCTACAAACATTTCACGAAAAATCACGACTTTTATCAGTAATTGTCCTGTTAACAGATTAAAACAGAAAAATGCACAAATTATCTCGGACGGACTAAGAGATAGACCGAATCAAGGCAGAAGCGTCATAAGCATCAGAATATCACACGGATGGTTTGCCGTTGATCCAACACGAAGACTCGTAGCTGTTTTTCTCTGCAGTGCGTGCTCGTGCTTTCTTGTCGATGTCTGTCGCACCTGTCTATTTGTCCGGCTTCGTCACAGACGTCGTCGTCGTCTGTTGCGTGCACTCTATGGCGCAGGTGCGCGCTGCGCTGCTGTCTTTCAGTGCTCCGGACCAATGTCGCGTGTTAGCGACTGCGATACGACCGCCTCACGACGAGTGTCTGCTGTACGAAATTTGCCCGTCCCGATGATGTGAACGACAATAGTATCTCTCTCCAACGTCTAAAGGCTCCTCGAAACTTTCCGAAACTGCTGTCCATCCTTGTGTCCGTCTTTCCGTCTGTCGTCTGTCCCATGCCCCTAGCTCAAAACGGTGCGTTTTAGAGCTATAGAACACAATGATAACCGCATGCTGAAAGTCGAACTGAAGGTCAATGAAGATCACTGCAGTACTCGATAGGCCGTATGTCGCTTCCAAAAGAAGTTTAGATCTATGTTCTATCCGTGTCACTTCCTATTAGCGACATGTAGTAAAACCGTGTTCATATTTCGCATCGTTTCCGAGGTATTATCACTTCTTTAGCACATATGACTACCGTGACTGTGACCTTGGACATTTTTTCTGTTGGGTCACAACGACCGATACATTCGACAACATGATACAATGGGAATGTTTAGCGTGTACATATTACGCCTATCGTTAGCTTAATCTAATGCGAGGAACCAAAAACAGAACAAGGTGTCGCCCTAACGGGACGTAACACTACTGGCCCACCGTGCAGTGTTACCATGGAGCTATACTTAGACTGGAGGCAGCATGACGTCATCGCCTGGCCTGCGGGGGTGAAGTCGCCTGCAGGCCCGCCGCCTGCAGGCCCACCGTGGAGTGTTACAGACGACAGACGACGACAGACGCCATTACTAGTCTGGCCCCGTATACTATGTGTAGGCGGACCAGTAAAAATAACGAAAAATAACTCGTTTTGAGCTAGGGGCATGGGACAGACGACAGACGGAAAGACGGACACAAGGATGGACAGCAGTTTTGGAAAGTTTCGAGGAGCCTTTAGACGTTGGAGAGAGATACTATTGTCGTTCACATCATCGGGACGGGCAAATTTCATTCATTCATTCGCATTTAAGAATAATCGATTACATTTTTGGGATGACTTGTTTTGTTCCGGATTTGTAAATATACAGAAATATGCAGTCGTATCGACATGCACACTCGCATTGCTCCGCATCCCGGCCCATCTCCATCGCAAACCTTCAAACCCTAACCCGAGGCTACGGGTTAGGATTTGACGTTTGACCTTTTGACCTCACGGTCAGTGCATGCCGAGGTTTTGCCATGGACTATATGTCTACCGACTTTGGTGCTGATAGCCAAAGCCGTTTTCGTTTTAGAGCGCGGACAAACAAACAGACAGACAAACAAACAGACGCGACTGAACGCCCTACCCCACGCCGGCGGCTATGCAGCCGGTGTGGGTAATAAAAAACGATTATCACAGAAGGTCCACTGTCCAGTCCAAGTCCTGCAGTCCGGAAAGGCAGTCCTACGGGAGAAAGAATTTGTGAAAGGGGTGGGTTTTAAGACGGTAATGGAAGTGAGGGAGATATCGATATTGAGAGTGGTGAATCGACAGAAAAAGAAGATGTGACAGGAGCGAAAAATGAGTCAAAAATAGAAAGACTGGGAAGAAGCTGACGGAAAGAATCAAGGCATTGATTCCGAAGACAAGTTAAGACCTATCGTTCTGTCGGGATTTTGTTCTGACGGGCCTGAGTTGTCCTGCGAAGAAACGAAGTCAGGCGACCGCGTGACTCTGATTTCGTTTTTATTTCGCCGTATTGCAGAACGTTTCGGCCATGCAGACAACGAATTGGATCTACTCGAGAGTGGTCTGCGAGTCCACAAGGAGTAGTTCGCACAAAGCACATGTGCGACAACGTTGATGAAATGCGTTTCAAAATGTCAGCCGGATGTCACGCGTATACGGCTCGCAGTCGTTTTATGTGCTAATTGGTTTCTGTTTTATATAGTTCTCTTCATTATCTCGTCTGTTACGGTTCCGTGCTGTAGGCTAACCTGGCAACCCGTCAGCTTTCCAGCGCACGTTAAACATTTTTATAGTAATAGTACCACACCGTATTCGTTCGTTTTCTCATCCTTTTAGTCAAACTGGGCATATGATCCGATGAAAGAAGATAACAGAAGATGTCGGATCATATCTGAAGGGTGAATAACCGTGCAGTTATACTGCAGGAGCTCAAGAAAAGAGCCATAATCATCACGGCTGTTTCTAACTTCAAAGCAAACGCCTGTGGCACAACTGACTAATGCACATTTTAATTGATTGAAAATAATCTCATACCCGACAAGAGTTTGGTAAGACGTTACTCTGCTGTGTATAGCACACGGCAAGACATTAAACTGCGTTTTCTGAAAGCAAGTAATTTCGTTTAATTTTTGACACTGCGCTGGATAGCCACTGTCATTAACGACGTGGTTGACGCATACGTAAGGCCCCGTCCACAGTAGCAACAATGTCGAAGCAACGTTCGACTTTGTCGAAGCAACATTCGACTTTTTTGCTACAAACGGCAACAATGTCGAACGATTCTATTGTAAAATTTCGTCCTTTCGACAAAGTCGAAACAAATTGAAAATGTTCAATTTGTTTCGACTTTGTCGAAAGGACGAAATTTCGTTCGACATTGTTGCCGAAACCGGCAACATTGTTACCAAAAACGGCAACAATGTCGAAGCAACATTCGACATTGTCGAAAGAATCGTTCAACTTGTAGCGTTCGACAATGTTGCTTCGACATTGTTGCTGTATGGACGCGGCTTAAGATTTAGTGAGGGTGTCTCTGTCCAGATACGTCGCATACGTCTGTAAAAAAATCAAGACCGGCGTTATAACGCCATAATCTCCGTTCTACTACTGCAACGATCCTATTCAATCTTCGGCCATGTCCACGCCGTATTTTCCGTCGACTCGTCGACGCTGTTGCGACAAAACGTCGTTTCGCTTTCACGTCGTAAAAGCGTGACGTACAGATCGAGCCATAATGAAGCTCGCGGTACAGATTACCGCTCGGCACGCGACTGCGGCCGACCGCTCAGCGGTGGCGAACTCAACGGGTCGGAGGAGGCTGCCGCCGCCGTCCCTTTGTCTGGCCAAAATGCACGAAATTCAATCAATCAATTTATTTGTGATAAAGGGCCATAGGCCACTGACACATCACATAAACAGTAAAACTATAACTACAAAAATGCAAAATTATAAGGCTATAAAGATGAACTAACATACAATATCAGTTACAGGACAACATAAAACATCAATACCGTGTAAATAGATTGATATTAGCATTATAAATAGTTCTCTTAAATGATGACAGACTTTTAACATCAACCACAGAAGGGGCAAACTATTCCATATAAGGGCAATTCGTTCGGTGAAAAAAATGACGTCTGACATTGACGCGATTTACTTTTAATAGGACCTTATATGGATTTCCTCTAGTAGAAACAGCATCGTTTCGTGGTGTGAAGAAATTTGACGTCTGGACATCAACCAGACTGAAAACAAATTTGTACATCAGAACCAGGT
>Ga0209780_1004534_pt1 | contig 10714 bp, 9 predicted proteins | sample WorMetexBAHAMAS2_FD_187384 | JGI IMG/M metagenome (GOLD analysis project Ga0209780, IMG submission 187384) | Marine gutless worms symbiont microbial communities from Max Planck institute for Marine Microbiology, Germany - Inanidrilus exumae... | ecosystem: Host-associated > Annelida > Digestive...
CAATATTGTACAGCGTTGCTGGTTTAAGTTACCACTCATATAAGCAGCGCTGTTCTGGATCACCCTAAAAACGTTATAGGGCGGGCAGTATAATACAGATTACGTTTAGGCTCTATGTACCTTATGCACAATCTGTACCATTAGGTAAAGTGATCGTCATGGTGTAATGATTCATGAGATGTTATATTTAGTCTAGTAGTCGGTATAGTCTACTTATGACTCAAAATATGTTATTATTATTATTTATATTATGTGACATGAGAATTAGGCAATAATATTTTTGTCTAATTACTTTATAGTTTATGGTACTTCGTGTTACAGGCTTTTTCAATATTTCTATTGATGGCATTGCCAGGCTTTCATGCACTGATTTTGGTGGCCTTGAGTGTTATTTCTATTGCTCAACAAGCTGGTAAGATATATAGTGTGATTGCATTACTGTCCTTCCTGTCTTCGTTAATATTTGTCGTACATTAAAGTGTATAAGCTTTTAAAATTTAATTTGTTTGAAAAATTTCACAGTCATGAAGAGGAGATTGTGTATCTTTTACTATCTCTTGAAATGGTTTTGAAAATTTATTCCAATACTGTTAGATATGGACTGTTTTATATCATTGTAACAGGTGCTGCAGAAAGAAAATTTTCTTACGCAACATATTTTGAAAGCAACATGGTATTGCAAATGGCTCCAGCAAGGGCGTCTGTTTGGGGTTATGCACCCTCGTCTGCTATTGGTGAAACAGTTGTTGTCAGTCTGACCACTAGTGTCAATGCACATAGTTACACAGCTCTCATTGTGCCTGGTAATCATATGTACAGTATTTTAGATAGTTGAAATTAAACATTAATGACCTATTTTCAGACTTGCTTTCTAGGATTGTTTTATTATTATTAGCCCACATTGTATGCACTCATTGTATAAGATGCGGCAAGTAGCATGGTCTGTGTGTCTATTGGTCACGTTCGTGAGCCTTGCAAAAGTACTGAACCAGTCGAGATGCTGATTATAGGGTAGACTTGTGTGGACCCAAGGAACCATGCTAGGTGGGGTTGAGATCCCCATGTGAAGGGGCAATTTTGGGGGCTGTTGAGCCCATTGAAAAGCATTGGGGGTCATTGATGCAGCAATTTTAACAGTAAAAAAATCCATAGTTGTTCTATTGTGCACCGTTTTACCTGGTAATATGGGTCTTATCTTGAAGCCGCAATGGAAAATTTCCAGTATTGTCCACGCAGCATTGCTTAGTGTACTTTTAACTAGAATTTTACAGAATTCTACAGCATATTATGATACTTATGTAAGTGTTCCAGTAATTATTGTCCACCATTAATGCAGATAGATTTGTTGCATGTACTACTTGGTAGGTGTCGGACAAGGAGTATGGAAAGCTGTTTTTGATCCAGTTGCTGATATCCAGCATGTATATACCGTGACAGCTGCACTGAAGTCACAAAATCAAATCGTACTGTCAAACGTTCTGTTTGGAGACGTTTGGGTTTGCTCTGGTCAGAGCAATATGAAGTTACCTGTTGAACAGGTATTGTACATTTGCTGCCAAAACTGTTGTCAGGAAATATATTCTTTTATTATCAGTGTATGTATATGTAAGCGTGAGGTTCAGTAAAAACAGCTATAATAATGTATTATGCTGACCAGTTTAAATAATTTAGTTGTTTAGTTGAATGTCTTTTGAACATACTTAGTCTCTGTGGTTGCTTGCCAGTTTCCACTGTAGTCGTATGAGTATAAACTCACAACTTCATTGGTTTTGACGACACTGCACACAGCTATCAGTGCTGTAAGTGATGAATTCAGATGACGTTGAGTGGTTTGATGTGCAAAAGCTAGTAAAAGTAAGGAAATAATTTAAGCTGCTTCTGCTAAGTTCTGTTTAACCAACCTAATAATAATCGTAATAATAACGTTAACAATAATAACATCAATAATAATATTAACAACAAGAGAATTTACATTGTCACACAGCGGTTGAACTGTGTTTTGCTGTACAGTGGGTTTTTGGTGGACGACCAGCTGCAGTTCTTTCTCTCACTTTATTATGCTTTCACCACCCGACAATGTCGGTGAAGGCATTATGTTTTTAGGCTGACCCGTTGTCCCATTCGTTTATTTGTGCATTTGTTCATTCAGACATATTGTTACCACGATATCTCATGAACGACTTGATTAATTTTGATAAAACTGAGAGGGAATATTCACTAGCCCCTGCTGATGACCTGTTTATTTAGATTGTTGAGGTCAAAGGTCAAAGTCACAGCAGGTCATCGAGATGCTCATGGCATCCACGTCGAGACTGGGTCATCGAAGTATCATGTTCTAGTTGATTACTTTGGCTTTATGGATGTATGTTAAAACAAATAACAATAATGATAACCATAGTAATAGTAATAAGTTATACATGAGATCTCTTGACTGGGATTTTTTGCTCCTCCTGTTGCCGACCATGAGTGTCAAAGCACTGATGACTGCTATGAAATAATTTCACTTCAAAAAATCGCTAATCACAAACTGAGAAAACCTAACAAGCAGTTACCCTTGCAAGCTGATTGTTTCTTACGATTTCTCATGTAGATAATCAATGCCAGCAAAGAAGCTGCAGAAGCCAGCAAGTACAGAAGCATTCGGTTCTTCTCCGTGGCTCAAGTACAGTCGGCAGTGCTAATGTATGACATACCAAAAGTTGAAATTCACTGGTCAATGCCCAGTGCAGGTCTGTGATCATTTCATATTGTAAAGAGATAAACAATTTTTGAACTGTATTGGTAGGCTTGCGGTATTTAAATCGTATTAAATTGTATTTTTGTTCTGTGAAGACAACATCAAATGGTTGACATATGTATAAAAAGATAAATGTGATATCTACAATTTGGTCTTTTTTGAGCCACCCTGTACTGTTACTAGTTTGTTGTGTCATTATGCAACAAGTACGTAGCAACTGTAGAGATGTAAATGGCTTGAAGTTTTGGTTGTACTTTATTTATTATATCAATCGTACACATAGTACAGTCTCGATGACCTGCTGTTACTAGGTGTATTTTTCGTCTTTACACAGACTTAAGAGAACTGATAATACATAAAGGACTTTGACACTTTTGGTTAGTGACACAAAGGACATCTGGCCTGTAGAAAACCTGGGACACTTATCTCCAAAGATTCTTTTCTGGAACATGGAAAATGGAGACGAGCTGACCGAGATTCAGCTGTAAAACGGCCATTAGACATTAAACAGAGGTACAACGAGTTAGTGTAGCACGTGCATTGTTTGGGCAGAATCAATCTTGCCATTCTCGGCCGTCTGCTGGCTTTATGCAAAGTACATATATGAGAAGCGTGGAGTGCCAATGGGTCTTGTGGAGACGTCGTGGGGCGGCACGAACATTGAGGCTTGGTCCTCGCCTGACAGCCTTCATGCCTGCCATTTGTCATTCAGTGAACAACAACCAAAGTATGAACTCTGTCTTTTTAAACCACAGCTAAGTCTGCACCATGCGTGCCCCGGAGTTGTAAAAATAGTCCCATCTGTATCAAGCCTGACAGTGTAGAAGGCAACCAAACCTGGGTTTAGTTTTATATGTTTATTTTATTATAGTACCTTTAGGTTTAATGATGAATGTCTGGTTTTGTTATATTAGGTTTAGATTCTTTAATACCTGCTAAGTGACTGGCAGTGAAGAACATGTCTCACAAATGGAATGTTAAACCATAACTCAGTCAGTCAATTCTGTTGTGTGTTTTCTGTAAATGACCTCGGGAGTTTCTTTGGGTTAGGAGAGGTGGCCAAAACGTCTCCCACTTGGCAATCTTTGAGATTTTTTAGCAGAATTATTTCAGGCTGCGTGCCCTTATAACTACATTGTTAGATGTGCATGTCAAATTGTTTGCCACACACCCTGTGGCTTTCATCCAAAAAACAACAATTCTTTGAATCTAAAGTATTTGCATAATAGTGACAAGATGTTTTTTGCCGTCACTCTGCAAAGCATGTATGTTTATATTCATTTCTGCATTGATTGCTGCAAGTAACAAAATTAAGGAGAAGTCTGGCATCTTCTCATAATCCAAGTGGTTTATCTGCCGTCAGCAATGGTATGCAGGCAGTAAACTGCTCCAATAAAATCCTCCAGTTCTTCAGTGGGGATGGGGGGGGGGTGTGCCACATAACACAAGTTAGCCTGTCTGCTTGCTCTTTGCATTTATTGGTATTTTATCTAGTACTGCTGTTTTACTTTTACATACTTGCGTGTAGTTTTGCTGAGCCTATCAGTCTTTGTATGCTGCTCACGGGTTCCTGAAGGTCTCCTGTTGTAATGTAAGAATGAAGACGATCGGGAATGTGTGTTGATTATGTTTAAAAACCAGGCTTGAACATTCATGTGTATTGTAGTGTACGGCAAGTCGAGAAAGACATATACCGGCGGCGAGTTTGGCCTGATGATGTTGACATGGAGCAGACTGCAGACAGTGTGCTGTGGAATTCTATGGTACATCCACTGCTCAACATGACAATCTATGGAGTTATTTGGTATCAAGGTTAGATTATCTCTCTGTTACTGAGTGGTCTTTTGTGCACATTTGAAGTAGCTTTGAGTGAAGCATATCATAATGTTCTCAGAGAGCCGGTGTAAATGCTGTGTATCAATAGTGGATGAGGTCCATTGGATGCATGTCATACAATGCAGTCCACAATTGACTACACTTTTTAGTTCGACTCTTCGACAGAGTGGCTGAAGAAGTGTTGTTGTATGCTGTCATTTCGTCATTGATGTTGTGGTGTTTGTAATGCTTCAGCACTTAACCGGATTGTGTAGGTGAAGCTAACACAGCCTACAATCGTGATCTGTATCGATGTACATTTCCGGCTATGATTACCGACTGGAGACAGAAATGGTACAGTGGAACTGATGCACTCACTCAGCTCTTTTTTCCTTTTGGCTTTGTACAGGTATGTACAGTGTTCTTCAGCATCAGAGTATACACTTGTTTCATTGACTATTACTGACATCGATCAAAAAGTTGTCAGCTGCGTGCAACATTTTACCATGTTAGTGTGGTATATGCCATGACATTGTGTCTGTCGATCTGTCTGTGTGTCACAAGTCAGAGTTCTGTAAGAATGGCTAAACGTCATCTTGCAAACAGTGCCACATAGTGGCATGGTGACTGTTGCTTTTTTGCTCCGTGTACATTCTTACTTACTTACTTACATGGTAGCCCAAGGAATCTGGTTTTCTGATGTTAAACATTCAATGGGGGCCACCAAATACATGTTAGGTAGAAAAGGAAAATTATGACTTTTAACACATAACTCTCTATATCTGGAAAAACAGTTCAAGAAGTCTGAAATAGATAACAGTGTTGGAGTAGTCAGAGCCAGTGCTGTTTAACACGTGATTTGATTACATTGTGAATGCAGTACTACACCGTTATGCAGCCGTGCCACTTATGCTATTAACTGCAGTACATCAGTAAGGTGACTGCACTGTTGCAGCTTGGTCCGACGGATGGTAAACCAGTGATCGCTGGCTACGCCGATATTCGCTGGCATCAGACTGCCGACATTGGGTATACACCGAACAACTTCATGCAAAATGTCTTCATGGCAGTGGCGTTTGATCTCACTGACAAAGTGTACGATACTTTCCATTATTACTGCTAAGTTTCTTAATTTATAAATTACACCAAGACATCATTGTGGAGGTCTGTTGTTGTTGAGCATCTTCTCCATTAAACAATGCACTGGTTACCGTCAGCAATGACATGTTGCCGGTAAGACTCTGCTCCAAGAAAATCCTCAAACTCATAACTGGTGTGCCATATAACACAGGTTGACCTGCATAATAGCTGTAAAATGGTTGCTGTTGTTCTCAGTTTATTAACGAAGATGCAGTACTCAAGTCGTGGTGGTGCGGCGTAATGGTAACATCGTTGGTGTCAATCAACAAGGTTAACCTACGCTGAGCCCGGTTAGTACTGGGATGAGTGACCATGTCCGGGTTTGACTCCCGGGGGCGGCATCTATTTCGGTATGTAACCAACTAACCAGGTCAACTCAGCATTCTAACCTCAGTGGGACGGTAAAATGAGTACCAGACAAAGGGCGGTGATGCTCTGTGGCTGGGGAGTAAAGGCAGGCATGGTGTAATTTACAGGTAAAACTGTGTGATCCATGTCTGAGCGCATTTGAGGTAGTTATGATGATGCGCTGTACAAATCGACGTATGCTTACTCCAGACATATTTTTTCTATTCGGACTAGAGTCTCAAGGTCAGTTGGACTTGCCTACATCAATAATAATGTGGATTTTTTGAGTGTCATGTCACAGATTTCGACAAAAAGCAGGGCTGGCCATTTGCTTGTTTTGACTTCATGATATACACCGTTTCAAAAAAGATATAGACGTTTTAGCTGTATTTTGAGCAAGCACTGTTGCAATTTTTAAATTATTTTTGGCAGCAATATTACATAGAAACTGGTCTGTTAAGAGCTAGCTTATTTCCCACTTCACCTAACCACTGTTTCTATTCTATCTGGCAAAATAGAAACATACACATGCTGAAACTGGCAGTAATAATAGAAGAATTGTGCTTAATAAGGTAGCACATACAAAGAGAATATTGTTATTCTAGTTCTGGGCGACTTATCAGATTCTTTGATGATGAGAAGAAGAAATGAAGTTAATTGCTTCTGGAACTGAAGATGCATTGGCTGTGTGTACTGTAAAACCCTTTAATTTGGCTGCCTTAAAAGTTGGCAACTTCACATGTAAATTTATTTTGGCGCCCTTTCTTTTGGAGAATTCAAACCACACAACTTTAAGACAACATACTGTGCCAATTACAGTTGGTATATTATCGATATTTGCGCTCTTTAATTTCGCAATTTTGTTCAGCTCGCGAAATAAAGAGCACCCAAGTATTATGGGTTTTACAGTACTTAAAGATGCCTGTATGGATTGGCCTGATTTGCAATATTTCTAGCTAATGGCACTGGATCATGAGCTTAAACTTGTTGTTTGTTTGTTTGTTTGTTTAGTGGTGGTGTTCATTACCGTGATAAAGAGACTGTATCATGGCGACTGTCGTTATCCGGACTGGCAGTCGCTTATAACCAGACTGTGTCGAGATATCAGGGTCCTTGTCCAACAATGTCGATACTTGATCTCAAGTTGCATACGCTGACTGTGAAATATGACGATGGCACAACTTCAGTCACTGTGCATACCACAGACGGATTTGAGGTTTATGAAAAATTCTTAAATATATTTCATATTCTGACAGATAAAATGTGTAACCTTTAACATTTTATGCTTCATTCCAGTAACAGTATTTGTTGCAGCTAAATTAAATGAGTTAAAGAATACAGTATGGCAGGTTAACCAGTGATGTGTCGACGCTTCGAGGGGCCCAGGTTCCGCAGTAAAATAAGTAAGTAAAATTTCATCAGCGTCTGTCTGGTGTACATGATGTTACAGCAACTGACACTGATAACTTTTTCTTTCAATGATTTGTGTCCAGTTGGCCAATGTTTTCTTGTATGTCACTTGGGCCTTTGGACCCTGCAATCAAGGGTCTTTGTAGCACCTGCAGCTGTGCTACTGGGATTTTGCGTATTTGTAACGTTATTGATCAGTGAAGTGCTGTGTGTCAAGCCCATTTTGTGAGATGTATAACCATCTGCCTAGCGATCAACTGTCTGAGAATGGCTGGCCACCAGGTACCCAGGTCAGTACAGCCTCGCCGTCTCCATGTAAGTAAGTAAGCACATAGTGCTATGCACTGACCCACTCGTGGTCAGGGCCATAGCGTCGAAGGTACATGGGGGTGCTGAGCACCCCAGGGCGGCTGACGCAGCACCAGTACTGAGGATGGACCGTAGCACCCCTTGCTAGCAATTGTTTTGTTGTGAATACTGAATTGTGGTAATAGATACCATATAATGGTGATGGTGCCAGGTGAAAGGAAGTTGGAATTGACATTGACAGTAGTTAGAAACTACAGCGTACCACAGTTACAGCCTGCCAACTTGCCACGGGCGGGGCCCAAGGCTTCAAGCATGTGATTACACGATCGGAAATGGGGGCAGGGCAGTTCCAGGACTGGGTTACCATGTATGACAGACCTCACGATCTCACACTGAACTGTTTGAAACTGTTTCATCGTCCAGCACCCCCAGCAATGTGGTGAGCACCCCCACCAACAGATGGCTAGCTGTGGCCCTGCTTGTTGTGTGGACTGGTGTTAAATGAGAAATGGTGATTAGCCATGTGAGTTCGAGTGCCTCAGAAAAAATCTTGCCATTCATTTGTAACAATTCTGAACACTATAAAAGTGCTGTTGTGTTGTAAAAGGTGCTCCAATCATCACTAAAAGTGATGTTTTGGGGGTTCATGGCCCAGCCCGGAGCAATTCAGGATAAGGTCAGTGAAACAAAAACTGAAAGTAGGCCCCATAGTGACAGCTGTACAGTACATTTACATAACAGAAATATTATTTATACCTCAGGTACTCCATTTGGTGCATCGTATGGTAGTCTTGGTTCATTTTCATTTTGCCTCCGGTGGAATTGCAGACTACTGTCATCAGTGTCTGTGTGTTCGTTTGTTTTTGTCTGTCTGTCTCTACACTCTGGTAAACGTTACCTGTGGCCATGGCTTGGTCGTCCTCTGACTGTGGTGCAAGGTGTTATGTAGTTCTGGTTTTGTGGATAATGTCATGTTGGTTGCTTAGTTGGGAGATTAACGTCCCCTTTCAGCACAAAATAGGGTATATCGGGGACAAGGATGATGTTGTGTAATGGATCAAATAGGCCAGAATCAAAGAGGATGCTTTCGTTCCAGTTTGCCAAATGGCAGCACTGAGGGTGAAGTCTGTCGTCTTTGACCTGCATCTTGTTCCTCAAGTAGCGTTTATGTCACAACTGACATATGTGAACAGGTGTGCTGCAAGAAGACCGGATGTGTTGCGGATGGTGCTGACTGGTTGCTTGCTCCTGTCATTACTGATGCCAGTCTACAGAGTGCTGTTAGGCTTAACGTCAGTGACTGCCGTGATCTGACACAGCTAACGGGATTGCGATATGGTTGGCGTGAAACACCGTTCCAGTATCTGCGGGCTGCCGTCTACAGCAAAGAGAATATGCTGCCTGCACCTCCATTTGTTATTCTTCACGCAGCTCCCAAAATGCACATGCAGCAGTATTTTATACACAGGATCAAATGAACTGGACAACAGGTTACACGTGATGAGTTCTTTATTACTGGCCCACCTAATGGGCCAGTACTGTTTTGCTCGCTGGTGTCTGCCATCGGTCGGCATCGTCTGTAACACTGCCCGCGGGTGTGCCGGGCGCGTGGGCGGTTGGGCGGCCGACACTGCATGGCGGGCCAGTATGGTTACGTCCCGTTAGGGTGACACCTTGTTTATGTAGCAGTGGAGTGGACAGAGAATATGATGAGGTTACTTTATATTTGAGTTCAGTTGTCATTTCTGTTTATCATACACATTTTAGTGATGCTGTGTAAGAATAATGGTAGAAAATGACAAAAACTGTGCCTGTAAAAGATTTTTACATCCAGTGGTTAATAGCATGTAGTTAAACAGTTGTCATCTCTCAACTATTTATTTTGTTATTTTTATTTAGGTGTTACGAGTTTAGTTTTTTTGCATATTTCAAGGTGGTCAATGTATTTTGTTCTGCATTCTTTTGTTAAAAGCATTACGATGCGGTGTTTTATCACCAACATTATGGTTTTTACCACGCGACACTATGTTAGCACGGTCTATGCTGCCATCATGTGTCTATCCATCACACGCCAGTATTGTATCAAAATGGCCAAATTTTAACATCCCACAAAGAATGCCATACAGTAGCCTGTAACTCGTTTTGTGATACCAAAGATCTCTGTGAAATTCCAACAGGGTCACCTTTTGATTTTCAATCGATATCTTGCTATATCTCAAAAAAGACGCAAGATATGGACATAATTACTATGGAACGCTAATAGGAACTCATACGTGCTCTATCAAATGGCGCCATCTCAAGTAACCTTGAGTGACCCAAACCATCCATTTTCGATATTTTGTATCACCTTTGATATCATCATAGTGGGTGGAGATAGCGACTTCAAATTTGGTATACAAGGTTCATCATAGCAAGTACTAGCCAACGGATGGCAAACCATCTCTGAAAGGGGCGTGGTGAAGTCAGCCATTTACATTTTTGTGGGCACCAACCATATCTGTGGAATGGCTGAAGCTAGAGTGGTCAAATTTTGTACACAGATAGACTATGACAATTCCCAGCATAAGGATAACAAACCACCCTTAAAAGGGACAGGGTCAGTGTCATGTGACCCACTTTTAAATTTTGGGGGCCCTAGTGATATCTGTGGAACGGCTGAAGCTAGAATTGTTACATTTGGCACACAGGTAGACTGTATCAAATCCTAGCCTGTGGATGACAAACCACCCCTAAGAGGGGCATGGTCAGGGTCACATGACTCATTATCTGCCCCATAGCTATAGCATATAGCATGGGACAGATAATAAAATCGTTTTGCGTCTGTCCGTGTGTGTGTGTGTGTCCGTCTGTGGACACTCTCCCGGTCGCATTTCTTCGTCGATTTTCACCAAATTGGACACAGACGTGTAAACCCCCAAAAGTAAGAACGAGTTCGTTGGGGGTCAATATCGCCCC
>Ga0209780_1004535_pt1 | contig 10712 bp, 7 predicted proteins | sample WorMetexBAHAMAS2_FD_187384 | JGI IMG/M metagenome (GOLD analysis project Ga0209780, IMG submission 187384) | Marine gutless worms symbiont microbial communities from Max Planck institute for Marine Microbiology, Germany - Inanidrilus exumae... | ecosystem: Host-associated > Annelida > Digestive...
ATATATATATATATGTTGCAAGTTAACCGTTAGGGCGATACCTCAAGTCGCACAGCTTCAGTCATGGCTTCCGCGTAACAGGAAGCCGCGAATCACTTGCCACTGAGTCAGCGGTAGTCACTCTATGCCGGCGCATCGTCATCGATTCACCATCGTCTTTATCATCATCGTAGTCTCAGCCGGCGAGTATGGCAAGCGGAATTAACATTTATTCCGAATTGCTGATATCCAGAATTCGAATTCTTGATATCGGCAATTCGGGATACAATTCCGCTTGTCATAGGCGAGCACCAGAGCGTCGTTGTGCCACGGCCACCAGCACGCTTCCAGATTCGATCCGACTCGTCGTTTGGAATCATCTTTGAGTTGGTCCAGTCAGCTATTCCGAGGTCGGCCCATGAGCACGTCGCCAGTCGCCACGAGCAGACAGGCGGTCAACTAAAGTTAAAACTGAAGTGCTTACATCGAGACATTGTCTGTATGTATGCCTTCTCCAAGCCAGCCATATATGCTCGCACGCGCAGGCTTAATGGCCTATAGGCCTACGATGACATAATATACATTTGTCGACTAGGACTACCTGCTATTATTGAGCCGCTAGCCAGTCGCCACTTTGTAGTAGGCCTGCCTTTATAGCCTAATACGTAGCTACATGAGCTACGTCACCGACGGTGGCGGCGATACGTGATTTACGTCTCACAGGCGTAGGCTCGTAGCTCATGGCTATATATATATATATATCTGGACTGGGAGGCCGCAGTGGAAGCCAGTATACCTCGGACTTGTAGCATTGTCCTCGGCCTCAGCCTCGACGTTCTGGCCACGGCCCGGAGGCCAAACGTTTGACCTTGACGCTGAGCCGAGGCCAAAGTTTTAGCCTCGAGGCAGAAGACGAGACCGGGGCCTTAGCCGAGGCCCATGTTACGAGGCTCATGCCAAAATTTTGGCTTCGAGGCCAAACGAAAGTGTTCACCGTGTAGGCCGTGTTTTGTGTTGCACCGGAAGTTAGCGTTTGATCAAGTAAAAGTATATCTGGTAGAAATAATCTGTTTACTTATACGCCATAGCTTATAGGTCTATAGTTCAGTATTGCATCCTGTAAAATGCTAACTGATAGCCTATATAATTGCGATAGTCACTGACCTTGTTGAAAATGCGTCTGGTGACTCGGGCGTGGCAGTCTCCGGCGCGTGTTGAGACACGTAACATGACACTGATTCATGGCTGAAATGTGACTATTATCATACAACAACTACGTGCCGTGGGCTGCGATCGTGCCGAGTACTATCTATTATGCAGGATATCACAATGAGCATGAGTCAATCACAACGCGGCTGCAGGTCAACAGGTGGCGCCAAGTGTCATCGCCACGCGCCACTAAAATAGCTTCCGCTCGACGCGTCATGAAAAGACCTATACGCCCATTGATGAGTCATGCATACCCCGACACCAAAGTGGGGACATTAAACCAAGCCGCTGTCTGTCCGTCCCGTCCGTCCGTCTGTTCCATTTTCCCTGGCTCAAAAACCCTCCCCGCCCTTCTAGAATTAAAATGGATTCTCTAACGTCCCTTCACCGAACGTGAATGCTGGTTGTTAATTTATCAATGTCACAGTTCGTAGTTATTTGCAAAGCGGAGCCACAGCCAATGAATAGGGCCATAGATATGCATGCCGTGGGCATGGTGTGTGCGAATACGGGCTATTGGAAATTAATTAGGACAGGCAAAGCAGTTAGTAACCAGTATATCAGAAACTCTGTGTTCGGTGTAAATGGTTGCGGTTATTCTGTCATATGCTGTACGATGAATAGGCCTCAAACTCGTGACATGAGTAATGTTCGCGTGATACTGACACCCTATATATGAATGAGGCATACGCGTACCACAGTGTGTATTGTGCAAAACTTTCATTCCCACTCTATAGGCCTATATAAATTTGGGCGCTAATGCCGTTAACTCCCATGTGCGCCATTTGATCGGTTATGCGGTATGCCTGTGCTGATTGATGTCGCCAAATGAACGTTTTGCCAATTATTATTCGCCACACAGCGCTTGGTGAGTCCGCAACGACACTTGGGCTATATTTCTACGCACGTTAATTAGGACTTTTTGGGCACACGTTGCGGATGCATGTTAGTACAACGCGTTGCGTAAAACAATTAGTCGGCCTATATGTTGGGCCGAAATGCACACTGGTGGCGTCGCATGCTGCCCGCTTGCAAGTCATGATGAATATGTCGTCTGGACAGACAGACAGACGGACGGATGCCAGACCGTTGCATTACGCTTTCCGCTAGGGACGCGGCCAGCGTGATGTAGGCTTATATTACGAAACTGCAAGAGGCTACAGAGCATGGCTGCTGTTTCGCTATAGTTCAGTGGGCGATTTTTTTCGCGAAAAGTAGGCTATAGTCGACGTATATAGTGTAGGCCTATGAGGAGGCATATGGTTCAGGTGTATGTACACACGTAAGGGACAATTTGTCATCCGTAGGCTGGGACTTGCTATGTCCAACCCACATATTAAGTTTGAAATGTCTACGATTACCTGCAACGAAGAAATGAAAGGCAACGACAAATGTAAAAATTCTCGTCTTGGGCCACCCTTTGGGGGACCTAGGGTTAACGTATACACGGTTCATTTATGGCTTGCTGTAAAGCGCGTGGTCGACTTCCTATTAGTGCCAATTGAATTTTTCTCGCTAGCTCTTACGGCTGCGGCACAATTAAGCGAAATCTGCGTTTTTGAAGGGGTGGGTCACTTTGAGCGCAAATATTTGGTAGATGGGGACGTCGCCCGCAATCCATCTATGGACACTTAGATAGAGGAATTGTGTAGCTACAACTTTGCCGCTGGATGTTTTGAATTGTTTTCACACAAAGAAACTTTGCAGCAGACTTTTTTTCGGAGAAATTAAATTTTGCTGGCAAAAACAGCAAAATCGCGTTTTGTGCCACCCTTTGGGGACTTAGGGGTAACGTACACGGTTCATCTATGGCTCGTTGGAAAGCGCGTGGTCGACTTCCTATTATTGCTAATTGAACTTTTTTCGCCATCTCTCACGTTTAAGGCGCTATGAGCGGATATTGGTCAAAATTTTGGTGTTCGAAAGGGGGTGGGTTACCTTGAGCGCAAATTTCAGGGGGAAGGGTGTCATCCGCCAAAACGACTCTTGGCGTCAGAAAACTATAGTCCCTGATCTATCACGTGGTGTTGTTTGCATGATCCTACGTTTAGCCGTTTTGATACAATACCGGCGTGACACACACAGACAGACAGACACGCGATAATGGCTATTACCCGCGCATCGCTAGCGCCGCATCGGTAAAAATAAATTGGCCTCCTTGCTATTGTTATACGCGATAGCGTACAGAACGCTGCAGTATTGCGACATATCGCTACAAAAAAAACATCACGCGACGTAATTTTCACGTAAACATGGCCATTTTCGGCTTTTTAGACCGTCTTTGTACGACCAGTTTCACGTCGCAATACCCAGAGGCGCGAGGAAATTCATTGCTTATGCAACGAAAAACAAATGAGCGTCTCTAGACTATTATATAGGAGTTACTCACGGCCGGCGCACTTTTATATCAGAGGCTCAATAGAAGGTCGTACGATGCAGATTGTGCATGATTGATGTAGAATCTGAGGTTTCCGGAACGATCAGCAGGTTACTGTAGGTAGGTGAAATATAATTTGTTTACACTTTTGATCGGCACACGCCTGCACTGTCGACTGAGTGATATCCTCGGCACAATAACAGTAACACAATCTGATTAGGCTAGGCATTTTTCTTGGTCCAGAAATCAAAATAAAAACCAGTTTTTCCTGCATAGCCTATTTAGTGTTATTAACAGCCTAACAGCATAAGTGTGAAAAGATGGGTCACCTTTTTGGCCCACCTTGTAAAATACTATAGGATGGGGCAAAAAACGGGCCATTGGGCACTTGCATGCCAGTGAAAATTGGGCCAATATTTCACAAGGTGGGGTGACATTATTAAATGTGTCTTTATTGCAAATTTGAAGAAGACATGGCAACGCATAGCACCTTTTCGTGAGAACTCAGATCTAAAGCGCTCAGGTAAGGCCGTCGTGTTAACGAGGGATCATATAGTTTTACCTGCTACCCATACGTTTATCGACGTATATGGAATGATCTATCCAGCTTTTGCTACCCAGACGCAGCGCATCACCGCACTTTGGCCGGTAGGCTGTTATAATTTCCCGTCCCATATACGATAAGGCTGAGTTGGCCTGAGTTACGCTGAGTCTGACGGTGACGTGATTTTGGCGAAGTTAACGAGCAGAAGTCCAGTGGCCGTTTTTGACTCATGCACCGAGACAGTCGTATTCGGTTTCTTACGACGCCGATACGTGTGCGTCACAACTGTGTCGAGAGCACGTTATTCCGTCGAAATCTATAAATAAGTAAGCCTGTCGTATCATACTTGTACTTCCCGTGCCGTGCTGAAATGCGTGTGCATAACCACAGTAGCTCTTACTCTGTAGCCTATTTTCCTTATTTTTCGTTTTTGGTGTTGTGCGCTGTAGCTGCATGGCCTTCGTGTCAGCTTTTGAGCGCACGTAATACCGTATCGTATCGTATCATAGGTCTATAAACAAGGCGTGCCGCTGTAAAAAATCACCGGAATGAATAACATTTATGAGTTACATTTTCGGAAATGTATGTAACGCAAACCTATGCTTGAACAGTGCGTATACTTACATTAAGCCGTCAGGATGGCTATTTATATGCCTGTAATCTACAGACTGCGCCAAGCGGCCCGTGGCATGGAAGCAACGGTGATCGTTAGGCTGTTAGGTTTATATACTTAGCACTTGACTGAGCAGTTTATGAATCAATATAGACCTACTCACGCCAGCCCACTGAAAGAGGTCATTGGTCGAGCGACAGTCACGTGACCGGGCACCTGCCCGGCCCAATATAATACCGGTGACGTATATATAATACCGATGTCACTCACCACTCCTGAGTTGTCTCTGATCATCTTTGCGACGTTAAGCGACGTTAAACACCAGCAACAGTACCGTAACTCCTGCGCATACAGTGCTTCGTCACAACGTAAAATCTGACAACTGTATAGGCCCAATCCACTCTGTTCTATTAACCATACTTCGTCCGTTTCGATGTAATAGGATGATGCTGCATACTGTACAGAAAAACCACCCGATCCCATTTCGACAATATATATATATATATATATAAAAGCGATGCACACTCTGAGCTTAATTGCGGAAGTCAATCTAATGAGCGGTTTTTGACGAATGATACTGCGTTTTGCTATCGGATGTTTTTCGTTACTATAGACAATCGGCCTAAATAGTAAGTATAGTACCTATAGTTGTCTGCATTGTTTAGCCAAATAGGCTAACACGAGTACCGCCGCGACGGGCCGATACGTTATGGGCCTTCCGACAGTTTGGAAATACGTCGATCCATTCATCAGTATTCTGTTGACCGGTTTTGACCGGGTTTTACACAACTTTAATTCACCGTCACATACTTAATTAGCATATGTATAGTCTAAGAGTCATATACATACGAAAATGGACAGACCAATAGAACTTGAAAGCCCTCACTCGACTCGAGGTCGCACCGACAACTTTACCAACGCTTTTAGCCAGTCGTAAATTCTTGGCTGGTTGTTACTTATTTTCAGTTTTAGTTCACGTCTGCTTTTCAGTGGCTGTCGGCCTGCACCGTGACTGGTTTCCTCCATTCTCTTTCATTTTTAAAGAAAAATAACAGTCACGATTCGTTCGCATTGATCTACAAATTACAAACCTGACAAAATTTTATTGAAAAAGTGAAAAATACGTCGTAAGTTTAAAAAACGTCAAATTGGTGTTATAAAACTGTTAACGTTTTACTATGTGTATGCTAATAACCAGTATCCTAGACCTAGGCCTAACAACGTATCTTGCCCGTAATGAGTTAAAGATGATCCCATCGCTTATGCGGGCTTTATGTCACGTCATCAGTAACAACATCTGCTTTATCTCAGTCGTTTCTGTCGAGATACGGAAGCCTATAGGTACAAAGGTAAACAATTAAACAAGTGCATCTGTCTTCTGGTACTGACGTATATCCACACGTGCCGATCCTAGGTCCACACGCCGCGCGATTTCACGAACGGCGCATCTCGAGTGGCGTGTACGTCGGCCTATCTCTACGATAATGTTTACACGCGGGTGGGCGTGGCCCGCGCGCTGGCCGGTTTGTCCGATTTTGGGCTTTTGGGGGAGCAAAGTTCACAAAAATCGGAGATTCCATGCCTTGGACGCCGATGAAGCGCCGTGCAAAATTTGACGCTGCTAGCTTTATCCTCGGTGGAGAAATCCGTAACCGTACAAACAAACAAACAAACGGTAAACGATATATCTATATCTTGCCTATCGGCATGTGTCGATAATAAACAACGATTGATATAACATTTTTTAAAACTGCGAATATGGAACAGTGGGATGCAGATATTTATGTTGCTTTTTTACAAAGGAGAAGATGGTGCAGACCTGTGCTGCTGAGTGACCTACTAAACACACCGCCAATTCATTCATTTGATCATTCATATTTAGGCTATGCTACGTAGGCCTAGGCAGACCCGCCGATATGATATACCACTGTCATTGATATGGCGCACTCATGCAGTACATTATGACTTAATCATTGTGGGCGTAGGCCTATTCTAAAACGCCAACCATAATTCATCTACGCCGTCTGCTCTGGCCGTTCTTTTTTCGATCAAAACGAACTGGATCGCGATGTCTGTGATCTCAACATCCATAACTAAGTTTTAGTCATAATGTGTATATTTTTAAACGTCGTTTACTAGAATTTAATTTCTATAGATTTTTGCACTATACATAGCTGTCTTTATTATTGTATCTGTTTGTATTGTAGCGTAATTTTATAGACATTTATTGTACAGTTGTAATGTATTTTTATGTAATGTGTATTTAATGCTTTTAAAGACAATTTTAAAACTGATCAGGTTCTGCAGACGTTATTTCTGCCTAACACTAAAGCTATAAAAAAGTGTCTGGCAGGCTTTTGAGAACTATGTTACTGTGTGATTATTGTATTATTTTTATTGTGTGGCTCTGTTGTACATAATCTGTCTCTGTCTGTCTCTATGTCTGTCTCTTTGCCTTGTTTGGCGAATAAACGTGTTCATTTGTGTTTATCTTTGTGACGATGTCAGTGGTTTTTTTACCCTTTCGTCAATAAAGAATTGATTGATTGATTGAAAGTATAATATTTTGCAGTGCAGGGCCAATGGTTTTGTTCACATTGCTGACCAGCTGTTTAGCAGCCGTTTTTCGCGACAGACTTTCTTATCGCGTGGCGTCGGTGCCAGAATAAGGCCAATTGATTGCTTTATTTTATCTCTACTTGTACTCATTTAGTTGCAACAATATTTAGAACTGATGCTATTGTAAGACTATAGGTGCATACAGCCCGGCACGTTGGGGACACGCCCGCCCTTTGCCTATATTCTATTACATGTGTCCTCTCCATTTCCTTTCCACCGTTCCCACCACCAACACGTTTCCGTCACTACTATACGGCCCATTCCCTTTCCACATGCCACTCATTTACTCTGTGTTTTTCATTCCCTTCCCTTTGTTTTTCTCCCATGTTCTTATGATCCTCGAAATCATCTCTATATATAGAAGAACGCAATAAGCGGCGGCTCCTGAATGGCAGAGACACAGACACGTCACAGACTGGCTCACACAGCAAATCGATCGCTCTAGAGTACCTCGGCTATCGTGCGGCGTTGTCTTCGAAATCCTATGTTTGTACACTTTTACCGAGCGACGCTATGCTAGCGCGGCATATGTTGTCGTCGTGCGTCTGTCCGTCAGTCATTCTGTCTGTCCGTCCGTTACAAGCCGGTATTGTGCCAAAATGGTTAAACGCAGGATCACGCAAACAACGCCGTACGGTAGCCCAGGACTCTAGTTTTCTGATGCTAAAAATCTCGGCGAAATTCCAACGAGGTCACCCCCCCGCCCAAAAAAAGGCGCGCCAAAACATAGGTGAGGTAGGTTATATTCGGCATTGTTCGACTAATATCTCGCCCTATCCCAGAAACGGTGCAAGATAGAGACTTAGATATTATTGAAGGCTAATAGGAACTCGTTCGCGCTCTATCGAATGGCGCTATTTCCGTTATCCTTGAGTGACCCCTAGCTACCTCAAACCATCCCATTTCCGTCACAAGTCAGCACTGTACGAAAACATATGAACAGACGAAGCTGGTTTTCGGCACATGGGCTTCCGTCTTCTCATCCTAAAATGCACTGTGTTGGAAGGGAATTCGGGTATCTCCAAATATGAAGGTACTTCCCTCATGAACTTGCACCCAACCTCTGGACTTAGAAAATTTTCGCAACTGCACGTCGATCGTCTCAGGTGCTGTCAACTTAGGTGGACAGTCAGTGTGATAAACTGATGACGGTCGTCGGTCACCAGTTTATCACACTGACCGTCGACATCTGTGTATAAGCACGGTGGGTGTCAGGGCACCGCGTCGCGCTGGTCTGTCAGCGGCAGCGGATACATGTGATACAATACCGGCTTGTGACGGACAGACAGTCGGACAGACACGCAGTGACATCAAATACTGCACTCTGTATGGCATTGCGTGACGCGGGTTAAAACGCAAATTAATCGGCCGGATCGATTTCGAGTTCCGCCACATAGAATAGGTCTAGGCTAGGCAGTTGTGCTTGATTCATGCGTGGGTGACGATGATCAATGGTAGCCTATGGTCATGTGACCGTGTTGCGTATTATGCATACCAAAGATAAATGTTCTACTTACCGGCGATTTTTGCAGATGCAGCATGCTTCAGCAAAATATGAATTTTGCCTACGTAATATACCGGCATATTCACTGCTTTAAGCCTGCGGGGAATTCTTCGCAACATTAATTTCGCTGACTCGCTGCGTATATATATCCTGTGTCTCTGCATTCGCGAACTTTAGGCGCTTTACAAATGTTGCATTATGACAATTATTATATTAATATTACTATTAAGCGTAACTTAGCTATTTCACGGTAGCAACAGCTCTCTATAGATGCCGTAAGTTTTTGTTCTTTTTCTGTATTTGTCGATATGCTTACAATTGCCGTATATTTAAACGATAATTTATTTGTCATGGTTACACATCTTTATATTGTTTTAATTCGGTTATAAATAAGTAAATGAATATCGGTTTCAGACAAGATTTCGCATTCTGACCAAGCAGTACAACGTGGTATATACTGGTATGAAAACAGGAAATACAACGACGGATTGCCAAAAGGCGTGGTCTATACGTCAAATACCGCAGGCGTGATCGTGATGTACTGCACGGGGATCGGCTCGATCAGGAACAGCGGTTACATTAAACCTTGAAGTTTTAGCTTAGTTCAACTTCCTGAGCTTTTTATTTACCTTAAAACACTTAATACGACAAAATACTGTTAAATACAGCTGTTCATCTCGACGAATGTTCTTTTGTCTGGTATCAGTTTATTCTGCTACATAATTATAGGCCTAAAATGTGTTTAGATTAGCAGAAAAGTAGACATGAGCCCTTTTAAGTCTGAACTTAAAACAAGCTTGTTTCATCTGTTTTACAAGACCTGTAGGACGGTCTAGTCAGCCATGCCTTTGATTCCTTTACAATACCGGCGCTTTATATATCCGTATTGGATTAGGTTAGCTTACGTTAATAAACCGCGCATAATTTTGGAAATAGCATTAGGCCTAAATAATTCGGCTTAGACTTTTAATTTCTGAAGGTGGTTTTCGGTTGCCTATCCCCTTTTGTATATTTGTTTTGGTCATGACGGCGGCCTCCTCAGGCATCGCTGCACATGCAAGGCGTGGTTAACTTTGAGGCAATGTGACGTTGATCAAACCCAGGGTCGAGGACCAGGGGGACTTGGAGGGGCAAAGTCGCCAATATGCTATACAGATAGACCCCAAACATGAATGATCTAGCCCCAAAACATGACTCCAATAAATTCGTTCTACCGCCCAATATATGTATTATTTTTGAAAGTATTCAATGTATTGGCCAGACAGCTGTATCATGTCACCGCCAGTCCTTCTATATTTCAATGCAGGTAATTTTAAACGCTGAAGTCTCCATTCATATTTCAAGTTCTTAATATCTGGGATAAGTCTGCTGGCATTCATGTGTACTTTTCCTAAATCCTTTACGAGATGCTCTCTGTAAAGATCACAGGCTGCGCGGTAGCGCCAGCCCTGTGTTAACGGCCACTGGCTTTGTCAATGGGAAAGGGCAATTTTCGACCCCCCACAGAATCGACACCCCTCAACCGATCACCAAAAAAATTGTCAAAGGTGATTACGTCGGCAACCCCTACGGCTGTGCCAAATTAGGTGCATATCCGTCCACGGGAGGCTTCTGGGCACATGGGTGAAATATAACCAAAATTATTTTTATTTATACCCCTTCTTTAAGGAACTCAGACACGTCGACGGATTTTCACGCTTGATGGCTCAAACGACGCGGACTCGCGCAAGGATGTGCTTTTTTTGGGAATTTTTCACATTGCTCCCCATTTAGGGGGTCAAAAACCCCCAAAACCCCTAATTTTTGGGCGTGAATAGGCGCTTTCAAGCCAAACTCGTGAAATCGAAAAACGTGCATATTTTAAAAA
>Ga0209780_1004536_pt1 | contig 10712 bp, 6 predicted proteins | sample WorMetexBAHAMAS2_FD_187384 | JGI IMG/M metagenome (GOLD analysis project Ga0209780, IMG submission 187384) | Marine gutless worms symbiont microbial communities from Max Planck institute for Marine Microbiology, Germany - Inanidrilus exumae... | ecosystem: Host-associated > Annelida > Digestive...
TGGAGAAGTTAAATATTGTGACAAATGCTAAAAATTGTGGAAAAAATGTGATACCCTGGACAGTTTGTTTAGTATATGTTACTGTTATGCATATTTTTTATTACTTCTTATTTTAAACTAATGAGTGTCACATTGTGTCATATATTTAACTGTAGGTATTTGAGTAACAATTTCAGTTTGTTGTAGTATAGGTCCATCTTCATTTGGTATTGAATCAGCCTTGTGAAATGTTAAGTTGAATATTAATGATACTTAAGTAAGCTTCGTGTACACTCAGACTTTAGTGGAGAATATTTATCATGACCGGTTGTGAGTTGAATATTATAGAATATAGAAACAAGTCTTTATAAATGCACATGTGTTGTATGTGTGTCTAAGCCATAGATATGTATGTGTGTGTATTTGTCTGTATGTGTTGTACAGATGAGAGTAGATCTGAAGCTACATTCCAGCACACTGTACAGAATATTAGTAGACTAAAAGAGACTAGTCTGAGTCCTGCATGCTATGTACGGAACTTGCCCTGGTATGATGTTTGAGTTGCTTGCTGTAGATGTGGGCTAAGAATGTAATATCTATAATATTGTGGGCACAAGGACATTACAAACTTGCATGGTGTTCTCGTTGCTGTCATTGTAGCTCTGTAATTTGATTGCTATTGATTGGGTTTTTTTGCAGTGGTGAATGGATGGATTTATTGTCACGTTGTGTTAAATGGCTTTTGTTCTTCTGAATTCTTTGAATTAGTTATTTTTGCTCTCATAGCTACTTCTCTCATTTCTGGAGCATATTTCTACAGGCTGAATACTAATTGTGTTTTTAAAGCAGAACTGCACTTTTAGTGAATCAATTATGTGTACAGAGTTGTCACACTGATGTGATTATTGATATTTTTGAGTGTCCTTGTTTTTTGCGTGTTTGTTTTGCACTACATAATTTTCTTTCTCTACTACTAGTACTGTGTTTTTGGTTTTTACTGGTCTGTCTTCCTTTATCCACCAAAACCTATGACATTAGTGGAGCAGGCATTATTACAGGCTGGGTGTCCTTCTTGTCACCCGACCAATCAAGACACTGAGGAGAGCACTGAGTCCAAGTAGGAAATATAACCAACTATACTTCATTGTTTCCTGATCCACAACTGCTGAGGGGAGGCATGCAAACTCTTTAGACTGGCTGTCTGTGTGAATTCTGTGCTAGTATGAAAATTATATAAAACGTCAGTGGTGACTGCTCTGGATTCAGTCATCTATCATTTTTTGCCAACTGTGGTAATGGTTTGGCTTATCCTGTAGGTTGTGTGTCTGCATAATTGGTGTATTGTGGCTATATGGATCAGGAGCCCAGTTTTCAGAAGTTTCTAAGATGATCTAACTTAGAATAATGACTAAACATACGAGGATCTTAGGATAAAGTTACAACAGTGCTGATTTTTGAAAATTCCTAAGATAAACAAGTTACAATAAACTTATGATCAGAATTTAGCTATCTTAAGATAACCATTTGAGAGCACAAACACAAATTAATGGTTCATTTTAATGCAGAACTTGTTCAATAGCAGAACTTGATTAACACAAGCATGGCCACCAACTCCTCCTAGCGAACTCAACGTGAAATTTATGATAGCACTATTTTCCATAAATTCTGCTACTTGGCTGCATGGACACTGGCTGTCTGCTGTCATGAAATTAGAGAGAGACGAATTACTGTTGGTTTATGTAATTGCTAGATTGCATTTTTTTTGTCAAAGTGTTATGCTGGAGAAAAAAATTAGGTAATTAGCGACATCCCAGCTTTCATAGCTTGGAGCAAGTAACATAGTAGATAGGCTGTTCAACATTAGGCATGGCTAACACTTGACCAGGATTTATTATATCTAATGGTGCCCTCTGCTGAATATAAATGCAAAAAGGATATTAAATCAGAATTCTATAACATGGCTTAATTTGAAAGAAAAACGACTTAATGTAGGCTCTTATGGTTGGTTGCTATTTTTAATTACAATCATCTTAGGAAAAGGTTACAAGAAAGTTACGATATGCTAAGATAAGATTCGAAAATTAACTTACAAAGATCTTAGTAATGTCTTAGGTGATGTAACTCCTGAACTTAGGATAAACTTATGAAGAAGTTACGAGAAACTTTGGATCGTCTTACGAACTTTTGAAAATCGGGCCCCAAGTTATTTGTGGTGTGTGGATTATCACAGAGGACAGCTCGTTTGTTTTGGATGGGATCTGGATATGACCATGAAAAGGGAGACCTCAGAGGTAGGGTGTTGGACTTGAAACTTTGTGGAATGCCTTCATCCATACATACACTCTGTGATTGTAGTACAAAATGTGTGTACTATCATAGATATGATTAATGTTTGTTTTCATGCCTTCACCATTTGACAGTGTTGGCAAACGCATTATGTTTTTGGGCTGTCTGTCCGCCGCGTTTATCCGTTTGTTCATTATCTGGTCAGATCTTGTTACGAAGATGTCTTATGAACAGCTTGAGCAATCTCGATGAAACTTATAGTGAATATTCACTAGTCTCTACTGATGACCTGATTAGATTCTGGAGGTCAAAGTCACAGCAGGCTGTCGAGGTGGAGAAGGCATCCACATTAACACTGGGGCTCTTTATCTTCTAGTTGTTTATGCCATGGTCGGCTATCTCGGCAGTTGCTGCGCTCTTGTTATCTGTTTCAGTTGCATTTGCCTGCATGCTGTGTATTTTTTGATGGTAGGAAAATAATGATAATGCCTCGCACAAGTATGAACACTCCAGACAAACATGGACAGAAGAACCTTGGCTTCTTTCTGCAGTGCAATGGAGAAACCGACTCACAGTTAGTTCTTAACTATGTGCTACAGTTGTGTGTGAACTCTTGTGTGCTGTTTATAGTAGTGTATGGTGAAGATGCTGTAGGCACGTTACTGTTTAATTACAATGTGCCCTTGCAATGTTTGCATAACAAAGTCAGTATAATCAGTCTAAGTGTTCAGAGTAATTCGGCGAGAGGTCACATCACTGTCTTGTCATGTCACCCCTTGCAGTGGCGGATGCATTCGTTCACTGCATGTGCTAGTCAGGCACAGTCGCCCATGGCGGCTCACTCATGTAGGTAACTTACAGTATGATGGACCCTGAACTAATACATGGTTCCTTGGACCCACGCAAGTTATCCCTGTCCCAAATAGCATCTTGATCGGTTCAGCCGTTTTTGCACAGATCCTCGTGTGCCAAATACACAGACACAGACCATGCTACATGCGACATCTGTAGCAGTAGGCCATGTGTATGCACTGCATGCTGGCGATGCTGACTGTAATAATAATATTAAATAGTAATAATTAGAATTTAATTTTTTTTTGTTTACTGGCAGTTATAAACTACTGTAATAGCTCTGCTAATGCAATAGGTCATGGTCATGCAATGGTGCCGCAGAGCTCAGAATATTGAATCACAAGCCAGATGGGAAGCCACTTGTACGAAGTGAGTTAGACTAACTGAGCCTGTTTTTTTACTTTATTTTGAAAAATCCTGTCTGGTTAATTCTTTATGTACATTGTAATATTTTTTAGTCAGCAGAATCCCAAAGAATATATATCATCATGTCAGTACTTGTCATCTTGCTTGGATAGATCCGATGTCATGATTCTTGGTTGCCGCTATCACATATACCAGATCTGTTTACACATGAATTGGAAAACACTTGGCCCATAATTTTAACTGTCTTTGAAACTAAAGGACATTTCAAGGTCACAGGCAGTCATATACACTATAAACGTGGTAATGTCTCGAAAAAGGTGGAATATAGAATCATTGTTTATATAGATTATTAATATGAAGTGGTGCATATACATATACGTATATGGCCTATCGCCTAGCAGCAATTTCAGTGACCTTGAGTGACGGTCATTCATCTACAGCAAGTCTTTCCCAATATTTTTTTTGTACACTGTTGTGCAGCAGTTAACAAGATTTCAACTGAATAGAGCATTGCACGGTCCATCTGCGATAACTGAGCTTCTTGTTGACCGAGTTATTGAATAAGTAAAATGTGGACGTTTTTTGTATTGTGACTATGCAAGGAACTTATCTGACTGCTAAAACTGGAATGTACGATGTATGCCTGTGAGAGTCTCGGACATTAAGCTGGACAGTTTGAACATAAAACAACAGCGAGCAACTATATATTTCTGCATATTTGTCTGCACTTTTTCAGATAAATCATGCTTAACTACTGGCATTTTGTGTGTATTATTTAAGCCACTTTGCTTTGTCGTGGTACTATTAATAGCTCCCTGCATTCTGTAACGTGACATTTCTGACCAATTCTGTTAATACGAAAGAATTAGTGTTGTGTGGGTTTCTGTTGATCTGTTGTCTCTGATATAGCCATATTTGTGCTGAAAGGGGACGTTAAACTCCAACTAACTAACTTCTGTTGATCTGTGATGCAACTGGTGTACTAGAACAACAGCAACATGAGAGTGGCTTGTTATGTACTCGCTGGTTTAAATGTTATAATTACTTTGATAGTATTTTTAGTAAATTTTGTTTTGTTACATAGTGTGCTCTGTATTTGTGTATAGAAATACAGCATTTGTTCTACAGCAAAGAAAACGACTGGGGTTTCAGCAACTTTATTGCAATGGCGGTATGTGACAATGCCTATCAGTGTTAAAAGTCATTGCTGGTAGTTAGCAAGTTTTAGTAGTAGTGTCACTGAATTGCTATGTTATTTCGATGTAACTATATATAGCAGCCAATGAATGTGAATACGATGTGTAGAAACAGTGGGATGTTGCAGAGGTAGAGCAGATGAATGAAATAAATTTGACATATATTGTGATCACGTGTGAGTTATTAGAATGTTGGATAAAAATTTGTAAAAAATGGGAAGGTTTATATTTCTGTTGAAACAGTTCACAACAAAATGTTTTCCTGCAACAATATTATGTTATTCTAAGTAACAGACTAGAAGTCATCTGATAATAGTGATAACAAAAATAATATTAAATGTTATCCCTCAGGTCTTGGGCTTTCCAATCCAATATTAGCATGCACCACTATGGGTGCATAGCGCTATACGAAGCCAGCATTCTCCAGAAAGGTCGATTCTGAACTGCATCTCTTGCCTCCAGCAGCTCCATGTCAAACGAGGTCAGGTCACCGTTGATGTTTTTGAGCCAGGTGGAGCATGGTAGCCCTGGGTGTTAAAGAAGTTAAACTGTTGTATTGAGGTAGGTACAGTGTTGTATAGTGTGATGAGTTGTGATGCTGATGCTGGTTTACAGGAACTGCTTGATGCTGAGAAAGGTTTTGTCAAAGATGATAGCATCACTCTGGAAGTCTTTGTGAAGGCTGACGCACCGCATGGTGTTAGGTAAGCAGCGATTGTGCTTGATTTCAGTACATAGGTATTTGTGAACAGATTACAGATTACATCAATCATATCTATCATCGTTGATCGTTTGATTTTGGACTTGCACCAGGGTAAGAGTGCATATTGCCACTCACAGCTGTCGGGCTCCAGTACCATTGTTTGTGAGCCATGGTGATTGCTTCAGTCGATGTGAGACTTGAGGTCATCTAGGACAGTGTGCAACCACACACTCTGAGGACAACACTGTGATCTCTTGCAATCTTCTGTGGTAAATACAATTAATTTAAATATTAACATATGATGCAGTTCGGTCGTCTGCTGTAACAGACATTTGCATTGATTGAAACATCATTTTCTGCAGTGCCGCTGTGCTATGTTTGCTGCATGTAGCTGGGACTCCAAGAAGCACACTGGCTATGTTGGTCTGAAGAACCAAGGAGCCACATGTTACATGAATTCACTGCTGCAGACATTGTTCTTCACCAACCAGCTACGAAAGGCAAGTCTGACATGCTGTATTCATCCTTAGCCAGTTCTTGTGATTTGCCTGCTGCTGCTGTTGCCAAAGTAATGTCACTTGAAAATTATTATTCTGAGGCTGTCTGTGTATGTGTTGTATTGATGTGTTGAGGTAGGCCTAACCTGAGTTCACTGGTTCCCGCTGACTTCTCTCTTCCTTATGTTTTGGGTGGCATGTCGATTTTGGCACTTTGAGTCCATGGGCTCACCTCCTGGATGTCTGCTTCAGAATGCTATTGGGAAAATCTGTTGCCTAGCAATGGAGGGGAAGAAGCAGTAACCTGCAAAATTCAACATAAGTGCAACATTTTGTGTCGTGCCAGACAACTAGAGAAGTTGTCTGCGGTAAATGAACGTTTGTTGATTTATTGTATGGACTGAGTGTTGCTATGGTGTGTCACTGTATGGTGCATGCAGGCTGTGTATCTGATGCCGACGGAGAGTGATGATTCGTCTCGATGTGTTGCGCTGGCTCTCCAACGTGTATTCTACGAACTGCAGTTCAGTGATAAACCAGTTGGGACAAAAAAGCTTACGAAATCTTTTGGGTATGTCTGTATACTGTGTGGCGATGGAAAACCACATATTGTGAACGTAGCAATGAGTGGACAGTTGATCAATTGTTGTAGTTAGCAGTCTGCCAGTGTCACTGTTGGATTAAGTGTTTAAAGATGTTCTGTTTCCAGGCTGGATGTTGTAGGAGGCAATTAAACATGGCTTTAGGTTTGTGTGTGTTGATTTTGTGTTATATGTATTTTTAGTTAAGATGCATGCTTGTTTTTGTCGTATTTGATTTAGTTTAGTCTTGCGGGGTGATAGTTGTCTCCCCTTGTTGTAGGTGCTAGCGTAATAATTTAAATGAGCCTCTCGATCCATTTCTTTTTTGGGTGGCTGCTGAACAGAAAGGTGGCCAGGGTTGAGGTTAATATATTGCTGGCCTTCCTTTACTGGGTAGGGATAGCTCTCTGCCCCTCTCCTTTTGTCTCTGATATTGCCATATTTGTTTTGAAAAGGGACATTAAACTCCCATCTAACTGACCTGTTTACAGATGTCTAGTATTTCTTGGTTTGAGGACTCGTGCACATATTAAGTAGGATATTTTAAATTTTGGTTGGATGCCATTCCTGACGGCCGCCATCTTGAAAAATCGAAAAACGTAGTATTAATGGACAGCAAATATAAATGTAAAAAACTGCAGTTTATACACACTGTTAATGGCGACGGATCGAAAACTGCAAAAATCATAAATAGTGAAGCAGTATAGCAAACCTGTTGTGCATTTTGTGATACAAGCGCCAAATTTGGCACAAATGTACATTAATATTTTGCGAACTTTTTCAGATATTGGGCCACTTGAAATTCTCACTATATTTCCGCCATATTGGATTTCAAAATGGCCGCCACTTGAAATCTACATATGCTATTATCTCTGGACATAATGCAGCTACTGATTTGACTCTGTTATCTAAATGTACGTTTTTGGGACAAGGAATCCAATGGTACCAATTTCAACTTGGTATTGTCAAGTATTTGCACGTACAATTGGAGTTTCGTACCCTTTTCACAACTTCAACTTTCATGATGTACCTCCATACTTTGACAGAGCTGGCCCCCTGGTTCCACGCATTGGATCATACCCACTATACTAGGTGGATACCAGTGCACCTGAAGGACATCGCCGAACTCGCCACCAAACACCCAGATGTAGCCAAGAAATTCAGGGGAAGGCCACTTCACCGTTCACAAAACACAGAGGGTGTTCTCTTCAATCCCGATTGACCAGGCACATGAGCAGAATAATGCCTGCATCAAAGGAGACGGTGGAGCAGTTGGGCTCACTGAAAACCCTAGTGACCTACGTCGCTGGATGGTTGCGGGAACAGAAGTTGCCAGGGTGATCGAAGAATTCCAGGATGGAAACGAACAATGGAGATGACAAACAGCAGACACACGTCATCATGATCAGACGCCAAGTGTACAGGCCTCATCTGTGAAAGATGTTCGCTCTCTCGTCGGTGTCATAGAGCAGATGGGCAACCCATTCGACGAGGAGAGTCAGGATGTAGTCAAACTGTACACAAAGGAGATCGCAGGTCCTGCTGCCGTAGAGACCGTCATGAATGCCAAGAGGATTGGCCAAGAGCAGTTCGAGGCTTTCACCAGAGAGTGTGTGTTGCACAGAACAAAGGCAGTGGACGACCCCATTCCTCGTAACAAGCTGAAGGTGTTCAGCACTTCCACTCCAAGAAGCCAGAGCAAAGATCAGCAACAGCTCGCCTCCATCAAGAATGATAGTGAACTCTTCGCACGCCTGTACATTGGCTGCCAGACGAGGGATGGAAACCTTGAGGAGTTCTTTCATCATGGGAATCAGCATGTCCTCCTGCATTGTCTGATGGTGGAAGCCTCTGCACTGGTACCAAGAGTGATCTCACATGCTTGGAAGAAGTCTCCGACGCAAAGACAGAGACTCCTGTCACGACCTGTATTGTGTTTGATGGAGCAGCCACTGTCCAAGTGCTGAAGCCGTCTGCATCAAAGACCTTTGAAGACTATGCACAACAGATCTTCATCCCATATATGTCCACGAAGCTGTAAACAGTGTCACGCCTGGATCTGGTCTGGGATACTTACCGTGCTGATTCATTGTACATGTGCAAAGCGGGGACAAGGCGTGCGGAGACGTGTGGTGGCTGCCGCAGCCATACCAGGAAACTGGCAGAACTTCCTACGAGTGGACAACAACAAGCCCGAGCTGTTCAGGTTCCTGTCAGCAGCTCTCATGGAATGGTTTGACCAGGAGGACAAGCAACTTGTCATTACTGATGGAGAGGCAGTGCTCAGCAAACCACTATTGCCAGATCTGACCTCACTCGCCCCATGTAACCATGAAGAAGCGGACAGTCGGATGTTGCTGCATGCATCTCACGCAGCTCAGCATGGACACCATGCAATACTCATCTGGACTGTAGACACCGATTTTGTGGTGCTGGCAGTGTCCCTGGCACAGGAGTTGCCACCAAAAGACAAACATTCGGAACAGGCCAGAGTTTCCGATACCTAGCAGCACACGAAATAGCAGCTGGATTGGGACGAGAGAAGGCTCGTGCACTGCCAATGTTCCATGCTGTAACTGGATGCGACACTGTGTCTAGTTTTGATAGACGTGGCAAGAAGACTGCGTGGGCAGTCTGGACGGTACTACCAGAACTCACTGAGGCGCTGCTGCTGCTGTCCTCTGCACCACGTGACATACCAGACGATGCAATGCGCATTATCGAGAGGTTCGTGATTCTGTTGTATGACAGAACCAGCAGATGCACAGACACTGACAAGGCCAGGAGGAAACTCTTTGCAAGGAAGAACAATGTGAAGCTCATCCCTCCAACCAAGGCAGCTCTGGAGGAACATATCAAGAGGGCGGTGTATCAAGGTGGACATGTGTGGGGTCAGATACTGCTGCCAGTACCAGAGCTCCCTCCACCAACCAACTGGGGTTGGTCAAGGACAATGAAAAGGGACAAGTCAAGGACTGCAGAAGGACAGTACACACCTTACTGGACCAGGCTACCTGAGGCAGCTCACAGCTGCACTGAGCTGGTTTCTTGCAAGTGCAAGAAAGGGTGTGCGAGGCTCTGCAGGTGCAAAAAGGCTGCCCTTCAGTGCACAGCCCTCTGTGTGTGTGAAGGAGACTGCACATGATGATGAGTCACCTCCATACATGTACTTGCGGTAATGCTGAACTTGTTAACATGACACTGTTTACACGGTACACTGGTACACGTATCTTCAGTACCTACCCTCAGATACTAGACCATGTAGCATGTCAGTATTATACGTAAGACATTTACAAAACTAAGACATTCTTTTCAAAGTATTGTGTTAAATCCAATATTTGCCTAGAAAATTTCCAAATATAATTGTATAACAGACTGTGATAGATAATACCAAGTTGGAATTGGTACCATTGGATTCCTTGCCCCCAAAAACATACATTTAGACACCAGAATCAAGTCCGTAGCTGCATTATGTCCAGAGATAATAGCAAATGTAGATTTCAAGTGGCGGTCATTTTGAAATCCAATATGGCGGACATAAAGATAGAATTTCAAGTGGCCCAATATCTGAAAATGTTTCCAACATATTACCGGGTAATGTATGTTTGTGCCAAATTTGGTGCTTGTATCACAAAATGCACAATTCATGTGAATGTTTGGGCTAAGTCACCACACTATAAAAAGGCAATGTTGACCACACTAACATTGACATTCAGGCTATGTTAGTGTGGTTAACATTGCCTTTTTATGATTTTTGCGGTTTTCGATCCGTCGCTGTTAACAGTGTGTGTAAACTGCAGTTTAATTACATTTATTTCTCATAGAAGTGACAGCCTGAATTGAACCTGGGTTTATCGGTCCTTCCCCTTCACCAGTGAGCTAGTGAAATGGCCACTAGTAATAAATAAAAAATGCACCAGGTTTTCTGCGTGTTTTGCATCTTCCATTTGTTTTAGTTATTGGAAGTAATATTTTAAAGTGAAACTAACATTTACAATGTAAACCTATTGATGTAGCTGTCAGTGCTGTGTGTTTAGTCTTGATCATTACTATGCATCTTGGCACAGCATGGAAATCGATGGTAGTTTAATGACTCTTAGTTTATATGTGATATTGTTCTCCCCCCAAAAGCGTGGGAGTATGTTTTTACCAGCATTGGTTTGTTTGTCTGTGTTTATGTGTCTGTCTGTGATCACGATAACTAAAAAGGTTGTGGACAGATTTGTACCAAATTTTATGGGAAGGTTCCTAG
>Ga0209780_1004537_pt1 | contig 10712 bp, 6 predicted proteins | sample WorMetexBAHAMAS2_FD_187384 | JGI IMG/M metagenome (GOLD analysis project Ga0209780, IMG submission 187384) | Marine gutless worms symbiont microbial communities from Max Planck institute for Marine Microbiology, Germany - Inanidrilus exumae... | ecosystem: Host-associated > Annelida > Digestive...
GAGACGGACTAATTACACAACTCGTTTCTACTGTGCAGTCATTAACTCATTATTAGTTAAGTATGGACTGAATAAGGCGGAGATGAATTGTGAGCTAAACTGGAGGATTACCCAACGCATACTACGGGTTTTAACATCAACTGAAAACTAAAGAAATGGCTGCAGTCTGCACTTTCATCATTTCCGACTAGCCATACAAGTACAGCTACATTCATTTCTGAACTGTGGAAGCTTAACGCCCATACGTACGTGGGCTAATTTCCGACGTCACAACAAAAACACGCTCATTTCCGGTTGGAGTCTTTGGTGATGAAACAAAATCATAATTGATTCATAGTTATATTTTATTACATGTAACTCGACGTTCGTCTAATACTTCAACAGAACGCTGAACGCGTACAAAAGCTCTGAAGCTTAGAAAGTTATGTGCATCATCTTGCATGTCAGTTGAGAAGTATCGATGTAATGTCGATAAAAAAAGGCCAACAAAGTATCGTCGATACCGCGATCGATACTTTTGTACGAAAGTATCGTCGATATCGATATCGATACATCAAAAGTATCGTCGATAATATCGACATCGATATTCGATATTAACAACCCTGGTAACTTGTGTTAATGCTGTGAGTTTTGTCTTTGGGATATGTATGTTCTTTGTTTGTTATTTTGTTGTCTTTGATACTCATTGCCGGCCGTTTCATGATGCAGTGTTGTCGTTGTTGTGGGTATTGCAGCTCTCACCTGCATTGCGCAACAGGTTTACTGAGATCTGGTGTCCACGTACCTTTGATAAGAGTGATCTTATTGACATAATTGCACACAACTTTGTGAAAGGAGTTTCAGCATGTGGTTGGTTCCAGCACGGTTCTGCAGAATTGCCCAAAGTTCTTGGCACTTCAATGATAGACTTCACGGACTGGTTACAAGAGAAAGACTTTGGAAGGCGGTAAATGTGACAGTTTATGCCTTGTCGTCACTGTTTGTGATTTATGTGCTCAGTAGTATATTCATTCTTAATGAACTGATCGCATATGACAACATTATTTCTCTTGGTTTGTGGATGTTGCCCGGAAAGTCACTTTCCTGGATAGACGTTTTCCGTAAAGAGGTTTACTGGAACGGCACTCTCACAAAATAGACGTTTACATGCGCCTCGATGCACTGTCCACTGTTCCACTGGCTGCACTTCTTCTTCTGGTATCGAGTAGGTTGTCACTGCTGATGGAGTCCTCCCTAACAGGCTAGTTGCCAGCGATCATCTCATTCAGTGCAAACAACAACGGTGATGTGCTGCGATCTGCCGATATCTGGTCTGCACTGCTGGCTGTATGCTGTGAAGTGGTCGGAACGTGACCACGTCTCCAACCTCACACGTGACCTCAACAACGACTGCCTTTGTGCATTGGAGATAATGGTGCTGAACAACTGCTGGCCGTCACGTCACGATGTCTAGTGCAGCGTCAACCGCCACAGCAGCTACGAGCTGGTCCAGCGACTGACAGCAGTGGCAGCGACAGAGTGGCAAGGGCACCAAGGCATATCTAAATGTCCATTTTATGACAGCACCATTAGCACCATTCCGGGAAACATTTACAGGAAATGTCTCTCCGGGAAAGTGACTTTTAGTGAAATGTGTGTTTTGCTGTGTAAACCCTTCTTTTTATCAATATTCACTTGAACTCAGTCTGCTGTATTATTACTGGCCCGCCCACACATAGTGTAGGGGGGCCAGACTGGTAACGGTCACTGGCATCTGACGTCGTCTGTCGTCGTCTGTAACACTAGCATATGCAACGTAACTCACCAGTGGGAAGCACGTGGCGGGCCAGTAGTTTTTCCACTTAATGATCATCATGGATGGTATGCAGTTGAAGAGTCTGTTATAGTTTATTATGAGAACTGATGCCATGTATACCTACATGCATTGTCGTCAGATGGAAATGTGTCAATGACAGTAACTACACTGTGTCCCAAAATTACCTTTTAATATTTGGTATAACTCTGTCAAAAATTGACCAATTTTAGAGATGTTTAGTATGTGAAGTCCTGAGAAAATTTGATATCAAAAGCTTATAAATTTGCCAATCTCACCAGACAGCTGTAACCAGTTTACCTTTAGGAATCCAAAAAGTCATCTTCAACAATACTACAGGTTTTCACATACCAAAAGTCATTCAAATCGGTTAATTTTTGACAGAGTTAGTCAAAAAATAAAAAGGCGGACGGATTATTTGGGACACAGTGTATATAGATTAAAACCCCCGTCGTGGTTCCATTATTCATTATTCATGAATCCTAAATTCTTGCTTGTTGGTGTTTACATGCAGACATGTAGTTACTGTCCGCGATTTGCTTGCATGGGTGGAGTTTATCTGCCACACAGCCAGTGACAACCGACTGGAAATCACGTCCAGTTCTCCTGTAGCGCATTCTACGCAGCAGCTTGATCTGTCAGCCGCATACGTCCACGGAGCGTGCATTGTCTTCGTGGATGCACTGACAGCTTCAGGTGATTTTGTTCTAGGTGTTGTAATATTGTTTCTGACTTTCTTGGTCACATGCTTTCGACAGTTAACAGTGTTTCAGCTGTAAGTGTTTGAAGTTATATTAAATGCGACATATGGTTTGTCTGCTGCAGGAACTGGCGCCGATGTCCGCAGTGAATGTCTGAGGAAACTAGCTTTACACTTGCCACTGTTTGTAGTTAGTGACAGTGCTGAACATGGTGCTGGTGTTGGTCTGAATCTCGGCTCAGAAATCTGTATTGAATCAAATGCAGAGTTGTTTGGGATTCATCCTTTCTACATTCCAAGAGGTTGAGTTTTCATTCTAGTGTAAAATGTTATGGAATTTATACAAATCAAACATTTGATATGCTCTTTCTAATTTTTATATCGACTCTTCTGAGTCGACTTAATAAAGTTGGTCTCAAATGTCCGTCTGTACATACGTCCGTCTGTCCGTCCACAAAAAGTTTCTTCGATTCAATGACATTTGGTATGTAGATACAGGTCAATGAGTGATGCACGACGGTATGCAATATGACCCGATCCAAGGTCAGGGTCACGAGCCCTTAAAAGTTGGAAATCCTTCCATTTTCATGAGCTATCTTCTATGCCATTTACAATGAGAGCTGGCAACTGACCACTGATTCTTAAACTAGGGCACAATATCTAAATTTGCTCGGGACGGATTTTTGATATTTGTCCTAGTTTTGGTGTAACGTGACTTTGAACTTGGCAGAAACGTCAGTTGCAAAGAGTTGACCGCCAGTCCCGTACGGGGCTAATTTATGTGTGGATATAGACGTACTTGTATTTTGTTTTCTAGTTATTCTAGAAGCTTGTCAGGTCAATGCTTAGTGATGCTTGATACTGATATTTATTTACGAGTTCTTTGTCGCTGACAGGGCCTTATGCAGACGACTGTGCAAGCATGTTCTCGTTTCTTGCACCATCAACAAGTCACAATGCTATGAGAGTGTTGAGAGCACTGCAGCTACCACGACCTTTACTCTTGGAAGGCTCTCCTGGAGTTGGCAAGACCAGTCTTGTAGCTGCTGTGGCTAGGATGGCTGGTCATCAGCTTGTGAGGATCAATCTCTCGGAACAGACAGTAAGTACTCTTACATTTGTTCGAAATAAAAGGCAGTTAAAATCTGTAGGCTAACATTTGACAGTCTTTGACAACTGCAACATGACATTGATGTTGCTGTTACTTGCTAGCTGTGCACTTCATATACTGGTACTGGATGATCGAGAGGTGAACATAACCTTCATTTAGTCCGATGCATCATCGTGTGTCCACGAGCTTACAGGATATTCCATTTGCTATGTTGTTAAAGTAAAGTATTTTATGTAGTTATTTTTACTACTACTACTACTACTACTACCTCTACCACTATCTCTACCACCACCACCACCAGTTTCCTTTAATGGCTGCATTTCAGGTGAACATGGGTCAGCTGGTTCCCCCTTGATCCGCCCCATGCGGTACCAGGGTAGTTCCCCACCGGGGCAGTTTTACCCCCTTATCCCTATACTTCCCCTCCTTGTACTCTATCTTTTAGTATTTATCCCTTTTTTACTCGCTTTATATATTTTCTTGCTTTTCCATCCCTTTCCATTCTGCCAGAATAGTCCCACTCTGTTTCCGGGCCGGATGTCGTAGGAGGTGACTAAACCTGACTTTAGTTTTTTTGTCGATTTTGTGTTTTATGTATTTTTTAGTTAAGGATGCATGCTTGTTTTTGTCGTATTTGATCTAGTTTTGCCTTGCGGTGTGATAGTTGTCTTTCCCTGTTGTAGGCACTAGTGTAAGATCTTTCTGCTCCACTGTTCCTCAAGTGATCAGTTACGTGGAGTTTTTAGTTGTTTGTTAGTGATTGTAATAGTATGCTTTGAATGACAACAATGACGATGAGGATGACGTGTGAAGGATATCTCGGATCTGTTTGGTGCTGATCTGCCGGTGGAAGGCGGCAAAAGTGGTGAATTTGCATGGCGTGATGGTCCATTCCTTGCGGCACTTAAGGCTGGACATTGGATAATGCTAGACGAGGCAAGTTTGCTTGAATGACACTGAAATTGTTGAACACTAATTGTGATTGCTATCAACACATTTGTGGTGAATTGTAGAAGAAAAGAATGATATTTTGTGGTTCTAATAACACTTGAATTCATTTACTAACAACTATCCAGTATGGATGCAACATCTTGCATAGAAAGAAGTATTAAAATGTTACTTAACATAATGAAAGTAGTTTGTTCACAAATGCATTTTCATCGACAATGCTGGTTCATTGGCGAACATTTGTTTCATGTACTTATGTGAAATGCTTATATTGATGTATTTTAGTGATGTGTTTTGTTTTTAGTTACTTACTGATTTTGTTTCCCATCAACAGTGCTTTGATGTTGTTGATTGGGTGACAGATATTACAGACCATTATGTCTGAAGTGTTTTTCATGTCCATTTCATTGTATTTTCTATAACCCTGAGTGTGACCTTAACCTGAAAAAAATGCAGTGTGAACACTGTGGAACACTGCTGACATAATGCGTCATAAAACTACAGGAAGCAACCAAACTGCTAAAAATTCTGTTTCAGCAGTTCCAGAAGGTTCAGCTCACTGGTTTAGGTTTGTTTAAGTAATACTATTTAGACGAAAACGTGAAAGTTTGAGTCCATTGTGAAGTCATTTATGTTGTTGTTGTTGTTGTGTGTATGCAGTTGAATCTTGCATGTCAGTCTGTGCTTGAGGGGCTGAATGCTTGTTTTGACCACCGTTCTGAAGTCTTTGTACCAGAACTGGCAATGACGTTCAAAGTGCAGCACAAGTTGACGAGGTTCTTTGCGTGTCAGAACCCTGTGGGTGAGGGTGGTGGTCGCAAGAACTTGCCACGCTCGTTTCTCAACCGCTTTACTCGAGTGTGCATGGATGCAATGACGACAACTGATCTTCTCTTCATTACGAAGTCATCCTATCCGCAGATCCCTGTCGACCTGCTGGAGCACATGGTTGAATTCAATCAACAGGTATTTTTTGTGCAGAACATACATGATGGAAGTCGTTATCACCAACCTGTAAACACTGCCATTAAATGCAATTTACATACACTTTACATACTTACCTTTGGGATGAGCAGTCTTTTACTGATTGTTAACTGTGAGGCTGTAGTTTTTGTGTGAGAACAATACTTAGTCATGATGATGAGTAATCCCATGTTCATGGCTGTTCTACTGATTGCTGCATTACTAAGGCATTGAACAATAGGCCTAACAGTTCGTTTAACATTGTCAGCATGTCAGAGTGATAAAATGCCACTCAAGAAGTTGTAATTTTGACAGCTTTGTTGTTGAATACATTAGTTTTGCTTTTGAATAATTTTCATTTCCAGTACGTCGCAATTTTTCTTTTTGTTTTTTGGGGTGAATGTTTGGTTTTTATTTTGGTTTAACCATTCCTTTGTTGTGTTTCTTGTTTTAGTTTTATAGGTATAACTTAGACTGTGTGATTGTAAGCGGTCGTGATGTTTGTACTGGTTTTCACAGTGTAAACATTGCGTGAGCAGCTGTTACTGTGACATTGATGTATTTCTGGAACTTTTTTAGCATTTTATTGTTGTAGCATATTGTTCCACTGTGTGCTGTTTTGATGTACGTTTTGAGACAAATCAGTCGGTTTGTGTAGTTACTCCATGAGTCCGTGACAAGTGGAACATTTGGTCATAAAGGTGGACCATGGGAGTTTAATCTACGTGATGTTTTCCGCTGGTGTGACCTCGTTTCTCAGCAGGTATTTAGTGCGTCACATCTTCTCTAAGGGCCGGTTTTTCCAACGCAAATTAATCTGCCATTAAAATTAATGGGAGATTAACTCCCATTACTCAATGGGAATTAATCTCCTATTGATTTTAATTGGAGATTAATTTGCGGTGGATAAACCGGCCCTAAAACTTTACAGTACTTTAGTAATAGCTTTTATGTTTGAGTGAAAAATAAGTATATGACTGGCAGAATTTGTTACTTTTGAGTTCTCATGAATGACTGCTGTATCTTCAACGACTACCTTCACAGACCAGGATTTATACTAGACTTCTGGTACTGATAGCTTTGTACTTATTTTTCATCCATTTTCTTTTATGATTCCATGCAGTAGACTAAAGAGGCTGAGGCTACTGGTGGACTTTTAGCATATGTTCTGCATCACTGTCATACCGTGTCAGTCTCTGTGTTATCGACCTCTGTGACATTTCTTCTTCGTATTTCTAACATCTTTCCTATGTTTTTTCTCAATGTGTGTGTATCTTTGAAGCATCACATATTATATTCTTTTGATGCTTTTCATAGCAAAAACTGTATTTGGTGTCTCACTTAAATATGCTACTAACATATTCTTAGTCTGTTCATACTTTTCTTTTATATCTTGATTGAACTGTTTTTCTTTTTTATGCTTTTTAAGCTTTTTAAAGGCATGTTTCTTTTTCACTTGATTTCAACCACTTTTTTCTCAGTCAAATTTTATGTGCCTTACGTTTTAAAAATATCTTTTATTTTTTGTTGTCTGCCTATTTTTGTGCAAGTTATTGTGTTATAGTTTAACAAACAATACAGCAAGCACGGTCATTTATCATTGGCTATATGCATTCGTAACATTTGAATCATTCTGTTTCTCCCGTAGCCTGTCTGGTATTAATTCACACACGCACTGCCCATTTATTGATCATTATGTTTTTGTATCTTTATGATTATACCATTTTTGTTTGCTCTTTATTTAATTTTTGAAATCTATACTTGTAAACATTATTTCTTTGATGTTTGTTCTTATGCGTGCACTAGTTTGCATACCTGCACCAGTTCATTAAATTGGTATTTGTTTTGCAGGGTGCTGGCCATTTTGATGCTGGAGACTTTTTGGACATCATTTATGTAAACCGAATGAGAACTGCTGATGATAAGCAATTTGTTATGCAGCTTTTTGAGAAGGTGAAGTTATTGTGCCTGCAACTAAATAGCTACTAGTTGACTTGTTGGCAACTCAAATACATTTATTACCCATGACGGCTGTATAGCCACCGCCCGCCGTGTGGGGTGTGGCGTTTAGTCACATCTGTCTGTTTGTCTGTCTGTCTGTTTGTTTGTGCTCTAAAGGAAAATGTTATCAGCACCATAATAGACATAATTATAGTCCATGGCAGGACCTCGGCATGCACTGACCCTGATATCAAAAGGTCAATGTCGCTGGGGTATCAAGTGCTCCCGGCATGGGTATGCATATTGATATGACTGCCTATGTTTTTAGTTAGCATTGTTTTTACGAAGAGTAATCACTAGGGTTATGATTTCTCTCAGATGTTCAAGCCTGGGGTATTAAACGATGAACTTTTGCCGAAGACTCTAAAAAATGCCCTTTATTTTGCCAAACCTTGAAAACCTCCCACACCTGAGATGATTTTATATTAGACTGAAACTTCAAAGGAAAATCTTGCCAACAAATTAAAATACCAGACGAAGTCACTGAATCATCTTTAAATTAGTCTTTATCCACAAAATATCAATTATATTATTTTTAGTGGTATTATCAGTTATTCTATTCATTTGTCCAAAAATCAATCAATTGATAAATGACCTAGTTTTGAATGCCATATTGTCAATTCAAGTTAATACATTATCAGGTTGGCATTGATCTTCCCAGTTTGTTAACAAAACTAACTAAACTACTTTCACACAGGAAACATTTTCCAACGAACAGAGTACTGTAAATGTAACAAAATGTTTCAAATGTGTCTCGCTATATCTCAGAAATAGTGCAAGATGGAAATATAGTTACTATGGAAGTCTAATAGGAACTCGTATGTGTCTGTTGAACGGTTCTGTTTCCAGTGACCCTGGAACGATCTGTTAAGTATCCCAAACTACCTAATTTTTTCCATCTTGCTTCACCTTTTATATATTTGTAACCTGTGGAGATAGAGACCTTAAATTTGTAGATAGGTTGATTATTTCAAGTTCTAGCCCAATGATGACAAATATCTCCTGAAAGTGGTGTGGTCGGGTCACGTGACCACTTCTTAAATTTTGGGGTCTTGGGGTCCAGTCGTATCTTCACTTCACGTTTGGTGTGGTGATTGATAGTGAGGATGTGATAAGGGTCACGTGATCTCCTCAGATTTGGGAAAATAACTGATAATATCTCAGAAATGGTGCAAGTTAAGCAGAAATGGAAGACTAATAGGAAATCATAATGTGGCATATCAAAAGCACCAATACCAGTGACCTACTGACCTTGAAGGTCTGTTTTGTGTTTGAAACCTTCCTAATTGTTATACCTCGGTGAAAATAGCATGTGTTAACATGATATGCTTACACATGAATCAGAAAGCACACATGGCTTACAACATCGAGAGTCTTATCAAAACTAAAGGACTACTCAAGGTCATAGGAAGTCACGTATACTGTAAATGTGGTAGTATCTCAAAAACGATGCGAGATAGAGATGTTGTTACTACAGACCACTAATAGGATGTCATATATGGCTCATCGAATAGTGGCAGTTCTGATGACCTTAAGTGACCTTCAGGTTCATTCACCTATTGCAAACCTTTCCCGAGATAATTGTTTGTACAGCTGTGCAGCAGTTGACAAGATATCAACTGATGTAGCGCATCACGTGGTCCCTCTGTGATAAATGAGTTTCATGTCCTTGGCTGCTCTGATGCTGTTGGCTTAGCATCAGAAAGAGCACTCACTCTGACATAGAAAGTGCCACGTCATTAGTCCTAGCATTTGACTGCTTTCGTATTACAGTTAGTTTAACTTTATATTTAGATGCAGAAGTTACAATTGAGTGTTTAATTTATTTGACATATTTCTTAAACTGCAGTATGACAATTTTGTGTGCTACATTGCTCAGTTAAATGCTGTGTGGATGAGTGTTGGAGAGATTTTGAACTGTTTATAATCAGATGAGATTAAGTATAATGTGCTAAATGCAGTTATTTATGTAATACATGCAGATATTTGGAAGTGCTGCCAGTTGTACAAAGACTGTACCTTGTTTCAATATGACGTCAACAAGCCTGCAAGTTGGAAGTTCGTTTCTGCCGCGGAGAACATTGTCCACCATGACAAGATCGTCATGCAGAACTCGCCGACCTCTGCACAGTCAGCTGAAACCGTTGTCGTCACTGATGGCGTGTATTCGCATGAACTGGATGTGTACACTGGTTAGTTATGCATTCAGCACCCAACAGTGTCGACGAGGGCGTTATGTTTTCTTTCCGGCTGTCCATCCATCCGTTTATTTCTTTGTCTGTTACCATATTATTATTATTATTACCAGTGTTATGAACAGCTTGAGCAATCTCGATGAAACTTACAGTTAATATTCATAACCCCTACTGATTATCTGATTACAGTGATTAGATTCTGGAAGTCAAAGGTCAGGGTCACAGCACGCCATAGAGTTGTCATTTCTGTTGATGCTGGGGCGTCGGTGTCATAGTTTGTCTTCTAGTTTTGTGACTTACTCTGATGGTATGCAGACAGTATTTTGTTTAGTGTGTGACTGGCAATGCCTGTAATGTGCAATGTTCACCACATTTCTGGTAAAAGTAAAGGTTTTTAACAAACAGTAATGTGAAATGAGTGACATAGATGTTCACAGTATTGGACTGACTATAGACAAGGTCCAGTGATGACCACTATCCCATCGTCCAGTAGGACACTGTACTGGTTAATACCAGCTGATGACTAGTAACAGAACAGAAGCTCTGCACTGAAACCGTCACAGCAGTAACTAGAAGAAGTCAGCACTCACAAGAGTGCAAACACCCATGCCGCTGATGTTTTGCTGCTGGCTCCGTCTGTCTGTCCCATGACTACGAAAAACTTCATGCTTGAAAAACCGGTGGTCATTCTGTCACGCATGGTTAATGTCTCACGGCAGCAGCAATGGCCGCGGGAAAGTGACGCAGGGAAAACCCAGTGTTGCTAGCATGGCTTGTGTGGTGGGGCTTTGCAGCAGGGAAAACCCCGGCATGGCTTGCGTATGCAGCCAGCAGCAATATCGTGTTCTGTCTGAAGACCGACACAGACTCGTAATGTTGACTTTGACCTTTTGACCCCAAAATAAATGGCTTTCCAGTACTCATTGTAGAATATTTGTATGTCAAGTTCGGTTATCAGTTTTTGAGATATTATGTGGATAG
>Ga0209780_1004538_pt1 | contig 10711 bp, 5 predicted proteins | sample WorMetexBAHAMAS2_FD_187384 | JGI IMG/M metagenome (GOLD analysis project Ga0209780, IMG submission 187384) | Marine gutless worms symbiont microbial communities from Max Planck institute for Marine Microbiology, Germany - Inanidrilus exumae... | ecosystem: Host-associated > Annelida > Digestive...
CCTATTCTCACTCCTACTAGCACACTGCCTGGCCCAGCGCCTCTGAAGTTACGACCATATGGCGCTATACAAATGTGTATATTATTATTATTATTATTAGATGGGCAGCCGAAAGGGGATGGGCCGACTAAAAATAAAACGTCTTTAGATGACGTCTGAAAGTGTGAAGTGATTTAGTTTATAGGTAATGAATTCCAAACTCTTGGAACAGAAACTTCAGCTGCTTTAACACTGTTGGCTGGGTGACAGAAGCGGAATAAGGCCCGCGAAAAATGTGCCACTTATTCCGTAAGTTCTCTTCTGGAACAAACGGAAGAGAAAAATCTGGGTGGAAGTTGGAAAATAACCGTCAAACTAAAGATAATGACGAACAATCGAGACTTTTCCAGACCCCGTGGTTGCGTTGAAACAGTCAGCCTGGAAGCCGATGAACCACGGTCCAGGACGTGGATAGAGAAAGTATCTCGTCATCAAGGTGGAGTTGGCCGACAGCTCGTCACTGTCGGCTGGCGACGTACAGACAAGCCGAGAACTGTCGGATGAAGGAAGTGAGCCACTCTGAATGCAGACTTTGACTGACAATGTATGAGCAATTGCCCGTCCAGACTGTACAACCAGCAGACAATCAGTGAAACAGGCTAGTGACTAATTGATTGATCGAGTTAAGGTTTTATGTCCCACCAGAACAGTAGAATCATCATGCATCCTGTTGGTTGGGAGATTAACGACCCCTTTAGAACAAAAATAGACTATATAAGGGACAAGGCCTTGGGTGGAGGTTTAGTTCTGTCCGGTTAACGATTGCCAATGATAAGTAACCTTCCGAACTATTTCTTCAGCGACATCCCAAAATGGGAAAGGATAGGGGAGGGAGGCTCATTTACATTATTATGCTGGTGCCTACAGCAGGGTGGAAACTAACCAACCACCACAAGACCTATTTATAAGTTCAATGCATTATCTTGTGTAATTGCATCAGTGCCTAACAACTCTTGTTGTATGATATCTTTTCTATGTGGGTCTGGCTTTGGAATGCTTCGGTTAGGTCAACCAAAAAGAAGCACCTGGGGGACCTCCCACCTACGGTACCAGATCTGCCCCTGCCCCCATCGTGTGTCCACACCGTGCATACATGTCTGATTTGACACTAGAAACTCATTTTCTTGGCCTGTAACTAGTTTTGAACTGGATTGAAGTAAACGCTGAGGACCATGATTATGACAACAGAAATGTTAACCAGAAGTATACTAATACATGAATAAATAATGGCAAAAATGATTTACAATATAATAATAATAATAGTATGCATGATGCTCTCGATGGCAGGCAATTATGTAAGCAACAGTCTCAAATTTTTCGTTAAATTAAGCCAAAACAGTTACAGTGTGGCCTTAATGTTGTGAGGTCTGGCCTTGGCCTTGAACACAGGGTGACATTCATTGGCCTTAAAGATGATATGCAACAATTTTTTTACCAAATTGATTAAAAGTAGTTTCTAGCTGCTTACTGCAATATAAACCCGTCTGTAAAAAAAATTTTGATAAATTACGCCGAAAAATGCTTTAAAAACTACAAGTTTATTGGTCTTTTGGTATAGTTATTCTTTGGCTGTTTCCGTCATGTGTGACGTCATGCCAGGATAAGCTTGTTTCGTTTGCGTTGTTATGCGTTTGAGATTAGATAAGATATGTTTTAAGAACCTATTTCTACGTCGTTATGCCTATAATGTTGTGTAATGTCTCACTCAACACTTCAATGGCCTGTTCCCTTGTTCATTTCCCTGGTATGACGTCATCACTTGCAATAGTAAACGAATCACTTCCTTGCGCTTTTTCTAAAATTTCCTAATTCTTTGATGTTCTTTAATATCCAAATAGATTTGCTTATATTAAAGACATACTATGGGCAATTTACTTTAACAACCAAAAAATCATTGCATATCATCTTTAAGTACTGTGGCCTTGGCTCTGTGGCCTGTTAACATCACTGAACTAAATGGGTTGCAGTGCATCTGGAGACACACTGCAACACAGGCTCGAAGAGAGCATTTCCCACCCGCATACTCAACAGGTGACACAACTGTCTATTTATGTACTGATGCACACCCTGCTCAGTTCTGCAATCGACGATACCTAGCGTCAAGCTCAATCCACTTTGAGCATAAACGATAAATTATCTCGACAGTTAACCTACACACAATTATTTTGGTCATTTCTGGCATTTCACAGTTTTTAAAGTATTTCATATTTGGTATTTGAAATATCAAATACTAAGCAAATGGGAAGTATTTGAAAAAGTGTTTAAATGCCAAAATTGAGACAAATGTTTGATATTTCATTTGAATACCATTTTGTCAGTATTTGTTGCGACACTGCTGATTGCATCCGTTGAAGAGTCATTGCTCAGTTAAGAACTGGAGGATTCTGCTGCAGCAACGTTTTACTGCCTGCATGTCCATGCTGATGGCAACTAGTGCAGGATTATGGAGAAGACACTGGATTCTCCCCAGTGATGTTAACTACACCGTCTCCATACTACACTTAACCTACATTTACCTATAAGTCTGCTTCATCACTGCCATTTACTGAATAACTTAGGTTAACCCTTGGTTAAATCTGACCGAAGACCGACCAGTTAATCACAAGTTCACCATAAAAACGGCTGAAAGAAAAGTGTTCATGCGATCGTATGTTGTTAATGTTGTCAATGACAACAATGGGTCACACATCAGCCAACAGCACAGTGCGAAAGTAAGTTAAACGCGTAGTTAATTAACGGTGATGGTACAATGCAACTTTCAACTAGAAGGTGGACCTCAAAGACAAACGTTCTACCGCTGTGCCACGCAATCAACGGTGTCCGAGAAACTGACCAGAAAATAAATGCAACAAGATGATACATCAACGCAAAGTAGCACTCACGAGGTCGTACTGTTTGTACTTGATGTTCACTCGCAGCGTTCCACCGCTATCTTTTGTTGGATCAACATCAAAACGAGACAGGTAAATGTCGCCGTCATCGACGATGAAGAACAAATGAAACTCAGCATCAAAAGCAACCGCCGGACTTTCTTCCCGCAGCATTAACACAATGTTGCTACCACTGACTACACTGTGGTCCTTCTTTGGCTCATCACTGAACGATGAGTTTACAGAAATCGGACCTGTGGCTGTTACATTAGATGCACTTATATTGGCAGGCAGCTCAATTGACATGCCACATGATGAAATGTTGTGACAGCCCTTCACCGGCTGACCAACTACACAGCCACAACACAGTTTGGCACTCATTACAATAACAGTTAACATAAACAGCACTGCAAAACATTTAAAAGTTAGGTTAACTGGCCATCTGTCCTGGAGGAGTCAAACGAGCGGGAAAAGCTTGCAGTCGGTTGGTTTAAGTTACCGCATGGTCGACCAACCTTCTTTCGGCAGCAGTACTTTATGCTGGGCCGGGTCAGACAAAGAACATCTGAGGTCACTGGATGTCAACATTTTAAAATAAAAGAATAACTAAAAGAACTGTTGAGCAAAAGGTAATCCCAGAAAATGACCAAAATCTATGAATGCAACCCAACTGTTACTCTACACTTGTCACTGGCTAAATATGTTCCGTGCCATCTATATGTAAAAACATTGCCACTCACAGTTACTGATGGCAATTAAAACAGATTGGTATTACATTCAGGGCACTACAAAAAACCCAGATCACATTTTTAGCAATGTTTATATTTCCATTTGCTACATTTTTACTTTGCTAAACTGCATTTGTCACATTCTGATAAAGATTACTGATTACAGGTAAGGACAGACAACTCACCTGTTGTGGCAACCTGAAGGCTGACAATGCAGGTCTCATTCAGCCAGTTGTTCACAGCGAGGTAATGCCACGTGTCAACCAACGGTGAGACAAACTCCAGCTGACAGTAGCCGACTTGGCTACAATTGGTCATAACCTGCTGACTGGAGTTGACGAAGGAGCTGAGCGGAAAGGCAGCTCCACGAGCCGATATTTCCGCAACACACTGCGATGTAGAGTTCAACGTCACTATGTATGTATGTGTAGTACTCCCAATGAAATATCTATCACCAACACAGACACACAAAATGTTTTTTGAGCCATATATTTCCCATCCAAATACACACAGTTTATATAATAATAATAATAAACAGATTTGTATAGTGCAAGTAGGTCGTAACTTCACAGGCGCTTGGGCCAGGCTGCTTGTTAGTGGGCATATAAAAGACATAGAGCCTGGGAGAAAAAGGATGTCTTTAGCCTAGACTGTGACACAGTCACTACTGAGAAAAGTTTTCGGTAGCGAGTTCCAGACAGCCGGAGCTGAGCATCGAAATGTGCTTTGCAAATGTCATCGTCGTGTATGACTGTCACAGCAGATTACAGCCGAGTTGTCGATCGACTCAATCCTGGATTAGACGATGAAGGTAGGTCGGCGTGATTTGTTACAGACTTTGAATGTTATAACCGTGTGACGTTACTGCATTGTTTCTTTATTTCTCTCTGAACTGAAATTCTTTTCCTCCACAACTATTACACCAGTAAATAATTATCATCCAAATCCGTGTTGTTCTTCATAATGTGTCATTACAGTAAAAACACACAGCAGCATGTAGAAGGGCAAAACACAATAGGGTCTTATTACACGGATGGAAATAGATTAACAGTAGACGATACTGAAAAGGATCTAGGGGATGGATATCATCAGATATAAAATGTTCCGACCAATGTACATATGCTTTTAACAAAGCTAGTAAAGTAATGGGAATGATAAAGAAGACAACTGAGTATAAGGAGGCAAGGATAATGGAAAAAAGTCTATATAAGACTCTTGTTAGACCTCATGTAGAAGTAGAATACTGTGTCAGCGCGTCGAGTCCATACTACAAGTAAGATAATGAGATCTTGGAAAAGGTTCAACGCACGTTTACTAAAACGATTACTAACATGGAAGGGTTAAGTTACGAAGACATATTAAGGTGTCTTAGCTTATGGTATTTCGAGGAAAGAAGAAACAGTCACGATCTGATACAGGTTTTTAAGATGTCTCATGGAAAGTTAATAATAGGGCTTCAAGACTTGTTTATATTGGAAAAAACAATAAGGGAACGAGAGGCCATTCACTCAAACTAACTAAAGTGAGGTGCACTTGGACTGTTGGAAACATTTCTTTTCAAAAGAAATGTTCCCAACAGTCCCGAGTGCACCTAAGTTTTCTAACAGAGTGGTTAATAGGTAAAACAAGCTGCATCAGCAGATAGTTGGAGCTACTGCCTATAAAAATGGTTTGGACAAGCTAAGAAAGACTAAGATGGGCATCTTTATGGACTGATCCGCTAAGCCATAGGCGTCTCTGGTAGGAGTTTCTGCCAGTGACGCCAGACAAGATGAGTTATAAGGTGAGTTATCATGATTTATACTGGGTTGCTTTGTTAGTCAGCTACAAACTGTGCCTGGCTAGTTGGATAACACACCACACTGTCCAAATTAACTAACCCCTATCTTCCACACCGATTCTTACACTCTTCTAACACAAAAATCTTCTTCTGGCTAGACCATATGGCAGCACAGGACAACTTTTCCTTACAAACTTTTCCACACAGAACTCTACCCGTACACATTATCTTTAAAATGAAGTTTAAAAAATTAGCCAGTACAAAATTGACTGTTGAATCTTCGCAAGTGACGTTTCTGCCAACTTCAAAGTCGCTTGACACAAAAACTAGGCCGAATATCAAAAATCCGGCCTGAAAATTTTTTAGATATTGTGCCCTAGTTTAAGAATCTGTGGTCAGTTGCCAGCTCCCATTTTAAATGGCAGAGGAGATAGCTTTTAAAAATGGCCGGATTTCCAACTTTGAAAGGCTCATGACCTGGACCTTGGATCGGGTCATACAGTCATACTGCATACCATCGTGCATCACTCATCGACCTCTACCTACATGCCTAATTTCACTGAAATCAAAGAAACTTTTTGTGGACGGTCGGACGTATGCACGTATGTACATACATACGTACGCATGGACGGACATTTGAGACCGCCTTTATTATTTCGACTCTGACGAGAGTCAACCTAAAAAGCCAAAGGCTTATCATACTTGTTACTGAGCGTTGGGTCCAGAGCTGATCCCGGTGTACAGGCAAACAGCCCGCATGTGACTATAAGTAGGCTGCCATTACTTCTGCCAGGACTGCGGTTACCTTTCCAGCCGCACAGCATCACCACCTCTTGGCCGGTACCAAGTTATACTGCTTGCTGACAGAGGTACATAGGTGTGAACAACTTGCCCAAGCTTGTTACGAAGATTTTGCCCCGAGTTGGATTTGAATGCACGACCTGTTGATCGCAAGTTCAACGCTCAACCCATTGTGCCACTGCGCCACCATGAATGAGGTATCAGCCTTTAAATGTCAACTGAAGTCCATCTCTTCCAATCCCCTTCTGCCATCTAGACACACCAAGTCAACGCTTCACATATGTTTCACTCGTTTTGGTACAATCTGTACATACACATACACGTATGTAAGGGTAAACTATAATTATATACCGAAAGTGCGAGCGTCCAGGAAGTAAGGTAATCACCAACGGCAAATCGACGGCAATGTCCACAACAGAAGACTGTACAACTGCCGTAGCATTCGCTTGTATCAGATATGAACAATGTCCGATGTTAACTGGTAGCTAAAACATATCAACACGTACACAGATGTCTTTTGTTGCTGTCTCTTATCAGTCGTGTCACTGCATAATAACCACTTAGTTAGTTCGAGCTTAACATCCCTCTTCAGCACAAATATGGCTATCGTTGGCTGCGTGGCACAGTGGTAGAACGCCAGTATTTGACCGGCGAACTTTCCCTGTCCCACGCTCGACCTGTAGCTGATGGGTGACCACTTATGTGGGTGATGGTGGTGGCGTGGCATAGTGGTAGCGTCGTTGGTCTACATCAACAAAGTTAACCTATGTTGAGCCTGGTTAGTACTGGGATGGGTGACCGTCCGGGTTCGACTCCCGGGGCGGCACTTTATTTCGGTATGTAACCAACCACCCAGGTCGACTCAGCCTTCTACCCTCCGTAGGACGGTGAAATGAACCAGCCAAAGGACGGTGATGTTCTGCGGCTGGGGAGTAAAGGCAGGCATGGTGTAATTTGCAGGTAAAACTGTGTGATCCATGTCTGAGCACATTTGAGACGGTTTGCGTAAAAATGCGCTATACAAATCGACGTATACTTTACTTTACTTTACTTTAAACCATCCGTTATAGGGTCAGCCAACGAGGTCGACTCAGCCTTTCATCCTTTTGGGGTCGATAGATGTGTAGTAAACTGATCCAGATGTGCACACCTTGCTCGGGTGACGTCATCTGGTGAATGCTTACAAAATGCATGCAGGATGGCTCATTTCATTCGTGTATGAAAGTGTGGGTGGCAGGTAAAACTGTGTGAACCCCGTGTCATTCAGCCACGTGTCGCGCCGCTGTTGACTGTTAAGTCGAGTCTAAGCATTGGACGGTGTACATTTGCATTTATATAACACACGGAAGGTCAGGGGTGGAGAGCTATCCCTAAATGTTTAGCAAAAGTAGCCACTAATCTGACATAATTGTACTAACAGCAGCTGGGGGCTTCCAATTCATTATTTACAGTATAACAGAAAATAGCAACGTCAACATTTCGATGTCAACATCAACAGAGTTATAGTGATCACAAAACTGACTGTAATGGCATCATCTCTTCTCTGTTGCATGAGGTAAGCCACTGCAAACCACGTTCCATAAACGGGATTGGCAACATCCAGACACAATGCGCTGCTATTCGTCAGAAACACTGCACTTATCAGTTCATAAACCTGTCTTGATATATATGCCGGATAAGTGTGATTACCCTGGTATGGTGCGACTGGTATGCTGCCCGGATGCAAGTATCTAAAATTACATCAACAATGAGTTAAGCAGAAAAATGACACAATGACTCTTCAACGGATGCAATCAGCAGTGTCGCAACAAATACTGACAAAATGGTATTCAAATGAAATATCAAACACCTGTCTTAATTTTGGCATTTAAACACTTTTTCAAATACTTCCCATTTGCTTAGTATTTGATATTTCAAATACCAAATATAAAATACTTTAAAAACTGATTTGTGCCCATATGTTTTAATTAAAAGTACCGTGTCAAACACAAAATCTGTATCCGGATGTTTCTGAATATGCCTAAGAGAAGGGATGCTGGATACTCTCATCATACTGAACAGGCAAAAAGCAGTTAATAAACAGTAATACACTGCTAGGCAAACTGTGCTAAAGAAACAACGTAGCAGGAACTTCGTGGCACCGAGAATAAGTATTGACACAAAATCAACACACACAAAATCTAAAGCCAGGTTTAGTCGCCTCCTATGACATGCGGCCTAGAAATAGAGTGGGACTATTCTGGTAAAATGGGGAGGGATGGAAAATCATAAAATAGATGGAGTAAAAAAGGAAAGAAAGGAAAAGTAAAAGATACTAAAATATAAAGTAGAAGGTGGGGAAATGAAGGGATTAGGGGAATGCCCGGGCCACACGGGGCATCTAACCCTGTAGGGAATATTCCAATTTAGAATTCTAGGCAATAAATATTTTTAATTCTGCTGAACGCAAAAATGATTACAGACAATAATAATCACGAAACTCATGAAATGAACCTTCAGGACTGTTTTATACGGAACTTGTGCATAAAAATGAGCAATCATATCACGCATGTATGCCATGTATTCAATCTAAACTGTACTCACACTACAGCATTTCGTATGGGACAATTAGCTGAATGTTGCATGTTCCAGCTGTGAAAGCACCAGCGAACAGCTTCAGTTGATGGCGGAATTTCATTGAACATCATTCGCAGATTGCCCATGTTCGAAAACTCAAAGACAGGTGACAGTTCATATAGTGTGAACATATATTTCTTGCCAGCTGAAACAAACACACATCACATGGATGAACAGATGTTGTCATACTTAAAACTAGTTCATGCTATTTCGTGACTTCGTACTGTACGAAACAAACTGAACCCAGGCTTGCAATGCATAAATAAAGGTTCTCATAAATTTACTACAAGACGATTACCAACAGAATAGCCTCCAACCACACGATCAAAATAGTCTCACTATTAACACCCTAACAGTGACAGTAACAGCACAGCAGTAGATAGTCAGAACCATGTATGTGCAAATGCTCGATGTATATCGAAAATATCAGGAAAATGTGATTTTTTGATATTTTCAAAAAATCACCATATTTTTCAACTCTGCACCGAGCAACACTCGATGGCCAGTCTGAGACAGAAACTCAGAAGAACCCAACTTTTAAAATCTCGATGTTTTATTCACAGTCTGAGAAGCCGCCGCATTTGTAACACAACTTCACGCTCACTACTGACGTTCGACTCTTCGCAACAGACGGACTGTGCCAAATAGAAAAAATCCAGCCTGACCAAATTTAGATATTGTGCCTTAGTTTAAGAATCCGTGGTCAGTTGCCAGCTGCCATTGTAAATGGCGCAGAGGAGATAGCTGTTGAAAATGGCCGTTCTTCCGACGTTCAAGGGCTCGTGACCTTGACCTTGGATCGGGTCATACTGCACTCCGTCGTGCATCACTCATCGACCTTTACGTACATGCCAAATTTCATTGAAATCATAGAAACTTTTTGGGACTTACGAATGTACAAACATTTCGAGACCGACTTTATTAGACTGATTCCGTCAAAGAGTCGACCTAAAAAGCTGTTGTGCATGTTGTATGCATAATTTTCACTCCTTTAGTACAACTAGAGGCAATAAATTTAAATTACAACAATTTAATTGTCACTACAATATTATAAAATATTCATTTGGTTCCTGAATTGTTAATATCTGGAATAGTTTACCAGATTACGTTGTGGGGGCTGACTCTGTTAATGCATTCATGAATCGTCTTGATAAATACTGGACTAATCAAGATGTTGTTTATGACTATAAATTAGATCTACTAACAGGAACCGGAGGTCTACCTGTTTGTGCTTAATGTTATGTTATTGAACGATGCTATACACACGGCCGGCCAAATTGCCAAATGCAGTCAACTATCACATGGCCGGCCGTGTGATAGTTGATTGCATTTGGCTATACACACGGCCGGCCGGCAGATGGCGACACTTGACGCCACCAAAACTACAAATCAAACTAAATCAAACTAAACTGACCCTAACCATAACACTAACCCTAACCGACACAGTAAGGTAATATTTTTACGCGCATTTCGTTGACACCCATAAAAAGGTTGTTATCATTTTAGCAGAGGCGCGGTAGCAGAGTTCTTGGGTGGGCCCGTTTTTCCCCGTTTTCTGACTTTTTACCCGTTTGCTGACAAGAATTCGATAGTAAGTTCATACTTTATCACTGAAAGAGGGTTTTTTGTGGGGATATATAAGAAAAAGGGGCTAGGTCTTTTGGGGGCATAACAGAAAAAAAGAAACTATAGAGTTGCGTGTTTGATTATTTTGGGCCGTGTGTATAGTCAAACGCGGTGACTATTGATCCGGTCACCGTAAAAATAGCCAACTGGCTATTGATCCGGCAACCGGAACAATAGCCATTCGGCTATTCATCAGGTTGATATAGTTTCTTTCTTTCTGTTATGCCCACAAAAGACCTAGCCCCTTTTTC
>Ga0209780_1004539_pt1 | contig 10711 bp, 4 predicted proteins | sample WorMetexBAHAMAS2_FD_187384 | JGI IMG/M metagenome (GOLD analysis project Ga0209780, IMG submission 187384) | Marine gutless worms symbiont microbial communities from Max Planck institute for Marine Microbiology, Germany - Inanidrilus exumae... | ecosystem: Host-associated > Annelida > Digestive...
GGGGGGGGGGGGAGCAGTGAAATAAAGTGAAACTGGTAGATCTTGAATGCAGGAATTCTTTTCAGCCTTATGCAGGCATTAACTTTGATGTGCTTTCCAGCTGTAACAGTACATTAACAATAGATATTATTTTGTTCGACTAATTCGTCTCTGATATAGCCATATGCTTCTAAGGAACTTTAAACTCCAGCTAACTTGTTTGACTGGAAAATACAGGATCATAAGTGATCAAAAAGTGGGAAATGCTGAGTGAGAAAACGAAGTACCAAATGTCTGGGTTTGGGAAATGCAGGACCAGAATTTGAAAGACCGGATTGCACAGGGTGGACACTGAAGGACCAAAGAAAAATGACCATAACGTAAAGAGCATTATTCCTGATGAAGTACTTTGAAACTTCTCATACTTTGAAACTTCTCGCTGTGCTGACTTTTGACACTAATGCCAAAATCAGGTCAACTGCTTTGCCGTATGTCTCATGGAAGTAAAATATACTAATTACAATATACACTGACAGGGCAGTTTTTAAAACAGCATCATACCAAAATGTATCCATAGTCAGTAAAGCGCAATTCAAAAATTAGACATTAAAAGGGAGTCTACAAATATTAGTGTAATACAAATAATAATTATGTAAAGAAATGATAATAATAAAGCAATCTTTGGTGAGAATGTCGTGCATTAAAAATAGTATGATGATCAAAATACAAATAACATTTTAGAAATTAGTCAAAGTAGTTTTACAAAGACTGTGGCAGTCTTTGAAAAATATTAGCATAACAGAGTACAAATAATAATTTAGAATTACTGTTTAGCAGTTTTTAGAGACAATATTGTGCAATAAAATATCATATCAGAATTAAATACAAATTAAAACATTTGACAGTAAAAGCTTTTTGATGAAAACTAAATTTGGAGATCAGTGGAAAACGTTTGAATAAGTACGCAATATGACAAGCATAACAGCCATGGTCATACGCTGACGTTTGGTTTTGCATTTTCAGCATCTCTTGTATATCCTTTGTGTGATACACAACAGTGATGTAGCGAGGAACTTTAATTGGTTGATTTATTCATTTTAAATCGGAGCTTTTGCGTGCAATACTATACTTATTATGCAGTATACATTATGCAAGTTGGTCCGCATTTCATGTATTAGTCATCACAGTTGAAGAAATTTGCTAGTAATTCAATTGCGGTAGTAGTACTTCTGCAGTTATTTGAAATGGTCTGATTGTGAGATATACGAGTGCCATGACCTCCGTTGCTGTGTCTATGATGCCACCGTGTTACCTTGGTGACTGCAGGTCAGAGGTGGGCCGTACGTCAAACGACTACTTCTCGGGCAGTTTTCACTCGGACGCCGACTCGAGCGGTATCAGCAGCTCCGAGTTGTCAGACGTCGCACTGACTGAGTTGATGGTGAGTGCGTCATCGCGTTGCACTGTGTATCATCTCTCTTGCTTGCACAGCTATATATGGGCGTGATGTGTTGAAATCTGTCTCGACACCAAACTGTGGAGTTGGTTTGGTTTACACAGAAAAAAGGTCCAGTGGGTGATTGCCACAGACGGAAGTATGCTTCAAGTTACCTTTAAGCCTTGACACTTTGCTAGCTCGTAACAAGGGCATCTAACATTTAAAAAAACCTACTCCAGATGTCCGTTCTGGGGACCTGGCCAAGCTGCATAGAAGCTATTTAAATACAAAACTGTACGTGCGAGTGTGTGTAGGTGTGTGTGGCTTCAGTGCTGACTGCAGTGTGCTGTTGATTGATTACGCCTCTCTGACTGATTACTTTGCCCGCCGCTAGTATTGTAGTCAGTGTGTCTGTACGTCTGTCTGTCCACTTGCTTGTCTCAAAAATCACGTGTCCGAATTTTACCAAATTTTCTGTACGTGCTAGCTGGGACCATGGCTCAGTCCTTCTCTGATGGCAGTGCAGTACAGAATCAATACAATACAATACAGTACAATACAAAAGTTACTTAGTGTACGCTAGTTACAAAAAACTGTCAACTGGCCTGTTACAGAGTTCATTATATAGCCTAGAATCACTGAGACGTAAACACTTAACGCGTCAGATATAAAACAACTAAGTATTAAACTACAAGTTTAAAAAGTGTGCTTTGAGACGACACTTATAATCAGAGGTATCCATAGTCCAGAATTAATGTCAACGCGTATGTTTCGTCCAGTTCGACAGGTGGCGGAACCGGGGACGAAGTCTGCCGTCTTTGATTGAATTGTGAAGGGTGCAGCATGTGTTGGTGTTCAGAACTCGCTGCACTTTGGTCAGCCGTCCTATCAGTACCCAGCGCTCGCTGCTTCACCACAGCCGACAGCGCGTCCACCCAGCAACGGTGCCGGCCAGAACTCGCCCAGTCCATTTGACCTGCTTCGAGCACTGAGTCTACAGGCGGACATCCCACTCCAGCGCGCCGCCGTGCCGCCAGTGTGTGCTGGCGGCGTGGCTGGGGGCAGAGCTACAAGGAACGGATCGCCACCGTTGTACAATGACTTCAGCCTCAGTGCCGATCTGTTTGCGACTCGACCGTGGACAGCACTGAACACACTGTGCCCGACGAGTGCATCAGATCCATACTCGATTGAACGCGCTGCCAAGCTGTACCGCAATGCTGCCAGTCAGTACACCGTCTTGCTTGCTTCTTTTTTAAATAATGTCTTCCCGGTATGCACTGCAGAACATCAAATGGACGTTTTTTGTCAATTTTGACGTATTTTGTCTCTTATGCAAACAGTAAACAGCCATAGACACTGGTTGCATACCTGTTGTTTAAATTTGGCAGCAGGTGAAACCCAACTGGTAAGGTAAAGCAAAGTAAAGTATGCGTCTAATTGTATAGCGCGTTTTACTGCAATGCCTCAAATGCACTCAGACGTGGATCACACAGTTTTACCTGCAAATTACACCATGCCTGCCTTTACTCCCTAGCCGCAGAACATCACCGCCCTTTGGCTGGTACTCCTTTACCGTCCCAAGAAGCGTAGAAGGCTGAGTCGACCTGGGTGGTTGGTTACATACCGAAATAAAGTGCCGCCCGGGAGTCGAACCCGGACGGTCACCCATCCCAGTACTAACCGGGCTCAGCGTAGGTTAACTTCGTTGATCTAGACCAACGACGCTACCACTACGCCACGCCACCACTTGAATTTTACACATAATGTTAACAGCAACGTGTAGTGAGTACAAAAACAGCAAAAATCAAAAAGGTTGATATTATCCATCATCACATCCGATAAATGTCAGTTACCATAAAAGACGACATAGTCGCTGAAAACTGAGCCAAGAATTATGCACATGCAAAAGTAGCCAGTCGTAAAAGAGAAAAATATGAAATAGAGCCAAGAATTTAAGTACCCTTTATGCTGGAATTGGATGAAAGCAAAATCATTGAAAAAGCTATATCGTAAGTAATTAAAGAAATATGTTCTTGGCTGCCTCCTGGGTTGGATGGACGGACGTTTGTGCTGAAAGTCATTTGCTCACTTATGGTCGAAAGTGAAAGTGAGTGGCGGTACATTTTGTATCACTTAATAATTGCAACAAACTGTTTACGTTTAACTGGTTGGTGGCGTGGCACAATGGTAGAACGTCGGTCTTTGGCCTACGAACTTTTCCTGTACTGCACTTGACCTGCAGCTGACTGGTGACCTTTAATGTGGGTAAACCGTCCGCTACAGGTTAGCCAACTAAGCTAACTTGCCTTTCATCTTTTCGAGGTATATAAATGAGTAGTAAGCTGTAATCAGATGTCTGCTTCCTCGCACGGGTAGCGCCGTCTGGAGAATGCTTACGGGGTGAAGGCCTGGTGTGGTTGATTGGAGCGGTGGTGTGTTTGCTGCCTGCATGCCGTGGGTCCAATTGTATGTTAACGTGTGCAATTGTATGGCCGCAATTTGCGCTGCTGGCACCACTGGCTATTGCCAATCAACTGCCACTTCCTGCAATTGTAAAGCGCGGCTGGTCGCGCCTATCGCTATGGCATAAGTAGCGCTATATAAGAATCCAACCTTTACCTTTCTTACCTTTTTTGAAACGACACAGTAGCAGCGAAAAACAATTTACATTTTACTTATTCTTATATAATAGCAACGACACAATGTCAGTTAATAGACGTCGACACTGGAATCACCATGTCTATAGATACGATTACGATTAAACATGAAATGCCAGTAGCAACATACACTGCAATCAGTAAGTCTGCACGGTTACTTAAACTAACAGAAGGACAGCAGCTAACAGCTGTTAGATGCTGTTGTCTTCCATTGACTTCAGTCGTTTTGAGTGCATAAAGTCAAACGAATGTTGTAGTGAGAAATAAGTCTCTGCATGGTCACCTTTGAGGTTACTTCGTCTGTCGTCATACATTTGGCCAGTTGGACTGAACAGCTGCTCAGCGTGTTGCCCGGCTTCGCGTGATGTTGGTTGCCCGCTGCTCACTGGTGTAACCTCACGCTGTTCAGGGAACTATGGGCCATCTCTGACTTCGCCCGTACACGGCTGCCATGATTGTAATCAGTGGTGACGGCCTGGCTTGCCATTTCTACTTTCGGTAACTTTCGGTCGTCAGCCGAACACGAACAGTTTCAGCCAAAAAACGAAAGTGCACTGCTTCTTCGTCAGCGTAACCAAAACTGCACCGAAACTACATTATAGGTCAGTTTCGGCGCCAAAACTGAAACCGAATTTCGGTCGCTCTCTAGATACAATGGCCCCCCAAAATTTAACAAGGTCATGACGCTGATTACGCTCATTTTCATTGGTTGTTTGCCTTCTATAGGCTAGGACTTGCTATGGCCAACCCATGTACCAAAGTTGAAATCATCTGAAACTGTCGTGAAGATATGAAAGGCGATGCAAAATGTAGAAAATGGCGTAGTTTGGGATAGTTAGGAATCACTGAAGGTCATTGGATATAGCACCATTCGATAGTGCATGCAAGTTTCTCTTAGTAACTATGTCACTGTCTTGCACCGTTACTGAGATAGTTACTGAGATACGTGTGCTACAAGAAGAGCACGAACGCGTCTCGAAGACAGGAGTTTTTCCATCGCTGGACCGTGTCTCTGGAACTTTCTACCTGTTACATTACGTGACAGAGACATCTCACTTGTACAGTTTAAGAGACTTTTGAAGACACTTTGATTTGTCTAGGGCTGCGACGCATAGTGGCTGTTGTTTTTTTGGACCGTGTACAAATATTCTTACTTACTTACTTACAGCTAGATTGGTCGAAAATCGCCCCACCTGTATTCGATGGCCCCGTTTGGGTAACCTCGTTGGAATTTTGTTAAAGTCTTTGGCATCACAAAAGTAGAGGAGTCCCTGTGTCGTTTGTATGATGATTTGTTTAACCGTTATGATAGAAGACTGACTTATGACAGACGGTATGTGCTACTGCTTCGTGTCTGCCCGCCCATGCTAGCATAGCATCGCGCAGTAACACGGTGTGTGTGTGTGTGTTAGCAATCTCTGAACCTACATGTACATGGAGTGGACAGTTGCCGGTGAAGATTCACAGGAACCCAGCATACTCCTGCAAAGTGTTCCTCGGAGGAGTGCCGTGGGACATCACTGAGGGTATGAAGCAGCTGTCGCTAGTGCACTTGACTGGGGAGGTGGTGTGTCTGCATGCTGCACTGCAAGTGTGGCATAATGCACTGTGTTGTCACGATACGATACGATACAGTAGATTTACGTGCACTCAAAAGCTGACGAGATGGCCAGCTTAATCTAGCGCACGGCACAGAAACGAAAAATAATGAAAAAATAAAAATCAAAAACCGAGTAGCTCACTAGAGGGCATTATGATAAGGTACGTTAAAGTATATTTATATGCGCTTAAAAGCTGACGAGGTGGCCAGCCTAATCTAGGGCACCTCACATAAACGAAAAAATAAGAAAAAACTAAAAACAAAAACCGAGTAGCTCAGATGAAACGGTACGGGCAGTAGTTCGTGAAGGCAGTTCGGAAGAAAGAAGTGAAACTACGTGGGGTAGGATTTGTGAAACCGGTAGGTTTTAAGCCGGGGGTGAAAGAGAGAAAGAGTTATGGATGAGCGGAGTGGTGAATCGAAAGAGGAAGAAGTGATGGGTGTAGGAATAGCTGAGTAGGAAATAGAGGAACTGGTACCAGAATGAGGTTTACAGGGATAAAGGGAGTTGGTTCCAGAGACAAGGTGAAACATAACGAAAGGAGCGATCAGTTATTTTTAGAGAGGATAATGTCGGTGGTCGAGCAAGAGTAACGACGGATGAAGAGCGAGTACTTAGGACACTGAGCAGAGATGAGGTCAGTCGTCTGCCACTTGTTAGCTGTGAAGCGGTACTCATTATGAACGTGTAACTGGAACTGTGATCTGTTTTCTCATTACACTACACCACTAACGTCACCTTTGTTTTAAGTCGATTTCCAGATGAATCTGAGTTCAGTTCGCCACTTTATATACAACTTCATTTCACCATCACAACATCGTAGCATGGTATTAATAACCCTCGTTTTTCTTCATGCATTCATTCCAAAAGAGAATTTTGTAAATAATTAAAAAGGCAAAAGGTAAAAGCTTCCCATACTCGTTACCGAGCGTTGGGCCCGGAGCTGATTCCGGTGTACAGTCAGTCAGCCCGCAGGTGATTTAAGTCATCCACCCGGCGGTAGGCCGCCATTACTGTCCACCAGGCCTGCGGTTACCTTCCCAGCGGCAGAGCATCACCACTCTTTGGCTGTTACTCTCATTTTACTGACCCATGGGTCGACCTGGGAGTAAATAAATTATTAATTATTTACATTTAAAAAATGTTATGTAAATAATTAGCACGGGCATTTTATGGGCCGGATTCAAGAGTCTGATAACTGAAATTTCTGAAATGTTGCTGCTACTGGTCAGAAATCGTCCATATAGCAAACGCTGCTATTGCCAACAGTTTGTTGTGAGCACAGCGGTATGCGTGGCTCAGTGGTAGAACGTCGGTCTTCGGCCGGCGTACTTTCTCTGTCCTGCGCTTGACCTGTAGCTGACGGGTGACCACTTATCTGGGTAAACCGTCCGCTATGGGTCAACCAACCAGGCCAACTCAGCCTTTCATCACTTCGGGGTCGATAGATGAGTAGTATGCTGCAATTAGATGTCTCTTACCTCAGTTAGAGGTGGCGCCATTTGCAGGTAAAACTGTGTGATCCATGCCTGAGCGCTTTGAGATATACATAGTATATAAAAGGCGCTATATAAATACGCTTCCTTTCCTTTTCCTTTCGTTCAGTCATTCAGGCTAAAGTATCGTGGGCAGCTTTCTTGCTACTTTGATGCATCCGTCACTGCTGGAAATAGAGAATGTCAAGAACAAGAACAGATTCGTGGACGTGACGATGATTTGTCAGACTGTATATTATGTAGCTGTGCACAATGAGCCGCTGCCCCGGGTCACGGGGCTGTAAGTAAGTCGCTAAGTGTCTAAGTAAGTAAGTAAGTGACAAATTTATGAAACCAGAATAGGCCCTCTCCGTTTCCAGGGCCGGTGGTCATACTAGGCGACCAAACCTGGCTTTAGTTTCTTTGTGTTCATTTTATATTGTAGTATATTTGCGGATGCATGTTTGCTTTGTTGTGTTTGTTTCTGCAGTGACCTATTTTGTGTCGTAAAACTTTTAACTCGAGTCAATCAAGCGCAGCGAGATGCTTTTGCCATAATTTTGTTTTATGGTGATTAAACATAACGTAACATATCCGTGTATTTAACAACTATCAGAATGCAGTTGTAAGACAGTAAAACGTGCAGGCATTAACTACTGTCAGTAAACGTGATAAAATAACATACAGATAATAAAATTACAGTCTGTTAAATGTGCTAGGCGTTAAGATGGATAGTTATATTAAAGATATCGCAGGAATAACTGATTGGTTACAGAAGGACCTTGCCTTTCTTGTTGCAGCTGAGTAAATTTTCGGTTTATAAACGTTGTGTATTTGTGTGTGACAGCGGGACTACAGGCAGCGTTCAAGCAGTTCGGACCACTGCGGATTGAGTGGCCTGGAAAGGATGGAAAGCATCCAAGATATCCAAACCGTGGACATGAGCTTCCAGGTTGTTGTCACTCGCATCCAGAGTATTGTTTGACTAATTAGCCACACGGCATCACGATGCCGAAGGGCTTATATTTTACCACTATGGTTTATTCTTTTTTTTCGACGCCTATTCTCTTAGGTCACTGAACGGATCTCAACCAAACTTGGACACATGTTTACATATGAATGCCATTTGAAAAATTTGGTCAAATCCCCCGGGCATTTAACCCTTACGGGCTGGGGCAAAAATCACTTTTTTTGGACCGACTTCGAACTTTGAGTGAACATATCTCTGCAACGGAAGATGGTATCAACAACTGGAAAGAAATTTGTCAATCTACCGGGACTCCACTACCTGCCTCCAAATTTGGTGAACTTAAGCTCAGAAACGGCTGAGAACGGTTGGCGAGTTTTTGCCCACCCCTGAATTTTTGCATTGGGAGACACTGACAGCCTTAACGCATGGGCATTATATAACGGACAGCAGGCACACTTTGGCACGTGCTAGGTAGCGGCACGAGCTTACAGTCTAGATCAGCAGAATGCCGGGCGGGCTCACGCTGGGCTTTGCCATGCATCTATTTTTTTTACTTCAGCAGGCGTTCAACTTAACAGTTGCACTAAGTTTCTTCATGTCGAATGTTAAAAAGCAAAATTATTACGAGTGATATATTTTTGATGCTCTGAAGCATCTGATACTGTTGGGCAGGCAACACAAATGACTGGTGTCACGATTTTATCAAAACATGCTCCAGTGAGCCGTAAACGCTCTAGACTGTAAGCTCGTGCCACGCGTGGTGGCGTGGCGTAGTGGTAACAGCGTTGGTCCCTACTTGTCCCTACCCGAAGTTACCCTAGAGGCCGTTTAAAGAAAAGCCAATATTATGGTAATAAATAATGCAAAACCTAGATTTGTATAGGTACTCATCTTTAAGGTGCTCAGGATGGTACATGTTAACGAGGGATCATAGTTTTACGTGCCACCCACACGTTTTATCCACAAGTGGAATGAGCCATCCCGCCTTTCCACCCAGCCATAGAGCATCACTGCACTTTGGTCAGTACTGATTTTCCGTCCCACTGAGGGTAGGAGACTGAGCTGGCCTTGGGGCTGGTCATATACCGGGGTCGTTTGCCCACGTGAAGGTGGTCACCCAACCCAGTACTAACCTGGTCAAATATAGAGAAACTTCATTGATGCGTCCGACACAGCTAGTACAGTAAAGTAAAGTATACGTAGATTCGTATAGCGCATCGTCGTAACTACCTCTAATGCGCTCATACATGGATCACACAGTTACCTGCTAATTACACCATGCCTGCCTTTACTCCCCAGCCGCAGAGCATCACTGCCCTTTGGCTGGTATGTAATAAAGTGCCGCATCCAGGAGTCGAACCCGGACACGGTCACCCATCCCAGTACTAACTGGGCTCAGCGTAGGTTAACCTCGTTGATCTAGACCAACGACGCTACCACTACGCCGCGCCACCACAAACGCAGCTACCAGTGTATCAAATCAAACCACCTGGTAGAACAGCAGCAGCAGTTGCAATGCGTGATGGAGAGCAGATAGCAGGACGTTCGTTGTCGACTGTTGATGTGAACAGTTGGCTACGTGTACATTCACTTTGAGTCGGAGCGCTCAGTAAAGAGTCTGCTGCTTGCTTGCACTCATGACTTCAGTAACGGCGGCGAGTACTACTACAAAATCTCCAGCAAACGCATGCGCTCTAAGGAGGTCAGTGTCTTCTGCTCGGGAGTTGTAATGCCCCCTGATCCATTTGTTGATTTCCGCATTGCATAAATTGTTCTTTTGTTAACTTACCTTCCTTACTTTCTTTTTTTATTTCTTCCTTCCTTATTCATTTTTCTTACTTATTTACTTCCTTATTCATTCACCTTCTGACTTATCTACTCTTTCCAGAATAGGCCCATTACATTTCAAGGCCAGAGGTCGTAGGAGGCGACCAAACCTGGCTTTAGTTTTTGTGTTAATTTTATGTTGTAGTATATTTTGCTATGATGCATGTTTGCTTTTGTTGTGTTTATTTCAGTCGAAATGACCTATTTTGTGTTGGGTGAAACCTAAAACCTTAACTTAGTTAATCAATCCCGCTCTGTATTTGTACAGTCTGTTTCTGGTTCTTTTTTTGTTAATTTTTGGTCATTTTTGTGTGGAAGACCAAGGACCAGTTACATCAACAATAATGAAGTCTTCACTGAACTAATGGCCACTTAACTTTTAAGTAGTCGTTAAATCTACACAGATGATAGTAGCAGTGTGATGTATCTACACAATACACATAGCATATGAAATAAGAAGCTTCAGTTTTTTGACTGTAGAAATGGACCAACTTGGACCGCTAACGAAAACTCATGGCGACGTCTCTGTTTGGCATGGACTTCTACCGATACATGTACTAGTTTTTAAACATTTCCCTTCACATTGACTGTCCAACAGTGGAAATGTGGATGCCAAGCGGGGAAAGTTTGTTGTTGCTGGTGTGGATGCAGGTACAGGTGAGGCTGGTGTGGATAAAGGTACAGGTGAGGCTGGTGTGGATGCAGGTACAGGTGAGGCTGGTGTGGATGCAGGTACAGGTGAGGCTGGTGTGGATGCAGGT
>Ga0209780_1004540_pt1 | contig 10710 bp, 7 predicted proteins | sample WorMetexBAHAMAS2_FD_187384 | JGI IMG/M metagenome (GOLD analysis project Ga0209780, IMG submission 187384) | Marine gutless worms symbiont microbial communities from Max Planck institute for Marine Microbiology, Germany - Inanidrilus exumae... | ecosystem: Host-associated > Annelida > Digestive...
ACTTATACCTCATAATAATAATAATAATAATAATAATAATAATAATAATAATAGTAATAAAGTTCATTTATTGAATTGCAGACATAACACGCAATCAACAGTAGCAACATCCGCCACGCAGGGCGGGAAACAACAGCCGCCACGCAGGGCAGCACTATATACAGCAGGGTTGAGCTCGGCTAAATTGCTGCTACACACGGCGCACAGCGGTTAATCAACTGCACCGGCTTAACCTCGTGAACATTCACCAGATGGCGCGACCAGCATACATCTGCTAAAGTAGCTCACTGCTTGATTTATCGACCCCGACAGGATGAAAGGCCGAGTTGGCCTAGTTGGCTGACCTGTAGCGGACAGGTCAAGCGTGGGACAGGGAAAGTTCGCCGGTTAAAGACCAGCGTTCTACCACTGTGCAAAGCAGCCAACGTGATAGGCAAACTACATGTACAAGTGCCCAGAGTAGGTCTGGGGTTTTAAGTAAGTGGGTATCTAAGTAAGTAAGTAAGAGACAAATTTATGAAGCACCAACACCAGAATAGGCCCTCTCTGTTTCCAGGCCAGAGGTTGTAGGAGGCGACCAAACCTGTCTTTAGTTTATTGTGTTCATTTTATGTTGTAGTATATTTTGTTACATATGCATGTTTGCTTTGTTATCTTTGTTTTAGTTTTCAGTACTTAGCCAAGAGATTGGCTGGGAAGAACGTCTCCAAAATGACCTATTTTGAGTCGGGTGGGATGTAAAACTCAATCAATCAACATCTACAGCGCCTCGTAGTTTTACTGTTGTTTCTGCATTCAAGATGGCCTAAATGTCCTGAAGTGGACGATTTATAATTGCAAAACATCACAGCAGAGCATATTTTTCTTGGTTAATGATGCAGTGTTTAATACAGCATAGTTTTGATATCAATGAACATGAAAGTTTGTTTTCTGCAGACGTTTTCCGTACTTACTGTAAGTTGTTGTATGTTTCTAGAAATGTCTGGCAAGGTCTGACAGAACTTGTAGTTTTGCCTGAAAGTAATTCATATGACAGCGCTCTGTGCTGTCTGGCGGCTGATGTAGACTTTGATGGTCAGTCTGAAATACTGATTGGTACATATGGACAGGTACACTACACCATGTACATTGTAATGACAGTTTTGCAGGTGAATCAGGGGAGAATTGCGGTTAGCCAGTTCCCTACAGCTGTCTTCCTGCAGTTGTTATGGAAGAGAACCATTAGGGACATTTGGACATGTGCACTATTATACTTTTTTTTATCCACACCTGCAGATAGGAAAGGTGTGGATATATCGGTTACTGTTTGTGTGTGTTTTGTTTGTTTGTACGGTTACGGATTTCTCCAGCGAGGATAAAGCTAGCGGCGTCAAATTTTTCACGCTGGTTTATCGGCGTCCTGGGCAGGGAATCTCCCATTTTGGGGAACTTTGCTCCCCCAGAAATCAAAAAATTGGACGAATAGTAGTCTAGGCTAGCTTGCAGCCTAGGCTGACTGACGTCAGAGCGACGTTCTATTTATAGTTCAGTGAGCGTGCGGGCAACACGCTGCACTAGAGATGCGCTGTCCGTGAAATCGTGCGGCGTGTGGACGTAGGATCAGCATGTGTGAATAAACGTCCGACCTCGAAGACGGACGTACTTGTAGTGTTTTGTACTTACCAACATGCGTTCTTAGTATACATGTACTTGAAATACACCAAATCTATTTTTGACTAAGAAGCTGTCATTAGGAACTTAGTGAAGTTGCTTTATCACAGGGAAGAGAGACAGGAAAAGCTGGAAAAGGGAGTTCAGAAAGATAAAGAAAGGGAAAAGAGAAGGGAAAGAGGGAAGACAAATGGAGTGGAAATGATCAAGAAGCTAAAGGCTTCCCCTCATCGTTTGGTATATTGTTTGATGTTTTGTACAGATTTTGGAGAAAATGTACTAAACATGAAATTATTTGGATAATGTTGCTGTCATTCTGGCCATTATATTTTTAACTCGCTGACCAAAGTAGATACTTTAGCCATGATATAGCCTGATCTTGTTGAAAATGTAATCGAGTGCCAGCAAACGAACGCATTTTTATACATACTGTGTTTATGCATTGTGCAGGAATTGCTAATATATAAATGTGTCTCACAACGGATTTCTGTGACTGGAAAGTCTGAAAGGAAATCTTTTTCTTCATCTATTGTTGGATGTGATTCATGTAAAAGCGGTGTTGATGCAGCTGTTACTGTCATGACTGCTGAAGATGAAGAGTTTGTACTGATGGGCCAGCTCAGTTTGCCTGATCCAATACTAGCTTTGAGGAAGGTTGATATGACAGGTGATGGTCTTCTGGAAATTGGAGTTTTGTCACTGAAAGGTCTTCACATTATGCAGGTATCTCTTTGTGTGTGTTTTTTAGTTACTATTTGTTAAAAAATTTGTATTTGGTTTGGTTCCTTGCACTAGTCTAAGCTGGTTTCTGGTCCGTTTTTTGTGTTTTTTATTTGGTCGTTTAAACTTTTTATGTTATTTTTGTGCCATTTACTCGTGTATGTCCTGCCTAAGGCTCTAAGCTGTGGTCGAGATACTTTCATATTCAATGAAGTGGGCTAAAATTTACGTCCATTACCGTCAACATTCACAATGAGCAACTGGAGCAGGTGGATACGTTCCCATACATTGAGTCCCTGATTCCAGAAGAATGTGAGTGTACAACGGAATTCTGTACCAAGTTCAACACAGGGCAGGCGATCGGGGCATCACTGCAGAAAATATGGACAAGTCGCAGCATACGGTACCGATTTTAATGAAGATACGACTAATGAAAGCGCTAGTATGGCCTGTAGCAACGTACGGCTGTGAAAGCTGGACACTCAGAAAGAATGAAGAAACACGTCTTGACGCCTTTGAGATAAAAGGGTTGAGAAAGATTCTGCGGGTTTTGTGGACAGTAAAGAAAACAAATGAGTGAGTTCTTGACAAAGCTGGAGAAAAAAGGGAACTGTTAGACACTGTCAAAGCAAGGAAACTAGCATACTATGGTCACACCATCAGGAAACAAAGGAGTTGCCTGGAGAAAGAGATAATGCAAGGAACAATGCCAGGTGCACGCAGGCGAGGAAGACCACACACGGCCTGGATGGACAACATCAATACGTGGACAGGACTCCCAGTGGAAAAGTCAATCAGAACGACAGCAGACAGAGATAAATGGATAAAGTACGTCCATGGTGTGACCAGCCTTCGGATCGAGGACGTCTAAAGAACAGAAAAACGACCAACAGCAGCCTGTCCCTGTGGCTCAGCAGTTAGGCCAGTGTGTGTTTCGACTGAGTGGCTGACTTGCAGTGTCCTGCTTCAACTGTGGATCTGTCCAGTCTGCTGATGCCTTCAAAGTATCCACTTGATTATTCAGCTCGAAGCTAGGCTGCGGCCGAATATTGGATTTACCTCGCAGAGCATTTTGGCGGTGTTCACGCGTTTGGCTATAACTCCGCTGAAAGTGAACCAATTTGGATTAAATCTGGAGCACTCTGAATACATTGTTGGGGGTTGGCCCTGGAAGATTTTGGGCGCGATCCACGCAGTAATGAGAGTTTGAGAGGCAGGCGAACCGACATACTGACATGGCAGAAAAGCAGACCTGAATTGGAAACTAAAAATAAGTAACGCTGACATCACTCAGTCACAGGTACGTGACATTAGGCATCGTTGAGTGCAGAATGCTTTTGTTGTGTTTGTTTCAGTTTTTCAGTGTTAAGCCAAGAGATTGGCTGGGAAAAACGTCTCCGAAATGATCTATTTTGTGTCGAGTAGGACGTAAAACCACAATTCAATCACCTTTGGTAGTGTTACCAGTATCGCCTCCATACCATAGTCCTCACTAATGAATTACTGTCACTTGCCGTCTTGCTGACACTGAACACACATGTGAATGAATGACTTGCTGAAGTTTGCCGTGGAGCTGGTGAGCTCTGATGTGCTAGTCTGATACTCCGACTCTCTGTATGACTAGATCATCATACCTGCAGTCACAAGACACTGCACACTCACACTTTTCAGCAGTGCTGGGGGGATTTACCCCCACTGCGGTTGTGGACCCCCATGTAATACACGGCATCGAAGTCTCGTCCCCCACTAATTTTTTCTTAGTTTGACTACTGCTTTCCAGCACAAGGCAGTTACTTAGATTAAGGTTTCCTTTCTTAAGACCAGATTATTCAACATTCCTGGGTTATTCATGACTGATAGCTATTGACACTGGAAGAGTTAAAGGTCAACAGATCATAGGTTAGCAGCAAAAGTGTCACTGATCAACAACGGAACGCCGTATCGACTTTAAATTTGCATATCTTGTTCAATGTTATTGTAGTGTCAGATTGTCATTGTAATATTTTGAATTTTTGCAGTTGTGTGGGCCTCCAAGTGTGTGCATGTGTGTGTATGTCTAGCATGACCTTAAACAAGCAGCTGAAGTTTGTCTGCAGCGGTTGCGTGGTGTTTCTCAATATGAAGAAGACGGAATTTCTGATAGCATAAGCCCATATTCTACTGTTTCAACTTCATGAAGACAAGTTATATAATTATGTCATGTCCGTGTTCTTGTAGCATAGGCCTACTTATGCATTTTATGTCTCTATGGTGCGTGGATGACGAAGAAAAAACTATAGATGTGGCATGCAGCAGGCTAGTACCTCGTACGTGAATACATTACATCGCAGGCGTTTGTGCCAAGCAGAAGTGTGGACACGAGGAGATTTGACAAAGTGCAACCTTCAGTTGACATAGAGATGTGATAGATTCACGGGCTTTTGATTGGTGCATGGACGTGAGATTTGTATGCTGCTAGAACCACCAATAAATAAGATGTCAACGCGGTTCGTTCCAGTGTCGATGATGCTGCATACTGTACTCGTAGCAGGAGAATAGAACAGTCAGGAACACGGTATGAACAGCGGAACACACTGATGACTGACGTAACGTAAATACTCCATTTCAGCAATATGGCTTTACAGATGCTGTGTGTCTACAGCGGTTTTATTTCTGTGCTAATTTTTGTCACATTCGTTTGATCCATTTCTGAACTGAGTGTTGCTAAGCAGATTTCATTCTTTAAAATTTGTGAACCTGTTAAAATTTGTAAGAATTCTGTAGAATATTTTAAAATTTGTAAAATTAAAAAAATGGAATTCTATTTCGTTGGCGTGCATTTCTCTGTGTAACTTACATTACTAATACCGGTTAAATATTGCAGAATAACAGTAACTTATTTTCAAGGGTAATTTAATAAACTTGTTTTAAGTTGTTTACAAAATATATTTGACGGCTTTGGTAAAAGACTGTTTCATACAAATTGTTGAGTAAATGTACATGGCCTAATTAGCCTGGTCAATGATTTGTCCCTTGCTTCAAGTTGCTTGGACGTTTTGGATGCTACGGGAGTCTGCCCGTCATTGCCGGATTAAGACATGGGGGCCCTGGCGCACCGGCGAACACAGGGGCCTAATGAACCTTATCTTTGAAGTGAAGTGACAGTGGGAGACGCAAAAAAATCGAGAGAGAAAAAAAAACAGAAAATGATTATTGCATGAAATTTAAAAAAATGATACCTGAAATCAATAGGAACTTAGAAGTTCAAACTTTCCGTCCATCCTGCCCTGCAGGAGGCCGCCAAGAACATATTTCTTTAGGCCTAATCACTAATAGTTTTTAATGATTTGGCTTTTGTTATCCAATTCCAGCATAAGGGTAGTCTACTTAAATACTTGGCTTTATTTGATATCTTTCTCTTTTGCAACTGGCCATTTTTGCATGTGCGTAATCTGCAAGAAAAACTTGGCTCAGTTTTTAGCGACCATCCATGTCTTTTACGCCGTTACGGGGATTTTTTACAGTCAGAGGCCCGTCAACCCAAATTGCCCTAGTGCAGGTGCGGCACGCACGCCATGGTCAATCCGGTAGCCCTACTACTGCTTCTCAACGTGCGTCGATTATGCAATACGCATTTGTCCATAGGTGTGAAACAGAGGAATGGGGGGGGGGGGCATGTGCCGGGACATGCCCCAATATTTTGGAAGGGGACGTAATAGAAAATGTCCCCTGCAGTCCCCGGTATTTTGCCTCGTATTTTTATTTCTGTAGTTGAAAATGACTTTACTTTAGTTGTCGGTCGTGAAGGGTTCATGACATTGACCTTAGATCGATTTATACTGCATACCGTTATGCATCACTAATCGACCTCTGCTTATGCCAAATTTCATTGAAAATTTGAAATCGAATAAACTTTTGTGGACGGACGGACGTACGCACGGACCGTGGACGGACGGACATTTGAGACCGGCTTTATTAGGTCGACTCTTCATGACAAAGCCCAGCGTGAGCCCGCCCGGCATTCTGTTGTTCTAGACTATAAGCTCGTGCCACTACATAGCACGTGCCAACGTTTTGCTTGCTGTCTGTTATATAACATCCATGTGGTAAAACTGGCAGTGCAGTGTCTTCCAATGCAAAAATTTAGGGGTTGGGCAAAAACTCGCCAACCGTCGATCTCAGCCGTTTTTTGGACCAAAGTTCACAAAATTTGGTGGCGTGTAGGGAAGTGGAGTCCCTGTTGATTGACAAGTTTTTTTCGACTGTTGATATCACGTTCCTTTGCACAGATGTGTTCTGTCAAAGAGTAGGGAGTCAAGACGTGTGTGAGATGACGACGATGACTCAGTCGCAGTGACGTCGACGAATAACTGACGACAGACGACGCAAGTTGTACACGGCGCACGTAGACTATATAAGTGTTCTATATCGCTTCTTTTCCCATTACCACATTAGATTAATTTCATTTCTTATGTTGTTAGTCAAAGGGTGCATTACGTTTAGTTGAGTGGTGTAACGCTAAATCACATTAAATTAAATCACATCAGTAACTACGGCACCCTGACTTCGCTAAGAGCGATATATTGAGATGTTAATTGACACACCTCTAATTTTTTAAAACCATAGATGCAACTTTAAATATTCGTTGTAGGATATTATCTATGGTGTTAACCGCGGTTAAATTATTAGATAATTTTGTGAATTGATTATTATGACGTATGATCAACTAAAGCAAGACCTTTTAAAGGAAAATAATGATTGTGTCAAACAACTGGTAAATTTGTTTAGCAGCTTGTTGTGCGTGGTCGTGGCAAGGGAGTGTAGCCTCTAAAGCTAGAATCGTCAAACATTTGCATACATCCTAGCTTTTGGATGACACACCACCCCTAAAAGGGCGTGGCCAGGGTCACATGACCCATTTTCAGTTTCGACGCCCACAATCATATCTCCAGAACGGCTGAAGCGATAGTTGCCAATTTTGTATGCAGCTTGCAAGTGGGGGTTTCGCTAAATGCTGTGGCTTAGGATTACTAAGGTTTAGGGTTAGTATTAGGGTTTAGGGCTGACATTATATAATAACTAAAATTGTCTACAGTCTTAACCAGGTGGCGCCATATATGCCATAGGAATCCAGTCAACTCGTCACATGTCCAACTTGTCACACGGTCAACTCGTCATATAGTCAACTCGTCACAGTCAACTCGTCACATGACCAACTCGTCACACGATCACGTCTTCACATTGTATTAGTCAATTTGTCATATACAGGCATGCAACTCGTATTCACCGAAGCCACCAATGAGTACACTGATGGCATAAGTAGACACAGGCTTCCGCCATACTCAGCCTACTATCACTAATAACATACATTACATTATATTTGTGTTTCCGGTTCCAGCTGTAATTTAATTTTTGTTTTAAAATCATTTAATGTAGTGCATATCACACAAGTTCAACTGTCTGGTAAACCATTCCATTTTCCCACAATTCGGTTTGCAAACACAAACCAGTGTGCCATGCATCCAGACATTCCACCAGAACGATTTTCTAATCCAAACTCCAAACTCATACTAACATAATGTAAAAATATATTAAATATAACATGCACAGTAACAAAGTATTTCACTGAAACAATGGCGTCACAGGCAATACAGGGTTTTTCGCCTAGCGTAAACATATTTCGACTCAATATTTTGCAAATATCATTTTGCGGAGCAATGACATTAAGTCTGTTGAAACAAATCAGGTGGATATGAGAAGATGATAAAGTTCTTTTTACCGTGCATAGAAATACTTGTTGCTTTTACAATTATCATTCCACTGCATACAAATATTAAATCTGATAGTTCGGTTCATGCCTACATCGTAACTAAGCAAAACATTTTTATTATCACACCGACGTCTACCCTACAAGCAGGGCACAAAAAAATAAAACTACATCTCATGACATTATTCAGTAAGCTTAATTTGGAGTTAGCTGGAACTAATGTATGAAATGGTTGTGTGTTACTGTGTATATATTGCTAATATGACAAATTGTGCACTTTAAGTAGTTAGTATTAGTAATATTTGTTTGGTATTGTTTCAGTGAAATACTTTGTTACTGTGAACGTGGCTGGACCATTACGGCATTGGTCTAGCAGCTTGCTTGGCTTGGCTAGGACGCTGGACGCATTGCACACTGGTGTTTGGCGTTATAGTCGGCCATACAGCGTGATGATGCAGTATGTACATAGAACATGTACATAGACACAAACTTGTCTATGTACATAACACATAGATAAAACTTGATGGCACTCTAGACTCAGAATTACAGTGCCATCTGGACGTCATTTTGATTTAGATACATAGTTACTCTTGACCTACTCCATGGTGATTTGCTGTAGACGTGTGAAGATGACAATGCAGAGAAGAGTATTCATGAAATCGTGATGGCTTTTAGTCATATTTTGCGTAAATGCAGGGGTCTGTATGCTGTTTTTCTCGTTAAATAGTATGGTAAATAGAATGTGGCAGTATTCTATACTGACTCACAGTGTACAATGTTATTTGAGTCATCTAATAATCTGCCGAGTTCTCCAGCAGTATTTGCGTGTATGTTAATAGTGGTGCAGTGAAGTGTGGCCAGTTTATATCTTATTGAACTAGTGCATTGATCATTCTGGTTTTTAATGAACGATCTATTTTTTTGGAAAAACTGCCGATTCGATTCAGTTTTGACCTCAATTGTTGTAAGCAGATTGCTTGTAAAATGTAAATAGAAAAATTACATCATTTATGTCGAAAGGATTAGGCGTAACATAACATACAACTGTTTTTCAACATAACTTTTTTCATTGAAAATGCAAGTTTAAATTAGAGAAACTGAGTGAAATAATCACAACAAGCAATCTGATGGTCAAATTCGCATTTTTTATCATATTAAAAATAAACTGACAAACCAAACACGCTACTTAACGAGCTCGTCCATTGAAGCAGGCGTTCTATAAAAAGAAAACGATCATCGTAAGACAATTTTTTGAAATGATAGTGAATAGCACGTACGAAAAATTGCAGAACTTGCATATGACAAATTTTTATGTACGTACGCACTGAATAGCACGCCAGGTGAGGTTTGACCTCCTCAAGTTCTTGATATTCCTCAGAACATATGTCAGTTCAGATTATGAAAATGTGGTCTATTTACGGATGCCTTATAGCATTTATAATACACCGTGCAGAGATCATAAACAGATGCATGATTTATACTGACACTGTGGTAAAGGACCAAACCAACCAACCAGCAAATATTGCTTGAATGGCCACAAAAAGTACTGTATGAAGGTGAATTATATGAGTAAATTGGTGCAGATGCTAGCGATTCTTGCATGCATTGAGTGTGTTCTACGTTACAGGGTTTGTACCAAGACTTGACATTCTGGATGTAATATGTCGAATATCATACAACTACTGCAGTTCATCATTGATGAGTAAACTGAGGGATTTGAAACAAAGACATTTGGACGTCAGCTGCCAGTCAGCTGCTTCTGGCTGTCACGATTGGCAACTAGATGATGTTATAATGTTTTTGCATGAATCAAGTGAGTAACTGTTGGGGCTGTTATGATGTTAAGTTTAACTATATCAGTCAGTTTTTTACTGCACAACACTATGCCAGTGCAGTATATGCTGTCATCGTGTGTCCGTCCGTCTGTCTGTTCATTCGTATGTCACAACTCACAAGTCAGAGTCTTACAAAGATGGCTAAATCTAGGATCACACAAACAATGCTAGCATACAGTGGTCACACCATGAGGAAACATGGGAGTTGCTTGGAGAAAGAGATAATGCAAGCAACAATTCCAAATGCAGGCCAGTAAGACCATGCACACACGGCCTGGATGGACAACATCAATATGTGGACAGGACTCTCCGTGGAAGAGTCAGTCAGAATGACAGAGGACAAAGATAAATGGAGAAAGTATGTCCATGGTGTGGCCAACCCTGAGATCGAGGAGGACGGCTAAAGAACAGAACACATAATGTATTGGCGAGTGTTGTTACAGTTGCAGGAATTTGCAACTTGGTTGGTGGCGATGTTTTTTTTGACATGCCACGGCAGTGCTGGTGGCGGTGGCGAATATCGGTCGGGTTCAAGGCTAGGGTTGTTAATCGGAAACAGGTGGATGTCGCGGCTTCCAGATCAGATCAGATCGTTCTAGCTGTCCTGGAATGCGCTAATTGCTCACTGCATGCGACGTTAGGGGTCGCTGAGTTGAGATTTTCATGACGGTCTCACTAAGTACAGTGCCTAGACTGTTCCTGCTGTCCAGGCAGTCCTGTCGTTTGTGAGTGGGGAAGCGGACGCACGGGGGCCAGGGG
>Ga0209780_1004541_pt1 | contig 10709 bp, 3 predicted proteins | sample WorMetexBAHAMAS2_FD_187384 | JGI IMG/M metagenome (GOLD analysis project Ga0209780, IMG submission 187384) | Marine gutless worms symbiont microbial communities from Max Planck institute for Marine Microbiology, Germany - Inanidrilus exumae... | ecosystem: Host-associated > Annelida > Digestive...
ATATAGGTGTGCATATGATGTGCACAATTATGATGCACAACAGCACAGAGCTGGTCAAATAATCTCCCCTCTTACCCTCCAGACAATCACCACAGCTCAGATGTTGTCTGTTGGAGGGGAGGGGGCTGGCTGGAAAGAACGTCTCCGAAATGACCTATTCTGTGTCGAGTGGGTGGGACGTAAAACCGTAACTCAATCAGACCGTGTGACGCGGGCGAGAACGGCGTGTGTGGTCCGGCGCTGCTGTAGTTGGGGAAGTAGTGTTCAATCCACGAGTTCGCTGTCGGCATCGTCATTGAAGAAGGCGACACTGACGTCATCCAACGTTGATCGCCGCCGCTGCCGTGATCTGTTCCACGCACCAACATCAGCAACCGCACGGTCCAGTTCGACACGGATATGATGCGATTTCAATCAAGTGGTAAGAGGATTTTTTGTCGAAAGGCCGCATCGCATGTCGTGCCGTTATTGAACACTGAATGCGTTTCCCGTGGCGATGTGGCAGAGTTTCTGCGAGTTACCTTTTTACCATGGCTTCACTCATGCTTGCCAATCTAGGGGTGGGCGTGGCTGGCTATTGAGCCGTTTCTGTAGCGGCGTATGGTTTCTAGTTATCCCCGCAAAAGCAAGGGAGTATGTTTTCATTGGCGTTTGTTTGTGTGTGTGTGTGTCTGTGTGTCTGTCTGTGACCACGATAACTAAAAAAACTTGTGGACGGATTTGCACCAAATTTTATGCGAAGGTTCCTAGGGGGAAAGGGAAGACCAAGTTCGTATTTTGTTACGATCGGTAGAGGGATGTGGAAGTAAACCGGCGATTGTTTACAAAATAGCTCCATCGGGAAGTTTGGAAGTAGCGGGCCGCAAAATAGTAGGTGTGGCAAGTGTTGCCAAGTGTTTGCAACAAAAACGCTTTCGCGGGGATTTGTACTCTCTCAGAGTAGTTTCCATCTAGTTATTGTTATTTTTCTTCTCATAGTTTTTCTTATCGTTATTACGAGACCCAGTGTAAGTAAGTAAGTAAGTTTGTTAATGTTGTAGCATATGACAATGCTAGATTTCACAAAAGTGTGTGGGTAGAGAGCGCGCAACAGACCGGGGTCTTGCTGGTCGCCGGCGACGCCGAGCGCTGGAACAAGTCTCCAGTTGGCGGCAGTGTCGATGGTGACCTCGTCGTACGGCGCGTTAGACAGACTCTGAACGATGCCCCAGATGTACTGGTCGACTTCCAGTCCTTCGAGCACCGCCGGCTTGCTGTAAGTAGAGCAAACGGGACACTTGTATAGCGGCTTATAATGAGTGCGGTAAAAAGGTAAAGGCTTCCCATACTCGTTACCGAGCGTTGGGCTCGGAGCTGATCCCGGTGTACAGGCAGTCAGCCCGCAGGTGACTTAAGTCAGCCATTCGGCGGTAGGCTGCCATTACTTTCCGCCAGGCCTGCGGTTACCTTTCCAGCCGCAGAGCATCACCGCCCTTTGGCTGGTACTCATTTTACCGTCCCACGGAGGGTAGAAGGCTGAGTCGACCTGAGTGCTGTACTCATCTCTAAAGCGCGCCGCTCAGGTATGGCACGTGTTAACGAGAGATCACACAGTTTTATCTGCCACCCTGAGACCTGCCCATGTAGCTCAGTGGTGAACGCACTTGGGCGCCATGTGCAGTGGAGCGTGGCGCGCCTCGGGAGCTGGGTTCAAAGCTCGATAAACGTCCGCCTTCCACCAAAGAATTATTTCTAATGACTCATACGCACATGATGAACAGGGAGATAATTCCGGGCAGGAAAAAAAGGGTTCGACGGTGTCCTCTGTAATCTGTGACCGTTGCCGACACCTTGAAACAGCAGCGCCAAGGTTGTTAGCCGCGCCGGCGTGGCTGAAGCTGAACAGCGTGTCTAGCCACTGACTGGTGCAGCACACAGCACCAGTCAGGGCTAAGCCAGACGGTAGGCCACGTCTAGAGGGAGCGCGCTATAAATACCCGACAAGCTACTCACTTCCTACGTATCCCTCCTCCTCCACCCTACACGTCACGCATACGCTAGCACACACCTACCAATTCCCCTCCTCTCCCTAGGCTAGTGCACTGGACCACTACGAGGTCTCAGCGCTGATGTTCAGCGTAGGCTGGAACCCTGCCCGCAATAAGATATTATCTGTGTTATTTGTATAGTTATGTTTTCTTTCTTTTTCTTTTCTCTACCGTTTCAAGGTGTCATTAGAGGTGTTATAATAATAATAAATAAACCAACGATGAACCTGCCACCCACACGCTTATCCACAAATGGAATGAGCCATTGCCTTTATTCGCCAGCCGCAGAGCATCACCGCACTATGGCCGGTACTCATTTCCCGACCCGCTAGGAACAGGAGGCTGAGTTAACCTGGACACAACCGATCATGTTGACTGTGACAGATCACGTGATCCACCGACAATGACGTGTTTCCCGGTCAACAAGAAATCCCTTTCTATTGACCACTCGACCGGGCTGATGGGTACTGCGATCGGAAAATGAACATTTACCTGGACATTCGGCGTGGCGTGGTGATTCACACTGCCCAAATTTATGTCACGTTTGTAGGTCAAGGTCACGGGAGGAAAATGTTGCGACCACCTCAAGTAATGACTTTTCTAGTTATTACTGGCCCGCCTAATGGACCAAAGTTTCAGATGCGTAAAGAGGCCTAGATATTTGCAACAGCGTCAGTAACGCATCATTACGATACTGTATAAATAATAAAAAAAACTGCTGAGTAATGAACAACCTGCAGATTGGACACCGCCAGATGCCGCGTTCACAGTTTATTCTCAGATACGACTCCAGATCAAAACACTACAACAAACACGAACAACTCGCTAATCAACGTAACTGCGTGAAATTCATTACTGACGAACACAAGACGAGACTAATAGTAGACACACGTTGTTACATAACAATGTAAGGACTTCCCGTACTCGTTGCCGAGCGTTGGGCCCGGTGCTGATCCCGGTGTACAGGCAGTCAGCCTGCAGGTGACTATAAGTCATCCAACCAGCGGTAGGCTGCCATTACCTTCCGCCAGGCCTTCGGTTACCTTCCCAGCCGCAGAGCATCACCGCCCCTTGGCCGGTACCAAGTTATACTGCTTGGTGACAGAGGCATATAGGTGTGAACAACTTGTCTAAGGTTGTTACGCAGCTTTTGCTCCGAGTAGGATTTGAACCCACGACCTGTTGATCGCAAGTCCAACGCTCTACCCGTCGCGGCTACGTCGTCACATAGTCCAATTACATGCCACAGAGGTTGGTTGGCTTGTTAAGATTTAACGGCGCTTTCAAGTTTAATTATCTATTAGTAGCATAAATGACACACAATTGATCCCCATTCGTGATCTCTGATCTTTATTACCAAATCACTTTACAAATCACTTTCTTCGGTGAAACTTTAGACAAATAAATCAGCCCCGTGACTCTTCGCAACTGATGTTTGTGCCAACTTCAAAGTCACGTGACACAAAAACTAGACCGAATATCAGAAAATCCGATCCGATCAAATTTAGATATTTTGCCCTAGGTTAAGAATCAGTGGTCAGTTGCCAGCTCCCATTGTAAATGGCGGAGGAAATAGCTTTTAAAAACGACCGGATTTCCAACTTTGAATGGCTGGTGACCTTGACCTTGACCTTGGATCGGGTCACACTGCATACCGACGTGCATCACTCATCGACCTCTACATATATGCCAAATTTCATTGAAATCGAAGAAACTTTTTGTGGACGGACATACGTACGTACGTACGTACGCGTGTACAGACGGTTGGACGGACATTTGAAACGGGCTTTATTACGTCGACTCTGTCGAAGAGTCAACCTAAAAAAGAGGGAAGCATGCACAATACTGATAAATGCTTGACTACAAAACGCAGGCGCACCTGTACATGCTTGCAATCAAGTCCGCGGGCAGGTAACACAATCATGCGGTACGTGATTGGACATTTCAGCGAAATGCGGATTGTCGGCTGCTCGACCGAATTGTCGGATCCATTACACGGTCCAACTGCAGTTAATCCGGACTGCGCCAGGCCTCTTTTAACTGCACAGCAAGCGATAAGCGATTAGATTTCAGTCGCCGACACGGTGTATTATATAAAATATAATATCATATTATTACTGGCCCGCCTACACACAGTGTAGGGGGCCAGACTAGTAACGGTCGCTGGCGTCTGTCGTCGTCTGTAACATTCCACGGCGGGCCTGCAGGCGGCTTCACCCGCGCAGGCCGGGCGATGACGTCATGCCGCCTCCAGTCTAATTATAGCTCCACGGTAACACGGTGGGCCAGTAATGTTACGTCCCGTTAGGGCGACACCTTGTTTGAATTTTAGAATTGTCGTTAATTAAACGTTTAAACGTTTATAATCACGGATGTTTCAAGCGATTTGAAGTAGAAGAAAGAACAATATGAAGGTTGTCGAAGATGTGTCATACTTTTGAGAATGCAGTGATCGGCCGGCAGCAGTCGTTTGTGTAGCAGACCCTGTAGAACAGATCGAATGCTTGGCCTGTGAACCAGCTGAACGAGGAACAAGTGAGACTACACAGCATGACATCAACACGCCAACGTGGACTTGTTAATCACATCACAGTGGCAAATTAAACTAGAAATTGTGGCAAAGCGCAGCGTGTAGCCAACTCGGTGCAAAACTCAGAGGTACTGGACTAAATTTTTAATGGGGTCATCGGCGGTGTTAAGGCGCTCGTCCACGTTGCGATCCTCCCATCCGTTATGGAATGCTAGCGCACAGAATGAAGGTGGCTATGTCAATTTGCCAATTTTTCGCCGATTGCCGCCAAAAAAATCAGTTACCATAGCAACGTCCCTTGAGCGATCGCAAAACGATTATCGGTTTGATCATGCCCACCGACATGCGTACCTATCCTAAAATTTGGCGAAGGTCGGCCCAGTACGTTCTGAGATAATTGGTTTCCAAGGAGATCGTCAAGAGGACAAAAAGTAACATCGGCACAATTTTAGCTGGCCGATTCAGCTGCTGTAGCTAAACAACCTAAACTGAAAGTCGAGTAGCAGAGGCAGACGCCTGTCGCGGCCAAAATGTATTTTCATTTTCCACGCCGCAATATATTCCGGTACTAATGTCTTAAGAGTTTTGTCACGTGACATAACAGATGACTGACTGGTGAGTGGTGATTTGTACTGGGGTTTGTGTGAAGAAATAGCTCACGTTAACATCACGCGCACCTACACCCACCTGTTAAGTGCTTAAGTTGGATGATAAGTAGCCACTAGCATTGGTTCAACATGTTTGTCACTGCCGACGTATAATATTATACCTATCCTGAAAATTTGGTGAAGATCGGTCCAGTACATTCTGAGATGATTGGTCACCAAGGGGACCGTTAAAATACGAAAATAACATCGGCACAACTTCGGCGTGCTTGCCCAGACTTTGTCATGTTTCAAAATTTCAAGCACCAGATTGCTTGCGTTATAATGCAGTAAAAAGCTTACCAACCCCATGACTCTGACAGAGTATTCACCACTTCCCAAAACAACATCTTCAACGTCCACCAAATCACAATCTCAGGCGGAAAATGCGACATTTTTCTGGTGAGGACACGGACAAACAATACCGCTCAGATGCACCAAAACATGCCATTTCAAGTGAAAAATTCATTTTTTTCCGGGGAGGGGCCTAGCCCCTTCCACGGGCCCCTCTCCCGGTGAGAATGGATACCCTCTCCATACCTCATCTCTCGCCCCACTGGTATTATTTATTTACAGTTTCGAATCTACGTCTGCTTTTATTGTACGTTGCCGGAACTGGTTTTTCAAGTTCACTTTCATTCAGCCGAAAAAAATGAAATTTTCCTTTTGTCACCTTTGAACTTTGACCCATGACCTTGACCTATGAAATTGACCCAGATATGGTCAAGATGAACTTACCAGACAGAGAGACGCACACACAGCGCACCCACTGCTCTACCAGGACCTCCAGGTGGTCTGCAGTGGCGTAAATCTGGCTGTAATTCTGGGGGGACGCAGATGCTGATCCGCAAGGTTTGATGGGGCGTGAAGGAGAGAGTTGGGGCGTTGGGAGGTATACCCCTCCCCACTAGGGGAAGGGTCTGGGAAGGGGCCTAACCCCTCCTCAGACAAAAATTAATTTTTCACTTAAAATGGCTTGTTTTGTGCATTCTGAACGGTATTTTTTGTTCACGTTCTCGCCAGAAAAAGGTGGAATTTCTTCTGGATCCGCCCCTGCGTCCCGCTAGAATTCCAGCCACTGAAGATGACGATGACGATGATGATGATGATGATGTAGAAGGCGGACACTGACACAGCAGCAAGCGGTGACGGTGATCTGTATGGTGTTTCGACCGGCTCTGCAGACGTCCTTGAGCGGCAGAGGTCGGTGCAGAAACCGTTGATCGGGCGCCGCTCCTGGCGGGCCCGGTCGCTGGATCATCAGCGGCGTGGCGTTGACGCTGACCGCCACCGAGATGGGCCAGTTGGTCGCCATCTGCGCGTCCTCGTGGTGGAAACATTTCAGCTGCAGCTCCAGGTCCGACCTGCCACACCGACACCCGCAGTGACAACAGAACATGTCACCCACGATCTGCTCGCTGTCTGTCCGTCTTAATCGCAGTGACAATACGGACCTCATACTATCTATCTATACATACGGCTCAAAAGATTCGGCATGTTTCGTAGACAACAAAGAAAACAAACGAATGGGTTCTTAATAAAGCTATATGTTATATGTATTTTAGTTAAGGATGCATGCTTTTTGTAGTATTTGATTTAGTTTATAGTCTTGCGGTGTGATAGTTGTCTCCCCTGTTGTAGGCGCTAGTGTAACAATTTAAATGAGCCTCTCGATCCCGTTTCCTTTTTGGGTGGCTACTGAACAAATTAACAAAAAGGCGGCCAGGGTTGAGGTTAATATATCGCTGGCCTTCCTTGACTGGGTAGGGATAGCTCTCCACCTTGACCTTTCGTCTCTGATATAGCCACACTGGAGCCACTTCAACGAGTACAGAATGCAGCTGTTCGGCTGGTCTTCGGCTTAGGTCGATTCGACCACGTCACGCCGAGCCTCATCCAGCTGCATTGGCTGCCAGTCATCTACCGAGTAAAGTTTAAGCTGTGCTGCATCATCCACGCCGTCTACTATGGTCGCAGCCCGACATACCTGTCGGAAGCAGTACAGTCAGTCAGCGCCAGCAGATCATGTTCCGGGCTTCGGTCAACCTCCACCTCATTGATGGACTACGCTCTACCACCGTTGCGCACGAAGTTCGGCGAGCGTGCTTTCTCTCATGCAGGTCCAGCTACTTGGAACGCACTGCCGGACAACGTCCGCACTGTGGCTGATCCAGCCAAATTCCGAAAACTGTTAAAATCTCATTATTTTAGAATTGCTTTTAGTGTTTGCTGAACTGTTTCTACTGTTATGGACTGTTTTATTAGTGTTTTTTAGTGTGTATATGTACCTAGTCGGACTTCTGTAATGCACCTATGTTCTACCTTGTAATAGACGCACTATAAATGCAGCTATGATATGCTATGATATAGCCATATTTGTGCTGAAAAAATGGACGTTAAACTCCAACTAACTCCGGTTGCAGTTAATTTCCGAGACTCGATTAACTAAACTACTTTCCAACACCGCTGAGTTAACTTTCGGTGAAAGTCAGCTTAGCCTGGTGCAACCGGATCCAAGTTTCTTTATGGAGGAAAAGACGGCCAGTTGGACAGAAACAGAGTAAACAAATCAGCAACTTCGCTCTCGCTCGCGGTTACTTATCACCAGCCTCCGGTTGCCATAGCGACGCGTCCCTGACCTGGTAACGAGCGCCTGGTAGACGGATTCGCGGAGGTGGAACACGTGGTTGCTGACGGCCAGGTTGTGCTCGAGTCGGAACGGCGGAAGAACGACGCCGTCGCGGACGGGGAAGGTGAGGCGCGCCTCGGCCGCCGGCGTCGCGCCGACCTCGCCCGACGACCCGCCGCTCGGCGCCGACCCCGGCTTGCGCGCCAGCTCGCCGAGCACGGGCGCCGCCGTGCCGGGCACTGACTCGACCGACGCCGGGGACTGGCCGTCGAACGACTGCCCGACACCGGCCGACATCGCTGACGCCTGCAACAGACACCACACCATCAGTGCAGTCGTAGAGATTGTACAACGAAATCTTCATGAGATTACTGTGATTTTAATAACAAGTGGTCACTGAATTTTGACGAAAGGCTGCATCGCCATCCTGTCATCCCTCGCGGCGGCTAATGGGTTCGTCCGACCTTGACCCACATGTAATACATGGTTCCACGAGTCCATATATGTCATCCCCTCAAACGGCATCTCGATCAATTCAGCCGTATTAGCGTACACCGCAGAAGCCTACCAATGCTTTCCAGTGGGGCGGACAACCACCACAATTGCCTCTTACCCTTGGGGATCTAGAAACTATCTAATAAATATACATGGTTCCTTTGGCCCACAAGAGTCAGCCCAAAAATGGCATCTCGATCGGTTCAGCCGTTTTTGCAGGACATATCCGTGTGACAACACACAAACACACAGACTGACAGACCATGCTTCGTGTGAAATCTGTCGCAACAGGCCGCATCTATGCTATGTATGCGATGCGGCATAATAATAATAATAATAATAACGGACGATATTTGTTCGTTTCTGTGCCGTGCGCTGGATTAGGCTGGCGATCTCGTCAGATTTTGAGCGCACGTTAATCTACCGTATCGTATCGTATCGTATTGTGAGCAGAAAGACGTAGTAACCGGGACATTGCGAGCGACGGCGCTGAACGGCTGTGCGAAGCCGGGACCCGGTTGAGACATAACACGCTCGTTGACAACATATCGGCCGGCTGCCGGTGGGTAGCCTGCTGGCGGCGGCGGCACGTAGTAGCCGGAGTGAACGGGTCCACCATAACTGGACATGGGCTGAGGATGTCCGTAGTAGGTACCCGGTCCCGGAATGGTGCGGCACCAGCCGTACGGTGGCTGAGTGGAGTACTGTTGGTCGACGTAACCACTCGAAGACTGCACACAGACACGAATCAGTAATCAATCAATCAATCAATCAATCATGATTTTTAGCGTGGCTCAAATAGTGAACTATTACTGAGACCACGAGATCCATTACCAACCACCATGGGGGAAAATCATGGGGGGGGGAGGCACGGGGACAAGTTCCCCCAGAATTTGAGTGGCGGGATGCTAATGCAAATTGTCTCCCAGATTTTGTCATGCTTCAAAATTTCAAGCACCAAATTGCTTGCTTTACAAGCATTACAATGCAGTAAAAGGCTTACCAACCCCATGACTCTGACAAAGATTTCACTGCTTTCCAAAAGTACATCTTCAACGTCTACCAAATCACCACTTCAGATGCAATTTCAACATTTTTCTGGTGAGGACACGGACAAAAAATACCGCTTAAATGCACCAAAGCACGCCATTTCAAGTGAAAAATTAATTTTAGTCTGGGGAGGGGGCTAGGCTCCAGACAAAAATTAAATTTGATCAGTTGGTACCCCTGCCTACTAGGGGAAGGGTCTGGGGAGGGGACTAGACTTCTCTCCAGACCCTTCCCTTAGTTAGGAGAGGTACCCCCTCCCCACCCCTCGCCTCCACACCTCATCAAGCCTTCCGTATCAGCATCTGCGTCCCCCCAGAATTACAGCCAGATTTACGCCACTGCAGACCACCTGTAGGTCCGGGTAGAGCTGTGGGTCCGCTGTGTGTGTGTGTGTGTGTGTGTCTGTCTGGTAAGTTCATCTTGACCATGTCTCGGTCAAGTTCATAGGTCAAGGTCATGGGTCAAAGGTGACAAGAGAAAATTTCATATTTTCGGCTGAATGAAAGTGAAATTGAGAAACCAGTTCCGGCAACGTACAACAAAAGCAGACATAAATTGGAAACTGTAAATAAATAACACGGGCTGCAAAGTGGTCAGTGTGACTTTCAGTGAGGGCTTTTCGAGCTGAAATGTGCAAAACGTAGATTATGGTGATCGAATACAGTAAGCGGAGAAAAAGCAATATGATATGTGCAATTACAAAAACGAAACAAGACGAAACTTAGTTACAAGAAATTAAAATGAAATTAATATGAAAGTTATGTAGCCGAGCACAAAAGTTGTGACGATTTAACTCCATTAAATTACTGGAAACTAATTTTCTAAAAAAAATCCTAGCCACAATTAACATTCTGTATCTGTCAAACTCCAATCAGTCCCGTAATTATAGTTAGTAATTTAGCACTCAAGAATCAAGAAACCAGCAACATCAAAGCAGTTGTGACTACCGAGTAAATTAATATTCATTGTTGTGATTCTTATTCTCTTACTTCAAATTTCGTCTATTTTGTGCTTCATATGTCGCTACATTGACTTAGTTTGATGCTGATGCTACATGTTGGCATTAATCAGGACATTTTGCTGACGTCGGGTACTCACGGGGTAGGCTGAGTTGGAACAGCGTTGGTAGGCGAAGAACGGCGTGCGCTTTGCGAGCATGTACTGCTGCGGGCTGGGATAGGGCGCCGGACGTCGATAAACTCCACCGAAAGACTGGACCGGGCCACGCAGCGGAGTCACCGGACATCCGTAGGCGTCCAGCTGGAATGCAGTGGTCGTGGGAACAGGCGTGGCACCGGTACTGTAGCAGTTAGGAGCAACCGTCGAGCCAAACT
>Ga0209780_1004542_pt1 | contig 10707 bp, 7 predicted proteins | sample WorMetexBAHAMAS2_FD_187384 | JGI IMG/M metagenome (GOLD analysis project Ga0209780, IMG submission 187384) | Marine gutless worms symbiont microbial communities from Max Planck institute for Marine Microbiology, Germany - Inanidrilus exumae... | ecosystem: Host-associated > Annelida > Digestive...
TAATAAAAGTAACGATAATAATAATGATAAAAATAAGATCACAAACTGACCGTAAGCGTCAACAACGAACAACACAAATGAGCATAGCAGCCCACGAGAAACTGCAAAAAAACGAACCGACAAACCTAACCAGTCTCTAATTAATACAGACGCTAAGACCAGGCAGGTCAAGCATGGACCTAAGAAACTGAATGTCCTCTGAGCTAGTACAACCAAATATACGATAAACTGCTCTGTCAACAAGGTGGTCCAACATGGACATATATGTTTTAGTAATTAGTAATACCTCAACAGCTATCATCTTCAAGTGTCGCCATCACACCGTTCCGGAGTACCTCCAGGAGCTGTGCGTACCAGTTACAGCTAGTACAAGTCGTCGCCACCTACGCTCTGCCGCTCGTGGCGATCTGCAAGTGCTAGCCTGCCGCACGTCCAGTTTTGGACCAAACAGTTTTGCTGCTTGTGCTCCAAAACTGTGGAACTCTCTGCCATCGTCACTTCGTGATCTAACATTGACATTGACACTATTTTGTAGCAGTCTAAAGACACATCTTTTCGGTTTGGCCTACGGGCGCGCACTCGTGAGTGGCGAGTTATAAATGCTCTCATACATACACACATACATACAAAAAGCAGGTAGACACACATATTTCTACAAGTACACACACACACACACACACTATTTCAGTATTGGCATTCTTAGCCAAGTTAGCCATATACAAAATAGCATTGACAGAACGATATAACTTAGCTTTCACGTGATCTAACGCACACTTGAACTTCCGCCAGACTTAACCAGCACACCAAGATTTAGTCTGCTCCACATAGATGCTAACTTATAGCCACTCAACGTAACTGGAGCACAATGTCGAAGTAACATTGCCGAATATAGGTCAAACGATTCATTCGACAAAGTTGAATGTTGCTTCGACATAGTTGCCTTTATTGTTCAATTTGTTTCGACTTTGTCGACAGGACGAAATTTCACGAAAAACTAGTTCGACATTGTTGTCAAAAACGGCAACAATGTCGAAGCAACGTTCGACTTTCTTGAAAGAATCGTTCGACTTGCAACATTCGACAATGTTGGTTCGACACTATATCGCTTCGACAGCGTTGCTTCGACATCGTTGCTGGTGTGGACGAGGCTTAAGTCAAGTGCGACTAGGCCTTTCCCTCGCTTCTTCGTGCACTTAGGCCGATGACAATACACTGATGTGAGTAGAATAGGATTGTGTTCGATTGCATAATGTCATACATGTATACTCTTGGTTACGAAGCCTTCGGTGCTTCGGTTGGCGCTATATTGACTTGTGTGAGCAAGTGGTATGGCCATTAAGCCGAACGGCACGGCCAGTGCGCTGTTCCAATAGGCGTACTTGACGGAGCGTGGCGTTACATGTTTGTCGCGCGACTTATTATGATTCACAAAGAAGTGCGACAAGTTGACTTAGTGCAACCACACACAAGCAAGAAAAAGCATTAGCAGCCAAACGTTAAGATAAACTGAGACTCTTTGATGAGACTGCAATAAAGCATTCGTTTGTTACCGCCAGCGCGGTATATGATGTCGTCGCGCATGTCTGTCCGTCTGTTTGTTTGTCTCTCCGTCTGTCTGTCCATCACAAGCTGGTACTGTACCAAAATGGCTAAACGTAGGATCACGAAAACAACGCCGTACGACAGCCCCTGATGTCCGGACACGGTCACCACACCCGGACTTTTACGGCCCGCTAATTCCGAATTTTCCGACAGTCCGACAGAGCTAGTTTTGCGCTCCGCGATTCAGATGTGCACGATCGACACTGATTTGCAGCGGCGTACGGACGGCGCGCGGAGCGCGAGCCCGCGGGATCGATTGGCGCTCGCTAATCCCCGTGACCATCGCAGGGCATAACGATGCCATTTGCCAAATTTCGTGCAGATCCGCTCAAAACTGTGGCCGTACATAAGGAACAAAGAAACAGACAGACAGACAATTTCGGTTTTATGTAATAGTCAGTATAGCAGTGTTTATGCACTGTTTTACATAGATTGATGGTTCACGCTACCAATCGGAAGACCGTCAAGGCAGTGAAAGCTAATGTACGGATGTGATTGACCACTGATATGGATCCGGCACAAGTGATCATCCCCGAAAAAGACGACAGTCGCTGAAAACTGAGACTTAAAGTGGAAAATAATGCGTTTTCTAGCAGAATACACGCATGCAAAAATGGCCAGTCGTAATTGAGAAGCGTATCAAACAGAGCCAAGAATGTACTGTTTAGTGTTTGAATTGCACAAGACGATCATTGGCGTCGCCAGCTATGGGGCACTGGGGTACGTGCCCCCCTCGACTTACAACAATTCATTTTTTCAGTGCACTTTGACCTGTACAAAGTCTGACAGCGACTATATGTCGACAGTTGCCTCATGTAAAAACCCAGTAACTTTTGCATGTGCTTCTCCTTGCACCAAATCCTGGCGACGCCTCTGTAGACGATGAATGCGAAATCGTTAAAAAAACTATTAGTGATTAAAGAAATGTGGTCTTGACTGTCACCTGATTGGATAGACAAAAAGGTCGCAGAAGATCTGGCCTTCTTTTCGCTGTTAGCCCTGTTTAGTGCACACAGTGGATCGTTCTGTAAATAAAGGGTGGCTCGACAGTAACAGGGTAATAATTTGAATGCATTTTTTTGTCTTATGGTAAGTCACCATGCAGCAATGAAGTCAGAAGATACGACTTCCTAATTGTTTCCCGTTTTTCCAGGCAGTGGCGAAACACTATGCAAGGTGAGAAAATAGACCAGCACAGCATTTGATTGTCCACTTTCTAACTAGCGTTTCCGCCAAAAATTATTCAAATTGGACAATGCTTGCTCAATTTTAAGTTAGTTAAAAATGACGGGGATCCTTGTTATGGGACAAAGCGTAGAACGAGGTTGGCCTATTGTCGTATATGTGTCAGGCCTGCGTCAATGTCATTTCAATGAGTCACATGAGTTAGGCGTCTTGTGTCAAAGTTGTATACACAATACCGTAATGCACCGTCGCACATCGCACGTGCGTAGAAGTTACTACACTGCATTGTACGTTGTTGCCTGTCCATTCATCTGCAAGTCTGCGGTGATCCATCAAAACAGATGCTTTCAAAAGCGCCGACTTCTTACCGCGTGATGCTATGCTATAGCGCGGTATATGCTGTGGTCGTGCGTCCATTCCTCTGTCTGGCCGTTCGTCCGTCACAATCCGATATTGTACCAATGGCTCAAAAAAGACGATGCTGTACGATAGCCCATGGATTCTAGTTTTCTGACGCCAAAGATCTCGGCGAAATTCCAACGGGGGCGCCAAATGTACGTCGGGTAAGGTAAAATTGGGGACGCTGTAAACGCAGGAGTGGAAAACGAGAGAGTGGAAGAATGGGAAGATAGTGCAAGGATGTAAATCACAGGAGTGGAAACGTGGGAGGAGTGTGCAAGGATGGGAGTGGAAAACACGGGAGGAAACTGCAGCAAGTATGGAAAGCCAACATTTTCTGGCTAGACCAGACAAGATAACTGTCACTCTTTCCCAGCGTTCGTTTATTCCGCTGTGACAACGGATGTATAAAAACGACTGTAAAAAGCAATCATGTCCTGCAGTTCAAGTGATCTGCGAATGGCAACCGGCGAGCATGGAAGCGCGAGCCTATATTGAGTTCTGGGACCTGTGCACACAGCTCAAAGTCTCAAGCCTTTTGTTGTGTTTGAATTTCTGCATTTGAATGTTATAATATGCAGGCCTGGATTAAGGTTGTCGTAGGCTCTAGGCACTGCACAACCGTAGATCCCTCCGTCTCTCACCTGTCTGTCGCCCTCTAGGCGATGCTGGATGAATTACCTTACCCAACCTCATTCTACACTTTGTCCAATAACAAGGATCCCGTCATTTTAAACTACCGGGTAACTTAAAATTGAACAAGCATTGTCAAATTTGAATAATTTTTATTATTATTCGACATCTTGCAGATTTTACAAAAGCAAGTAAGTACAGACATTCGTTGTGCTTAATGTCTGATAATTATATATAACAGAAATTTAACTAAGCATGTGATCGCTGATGTTTTTATATTGCTTAGTGTTTATGGTTTTATGGCTGTGATTTTTTGCGGTTACTAACATGAAGTAATTTCATGTTAATAGTAGACATCTTGCAACATGTTTATTTCAAAACAATAAACAACAACAGCTGAGCTACTTGTTAACCGTTGCATTCTCCTTCCGCGTTTTTCACTCCTGTGCTTTCCACCCCGCGATGTTTGATCCTCCTTCATTTTCACTCCTGCGTTTTCAGTCCACCCGTAAAATCGGCTATTTTTGACCAATCTCGCTATATCTCAGAAACGGTGCAAGATAGGGACATGGCTACTGTAAAAGGCTAACAGGAACTGAACTCGTATGCGCTCTATCGAACGGTGCTATTTCCAGTGACCTCGAGTGAACCATAACTACCGCAAACCACCCCATTTTCCATATTTTGTAATCGCCTTGCATATCTTCGTAACGGATGGAGATAGCGACATATACACACAAATATAAACACAAATACATATACATATACAATACATATGCATATACATATACATATACATATACATACATAAATATTATACATACCATACATACATGTATACACCTACACTATTTCCAAAAAACGAGACATTGACTTTTGACTATAACTTAATCGGTTTTTGTTTTCAGTTTTTCCTCAATTTTTTGTTTCTGTGCCTTGCGCTAGACTAAGCTGTCCATTTTGTCAGGTTTTGAGCGCACGCAAAAATTATCATATCGTATCGTATCGTATCGTATCGTATCGTATCGTAACAACTTAATTTGGCAAATGTAGACCGATTTCCATTTTTCGAACTGACAAATTCCTGTGAAAATTCTGTACACATCTCTACGTTACCTCGTGAAATTTGAAACTTGCAGTGGCTGCCGATTCAATGGTATATTGCACGTGAGACTTCGGAATTCATCTTGTAAGATGCGAGGCCGCCTTAATAGCTCAGGTCTGAATCGTGTGATTATAAAGTCTAAAGAACAACGTAACGGTGTTCAGAAGAGGATCCGTGATGTCAGCGAACGGAAGTAGTGAATGATTGATGTGTAACATGGGCTGCAGCAGGCAGCCATTGATGAAGTCGTACCAGTGAATGGCGTAAACGTCTGGGAGCTTGTTTTCGTACCAGAGATGGATGTTCTCAACACTTGCTTTAGCTTTTAGACTATTTATCAGGAGGTAGACTGTAGTAGATATTTTTACAAACATTATTGGCACCTTCTGACAATAGGTCCACTGAAGGCGTTTGTTGCATAAACGTCCCGGAGTTTGTCGTCAAATCATATTTTGAATTTTCATATATTGCACAAAAATCATTTAAATCATTATACTGTCATATTTTTGTAGCGTTTGCTATCTAATGTTGTTACGTTTTGTTAAGTTTCAAGTAAAGCTGGCTTGGGAAAAGTTTAGCCACAAATTAAATTTTTTGAATGTCGCAAGGTAGTGTAGTAACTCAGACAAGGTGAGGGGAAGACGATGTAACAGTTACACAAGCAGTTTAAAATTCTCTGGGAACCTGTCAATAGAAGAACTGTGAATATCGGCCTATATTTGCCGAAGTTATGGTCAAAAGCCAAAGAGTCTGGTTTTTGATACACAGTGCATATACAGGGTGAGCCAAAAAGTGAACTTCATATTGTGTACTCTTATGAAATTAGTAGCAGCAAATATGTGAGAAAAACAGCGATTTTACTAGTACTCATGAACAACAGTGTGTAATCAAGCTGAGTTTACTGTCATAATGTTAATTATTTTATGCCACACTAACAGTAACCGAAACGAGTAGAACGAAGAGTACCTACTGTACAGTATGCAGTAATGAGGGCTGCCGCGAGTACTTGGGTACTCGAGTAGTAAACTACTCGAGTACTCGAGTAGTAAACTACTGGACTAGTATTATACGATACGATACGATACGGTAGATTAACGTGCGATCAAAAGCTGACGAGATGGCCAGCTTAATCTAGCGCACGGCCCAGAAACGAAAAATAAGGGAAAAATCAAACCAAAAACCGAGTAGCTCAGAAGAAAAGAAGTACTACTCGAGTACTCGAAAATTTCTACTTCCAGATATCATTTCCACTTCCCGCCATCTTTATCCAGTTATTTCGCTACAAACTTCTAATTCCTGTCGCATTGAAATATCTGTGTATCTCGGGTCATAGGCAGCCTCCGAGTGCACATTTTCAGTGGCTGCAGGGCCGGTTCATAGTCCCTCCGGGCCCTGAGGCATGAAAGCGACTGCTGCCCCCTCGTACATATGTTTGCAATATTGACCTTATTTTAGTTCTATTTTTACTGTTACCCTCTTGCTTAAAACGTTGTTATGTAAAGTATCTATTTTCGCACAAATTGCTCCAAAACAACGCAAAAATGTTGGAACGCTTTATACGTGGAACGTATTTAAGAAGACCGCAAATTTTCTCTCTAGAAATTTTGGGGCCCACAGTGGTCCTAGTCTTACTTCGAACATTTTCGTTGTACAGGGCGTCCGGGCCCTTATCGACTGACGCCTCAGGGAGCGGGCCCCGCTCACAAGCCTCATGGATGAACCGGCTCTGAGTCGCGAGCTTGCAATGGTATGACGATGCAAAAATGTTTTACTCATAATCCAGGGGGCATAATCCAGGGGGAAATGTGCGCCACCTTGCACCTGAATGCGGCGCCCATGCGATTATCCGTTGTTAACTTATGGCTGCCTCGATTTTATCGCATAAGCAATGCTGTCCAGAGGTCGATGTACACATATTCTCGTTTCCTGAGCGAAGAAGACGTCATCCTTTACGAACAGAGCATTTTGGTTAACGGTTAGAAAAATATAATAATGCAGATTAGCACCTGTATATACACGTAGTACAAGAAAGCAGTAGATGTAAGCAACATAGCGTTATTTCGCATCTCTGCTGCCGGTGTGCGCGTTGCTATAGCGACTTTGCACAATCAGTCGCGGTTTTGGCAGTGTCCATCGTAATAAGTAAGTAAGTACGATGAATACGACTCGTAGGCAGTCTTAAGCGTTGGCGCAAACGCCGACGGTACCCAGTTTTGACGTTATTACGCTTGCTGCGTCTAGCAGAAAGCATAATGTAACGGTCTGCCTGTCCGTCTGTCTGTCTGTCCGTCCCGTCGGCATACTCACCGTGACTCACCAGCGGGCAGCATGCGACGCGACCAGCGTACAGTTTGGCCCGACAACAAGACGGACCGACATACCTGTGCTAACTTTTCTTCAATATAGTTCATGCTAGAGTCAGTTGAAATCGCCCGCTGCCGACGGTGCGCACGGCACGTCCCAGCAACACGGCGGCGCGATAAAACCGGTGCATTGTTTAGAGTGACCCAAAAAAGATGTCGTACATTTCACGAGCTAGTGTTGCGACATTTTCAAAGTTTGGCGAAATCCTTCACGACGACTAAATTAAAAATGTACTGTTGAGACTCAGTGAAAAATTGTTGAAAATCGGTCAGCATTTGGCAAAGTAATCTTCACGCGAATAGTGGTATCTTTTTTCGACGCACAGTAGCAAATAACGCAGTTTTTGCACCACCGTATAGTGGCGTAACTAAGCGGGAGCACAGGGGGCAGTTGCACTCGGGTGCAGCAGGCGAGGGGGCGCAAAAACAGCGCCACCAAATATATTTCATGACTAACGACCACAAAAGCGAGTTTGATAAAGTTTGCAGAATGTGCCTACGGGCGGAGGCGTGACCGAAACTCATAGTGACGACGTCAGACCCACGTGACGACTTTCGGTAGGCGGGGTAGCGCTCTTTATTGCCTCTGACCCAGACGCCAAAACCGCTAGTTACCCCACTGCCATCATATACGCAGAAATGAACAGCACAGGGCGCAGTTTTGCTATGCTAACAAGGCGCGTTTTGGTGGAGGATCGGTACTGTCAGTAGCTGTACGAATCGTCGTACATGCTGAGCGATAAGGAAGACTGTAGCGGCAGCGGACCGCTGACGTTGTTCCAGTACCGTGGATGCATCCGCGTAGCCGGCGGATTGCTGAACGCAATAGTCTGTGGCTGCGGCGCGGACGGAATCGTCGTGTCATACATGTCCATCGACGTGACGGTCTGCTCCGCCAGCGGACTGCTGAACGCATACGGCTTCACGCCGTTTCCGAACTGGTGCAGACCGCTGCTTCCGGTCGACGAATCGAACGTCGACGATGACGTCATTTCCGCCTCGGTGGGCTTGTTCTGCCGCGCGAGCCGCCGGCGACGTCGGTGACAGAGAACGACCGCGACGAAGACGACGAGGACGACCAAGAGCAGGCAGGCAAGCGGAACCCCGACGACGATGAGAAGGAACACCCCCATGTCCCTCGTCTTGGTGAGTACAGGCCGCTCTCCGTGAGGATCGTCGGTCTCCACAACAACACAGCGTGTGAGGTCCGTACCGTCCCGGTGCGTGACTGCCGTGACGCACACGTTATACGACGAGCCGGGGAGCAGGTTCCCGATGAGGTAACTCCGACCGTCGACATCGATCGACAGGACTTGACTTCCGTTGCTGTCGAAGCAGATCAACCGGAAGTAGGCCAGCTGGTCGGTCGAGTTCTCGACGATCCACGAGACCGAGACGGCCGTTTCGTTCGACGTGGTCTGAATAACGAAGTCGATCACTGGCTTCATCACTGTCTTGGCTGAAGTTCCAACGGCCGTCGTTGTTTCCGTTCTCTTTTTCGTTGCTACCACTGTCGTCGTCGTCGTCGTCGGCTGCGTTGTTTTAGTTGTGGACGGTGACGTGGTACTAGTAGGAGTTGTTGTCGGGGTGGTGGTAGTGGTGGTGCTGGTGGTGGTACTGCTGGTAGTAGTGGAAGTCGTCGCCGTGGTGGCCGTGGTGGTCGACGGTGGCACAGTCGACGGGGTTGTTGTCGTCCTCATGGTTGTGGTCGTAGTTGTCGTCGGCAACGTTGTTCTTGTTGTCGTTGATGATGTTGTAGTTTGCGTTGTAGTGGTCGTCGTTGGCCAAGCTGTCGTAATTTCCACCGGAAGTTGTAGACACGTGCACCGAGTATCGCTCACCGACGTTCGATTACCACTTCCGGTCTGCATCTGGAACACGTTCCCGCAAGTCAGGTACGTCTCGCCGGAAGTCAAGTTCCCGACATCGATCGTGCTGAGATTGACGTCTTTGCTGTATATCGTGGTGTAGCTGGTTTCGTTTCCGGTTAGAGACACGATTGCCGCCGAGGCGTTTGTGCAGTTGGCGTCAACTGTAAACGTAAACCGGAACCCTGCCACCGTGCTGAATTCGTCGCTGATGTTCCAGCTGAGCCGGGCGGAAGTGGCTGACAGCGCATGCGCGTCGAAGGCGACGAATCGGGGTCCAAATACAGTCAGAGCAGCATCAAGTCGACAAGTCTTGGTCGGTAAACTGTCGACGCTTGGAATTGTTGTCGGAGGGACAGGTACATTACAAAGCGGATGATCCGTGGATGTGCCGCAGCGACTCCAGTAACAAAGCAAATAAGACTCGTCGTTTCCTGCGGAGCATAAAGTCTTCGTGTCGTCCAGAAATTTGCCGGAATCTGGTGACGAGATCCAATTGGGTGACGTACAACTGCAAACCAGCGGGTTCCCTGATAGGTATATTCCTTCTATCGGAGTTGTCAGTGACGCTAAGGACTTTACTCTGTTCCTCGAAGCGTCGACAACAACACGAGATGGTAGTGACTGCAGAGTAGCTGCCAGCTGGTCCTCGGTTACAAGATTTCTAGACAGGTTTAGCCACTGCAGATGAACCAGCGACGACATGGCACCAGCTTCAACGGCTGCAATGCTATTATCGGAAAGGTCTAGCCTCTCTATGCTAGTAATAGATTCCAAAGAATGCTGACTGATTTTGCTCAGTAGGTTACCACCAAAATACAGCTCTGTAAGGGCTGGCAACGGCGCTGAGGAGTTGAGTACCAACTCCGTAATACAGCATCCAGTCAAATCGAGCTGTCGCAAGGCAGTTAGCCCGAAAAAGGTGGTTCCCGGCGATGGAAGCTCTCTGAAAGGATTGCGTTTAAGACTTAGCTTCTGCATTGATCTGCATCTAGCGAACAAACCGTTTCCAAGATCGGACAAGTAGTTCTCTCTAAGATCCAATTCTTCCAGCTCTTGCAGCTGATCGAACGATCCTGCTTGAATACTCTCTATTCGGTTATAGGCTAGTTTCAGGACAGATAATTTAGAAGTTGTGACAAACCAGTCGATACTTATACCTGGAAGTAGGTTATTGGCCATATCCAGGGTCCGCATATTACGACAAGACTGGAATGGCTTATATTCCACGTGTCGAATTTCGTTGTTGGCAACTGACAGAGTTTCCAGAAGTCCTAGAGGATCGAATATTCCAAGTGGAAGCGTTGCAATTCTGTTTCCGGACAAATCGAGTTCTCTGAGACCGACCAGACCGGTAAAGCTGTTGGAATAGACACCCGATATGCCGTTATTACTTAATCTCAGGATTCGAAGATTGCTGAGGCTGAGGAAGAGATTCTCAGGAAGTTGTTGAATACCACTGCCATCAAGCAGCAGTGTTACCAGTGACGTTAAATCTACATACAACAGACAACAACAGGCTTTAGAGCTTCAATTTACAACTGTCGAGTGT